>Ga0153915_10006704_pt1 | contig 10813 bp, 10 predicted proteins | sample Opewatmetagenome_2_FD_107003 | JGI IMG/M metagenome (GOLD analysis project Ga0153915, IMG submission 107003) | Freshwater wetland microbial communities from Ohio, USA - Open water 3 Core 3 Depth 3 metaG | ecosystem: Environmental > Aquatic > Freshwater > Wetlands | place: USA: Ohio, Lake Erie...
CCAGATTTTCCGTAACCGTCAGCCGCCCAAAGATGCCCCGTCCTTCGGGAACGTGAATAACGCCCTTGGCGACAATCTGGTGGGGAGGGTAGGGCGTAAGGTCTTCTCCGTCAAGCCGAATCGTTCCCTGCCGGGGGCGCAACAAACCGCTGATCGTCTTGAGGATCGTGCTCTTGCCCGCCCCATTGGCCCCGATCAGCGTAACAATCTCCCCTTTTTCAACCGTGACGGAGATATCCTTGAGGGCGTGAATTTGGCCGTAATAGGTATGGATATTTTCGACTTCCAACATTGCCATGTTCGGTCGCTTCCCGCCCTTTCGGGCCCGCTCATTCAGCCTGGACGCTACCCCGGCCCAAGTAGGCTTCGATGACCTTAGGGTTTTTCTGAATCTCGGCCGGAGTGCCCTCGGCGATTTTTTCCCCGTAATCCAACACGGTCACGGTTTCAGAAATCCCCATCACGACCCGCATCTGGTGCTCAATGAGAAGGATGGTAATCCCCAAATCATCCCGGAGATGACGGATAAAACCCATCATGTCTTGGGTTTCCCGGGGGTTCATGCCCGCCGTCGGTTCATCCAGGAGCAATAGTTTGGGGCGGGCAGCCAGGGCCCGGCCAATCTCCAGCCGTCGCTGGTCGCCGTAGGGGAGGTTCTTGGCCAGAAAATCGCCCTTGCCGACCAGGTTTACGAAACGCAGGACCCGCCGGGCCTCTTCTGCCGCCTCCTCTTCTTCTTTCTGGGTAGAAGGGGTCCCCAAAACAATCCCAAAGAAACCTGCTTGTAAGTGACTGTGGAGTCCCACCAGGACATTCTCCATCACGGTCAAATTGGGAAAGAGACGAATATTCTGGTAGGTACGCGCAATCCCCAGGCGAACGATCTGGTCGGGCAGCCGGCCAACCAAAGAATGGTCACTGAACAGAATCTCCCCAAACTCCGGGCGATAAAACCCGGTCACGCAATTGAAGAAGGTAGTCTTGCCAGCCCCGTTCGGCCCGATGATGCTATGAATGCTCTGCTCTTGGACTTCGAGGTCTAATTCGCTCAAAGCGATTAGCCCGCCGAAACGTTTCGTCGCTTTGCGCGCCGCAAGAATGCCCATAAGATTTTCCTACTTACTCCGTTTGAGGTCCCGACGACGACTCCGATTCTTTCTCGATCGACTCTCCCTGACGCAGTTCCCGCCGCCGCACCGCTTCCGGCCAGAGACCTTCCGGGCGCAGGAGCATCATCCCCACAAGAACTGCGCCGTAGACCAACAGCCGATATTCCGCAAACTCCCTCAACAATTCGGGTAGCCCAACAAGGGCCATAGCTCCCACGACCACACCCGGGATGCTCCCCATGCCCCCCACAATAATCACGCAGAGGATGTTAATCGAAATCATGACGTTGAAACTGTGGGGATAGACGGAGCCGAGCTTGCTGGCAAAGATCGCGCCACTCAGGGCAGAGAAGCCAGCCCCGGTCGCGAAGGCCAGCAGTTTGGTGGCCACGAGATTAACCCCCATCGCCTGAGCCACATCCTCATCTTCACGAACGGCCATCCAGGCCCGCCCCAAGCGAGAATCCCTGAGGCGCCAGGAGATAAAGCCAACCAGGAAGCAGCCTGCGAGAATGAGATAGTAAATCTCCTGGGGGGTGGCAAATTCCACGCTGCCGATGGATGCCTTGGGAATTTTACCGACCCCCTGGGCACCTCCCAGCCAGGGCCGTAAAAAATCCGACAGAACCAGGATCCGGATGATTTCGCCAAAACCAAGGGTGGCAATGGCGAGATAATCGCCCCGCATCTTGAGCACGGGAATCCCCAGAAGGACGCCGGATAGGACCCCCATGACAATCACAAAAGGCAGGGCCCCCCAGAAGGACAGATGAAAGAAACCCAGCTCCGGCGAGGTCAACACCGCAAGCGTGTAGGCGCCAATGGCGAAAAAGGCCACGTAACCTAGGTCTAAGAGACCGGCATAGCCGACAACGATATTCAGGCCCAGGCCCAGGAGAATGTAAAGCCCCACGATCGTTAATACTTCACTCAGGAAGAGGCCGAGAACCTGGGGCAGGATCAGCAGGAGAGAAAGGAGAAGAATATACCCTGTGATTCGCAACCCCCGCTGCCTTGCCGCCGACAGACCCCGAAAACCGGTTTGAATGGCCCTGCCTCTTTTCGCCCAAAAGGTAGTGACCAAAGCCACCAAAATGAACAATGACCCTGCGCCTTGCAGGGTGAGCCCGTTGGCCGAGAACAGCCATTCGTTGATGATCGCCAGGGGCCCCCAGAGGGCGAAGGTGGGCCGCAACAGATCTTGGAGGACTCCCACCATCACCACCCAGCCCAGGGAGGTGATCCATACCCGCCGGGTGAGACCGGGCCGCAGATAGAATAAACCGCCGAGCAGACCGCTCAAAGTGCCGGCCCCAAGGAGCAGCACCATGCTGGCCCCGATCGTCCAATCAAACGTGAGTAATTTAAAAAGGGCTGGGGAGGCGTTGATGAAGACTTTTCGGAGGTTGACCAGACTCCCTCCAATCACCAGCAGGGCCAGCAAGCCGCCCAATATCAGCCCCGAGAGGGAGCTATGGACCACGACCCCGAACGGCTCACTGCGAGCTGTGCGTTTTGCAGCCAGATAGCCCACGAACACAGCGACCAGGAGCAGCAGGGTATGGCCCATCGAGATGACCTGGCCGATAATATCCCGCTGGCTGAATGCCTCGACCATCCCGATGAGGGCCAGAAGTACTTCTACGATGCCCCCAATCAGCCCAATTTTTATCCCCTGGGGCCAGACCCTGGGATTCTGTTTTATCTTTCTTTTTTCCACTTTCGTGCCAGAACAACCCCGATGGTTTAGGCCTTCTTAACGGCCAGCCGCTCTCCCAGAAGGCCGGTGGGTCTAAAGATCAGCACGAGCACGAGCATGATAAAAGCAATGGCATCTTTCAATTGGTATGGAGCCACAATTCCTAAACCGTCCAGGAAGAGGCTGGGTCCCACCGACTCAAAGAGGCCGAGGAAAATTCCACCCAGCATTGCGCCGGGGATATTGCCAATGCCACCCAATACGGCTGCGGTAAAGGCTTTAATCCCGGGGATAAAACCCATGAAAAAGTGCACCTGTTTGAACATCACAGCATAAAGGACGCCAGCGGCTCCGGCGGCCATCCCGCCGATCACGAAAGTGGTGACAATCATCCGATCGATGTCGATTCCCATCAGCCAGGCGATGTCCTTATCTTCGGAGACCGCCCGCATCGCCTTCCCCACGCGTGTGCGCTGGACAAAGGAGTAGAGGGCAGCCATCAGCAGCGCCGCGGCCACAATCACGACGGCCTGAAACCGTAGAATCCTGAACGCCCCGAGTAACCATTCCCCTTCCAGGATCTTCACGACCGGGTAAGCTTGGAAACCAGAACCATAGAGTCCCCGAAAAGTATATTGCAGAAAGAAAGAGGCCCCGATGGCCGTGATGAGGGGAACCAAGCGGGGGGCGTTCCGCAGGGGACGATAAGCAATCCGCTCCAGAAGAACGGCGATCAAAGTTGAGGTAGCCATCGAAACTATGAAAATGACGAGGAGAGAAATGATGGGCTGGCGATCCAAAAAACCGGAGGAGTAAAAAGCAGCCGCTACAAAATAGGCGGTGTAAGGGCCGCCCATAAAAACTTCGCTGTGGGCGAAATTAATCATCCGCAGAATGCCATAGACCATGGTATAGCCCATGGCGATGAGGGCGTAGATGCTCCCCTGAGCCAAACCAAAGATGACGAAATCAAACCAGTGGTGGGAGGAATATCGGCCCATCGTTAGGGTAGCTGTCGCCCCCCAGATCATCAAGGCTAAAATAGCCCCTCCGATGGACCACATGATGATATCTGTGGGCGTAATCCGTTCTCTCCAACGTTGCAGCATAAGGGCCTCCCCCCTTGAGATCAGTTGGCCAATTGGTTATGCCCTGTTTTACTTGATTTCCGGCCTCCCCATGGGGGATGAGCTGGTCCCCTCCTTCGCCCCAGCTCATCCTCCCAGCTTCGATGAGCCCCGGTCATCTTTAGAGAGACCCGGGTTACTTTTTGGCGGGGACTTTCTTGGCTGGAGGTTTCTCGGCTGGAGCTGCCGCCGGCGTCCAGAACGGCTTATCTGGCGTCATTAACTTCTTCACATTTTCTTCCGCCGTCTTGTAGACAGCGATCCGCGGGTCGGCACAGTCTCCGTATTTGTCGCAGGTTACATTTCCAGTCAGGCCTTTTAAGTTCTTGGTGGCGTACAGGGCATCCCGAAGTTTCTGACGGCCGATGTACAGGGTGCCATCTGGGCCTTTCTTGCCGACTTTCTCAATCGCAGCAAAGATCATGAGCGCTGCATCATAGGCGTGGGCATGGAAGGGAGCAATGGGTTTTTCGCCATACTTCTTCTGATGCTTGGCCAGGAAATCCTTGTATCCGGCGGCAAAAGCGGAGAAGTCAGGGCTGGAATGATACATCCCGATGGCCGTCTCCCCGGCAGCCTTGTAGAAGTCCGTAGAGAATATTCCATCGGCCCCCATCAGAGAGGTCTTCTCTAAGCCCTTTACTTCTTTTACCTGGCGGGTAATGTGTCCACCCGCTGCAATAAAGATGGGGTAGTAGATGAATTCGGGCTGGCCGGTGGCGATCTTGGTTAGAACCGGCCGCATGTCTGTGTCCGTGGGGGCAACTGCTTCCTGAGAAGTAATGGTTCCGCCCAGTTTCTTGAAGGTCTCGGCAAAGACCGCCTGAAGTTGTTCCGCATAAACACTTCCGTCATGGATGGTCGCTGCCCTTTTGACCTTCAATTGCTTCCACGCAAACTCAGCAGCTACTGCCCCCTGCACCTTATCATTATGGCATGTACGCAGATAACCATCGTAATCTGGCCCGCGCTTGGGGTCTGTTAAATACGGCGCGGTATTCGAGGGGGAGACCGTAGCGATGCCAGCCTTCCAAAGGATCGGTGCACCGGGCCTGGCTTCACTGGAACAGTTGGAACCTATCGCCCCTACAATCGTCGGGTCAGCGGCAAGTTTGGTCGCAGCCGCCTGGCCACCTTCGGCATTGCACCCCGTGTCCTGCACGCTCAGCTTGATCGGATGGCCGAGGAGCTTTCCACCCTTGTCGTCAATCGCGATCTCCGCGCCTCGCTTTGTATCTGTGCCCAGGGAGGCGTCCGGCCCCGCCACAACCATCCAGCAGGCGATATGGATCGGTTCGCCCTTTTTAATCTTTATTACCCCAATCTTGTCCTCATATTTGAACTCCTCTTTTTTCGTCTGAGCTGGGGCGAGGACCACAGCCAAGGCCATAATGATAACAAGTGCCGAAAAGACAACAAAAATGCGTTTCATGTTTACCTCCTCTCCCGATAAGGAATTTAAATGCATAAGCGGCCAAAACGGGTGCCCAGCGGTCAGGCCATCTGATCACCCCCTTTCAATCAATCATCCAGAAATACGAACATCCTAATCGTCCCTTGGCCATTTGTCAAGGGCCGCAATTAGCCCATAGTGGGGCTGGGAGCCAAAGCGATGCGTCCCGCTGGCGGGACAGCGTCAGCCAGGAAAAAGGGATATTCCTTGAGTCTGCTTTAAAAATGTCCTATAGTGGAATGAAAAATTTTCTGGAAAAGGAAATGAAAATAATTCGCCTCAGAGAATTAGAATTTGTTCCGGCCGGTCATGAAGACCCAAAATCTCCGGGAGTCTTGATCAAAATCTTGTTGAAAAAAGGCGATCTTCTTGCAGGACAATTGCAGATGGTTAACTGGGCAAAAATGGGAATAGCGAAATCCTTCCGTCCACACTACCACCAGGATATGGAAGAGATCTTCATCATCCTGAAAGGGAAGGCGCGGATTCGTATTCCGGAAGAAGAAGCCGAATTGGCAAAGGAAGAGGTGGTCGTGATCCCGGTGGGCCAGGTCCATGAGATGAAAAATATCGGGGATGAAGAGGTGGAGTACCTCGTGATCGGAATTTCCCAGGGGAAAGGCGGGAAGACGATCGTCGTTTAAGAGCTCTTACAGGGGGAAAGCCTGGTGCCTATCATGGAGAAGATGGAGACAAATATAGATGAGCTTCGAACTCCTAGTGGATTCGCCCTATAATTTGGCCCGGTGCGCCCTGGTTTTTGGCCAGTTCCCTTCTGATGGGACCGACGTGTGGATTCCACCCAGAGAGGTACTGCCAGCCCAGCATCTTCGGCTTCACGTGGTGGAGGATGAAGCCATCCTGGCAATCGTCGAACAGAATAAGGATTCGCGGCTGACGGTGCGCACCCATCCGCCGCGGCCCAAGCACCTCTCCACTTTGAAAGATCGAGTCACCTGGCAGTTTCACCTCAACGCTTCCCTGGGGGAGTTCTACCGCCGGGCGGAGAAGCACCCCCTTTTGCGGCCGATGATCAAAAATCTTCATGGCGTCAAACCCCTCCGCACTCCCATCCTTTATGAAATGGCCGTCATCGCCATCACCGAACAGCAGCTGGCCTACCCTGTGGCTGTAAAGATGCGCTCAAAGCTCGTCGAGGCCTTGGGGAAGAAGATGATTTTTGAAGACCGAGAATACAAGGCTTTTCCCACGCCCCAGGCTGTGGCGGCATGTCAGGTCAGGGATTTAAAAGCTATGTCTTTTTCCACCCGAAAAGCGGAGTACCTCATCGACCTCTCCCGCAAAGTGGCCCTGGAGGGGTTGAATTTGGAGGACTTGCGGGACCTGCCCAATGAAGAGGTCGTTGCTGTGCTCACTTTTCTCAGGGGGTTTGGCCGATGGAGTGCGGAATATTTTTTGTCCCGCGGTTTGGGAAGGTCTGAAATCTTCGCCGCAGACGACCTGGGTATTCAGACGCTCGTAGGAAAATACTTGGGGCCTGGCCGTCGGGTCACGGCCGCAGAATGTCAGAAGATCTTAAAACCATGGGGGCCTTACAAAAGGTGGGTGGTCTTTTACCTGTTCTGCGCTTCCCGATTGGGGCTGATCAAATAACGGCCAGTCTCCGAGCATCAAATGAACGGCAGAGATGCAAAAGGTAGGGAAATCTCTTTCTATGTCAAATGCAAGATCTTTCTGGCCTCCTGGGGCGCGGCGATTTCTCTCCCGTACTCCTTAGCGATCCTGAATACTCTTTCCACCAATTCGGCGTTGCTCCTGGCCAGCACTCCTTTGGAATAATAGATGTTGTCTTCCAATCCCACCCGGACGTGTCCTCCCAGGGACATCCCTATCATGGCCATGGGGAGTTGGCCGGTTCCGATCCCGATCACAGACCAGGTCGAATCTGGAGGAATGATCTCGGTGAGGTGCAAGAGTGACTTGGCCGTAGCGGGCATTCCGGCAGGCGTTCCTAAGACGAACTGAAAATGGAGGGGAGACTTGAGCAGGCCTCTTTCGAAATACCTCAGGCAGGTGTATACCATTCCGACTTCAAAGACTTCCAGTTCCGGCTTAATTCCTCTGGCCAATGTTTCTTTGGCCAGAGTCTCCAAGAATTCTGGAGGATTTAGAAAGATATTCTCCCCCATGTTAATGGAGCCGGCATCGAAGGAAACCAGCTCTGGGTTCAAGGCTAGGGGAGTCAGCCTTTCAGCGATGGGTAAATTCCGACCCGGAATCCCGCTCGTCGTCAGGCACAGTATGGCATCGGTCTCGTTTCGAACCCGATCTGCTACCTCTTTAAAAAGAGAAAGATCCTGGGTGCCCAAGCTGGTTTTTGGGTCCCGCACATGCACGTGGAGGATGGAAGCACCTGCTTTCACGCCCTCGATCCCCGACCGGGCAATTTCTTCAGGAGTGATAGGAATATAGGGGGTTTGCTTCCGAGTGATGCGGGATCCAGTGATGCCAACGGTAATGATCAATTTTTCCATTTTCCATCCCCAGGCAAGCCTTCCGATTATACTTATTCCCCATTTTTGGGTGAACGGGGGCCCTATCTTAACATGCCCTCTTAAAAATTTGAATATTTTTCCCCCTCCCCTCTCGCAAGTTGGCGTTTATCCGGAAACGCACTCCTTCTCTTCCCCTAGAGACTGTGTCTCAATGATTTAAATCGAGCCTGCCACCGCTCTCCGGTCCTGATCGCCATGTGAATTGATGTCTAATGGTATCTGACGGCGAGCGACCGACGGTCAGTCCAAAAAAATCTTGACAGAATCAGTATTTATGGTAGGTATTAAATATCCACCTTAGCCGGGGAGATCCTTTGACCGCGCCGATCGAGCCTCCATATGCCTTTCATTTCCTTCCTTAATTTGGGCATGAAAAATCATCTCTTGGCCCTCCATGGGTATGCCGCCAAATCGCCGAGATGCTAAAAGTAAATGACCTGGAGAAAAGTTTCGGCGGGGTGAAGGCCTTGCAGGGCTGTTCACTGGAGGTGCAGGAGGGAACGATCACCGGCCTGATCGGCCCGAACGGAGCCGGCAAGACAACGCTTTTTAACGTTATCTCCGGCATCCTGAAGCCCGACCGGGGGGAGATTACCTTTCAAGGGGAAAAAATTGATGGTTCGCCGCCCTATCAAATTGCCCGATTAGGCCTCCTGCGGACCTTTCAAATCAGTCGGGGTCTGAGGCATATGACCGTTCTGGAAAACCTTATGCTCTATCCTCAGGCCCAGATCGGCGAGGGCCTCAAGAACCTTTGGTTGCGATGGAAGAAAATTAGAACGCAAGAGAAGGCCTTAAAGGAGAAAGCGATGCATATCCTGGAATTTGTCAACCTGGTTCATTTGCGGGATGCCTATGCTCAAGAGTTGTCTGGCGGGCAGAAAAAACTTCTGGAATTGGCGCGGGTCCTCATGGCCGAACCGAAAATTATGGTCGGAGCCTTTCTAATCCTGTTGATTTTATACAGACAGGAAGGGATCCTTCCCGAAAGGAAAACTATCCCATGAGTCCCCATTCGCGAGTGCGAGAAGAGTTTGCGCGCCAGGCCGAGTCGCTTTCTGTTGCCCCGGCATTCACCGACGCGGAAGTTCTCGAAAAAATCCGGGCCGCCACGAGTTCCACAAAGGACATGCAGATTTTGGATTTGGGCTGTGGTCCCGGAATCGTCTCCGCCGCCCTGGCTCCGTATGCCCGAGAAGTGGTAGCTTTTGACATCACCCCGGAGATGCTGGAGAAGGCCCGGCAGCGATGCCAGGAAGCGGGGTTGCGAAACGTCCGCTTCGAGCTGGGCAGGGCGGAGGAACTTCCTTTTGAAGCTGGGAGTTTTGATGCCGTCGTGACCCGTCTGACTCTTCATCATTTTCCGGACCCCCATCGGGCCGTGGTGGAAATGGTGCGGGTGGCCCGGCCCAATGGTAAGGTCGTCGTAGCCGACATCGTGTCTTCGGAAAATCCCGACGAAGCTGAGTTGCACAACTCACTCGAAATCCTGCGTGATCCATCCCACGTGCGAGCGTTTTCCACCAGCGGCTTACTGAATCTGATTGCATCAGCGGGGCTGCGAGTCACTTCTAGATCAACCTGGGAAATGCAACGGGATTTCGACGAGTGGATCCGAATCACCAATGCTCCGGAACGCGTGAAGCCCCTTTATACAGTCATGCTCACCCTGGCCAGGGCAGGAATCCACGCCGGCATTGATTTGCGCTTCAATGGTAAGACGGTGGTCTTCATACATCGTTGGCTGTTGATCTCGACGGAGAAGATAACGGGCGCATCCGCCCCTTGATCACGAGACGGGTTATGGCGGCTTAAAAGGTATGCCCATTGCTGACAAAGACAGAAGGATGGCCCAAAAATGCGTCGACTGCCCGGTCTGTAATCACGCCCGGGAAAAGCAAAGAGGAATTGCCTTCTGGTTTGTGAAAACGATCGAACGAAGCTTATGCCCCTACTGTAAAGCCTATGAAAAGGTTTATGGTCGCAAGGCGCATGAACCTTTCAATAGTGAGCAAAGCCTACGCTGAGCCCGCCGCAGATGAATATGGCCTGCCCGGTAATATAAGAAGCTTCCTCGGAGGCCAAAAAAGCCACCAGGTTGGCCACATCTTCCGGCTGCCCCATTCTTTTCAGTGGAACTCCATCTATTATCGCCTTGGTTCTCGGACTGTCCGCCGGGTTGTTGGCTTTGAATAACTCCGTAGCGATCGGGCCCGGTCCGATATAGTTGACGTTGATATTGGAGGGGCCGAGTTCAAGCGCCCAGGTGCGAGTTACGCCAATCAGGCCTGCCTTGGTAGCGCTGTAAACCGTCCGCAGTTCTTTACCCAGGCTGGCGCGCGATCCGATATTGATGATCTTCCCGTACCGGTTTTTCTTCATCTCCGGTAACACGGCCTGCGTGCAATAAAATGCTCCTTTAAGATTGACGGCAAAAACCTCTTCCCAGTCTTTTTCTTTTACATCCTCGAGAAGCGCGGGGTTGACAACCCCGGCGTTGTTGACCAGAATGTCCACTCGGCCAAAATGCCGCAGGGTTTGCTCGACTGCCTTATTTACTTCTTCCTTGTGGCTCACATCCGCCAGGATCGCCAGAAGCTTTCCCCCCATGGCCTTCAACTCGCTGGCCGTCCGGCTTGATTCCTCAGGCAGGATATCCAGGAAGGAAACCGAAGCGCCCTCCCGGATCATCTTTATCGCCGTTGCCTTCCCGATTCCCCTGGCGGCCCCGGTAATAAGAGCCACCCTATTTTGCAATCTCCCTTGATTCATGAACTCCTCCTGTGGGATAACCCCATGTAGGGGCGAGGTTACCTCGCCCCCGGATCGGATGCATTATCATTAGGGGGGAGTCGCCCCACCCCTACACCTCCTATGGCCTTGCCCGGGTGTGTGGGAGATTCCCCTAA
>Ga0153915_10006705_pt1 | contig 10812 bp, 9 predicted proteins | sample Opewatmetagenome_2_FD_107003 | JGI IMG/M metagenome (GOLD analysis project Ga0153915, IMG submission 107003) | Freshwater wetland microbial communities from Ohio, USA - Open water 3 Core 3 Depth 3 metaG | ecosystem: Environmental > Aquatic > Freshwater > Wetlands | place: USA: Ohio, Lake Erie...
ACCCCGCAAGGAGACGCTCGACGCGATCATCCCCGATCGTCCGGCGCTGCTGCCCAACCGCGACGGCCACGGCGCATGGGTCAACTCGAAGGCGCTCGAGCTGGCCGGGATCACTCGCGAGACGCCCGACCCGGGCGACGGGCGGATCGAGCGGGACGAGAGCGGCGAGCCATCGGGGACGCTGCACGAAGGTGCCATCGAGCTGGTGGCGAAGCTGACGCCGCCGGTGACCCAGGAGGATCTAGAGGCGGGCCTTCGCGTCGCCCAAGCGTATCTGCATTCTCTCGGGATCACGGCGTGGCAGGACGCGATCGTGGGCGAGCACTACCCGAGCTTCGAGGCGTACCTGGCGGCCGCCGGCCGCGGCGAGCTCACGGCCCGGGTGATCGGCGCGCTGTGGTGGGACCGGCACCGCGGCGAGGAGCAGATCCCCGAGTTCGTGGACAGGCGCGCCCGAGGAGGCGTCGGCCGCTTCCGGGCGACCTCCGTCAAGATCATGCAGGACGGGGTCGTCGAGAACTTCACGGCCGGCGTGCTCGAGCCGTATCTCGGACCCGACGGCAAGCCCTCGGCCAACCGGGGTCTCTCGTTCGTCGATCCGGAGGCGCTGAAGGGGTACGTGACGCGTCTGGACGCTGAGAGATTCCAGGTCCACTTTCACGCGCTGGCCGAGCGCGCGGTCCGCGAGGCGCTCGACGCGATCGAGGTCGCCCGTCGCACGAACGGCATGAACGACCTCCGCCATCACATCGCGCACATCCAGGTGATCCACCCCGACGACGTCCCGCGCTTCCGCGAGCTTGGCGTCGTCGCGAACATGCAGCCGCTGTGGGCGATGAACGAGGGCCAGATGGTGAACCTCACCATCCCGTTCCTCGGGCCGGAGCGCTCGACGTGGCAGTACCCGTTCGCGAGCCTCCTGCGAGCGGGCGTCATGCTCGCCGGCGGCAGTGACTGGTCGGTCTCCAGCCCGAACCCGATCTGGGAGATGCATGTCGCGGTGAACAGGACGTCGTTCCCTGAATACGTCTACGGCGCGGACGGGCTTGCGGCGCGCGAGCCGTTCCTGCCGCAGGAGCGGATCGGCCTGCCGGCGGCGATCGCCGCCTTCACGATGGGCTCGGCGTACGTCAACCATCTCGACGACGTGACCGGCTCGATCGAGACGGGGAAGTACGCGGACCTGGTTGTGTTGGATCGGAACCTCTTCGAGCACCCGGCGCCGGAGATCTACGCGGCGAAGGTCCTCCTCACCACGGTCGAGGGCGAACGGGTCTTCGCCGCGAGGGAGTTCGCCTGAGCTCGTCCGAGATAGCCGGCCTCCCCGGCGAGGTGCCGATCGCGGGCTGACCGCGGGTTCTTCCCCCTTTGCACGAGCCCTGTTACGATCCTGAATCTTCGTTCAACCGTTGCCCATGGGGGTGGGGCATCATGACGAGATCCTCCGCACCGATCGAAGTCGCGAAGCTCGAGGCCGTTCTCGCGCCGGTCTACGGGCAGACGCGAACCCTGCCGGCCGAGGCCTACCTGTCCGAGGAGGTCTTCGAGTGGGAGCGCGAGCACTTCTTCGAGGGCTCCTGGGTGTGCGTGGGCCGCGCCGACGATCTCGCGGAGCCGGGGGACCAGAGGGCCGTCCGCATCGGGTCGGAGGGGATCCTCCTCGTCAGGGATCGCGACGGGACCTTGCGGGGCTTCTTCAACTCCTGTCGCCACCGCGGGCACGAGCTGCTCGAGCCGGGCGGCGCGCGAAACCTGCGGGCGATCAAGTGCCCCTACCACGCGTGGGTCTATGCGCTCGACGGGACGCTCTCGGGCGCGCCGCGCTTCGGCGACATCGCGGGGTTCGACAAGGCAGACTTCCCGCTCATCCCGGCGCGGGTCGAGGAATGGCACGGCTGGGTGTTCGCGAACGCCTCGGGCGATGCGCCGGACCTCGCCGAGCACGTTGGCAACCTCGACGACCTGGTCCGACCGTGGGAGCCGGAGCGCCTCTTCGTCGCGGCGAAGCACGAGTACGTCGTGAAGGCGAACTGGAAGACGATCAGCGAGAACTACCAGGAGTGCTACCACTGCCCGAGCATCCATCCGGAGTTGTGCATGGTGACGCCGCCCGACATCGGCGAGAACCATCCCTCGACCGGCTCGTGGGTCGGGGGCTCGATGGTGCTGATGGACTTCGCGCAGACCATGTCGCTCAGCGGCGAGAGCAAGGGCGTGCGGATTCGTGGTCTCGACGAAAGACAAGCCCGGGAGGTCTACTACTACGGCCTGTTCCCCAACATGCTGATCAGCCTGCACCCCGACTACGTCATGACGCACCGGATGGAGCCGCTCGGGCCGGGGGAGAGCTACGTGGAGTGCGCCTGGCTCTTCCCGCCCGAGGCGAAGGAGCGCGAGGACTTCGATCCCGCATACGCCGCCGAGTTCTGGGACGTTACCAACCGGGAGGACTGGCTCGCCTGCGAGTCGGTGCATCGCGGGTTGTCGTCGCGCGGGCAGCGGCCGGGGCCGTTCGCCCCGAGCGAGGACGAGGTCCACGCGTTCATGGCGATGCTGGCCCGCGCGTACCTGGAGGGTCACGTGAGCGCGGCACCGGGCGTGCTCGCGCCGACGTCGGTGTGACCGCAAGTCAGCCGCGTTCCTTGTCACGCCCCGGGGCGTTGGGCACAGTGAAAACGATGGCCTGCGCACGCTTCGACCCGCGGATCCCGGCGTCCTGATCATGGGCGGCGAACGACGCCGTGAGATGGGCACGAGGCTCGATCGAAGGCCTCCGCCCACGACCGAGCCCGCGGGAGGAGTCCGCGGCGGCCTCGTCGCCTTCGAGAGGTCCTTGAAGGAGCGTATCTGGGACTGCCGGATGTGCGGCCAGTGCATCCTGCACTCGACCGGTATGTCGTGCACGATGCGATGCCCCAAGAACCTGCGCAACGGACCCTGCGGGGGTGTGCTCCAAACCGGGCGATGTGAGGTCTTGCCCGAGCGCCCGTGTGTCTGGGTGCAGGCCTGGGAGGGTTCACAGCGGCTTCCGCTCTGGCGTGACGGCATGACGCACCTCAACAAGCCCGTCGACTGGCGGCTCCAGGAGACCTCGTCCTGGGCGAACTTCCTCACGCACCGGGACGCGTACGCGCCGGCCGGCTGGAGGGGGTACGGACTCGGAGAACGGGCGCGGTGAGCGACGCCGCGTCGCGCAGCGGGCTCGAGCGGCTGCTTCGCACCGGGCAGTTCGTCGTCACCTGCGAGCTCGCCACGACCGACAGCGCAGATCCCGCCTCGGTGTATCGCCTGGCCGACATGCTGCGCGATCGCGTCGACGCCGTGAACTGCACGGACAACAGCGCCGCTCACCCGCACATCTGCGGCCTGGCGGCGGCGCGACTCCTCCTGGACAGGGGCGTCGAGCCGATCCTTCAGCTGGCGTGCCGGGACCGAAACCGGCTCGCGCTCCAGGCGGACCTCCTCGGGGCCGCCGCCCTCGGGATTCGCAACATCGTGGCGATGACGGGCGACGACGTCGCGGCCGGCGACCATCCGGAGGCGAAGCCGATCTACGACGTCGACTCGATGCATCTGTTGAGGATCGCGCGGATCATGCGCGACTCGGGCACGTACCTGTCGGGCCGGAAGCTGGACGATCCGCCCCAGGTGTTCATCGGGGCGGTCGAGAATCCCTTCGCGCCGCCCTTCGAATATCGGCCCCTGCGCCTGGGCAAGAAGATCGAGGCCGGCGCCGAGTTCGTCCAGAGCCAGATCGTCTTCAACATGGAGCGGATGCGGACCTTCATGGCACGGGCCGGCGAGCTCGGGCTGCTGTCCAAGGTCTTCCTGCTGGCCGGCGTGTACGTCCTCCGTTCGGCGAGAGCCGCTCGGTACCTGCGCGACCAGGTGCCCGGCATCGACGTGCCCGACGACGTGATCGCCAGGATGGAGGGCACACCTGCGGACGAGCAGGCGGAGGAGGGCATCCGCATCGCCCTGGAGATCATCGAGCAACTCCGCGACATTCCCGGGATCGCCGGCCTTCACCTGATGTCGATCCGGGGCGAGGAGGCGATCCTGCGGGTGGTGGAGCGGGCAGGGCTCCTGCCCCGGCCGGCACCGGTCGGCGCCGTCCGAGGGTAGGCTGCGTTCGAGTGAACGCTCGATCCGCCTGCGCCGAATAGTCAGTGATTCCATGCGGTCTCCGAGACGCCATCCGACGAACGAATCGAGGTCTTCCCGATGAAGCGTGCCCTCGTCGCCCTGCTCGCCACCACGGTGCTTGCCGCACCCGCATGTACCCGGACGGTCATCCGACAGGTGCCCACGTCGCCGGCGGCCGTCGACGTCGGCGGCGCGAACCCCGCCCAGGACCCGGTCGTCCAGGTCGTGGAGAAGGTCCGGCCCGCGGTCGTCAACGTCACGACCGATCTCGTGCAGAACAGCCCGTTCGGCAGCCAGAGCGGTCAGGGCGTCGGGACCGGGTTCATCGTGCGCTCGGACGGCATCGTCGTCACCAACTACCACGTCGTCGAGGGCGCCCAGCGGATCACCGTCATCACGCCGCCTCCCGACTCCAAGCGTTACACCGCGCGGGTGATCGGCGGCGACCAGCTCGCCGACCTCGCCGTCCTCCAGATCAATGCCACCGGCCTTCCGACCGTGCCGCTCGGCGATTCCAGCAAGCTCCAGCTCGGCCAGCCGGTCGTCGCCCTCGGGTACGCTCTTGCCCTCAAGGGCGGGCCGACCGTCACGACGGGAATCGTGTCGGCCCTTGGCCGTACGATCCAGGCTCAGGACTTGAACTGCCGGGTATGCGGAAACGGCGGGCGAACCTACGACAACGTGATCCAGACCGACGCGGCCATCAACCCGGGTAACTCCGGCGGGCCGCTCGTCAACCTCGCCGGCCAGGTCGTGGGGATCAACACGGCCGGGGCGGGCCAGGCGCAGAACATCGGGTTCGCCATCGCGATCAACGCCGCCGCAACCACGATCGCCGGTGCCGCTGCCCATCCCTCGGCGCCCGTCGCCTACCTTGGCGTCGCTTCCCAGGACGTCAGCGCGAGCCTCGCCTTTCAGTTCAACTTGCCGGTCTCGAGCGGAGCCTATGTGGTCGACGTCGCGCCTGGTGGCCCGGCCGAGAAGGCCGGGATCTCCCAGGGCGACGTGATCGTCGCCTTCGACGGGAAGACCGTTACGGGATCCCAGCAGCTCGGCGAGCTGATCCACGCGAGGAAGCCGGGAGATCGGGTCCAGGTAGTCGTCGCGACGGCGAGCGGGAAGAAGACCTTCACGATCACGCTGGGGGTGAACCCGCTCCCCGTGAAGTAGGCGGCGACCCGCTAGGGGCCCACCGACCCCGCCGGACATCGCTGCCCTTAAGCTGAACGGATGCGGCGACTGCGCATCCCCATCGGCCGTTTGCTGGGCGTCCGCCTGTCGATCCACGCTTCCTGGTTCCTGGTCTTCGGGCTCGTGACGTGGGCCACGGTGGGCGCATACGCCGAGGTCTACCCGAGGCTGGGTGGGCGGGCCCACGCGGTCATGGGCCTGGTCACGGGGCTCGCGTTCTTCGTGTGCCTCACGATCCACGAGCTGGCGCACGCGGTGGTGGCCCGCCGGTTCGGGATCCACGTCCGGGGCATCACCCTGTTCCTGTTCGGCGGGGTCGCGGAGATCGAGGGGGAGGTTCCCTCGCCCGCGCGTGAGTTCGCCGTGGCGCTCGTCGGGCCCGCGACCTCGATTGCGCTCGGCGGTGTCCTCGCGCTCGGCTCCGCCGGCGCCGCGAACCTGCACTGGCCCGCGGTTGAGGGAGTCCTCGGGACCCTGGCGCTCGTGAACCTCGGCGTCGCCGTCTTCAACCTGGTGCCGGGGCTCCCGCTCGACGGCGGCCGGCTGCTCCGTGCGGTGCTCTGGCGCCTGATGGGGAGCTACCGGCGCGCCACGCGGATCGCCTCGGCGGGGGGCAGGGTCGTGGCTGCGGCGCTGGTTCTGCTGGGACTCGTGCTGGCAGCGACGAAGGACCTGGTCGGCCTCTGGTACGTGCCGATGGGCGCGTTCCTGTGGTTCCTGGCGGGCTCCTCGGGACGCGAGCGCCCCGCGACGACGCCTGTGGCGGGTGCGCTAGCCTTGGGAACCGATCAGGTCGTGGGCGAGCGATTCGGGGGCGATATTTGAGCGCGCCGTTCGAGCCGGGGGAGCGCGCGCTGCTCATCGACGCCCGTGGTCGCCGGTACCTGTTCCGGCTGCGGGCGGGAGAGTCGTGGCATTCGCATGGGGGCGCGGTCCCTCACGACCTCATCCTCGGATCCCCCGAGGGAACCCGGGTGAACTCCACCGGCGGCATGGCCTTCACGTGCTTCCGACCCCGCCTGGCGGACTTCGTCCTGAAGATGCCCCGCGGCGCGCAGGTCGTCTACCCGAAGGACCTCGGGGCGATCCTCATGTGGGCCGACGTCGATCCGGGCGCGCGAGTCCTGGAGGCGGGGACGGGCTCCGGTTCGCTCACGCTCGCCCTGTGTCGCGCCGTCGGGTCCGAGGGACGTGTGGTCTCCTACGAGCTGCGCCCGGAGTTCCACGCGAAGGCGGCACAGAACGTCGAGGCATTCTTCGGCAAGCTTCCGGAGTGGCTCGAGTTGCGCGAGGGCGACGTGCGCGCTGTTGCCGAGACGGGGGAGTCGTACGACCGCGTGATCTTCGACCTGCCCGAGCCGTGGGGCCTCCTGGAGGAGGTCGGGCGCGTCCTGGAGCCCGGCGGGATCGTGTGCGCGTACCTCCCGACCACCGTGCAGGTCCAGACGCTGGTTCTGGCGCTCGAGGCGCGCGGGTTTGGGCTGGTCGAGACGTTCGAGACGCTTCACCGCTCCTGGCACGTCACCGAGCGAAGCGTTCGACCCGACCACCGGATGGTCGGGCACACCGGCTTCATCACGGTGGCGCGGGTGACCTCGCCGACGAGGCCTTAGGTCAACCGCCAGGCTGGTCGAGAACCGTATAGAAGTGGTCGGCATGCGTCATCGCGACGCATGCGCGGCCGGACGAAGGGCCGGACGTATACTTGGCCGACCCGGGAGGTGCAGGATGCCCGAGCTTGATCCCCGAGAGCAGCAGGAGCGTTACGAGAAGCAGATCCACGAGCTCCAGACCCAGGTGAAATTCCTGGAAGACGAGGTTGCCCTCCTTCGGAGGCGGCTCACCAACGCTCCGCGCCAGGTCAAGATCCTCGAGGACAAGCTGCTTGAGACCAGGCACGACCTCTCTCGGGCTCTCGCCCAAAACGAGAAGCTCGCCACCACGCTGAAATCCGAGCGCGACAAGATCGAGCTGCTCCGCGAGGAGGTGGAGAAGCTCAGCCAGCCCCCGGCGACGTTCGGCGTGTTCCTCGCGACGAACGAGGACGGCTCCGTCGACGTGTTCACCGGCGGCCGGAAGATGCGGGTGACGATCGCGCCGGAGATCGACGCCGCGAACCTCCGTAAGGGCGTCGAGGTCATCCTGAACGAAGCGCTCAACGTGGTCGAGGTGCTGGATCCCGACCGCGCCGGGGAGGTCATGAAGGTCAAGGACCGTCTCGGCGAGGATCGCGTGATCGTCTTCGGGCACGGCGACGAGCAGATCGTCGCGACGCTCGGGATCGATCTGCGCGACGCTGCGATCCGCGCGGGCGACCTCCTGCTCGTGGACCCGCGCGCCAACGTGGCGATCGAGCGACTGCCGAAGGAGGAGGTGGAGGAGCTCGTCCTCGAGGAGATCCCGGACGTCTCCTACGAGGACATCGGGGGGCTTGAGGGCCAGATCGAGGCGATCCGCGACGCCGTGGAGCTGCCGTTCCTGTACGCGGAGCTGTACCAGGAGCACCAGCTCGAGGCGCCGAAGGGCGTGTTGCTGTATGGACCGCCCGGCTGCGGAAAGACCCTGATCGCCAAGGCGGTCGCCAAGTCGCTCGCCGACAAGGTGCGCGAGCGGACCGGCCGTCCCGATGCGCACTCGTACTTCCTGAACATCAAGGGACCGGAGCTCCTGAACAAGTACGTGGGCGAGACCGAGCGGCAGATCCGCCAGATCTTCCAGCGCGCCAAGGAGCGGAGCGAGGAGGGCCTGCCGGTCATCGTCTTCTTCGACGAGATGGACTCGATCTTCCGGACGCGCGGCTCGGGCATCTCCTCGGACGTCGAGAGCACGATCGTGCCGCAGCTCCTCTCCGAGCTCGACGGCGTTGAGACCCTGAAGAACGTCATCGTGATCGGCGCCTCGAACCGGGAGGATCTCATCGACCCGGCCATCCTTCGCCCCGGCCGCCTGGACGTGAAGATCAAGATCGAGCGCCCCGATCCCTCGCAAGCCGCCGATATCATGAGCAAGTACCTGAACCCGACCGTGCCGATCCATCCCGAGGAGATCGAGCGCGCCGGCGGCGACGTGAAGGCGGCCGTGTCCCGCATGCTCCAGTCGACGGTCGACCGGATGTACTCGATGTCGAACGAGAACCGCTTCCTCGAGGTGACGTACGCCTCCGGAGACAAGGAGGTCCTGTACTTCAAGGACTTCAACTCGGGCGCCATGATCGAGAACATCCTTCGGCGCGCGAAGAAGGAAGCGATCAAACGGTTCCTCTCCACCGGCGAGAAGGGCATCAAGGGCGAGGATCTCGTGCACGCGATTCGCGACGAGTTCAAGGAGAACGAGGACCTGCCCAACACGACGAACCCGGACGATTGGGCTCGCATCTCCGGCAAGAAGGGCGAGCGCATCGTGTACGTGCGTACCCTCCTCGGCGACGGTGGGGACGAAGGACGGCAGGTCGAGCGCATCAGCGCCGGCCAGTACCTGTAAGCTCAACGGATGGCCATCCCCAAGGTCGTCGGGACCGAGACGGAGTACGGCATCTCGGCGGTCGGCTCGCCCGACTTCAATCCGGTGCTGTCCTCGTCGCTGCTCATCAGCACGTATGCCGGGACGCTCCGGCGAATCCGGTGGGACTACGAGCAGGAGTCGCCGCTCCGCGACGCGCGCGGGTTCGAACCGGTGCAGATGCGCGAGCCTGCCGAGGAGGACTTGGGCCTGGCCAACGTCATCCTGCCGAACGGCGCCCGCTACTACGTTGACCACGCGCACCCGGAGTACTCGACACCGGAGTGCACCAGCCCCCGCGACCTCGTGATCCACGACAAGGCGGGGGAGCGGGTGCTGGAGCGCTCGCTCGCGGAGCTGCACAAGATCCTGCCTCCCGGCGAGCGGATCGCGATCTACAAGAACAACAGCGACGGCAAGGGCAACTCGTACGGGACGCACGAGAACTACCTGGTGGAACGGGCCCTTCCGTTCGGCGCGATCGTGCGCGATCTCACGCCGTTCATCGTCTCGCGACAGGTGTTCACGGGGGCCGGCAAGCTCGGGACCGAGGGCGCGTGGGACGACGGGCACCGCCACACGTTCCAGCTCACGCAGCGCGCGGACTTCTTCGAGGCGGAGGTTGGCCTCGAGACCACGCTGAAGCGGCCGATCATCAACACGCGTGACGAACCTCACGCCGATCCCGACAAGTACCGCCGCCTGCACGTGATCATCGGGGACGCGAACATGAGCGAGGTGGCCACCTTCCTGAAGGTGGGAACAACCGCGCTCGTGCTGAAGATGATCGAAGACGAGTACCTGCCGGATCTGTCCCTCGCCAACCCCGTGGCTGCCCTGCACGAGATCTCCCGCGACCTCGCCTGCACGGCGACGGTCCGACTCGCCGACGGGCGGCGCCTCTCGGCCGTCGAGATCCAGTGGGAGTACCTGGAACGGGCGAAGAAGTACGTGGAGCAAGAGGACCCGGGGCCGGACAACGAGGCTGTGGTGCAGCGCTGGGAGGCGATCCTGATGGCGCTGGAGGAGGAGCCGCTGTCTCTTCACCGCGAGCTGGACTGGGTCGCCAAATACCGCCTCCTCCAGGGCTACATCGAGCGCGATCGCCTCGATTGGTCGGACCCCAAGCTCCGCCTCGTGGATCTCCAGTACCACGACGTCCGGCGAGACAAGGGCCTCTACCACCGCCTTGCGGCGAGCGGGAAGGTCGAGCGCCTGGTCACCGACCAGGAGATCGAACGGGCCGTCATGGCGCCGCCCGAGGACACCCGGGCCTACTTCCGGGGCTCCTGCATCGCGAAGTACGGTGGCGCCATCGCGGCCGCGTCGTGGGACTCGATGATCTTCGACACCGGTGGGGACGCCCTCCAACGGATCCCGATGCGCGAGCCGCTCCGGGGGACCCGCCTGCACGTGGCGGCCCTGCTGGACCGGGCTCCCGACGCAGGGACGCTCGTGGAGTTGCTCCGGACATGAGAGCCGACAACCCGGCGACGGGCGACCCCCCGACTACAATGTGCTGACGGCGAAACCGAGGAGGAACGCGAGTCGTGCCGCAAGAGCAGGAACAGAAGCGGACCCAGCGGAAGTCCGGGGGAGCCGGCGGCGAGGGCGACGCGGGACAGACCGAGGCCACCTCCAAGGGCCAGAAGCTCAAGGAGGAGATGGACGAGATCCTCGACGAGATCGATTCCGTCCTCGAGGAGAACGCCGAGGAGTTCGTCAAGAGCTACGTCCAGAAGGGCGGGGAATGAGGGAACAGCCTCTGACGCCCCCGGTCGCCTCGGGCGGCCCTATTGGAGCCAACCCCAGCTTCTTCGACTTCGTCGCGCACGTCCACCCGGAACTGGTGCAGGGCAAGGGGGCCTTGCCTGCCGGCGACCCCGTCGTCCGGCACGGCACCACCGTGCTGGGGCTGAAGTTCGAGGGGGGAGTCGTCTTCGCAGGCGATCGTCGCGCGACCGAGGGCTACTCGAT
>Ga0153915_10006706_pt1 | contig 10812 bp, 9 predicted proteins | sample Opewatmetagenome_2_FD_107003 | JGI IMG/M metagenome (GOLD analysis project Ga0153915, IMG submission 107003) | Freshwater wetland microbial communities from Ohio, USA - Open water 3 Core 3 Depth 3 metaG | ecosystem: Environmental > Aquatic > Freshwater > Wetlands | place: USA: Ohio, Lake Erie...
AATGATAAGATCCTGATCTCCGAGGCTTGCAGCCACCATGCGATTGAAGATGACATCGGGAGGGTAAAGATACCCAGATGGTTGAGACAGTATGTGGGAGGTGACCTTCAAATTGATGTGTATTCCGGCAGGGATTACCCGGATAATTTGAAAGAGTACAAGCTCATTGTGCATTGTGGTGGGTGTATGCTTACGAGGAGAGAGATGTTAGCGAGGATCCAAAAAGCAAAGGAAGAGAAAGTTCCCATTACGAATTATGGGCTGTGCATATCATTTTCGCAGGGGGTGATCAAGAGGGTACTTTCCCCTTTTCCTGCGGCCCTGGATGCTTTCCAAAGGGAGGTGAACAGGATAAAAACAGCCGGAAAAATTCCTGTCAAAAACTGGACTGACGCCACGAAAAATTGACTCTTCATAGTTAGGCTTTTTAATTTCAGGCTCCAGCATTCAAGGACGACTCATTGGCTCTGACTTTAATCTGCTTTTGTTGTCACCTCCCATTTGCGCCAAAGAGCTTTTATTTTTAGACCTTTTCTGGTATAAATTTCTATCCCGTAAAGAAGGAGCGCTCGCCATGTTTATGAATTTTTTTAATGATTTCAAGGATGTTCCGTTGTGTTTTTTTCTGGGAGTGTTATTTTTCGTTTTGTTGGGAACTCTCGGGGCGGGGAGCATGAATGTGGGGAAGGATGAGATTCAGGTAACCGGAAGAATCTACGTAATGGGCAACGAACCCCTCACGCGGGTGGGGATTGAGTTGGACGATGGCACAGTTTATGCCTTGATTGGAGAATATGATAAGCAACTCCGCGGTCTCCAAGGGAAACGTCTGGCTGTAAGGGGCAAATTAAGGGGAAAGACAACCAGGGGAGTAGATGCCATAGAAGTGAAGTCTTTTCAGGTTATGGAGCAAAAATGAAGAGAAAGCCAGCAGGAATCAAGAGGGCTGCGTTCATGCTGTTTGTATGTATTCTGCTTTTTTGGGGGTCAACAGATGATTTATTTGCTTACTCCGAACCTGCTCCTATCAGTGGCACGCCAATGCTTCGCCAGCAAAGAGCCCAAAGCCTTGGGGATCTTAGCAGGACCCCCACGCTCAGACTCGAGAAAGATATATTGAATAACGGCGATTTCGTGGGAAGACAGGTTACCTTCTATGCCTATAATTTTGGCACGGGGCAGTACTATTCAACTACAGCGACCTGCAAAAGTGTATCCACACTGAGTTCTGGCTACAAATTGAATATTTTTGTAGAAAATGGCCAAAGCGCATCCCCGGCCACGATTACCGACATTCAAACCCAGTTTGCTAGCACCATTCTTCCCACGGAGTCAAATTACTTCGGCAGCCCCCCGGCCGGGGATTTTACGATCCTTGTCCTGGACATTCAGGACGGTGGTGGTTCGACATTTGTTGCTGGCTATTTTGATCCAACAAATGAATTAAATATACTTAATAGCAATCAACGCCACATGATTTATTTGGATTGCAATCCGGGGGTGCCGGGAACCACAACGTTCTATGGAACGTTTGCCCACGAGTTCCAACACTTCATCCATGACAGCAAAGACCCACAAGAAACCACCTGGGTCAACGAAGGCCTTTCCGGCCTCGCCCGTTTGGTCTGCGGGTATGGCCACCCAGTAAGCCACGTTATGGCCTTTGCTGGAGCTCCCACCACCAGCCTGATAATATGGCAGGATAATTTGGAGAACTACGGGGCAACTTATTTATTCATGCTCTATTTAGCCGAACATTATGGAGGGGCTGACACAACCAGAGCCACCGTAGCCAATACCGGGATTGGAATCACCGGCATAAACAACGCCTTACTTCAAAGGGGGTACGCCGTTACGGTCAACAACATTTTTAAAAATTGGGTCATTGCCAATTATTTGAACAATTCATCGATCTCGGGTGGAATTTACGGATACACCGATAGCTTCGCTGGTATTCCCGGCGCACCCGGAAACATTCAAAACACAGACTCGCGCAGCACCTATCCTGCTTTAGGCAGCGGAAACGTTTCCCAATACGGAGCAAATTACATCCTGTTTACGGGCCTTGGTGGAATATATGACATTTTCATTTTGATCCCTTATAACCTGAGCGAGACAAACACGCAAACTTATTCCTACACTGGAAGATTGGGGTCTTTAATCCTCAGTTTAGGTGGCATGAGCGATGGCCTGGGTATGTCGGGAATTCAAGAAGGATCATCCGACCCAATACCGCAAGTCCTCTCTACTTTATCTTCGGAAAATGTTGTATCCACCAGTGGTGGAGTTAGCGGTAGCGGTGGTGGTGGAGGGGGAGGAGGAGGATGTTTCATCGCTACGACAGCCTTCGGTTCACCGCTGGCAGAAGAGGTTTACATCCTGCGGGAATTCCGAGACCATTATCTTCTGACGAATCTGCCGGGACGAGCTTTTGTGTTGCTCTACTACGCTTGCAGTCCCTTGGTGGTTAACTTAATTTCCAATCACGATAGCTTGAAAATACTGACGCGTGTCATCCTTTACCCCGCAGTAAAGATGAGCTATGCAATGATTAAAGCTCCACGAAATACTGGTCTTTTAATCCTTAGCTCCTCATTGCTCTTTGGTTTGATCGTAATCCGGAGAAGGAGGAGGGGTTGACACCAAGCCCGGGGAAGGGTATTTTATCAAGGAAACAGGAAATCTGATGGTTAGGTTTATTACAAAGCATTTCTGGGTGATTAACCTTATTTTTATTGCCGCTGCTGCTTGGCTTGTGGCCTACGTTTTTTCTGCGGTTATCCAGAATCGGCTGACTACTTACGCGATGCCCAGTTCCCCAAAGGGTCCTGGGTCGACGTCTGGGGAAAAATCGGAACCCTACGACCATTATGCCCCCATTACCGAGCGGAATATTTTTAACCCCGGAGAGAAAGGGCTAAAACTGCTCCCCTTGGAAGAGAAAAAAATGGCTGCCATGGGAGCCAGAGGAGGTATAGAAAGCGGGAAATCCATGCCTTCGGGAGGCTACCAATTAGTCGGCACGGTCACCGGCCCCGGAACCTATTCCTGGGCCATCCTCCAGGAGGGAGCAGACCGAAAGCAACGGATCGTTCGCTTTCATGGCAATATAGATGATGCGAAGATTGTCCAGATTTCCAGGAAACGCATTCTTATCCAGCGCCAAGGAAAGGAAGAAGCTATATTCTTCTCGGAGGGAGAGGTTCGCCCCCGGGCTGCGGCCAGCTCTCCAGCCCCCAAGGGTGAAGTGGTCCAGAAATTATCGGCCAATCGTTTTCTGGTGAACCGCGAAGATGTGACGGCGGCAGTTGGAAACGTAAATCAATTTATGACCCAGGCCCGGTTCAAGCCCCATTTTGTGATGGGCCGCCCCGGCGGTTTTTCTGTTTCCGAAATCCAGCCCGGCAGCCTGATGGAGAAGATTGGCTTGCAAAATAACGACGTGATCAAAAAAGTTAACGGTCAGCTGATTACTAGCCCCGAAGAAGTATTTAAGGCTTACTCGCAACTCCAAAGGGACTCGAATATCGAGGTGGAAGTAGAACGAGGGAATCGTTCAGAGGTTTTCCGGTATGAGATCCGCTGATTCCAAATGTGGCTGCTTCCTCCCTCCTTACCGTCCTCGCCAGCAGAGGGGAAGAAGATTAAGGGGAGGGGGTCTTGGACATTAAGATTCTGAAGCCAGGAATAAAACGTTCACGTAAAAATCCCGTGAACCTTAACGCAGGGAGAAAGTCCTCATGGCGGAATTGATCAAACGTCTATCTCTCATCCTTCTCTTTTTGCTGGGCGGGATGACGATGACCCTTTCCTGGGTTCGAAATGGGGGAGCAGAAGAAAAGAAACAGGCCCAGGTCCAAATGCCGCGGAAGCCCCTGGCGGACGATGCTTTGATTACTATGGATTTTCAGGATGTGGACCTGAACGTGGTCATTAAGTTTATGGGGGAACTGACAGGAAAGAACTTCCTGGTCAGCGACCAAGTTCGCGGCAAGGTGACTATCATCTCCCCCAAGAAAATCACCGTAGGGGAAGCCTACAAGGTCTTTGAGTCGGTGCTGGAGATGAGTGGCTTCTCAGCAGTCGCGGGAGTGGACTCCATCAAAATCATCCCTTCGGGCGTTGCCCGCCAGTCTGGCTTGGAAATCCATGAAGGGAAAGAGGCCAGTGCTGTCAGGCCCGAAGACACAATGATCACCCAGATCATCCCCTTAGAATATTCTTCCAGTGATGAGGTGCGTAACCTCTTTACCCCCTTGATCTCCAAGGACGGGATGATTGTTTCTTACAAACCCACTAACCACCTGATTATCACCGAGAGGGCCTCGAATATTCATCGCCTGCTGAAGATTGTCGAGCAGATCGACGTCCGGATCGTTGAAGAAAAAATCTCTGTTTTCTCGTTGGAATTTGCTTCAGCCAAATCTATGGCCGAGAAATTAACCCAGCTTATCTCCCCGGACCAGCGTCAGCCAACTCCAGCAAGGGGACCCGCCGCTCCCACCTTTCAAAGGATTGTTAAGGTCATCCCGGATGAGCGAACGAACAGCCTGGTAGTTCTGGCCAATGACCAGGATACCCTGGAAATCCGCCAGCTCATTTCCAGTCTGGACCGGGAAGCCCCTAAGGGAAAAAGTCAACTCCATGTTCGCTATCTGCAGCACGCCCGGGCAGAAGAACTGGCGAAAGTTTTGACCACCATTGTAACCGCCAGAGCCAAAGCTCCTCAGCGGACTCAACCCCCGCAACCTGGAGCTGTGGAAGAGACCTCGATTACGGCGGACAAGGCAACAAATTCTTTGGTCATCACTGCTTCGCCGCAGGAGTTCAAAGAGTTGGAAGAAATCATCCAGAAGCTGGATGGAGTCCGCTCCCAGGTCCTGGTTGAGGCCCTGATCGCAGAAGTAAGCTTGGAAAAGGCCCTGCAGATTGGGGTGGAATGGCGCTTAATGGATCAACCGGCGGAAGGAAGTGTCCTGGGATATGGCGGCACAGATTTCGGCCTAATCACCGGGGTTCAGACAGGAACCCTGCAAAATGCAGGCCTTGTCCTGGGAGTAGCCAAGGGATTTATTACTGTAGGGGGCGTGCAGGTTCCAAATCTGGGAGCCTTGATCAGAGCCTTTCAGAGAGATACGGATGTAAATGTTTTATCCACGCCCCATCTCCTGACCATGGATAATGAGAAAGCCAAGATCATAGTAGCCGATAATGTTCCCATCTTGAAGACAGACTTGACCACTCCTCTGGCTTCTTCCACGGCCACCGTTTCCAACATCGCTGTCTCCAGAACCTTTGAGTATAAAGACATCGGCATTACGCTGGAGATTACTCCCCACATTAGTACCGCTTCGATGGTCCGCTTGGAGATTGCCACTGAAGTGAGCAACATCACCTCGATCGACCCGACCAACCCGGGTTTCGTCACCACCCGTAAGCGGCAGGCGAACACGACCGTGGCCGTAGAAGACGGCCAGATGGTCGTCATCGGGGGATTAATCCGGGATGATCGTTCCGACGAAACCAAAAAGGTCCCTTGCGTGGGTAACTTACCCATTTTAGGTTGGCTGTTCAAGTCATACTCCGGATCGAAAAATAAGACCAATCTTTTGCTCTTTATCACCCCGCACATCGTCCGCAGCCCAGAAGACTTGGAGAAAGCCACAACGAAGAAAAAGCAAGAAGCGGATGAGAATTTAAAGAAACTGCAGAAGGAAAGGGAAAAAGAGGTCCGGGATACTTACGAGATGCTGATTAAGTAAGTATTCCCTGCCTTCTCACCAAATGTTGGATAAAATCATCGCTGAGATCATTCAAGAGAAAAAGGGATCTTCCCCCGAAGCCATCGCCGAGCTTTTGCAGGGGCAGGTGGAGAAAGGGAAATCCTTAGCGAGCTTTTTGATTCAGAAGGAGGTGATGGAAGAAGAAGATCTCCTGAAGGCGCTAGCTGCCAAACTCCGTATACCATACATTAAGAATCTAGAGGCAGAAGGATTAGACCCTTCACTGATCTCAAAGTTGCCCATTGCTTTTTCCAAAAAACATAAGGTGGTACCCGTAAAGATGGAAGACGGGGTATTAACCGTAGCCACGCTAGACCCCTTGAATTATGAGCCCCTGGATGATCTGAGGTTAATCCTTGGATGCCGGGAAGTTCGGGTAGTCCTGAGCAGAGAGCGGGAGGTCCTGCAGGCGATCAACCGTTTTTACGAGCAAAGCGCGGACACTCCCGAAGAAATGATTCAGTCCTTAGACACAGAGGTCAGCGACCGTCTCCTCCAGGAATTGGAAGAGACCCAAGACCTTCTAGACGTGAGTGACGAGGCCCCGGTGATCAAGCTGGTCAATCTCATTCTTTTTCAAGCGGTGAAAGAGAGGGCCAGCGACATCCATATTGAGCCCTTCCAGAAGGAACTGAAAGTGCGCTATCGCATCGATGGCATCCTGTATCAGCGGCTCAATCCTCCCAAAAGATACCAATCGGCCATCATTTCCCGCCTGAAAATCATGGCGAAACTGGATATCGCCGAAAAGCGCCTGCCCCAGGATGGACGAATCCCCATCAAGATCGCCGACAAAGACATCGACATCAGGGTGTCCATTGTTCCGACGACTTTCGGAGAAAGGGTGGTTCTCCGCCTGCTGGATAAAAGCAGTGTCCATTTCGGGGTGGAAGAGATTGGGCTCCCCCAGGACATGCTCCAGAACCTGGAAGATTTGATCAACCGGCCCAATGGGATGCTGTTAGTCACGGGCCCCACAGGCAGCGGCAAGACGACTACCCTCTATGCATCTCTAAGCCGGATCAATACACCGGACAAAAACATCATTACCATCGAGGACCCCGTGGAGTATCAGCTTTGGGGGATCGGCCAGATTCAGGTCAACCCGAAGATTGGCCTCACCTTTGCCCACGGGCTGCGCTCGGTCCTGCGTCATGATCCCGATGTGATCCTGGTCGGGGAGATTCGGGATGCCGAGACCGCTGAGATCGCCATACAGTCAGCCTTGACCGGGCATTTGGTATTCAGCACGCTGCACACAAATGATGCGGCCAGTGCCGTAACCCGCCTTGTGGATATGGGAATTGAACCGTTTCTGGTCGCTTCCGTGATCAGGGCCATTTTGGCTCAACGTTTGATCCGGGTCATCTGCCCGGAATGTAAAGAAGGATACATTCCTGAAGCCGAGGCTTTGCGAGAAATAGGAATCGTCCCTTCCCAGTTGGAAAGAAAGATGCTTTATCAAGGGAAAGGTTGTCCAGCCTGTTCTGAGACGGGGTACCGGGGACGGACCGGTATCTACGAGATGCTGATTGTCTCCGAAGCCATCCGCCACCTGATCATGAAGAAAGCAGACTCGACTAGCATCTGCCGGAAGGCGATCGAGGAAGGAATGAAAACTCTTAGGGAAGATGGCGCCCGAAAGGTGGTGGCTGGCGTTACGACCCTGGAAGAAGTTGTGCGAGTTACCCGGGAATAAAATATTTTTTCAATGTGACAGAAATCGGCGAGATGAGATAAAAATGGAAACCAAGAAACAAAATATAGGAATTCGGCATCATTAAAAAATCGCAGATTCTTAGCCTTTTTGGCGTGCTCTAGGGTGGAGGGTTTTTCAGTAAGGAAGGATTCTGTTGCCTATCTTTGAATATCAGGCGTTGGATGGCGCTGGAAAAGCGATTAGGGGGATCATCGATGCCGACAGCGCCCGAACCGCCCGGGCAAAACTCAGAGGCCAGGGAGTTTACCCGACCGAAATTCGGGAAGAGGACGTGGCCACTGCCCAAAGGGTTCCCTCCTTCAATCTCTTCGGGCGAGTGAGGGCTAAAGATCTAGCCCTCGTTTCCCGACAGTTAGCTACACTTATGGAGGCGGGGATTCCGCTGATTTCTTCCCTTTCGGCATTGATCGAACAATTAGGGAATCCTGTGCTTAGAAAAATTATAACCCAAATCCGGGAACGAGTCCGGGAGGGAAGCAGCTTCGCCGACGCTCTCGCTCTCCATCCTCAGGTGTTTTCTAACCTTTTCATCGGAATGGTCCGAGCCGGGGAAGTGAGCGGGACGTTGGCCCTTACCCTCGGCAGATGGGCAGATTTCAACGAGCATCAAGTGGCCCTGCGTCAGAGAATCCGAGCCGCCTTAACCTACCCGGTCTTCATGTTCGTTATTGGCCTCGGCGTTCTCTTCTTCCTGATGACCTTCGTGGTTCCCACAGTAACGAAAATTTTTGCGGACCTTGGTCAAGCCCTTCCATTGCCCACCATGATTCTAATCTCTGTAAGCAATTTCATGAGTCGTTTCTGGTGGGTTTTGGTGGGCGCCTTCGTCGCCATGGCTCTCTGGCTAAGAAGAATCCTGCGGAGCGAAGCGGGGGCTCTGGTCTGGGATCGTCTGAAGCTGAAAATACCTTTAGCTGGCAATCTCCACCGAAAGATGGCAATATCCCGCTGGTCTCGGACTTTGGGAACGTTGCTGAGCGGAGGCCTACCTCTCCTTCAGGCTTTGGAAATTTCCCAGGGGGTAGTTGAAAATCGCCTCCTGTCCCAAGCCCTGGCCGAAGCTCGGGAAAGCATCCGGGGAGGGGAAGAGATGGCGCTTTCCCTAAAGCAGAGTGCACTTTTCCCTTCTGCCGTACTGGAGATGGTTTCTGTGGGAGAGAAAAGCGGCGAACTGGGGAAGATGTTGGAGAAAGTAGCCTTGACTTTGGAAAATGAAGCCGAAGCAGACCTGCGAAGTTTGGTGTCCCTCTTGGAGCCAATGATGATCCTGATTATGGGAGTAGGAGTCGGATTCATTGCCCTATCCATTCTTCTTCCCATCTTAGAGATGAGCCAGATTGTCCGCTGATGAAAAAGAATTGAGGTGGAAAATGATTTTTCTGATCGAAACCCAAAAGCTAGCAGACGCAAGAATTCGCCGATTAAAAAAGAGGATTCAGCCTCCTGGGACAAAAGGTTTCACTCTCATTGAACTGATGGTGGTCATCATCATCCTGGGTATCCTGGCCGGGCTGGTCCTTCCACGATTTATGGGGAGAACGGAAGAAGCAAAAAGAACGAAGGCCAGGCTTCAGATCGAGAACTTGGAATCGGCATTAAAGCTTTATAAATTAGACAATGGGAGCTACCCCACTACCGATCAAAGCCTGGAGGCTCTGGTACAGAAACCTACTGCTGGGGTCATCCCGAAAAATTGGCGGGAAGGGGGTTACTTGGAAAAAGGGCAGATTCCTTTGGACCCCTGGGGGAAACCTTATGTTTATCTATCCCCGGGAGTAAAAAACAAAGACTTCGACCTCAAGTCTATGGGCGCTGACGGAGAAGAGGGCGGAGAAGGGGAAAATGCAGACATCGAAAGGTGATCGGGCTGCCCGAGTCAAAGGATTTACTTTTGTCGAGCTAATGTTCGTTTTCCTCCTTCTAGGATTCATGCTCCTTTTGACCTTCCCAAACTTTCGAGAGTTCTTCGTCCCGGGAAATATGAAGAGGGCGATCCTGGGATTCGTTGGGACCCTTCGGTATGCTCAGAGTCAGGCTGCGACCACAAAGCATAGGTACCGGCTGAACATGGATGTGAAGGAAAACGCTTTTTGGATCACCATAGAGGGAGAAAAAGGAAAATTCGTCCGGGACCCTTCTTCCCATGGACAGCTCACCTACCTCCCTGCTGGGGTTATTTTTTTGGATGTCTACCATCCCGAAAGGGGCAAGGTCCGGGATGGGTCGGGCTACGTGGAATTCTCTCCCACGGGCTGGGCCGAGGAATGCACGATCCACCTTCAAAGGAGCGAACAAGAGGTCTTCACGTTTTTCGTGCATCCCCTGGGCGGAAAAGTGGAAGTGGTTGCTGGATATTTAGAAAGGTCGAAAGGATGAGCCCACGCGGCCATCCCTATCGAGAATCGCTCGGTTTTACCCTACTGGAAGTGATGATCGCCTTGGCGATCCTCTCCCTCGTTGCGGTGGCATTCCTAAGGGCTCAAGCCAGCAGCATCCGATTGGTTGATGAATCAAACCAGATTTCAATGGCTACCCTATTGGCTAAGGAGAAAATGGCTGAGCTGGAAAGCGGCGGTTTCCCCGAACTTGGAAAGAACTCCGGTCCGGGGGGGGAGGCATTTCCCCTATTCCGCTGGGAGCAGGTCATTTCCCCAACCGAAATCCTGAACCTTCGTAAGGCGGTGGTACGCGTTCTTTGGACGGAAGGAAGCCAAGAGCGTAGCTTGGAGCTGACGACCTACTTTGCGAAACGGTGAAGAGGAGAGCTTACATAATAGTCATAAAAAGAATGGCTAAATAAAAAGTTTCAGATGCAAGGCGCGCGAAACACGCGGAAAGAAGCGACTATCAAAGTACGCCGAAATGACGCAGGAGGAAGCCTAACACAACGGGTGGGCTTTTTTAAAAGCTGTCAGGGAAGGTGATGAGAAGGCACGGTTACACCCTGTTCGAAGTCCTGATGACTCTGGCCATCCTCGCCGTGGTTTTCTCCCTTCTTTACATGACCTTTCATCAGTCGATGAGGGTAATGGCACATTCAGAAGATCGAGCGGAGGTTATTCAGCAAGGTCGGTTGATCCTCGAGCGAATGGCGGATGAATTGAAGGGGAGTTTCATCCCTACCGAAGAGAATCGTTCCAAGGTCTTTCGTTACGGATTGGTGGGACAGTCCACCAAAGAAGGGAATAATTTTATGGACCGCCTGGATTTTACGACCTTCGCCAATCGTCAATCGAATTCCCCGGAAAGCATAGGGGACATCTGCGAATTGGGTTATTTTCTGGATCATGAACCCGGCGGAAAAGGGCT
>Ga0153915_10006707_pt1 | contig 10812 bp, 8 predicted proteins | sample Opewatmetagenome_2_FD_107003 | JGI IMG/M metagenome (GOLD analysis project Ga0153915, IMG submission 107003) | Freshwater wetland microbial communities from Ohio, USA - Open water 3 Core 3 Depth 3 metaG | ecosystem: Environmental > Aquatic > Freshwater > Wetlands | place: USA: Ohio, Lake Erie...
AAGCATCGCGCGAAGCGCGATTTGGACGGCAGAAGGTGTCGGTGGCAGGCGCACCCATTGCGCTGAAAGGGGCTTCACCCGAGCCGTTTCCCGATCTCGATGACCGCCTCGATGCTGCCGTTCGGCGGGAGGATGTCTCCGACGTTGACGATCACCAGGCCCTGGAAGGCGTGCACGATCCGCTCGGCGAAATCCGCCAGGGACGCGGGGGCGGCACCGGTAGTGAACAGGCTGGCCGGGACCCCGCAGTAGCAGCTCATCCGTCGCCGTCCGCCCGCCCCCGAGGTGGCCGCCGCGAGCTCCTCGGGCTCGTAGTTGAACATCGGGGCCGGCGTGCACCCGTCCAGGAGGTCGAACCCGGTTTCCGTGATGAAGGGGAAGTACGCCCGGAAGTTGCCGTCCAGGTGAGTGGAAACCTTCTTTCCCGCCTCGTGGAGGATGCGGCAGGCCTTTTGATAGTAAGGAATGCACCACTCCCGGTACCATGCGGGTGAGATCAGGTTCTCATCCGCGTGATCCGAGATGATCACGATCGGTCCAGGGGCGGCCGCCGCGAGCCGGATGAGCTCGAGGTCCTTCTCCTCCTGGACCTGCAGGAAGTCGCGGAGAACCTGGGGCTCGTCGTGAAGGGCGTAGGCCACGGCCTCGAATCCCATGTACTCATGGATCAGCTTTCCGAAGGGGGAGCGGAAGATGACCAGGTCGCACACGCCGAAGCCCTCGGTCTCCCGCAGGAACTTGCGCACCCGCTCGTGGCGGGGCACGAAGTCGGTGTGCTCCAGCAGGCTTTCGACGATCCGCAGGTCGGCGGTGGTCCGCACCATGTGCCCGTACTCGCTCCAGGTGCCTTCCGCGTCCAGCTTGTAGGTGCGTGTCAGCTCACCGAGCGGCGTGCGGAAGGTGACCGCGCGGCTGCGGCCCTCGGTGAGCGCGGTTTTCTCCACGCCGCCGTGGAGCCGCTCGTCGTACCAGTCGTACAGGTGGCACGGGAGGCCCCAGCCGAACTGCCGGTAGAAATCCACGAACGTGAGCCGTCCGAGACTCCCGTCGAGGCGGCTGGGCCTCCCGTGAAATGGGCTGTCATCCGGGATGTACTGTCCCGGCCAGAACGGCTGCTCCTCCCCCAGGGGGATGCGGGTGAGCACGTACCAGGTGGTGATGTCGGGGAAGAACACCGGGCGGTCCGGTGTCTTCCCCTCGAGCACGGCGACGAACTGCTCGGCGCGGGTCACGGGAGGGACATCGAGCCCCGGCTCAGTCGAGGTGGATGGCCCGGCCGGTGCGGTAGGAGTCCACCGCGGCGAAGCAGATCTTGAGGCTGTTCACGGCGTCCGCCACGTGGTCGGTGAGGTCGATGTCCTCCGTGATCGCCTTGTAGAGGTATTCCTGCTCGCGCCGGCACAGCTCGTTGTGGTCCGGCTCGTCGGTGATCCGCACCACCTCGTCCTTCTTCGCCTGCTTCCCCTTCGAGTCCATCGAGCTGGAGTGCAAGATGATGGAGTCCACGGTGGTGTGCTTGGAGACATCCGAGGGATCCACGCCGGTGATGTCCTTGTCGATGCTCACGCAGCCCTTCGGGCCGACGACGTCCTTCACGAAGAAGGCCACCTTGCTCATCATCGGGCCCCAGCCCACCTCGTACCAGCCCACGGACTTGTCCTCGAAGACCACCTGCAGGGCGCCGTAGTTCGTCTCGTCCGGCCCGATCTCGTCGGACAACCTGGCCGCCATGCCCTGGACGATCCTCGGCCTCGAGCGGGTCATCTGGCACATCACATCCACGTAGTGCACGCCGCAGTCCACCAACGGCGGCATGTTGGCGATGAAGCTCTTGTGCACTTCCCACTCGTGTCCGTAGCTCTGCTGGTTGAGGTTCATACGCATGACGAGCGGCTTTCCCAGGGTCTGCGCCAGCTCGATGAACTTCTTCCAGGCGGGGTGGACCCGGAGGATGTAGCCGATGACCAGCTTCCGCCTCGTCTCCGCGGCCACTTTCGCCACCTCTTCCGCCTCCGCCACGGTCTTCGCGATGGGCTTCTCCATGAAGATGTGGCAGCCGTTTCGCATGGCGTGGATGGAGTACGGCGCGTGGGTGTCCGCCAGGGTATTGATGGACACCACGTCCGGCTTCACTTCCGCGAAGGCCTTGTAGTAGTCCGTATACACGGGCAGGTTCGGAAGCTTCAGGTCCGCGGCCAGCTTCTTCGCCCGGTCCACGTTCTTCGAGACCACGAAACCCCCCAGGGAGAACCCGGGGATCTTGGAATAGCCGAGGGCGTGCGAGGCTCCCATGCCGCCCACGCCCGCTACGAGCACCTTCATCGGCTTTGCCATGTCGTTTCTCCTTGCCTGTCCGGTCGGCTCACCGGGTCATCTGGCCCCTGACGTCCAGGGGCAGGTCGGTCATGAATGCGCCGTTGGGATTGACGAGCATGCTGCCGTCCAGCTGCAGCCCTGCCTCGGCTCCCTCGCGGACCGCCGCGTGCAGGTTGCGCGGGGAAACCGAGTCTCCCACGTTCAGCACCGGCACGCCCGCCGCCCGAAGCTCCTCGAGCAGCTCGGTGCTCGGCCGGGTCCAGCATGAGACGATGGCGTCGCAGGCCACCGTACGTCTGTTGAACTCCCGGTCCACGAGCACGATCTCCTTCTCCCGGATCTCGTCGATCATGCTGCCCGAGAAGACGGTCACCGGGTGCTTGTACGGCTTGTCGGCGAGCGCCTCGGCCTCCTCCTGCCGAAAGCGCTTCCAGGTCACGTACATGTGGATGACCTCCACGTTCGCGGCGAACTCCCGGTTGTGCGTGACGATGGTCACTTCCTTGCCGATCGAGGCGAGGTGGGTGGCGGTGTCCACCGCCGCGTAGTGGTCTCCCCACACCACGACCTTCGGTCCCTCCAGCCTGCGCGGCACCCGCGGGAGGCGGTCCGGGTTCTTCGCGTTGTTGGGGTGGAACTCGCAGGTGATCTTCGGGCAGGCCATGGCCTCCTCGAAGGGGATGACCCGATCCTTCATGCCGTGCACGTCGGGAACGAAGGAGCGCGCCCCGGTGGCGTTCACCACGACGTCGTAGCCCTTGAGGTCGGCCACGGTCGGCGAAGTGCGCATCCGCACGTCCACGGCGAGGTCCGCCATCTGCCAGCGGATCCAGTCCGCGTACCACTTCATCTTCTCGTCCTTGCCCGGCGCCATGCAGCAGCCCAGGATCGCCCCGCCCAGCTCGGCGGTCTTTTCGTAGAGCGTGACCTTGTGCCCCCGCTCCGTGGCCACCCGCGCCGCCTCCATGCCGGCGGGACCGCCGCCCACCACCGCCACCTTCAGCGGCTTCTCCGCCGGGGTCATCCGGGCGAAGCTCTCGTTGCCGCAGCCGGGGTTGATGGCGCAGGCGATCTCCTTCTTTGCCATCATGGATTCCTGCCAGCAGCCGGTGAGGCAGGAGATGCAGCGGCGGATTGCGCGCACCTTTCCCTGCCGTGCCTTCGCCGGCCAGTAGGGATCGGCGAGGAGCTGCCGCGACAGGCCGATCATGTCCGTCTTGCCCTCCGCGAGCATCCGTTCGCAGTACTCGGGGTTGCGCAGGGAGTGGCTGTTGATCACGGGGATGGACACCGCTTTCTTGACCGCCTCCGACGCGTACATGGTCCAGCCCTCGGGGTACTGCATGGGATCGAAGCCGGCCCCGGGGCTTTCCTGGATGCACTGGCTGAGGTCCAGCGCAGCCACGCCGGCCCGCTGCAGAACCTTCGCCACCTCCACCGACTCGCCGATCTCCCGGCCGCCCGGGACCCACTCGTCCGCGGAGTATCGGATGATGACCGGGAAGTCCCTCCCGCACTTGTCCTGGATGGACTGCACGATGGCCAGCGGGAAGCGCATGCGGTTCTCGAAGGAGCCTCCGAAGCGGTCGATACGGTGGTTGAGATACGGGCTCATGAACTGGGAGATGAGGTAGCCGTGCGCCGCGTGCAGCTCCACCGCGTCGAAGCCGGCCTGCTTCACGCGCCAGGCCGCCTCGGAGAACTCGTCCACGATCTCGATGACCTCGTCCGTGGTGAGCACGTGCACGGTCTTGCGCTTCTCGTCCGCGTTGGCGTACACGATGGCGTGGCTCTGGGACCACGGGAGGCTCACCGCCACGTCGTTGGAGGCCTGCTTGCCGTCCCGCGGCAGGGAGGCCTGGCGGCCGGCGTGCTGAAGCTGCACCGCGCAGCGCGAGCCGTAACGGTGCATGCAAGCGGCAAGACGCGCGAGGCCCGGGATGTGGGTGTCGGAGTCCGCCACGAGGTTCGTGACGGTGGACCGGTTGGTGGCCCGGTTGGGAGAGGTGGCGCCCACGATCACCAGGCCGGTGCCGCCCCGGGCGATGGCTTCATGGTGGCTGATGTCGCGCGCGCTGACGGAGCCGTCCGCGTGGGAGGAGCTGATGTCCGTGGGTACGTGGCAGATCCGGTTGGGGACTTCCATGTTCCCGATGCGAAGCGGGCGGAAAAGGTGCACGAAGTCGTTCATGTTAAGTTCCTCCTGGAAGCTGGGGGAGGGTACTATAGCATATTTCGAGCGAAACGCAAGCAATAATGATCAAAAGAGACCATTCAGGGCGGAAATATGATAGTTGCGAAAACAATTGACTTGCATTTGATGGCGTACTAAGATGCTCGCACCGCCATAGCGGCATCATCTCGCCCCGTCGGGGCGGTATAGTCTACCAGGAAGGGGAGGAATCCACGATGAAAAAGAAGGTCCTAGTCGGTCTGCTCGTCCTCATGACCCTGGCGCTGATCGTTCCCTCCGCGTTTGCGAAAGGCCACACTATCGGGGTAGTGATCGCATACGAGATCGGCTGGTACGCGGCGTACCACCGCGGCTACCAGATCGCGGCTGACGCGAACGGCGACAAGCTCGTGTTCGCCTACCACAACTACAAGGCGGACCAGGAGACCCAGGCCATCCAGAACGTGATCGCCCAGGGAGTCGACGCCATCAACCTGACTGCCGTCACCCCTGAGAGTGCGCAGTATGCCTGCCAGCTGGCCAACGAGGCCGGGATCCCCATCCAGATCACCGAGAGCGGCGTGGCCTCGGGCAAGGGCAAGCCCATCGCCAACATCGACTTCAACTGGGCCGAGGTCTACAAGACCGTGGCGGACGGCCTGCGCAAGGACGTCAAGGGCGATCTGAACGTGGTCTGGATCCAGGGATTCGCCGGGACCCCGCCGGTCATGGAAGGGGACAAGGGCTTCAAAGACGAGATCGCCAAGCTGAAGGGAATCAAGCTGGCTACCGCCCCCCAGGACGGGCAGTACGCCGCTGCCCCCTCGCTGAACATCATGAAGACCCTCATCGAAGGCGGGCTGAAGTTCAACGTGGCCATCGGCGGGTGCCAGGAGATCACGGACGGCATCATCCAGGCTTTGAAGGAAGAGAACGTTCCTCGCAATGCCGTCACGGTGGTCACTGTCAACGGCGGACCCATGGACATCAACAACTTCAACAAGGGCAACCTGGACTTCGCCCTGAGCCAGTCCCCGGGCCTCCACGGCATGATCAACGCCGCCAATCTCATGGCGTACCTCGACAAGCAGCCCTACCAGACCAGGACCTACTCGCCCGTGGTGTGGGTGAGCAAGAAGGACTGGCGCTCGAAGTACATCACCTGGAGCGTGGACGAGAGCTGGCTCCCGCTGGTGTACGAGTTCGTGAAAACCGGCAAGTACAAGCCGGAGATGCTGAAGTAGAAACCCGTCAACGGTTCGGACGCGTAGTTGGGGTCCCGGAGGGATTCTCCGGGACCCCTTTTTCCGATACGGCCGGCATGGGGGTGCGGCCGTGATCAGCCTCTTCAGGAGAAAAGGGTGACGGAAACGAACATCCTCGAAGCCCGCGGGGTGACGAAGAAGTACCCCGGCGTGCTGGCCCTGGACGCGGTAGATTTCGACCTGCGCCGCGGCGAAGTGCAGGCCCTCGTGGGCCAGAACGGCGCGGGCAAGTCCACGTTCGTCGAGATTGTCGCCGGCTCCCTGCGGCCGGATTCCGGCAGCATCGAGCTGGACGGCCGCTCCTTCGCCTTCCTCGACCCCTCCCGTTCTATCGAGCTGGGGATCCAGACCGTGCACCAGGAGAACCAGCTCGTGGACGAGCTGACGGTCGCGGAGAACATCTATCTCTATGCCCTTCCCCGCAGCGCCGCCGGCCTGCTGGACTACGCCGGCTGCTTCCGCCGGGCGGGCGAGCTCCTCGGGGGACTGGGCGTGGACGTCAACCCCCGCCGCAAGCTCGTGAGCCTGACCTTCATCGAGCGCAAGCTCGTGAGTATCGCCAAGGCCTTCTCCCGGCAGGCGCGCATCCTGATCCTGGACGAGCCCACCGCCTCCCTGGACAAGAAGGGCAAGAACATCCTGTTCGACGTCATCCGGAAAAACACCGCCAGGGGCCTGAGCGTCATCTACATCTCGCACAACCTCGGGGAGATCTTCGAGGTGTGCGACCGGGTGACCGTGTTCAAGGACGGGAAGAAGGTTTCCACCAAGGCGGTCCGGGAAAGCAACATGAACGACGTGGTGCGCGAGATGATCGGCCGCTCGAGCACGTCCCTGTACTCCCGCACCCGCGCAGCGGTCGCGGCGGGCGGAAAAGAGCTGCAGCTCGTCGACTACTCCCGGGCGGGAATCGTCGACCACGTGTCTTTCCGCGTCCGGGCCGGGGAGATCTTCGGCATCGGCGGGCTGGTCGGGGCGGGGCGGACGGAGCTCGCGCGCATGATCTTCGGCCTGGACCCGAAAGACTCAGGGCGGCTGGTCTACGAGGGCCGGGACCTCACCCCGCGCAGCCCCGAGGATGCCATCCGCAAGGGCATCGGGTACCTCACGGAGGACCGCAAGGGGGACGGCCTGGTCCTCGGCCGGCCCATCTTCGAGAACGTGAGCTACGTGCGCTTCGCCAAGGGCCGCTCGTTCCTCATGAACCTCGGCAGGGAAAAGATCGAGACCGGCGACATTTCCCGGCAGCTGGACATCAAGACCCCGTCCCTGACCCAGCTGGTGGTCAACCTCAGCGGCGGCAACCAGCAGAAGGTGGTCCTCGCCAAGTGGCTGTACGCTGGGGCGGAAGTGCTCATCTTCGACGAGCCCACCGTGGGCGTGGACGTGGGCGCCAAAGCCGAGATATACCGCATGATGGAGGTGCTTGCCGCGCAGGGCAAAGTGGTCCTCATGATCTCCTCGGACAACCCCGAGCTCATTGCCGTGTGCGACCGGGTGGCGGTGATGCGCAACGGCAGGCTCGTGAGCGTGCTGGAAGGCAGCCAGATCACGGAGGAGAACATCCTCCGATACTCCATGGGCGTCGACGAGAAGGAATAAGGCGGAATGGAAACCACAACCTCTCCGGTAGCCACGCGGCAGGCGCGGCACCTGAACCAGTCCCTCGTGCTCGTTGGGCTGATCATCGTGATCTGCGTGGTGACGGCGATCGTCAACCCGCGTTTCCTGCGCGTGCAGAACCTGATCAACATCTTCCAGCAGGTATCCATCCTGGGGATCGTGGCCTGCGGCATCGGGATGCTGCTCATCGCCGGCCAGATCGACATCTCGGTCGGGACACAGATGTCGTTCATGGGAGTGATGCTCTCCATGATCATCCAGAAGATGATGGGCCTGCCGGATGGTAATGTGCCTCAGTGGCAGGCGGCGCTGGCCTACCCCATGGCGTTCGTCGTTACTTTCGCCGTGGGCCTTGCCATGGGGGCGATCAACGGGCTCACCGTGATCTACTCCCGGGCGGCCTCCTTCATCATCACGCTGGGGTTCAGCACGGCCTACCACGGCGCTGCGCTGCTGTTGAGCGGGGGGGCTTCCTACATGCTGTTCGGGAAGTTCGAGTTGCTCGGCCGGGGCCGGGTCGTGGGCATCATACCGATCTCCATCCTGTTCTTCCTCGGCATGGTGGCCATCACGTTCATCGTGCTTCGCTACTTCCGCTACGGCCGGTTCCTGTACGCTATCGGCGGCAATAAGAAGGCGGCCTTCGTCTCGGGGATCGCCACCAACCGGGTGACCCTGATCGCCTACCTCGTGGTGGGCGCCTGCAACGCCCTGGCGGCCCTGATACTGATCTCCCGCGTCGGCTCGGCCCTGGCGACCACCGGCGATTCGTACGCCCTGGACGCCCTTGCCTCCGTCATCGTCGGCGGCGTGGCCCTCTCGGGAGGGCGGGGGAGCGCGCTCAGTATCTTCCTCGGGGTCCTCCTGATCGGGCTTATCACCAACGCCCTGATCATCATGAACGTCAACCCGTACATCCGCGACCTTGTCATAGGGCTCATCATCGTGGCGGCGGTGAGCGTGAGCGAGCTGACCGGCCAGCAACGTTCGTAGAGGAGACACCGCGCCATGGAACGCATCGACCTGCTGAACACCGTCAAGGGATCCCGTTTCGAGGGCTTCTTCCCGCCGGCCTGGGACCTGGCGCGCATCGACTGGTGCTGCAGCCGCAAGCCCGAGGAGGTCTACACCCGGGAGAACTGGTGGCACAACGACTTCCGCCCGGTCTGCGGGGACACCCTGGAGGACTTCAATACCCTCATGGGCCACGAGATCGCCATGCAGATCCGCCTCGCAAAAGAGGAGGGCCGGGAGCTGGTGCTCATCTTCTCCGTGGGGCCCATGGGCATGTACCGCTGGGCGGTGGAGTTCCTGAAACAGTGGAACGTGGACTGCAGACACCTGCACGGGTTCAACATGGACGAGTGGTGCGACGCGGAAGGCAACACGCTTCCCGCCTCCAACCCGGGGGCTTTCCGAAACGCCATGGAAACGACGTTCTACGGGCCGCTGGGCAGCCTCACCTCGCCGCAGAAGCAGCGGCACTTCGCTACGAAAGGCGAGCTTCCCACCTACGCGGACCGCATCGGGGAGCTTCGGTCCAAGGGCGCGAAGTTCGTCCTGATCTACGGCATCGGCTGGTGCTTCCACGTGGCGTTCTGGGAGCCGCACTTCGCGGAGGACTACAAGGACATGGAGGAGTGGTCCAAGGCCACCCACCGTGTGGCCGCGAAGCTCCACCCCATGACGATCGTTCAGAACTCCATCACGAGCTTCAAGAGCAGGATCACCCTGGTGCCCGCGCGGGCCAACACCATCGGCCCGGGCATCTTTCTGAAGGCGGACTACACCATCGGCGGGGTGGACGGGTACCTGCCGGTCCGCAACATGATCTACCAGGGCATGACGCTGTGGGTCACGATCAAGTACGGTCCCAGCATGTGGATTCCCTCCTCCGTCATGCCGCAGTTCCCCGGCAAGCTGTTCTTCATCAAGCCGCTGGCCGGGCCGCTGGAGCCGGAGGTAAACTAGCCCCCGCATGGCAAGGGACCTTCTGATCGTCAACGGGAGGATCGTGGCCGAAACCCACGTCCTCCCGGACGGCTACGTCCTGGTACAGGATGACCGCATCGCCTCGGTGGGAAGCATGTCGGAGCTTCCCATGGCGATGAGGGCAGCGGGCGTCGGGGACCGGGTCACGCGGGTAGACGCGGCGGGCAGGTTCGTCTGTCCCGGGCTCATCGACATGCACACGCACGGCATCCGCGACGTGTCCTTCATGGACAGCGACGTGCCGTCCATGGTACGCGGGCTCTCGTACTACGCCGAGTACGGGGTGACCCGGGTGGTCGGCTCCACGCTGGCCAACCCGTACGACACGATCATCGCCCAGATCAAGCGCATGGGCGCGGTGATGGAGGACCCCCGCTACGGCTCCATGCTCCACGGCGCGCATATGGAGGGGCCGTGGCTGGCCCCCCGCTGCCGGGGCGGACACGACCTGCGCTACCTGCGCACGCCCGAGGCCGCGGACGTGCGCAGGATCCTGGACGAGGTCGGGGACCTGATCCGGACCGTCACCTTCGCGCCGGAGCTCCCCGGCAGCGTGGCCCTCACCGAGCAGCTTGCCCGCCGCGGGATCGTGCCGGTGCTCGGCCACACCGAGGCCACGTTCGAGCAGGCGGACCGCGTGATCCTCGCCGGCGCCCGGCACGTCACCCACATGTACGACACCACGCTGGGCTACAGAGAGAACCCCGATGAGGCCCTGGTGATGATGCCCGGCATGGAGACGGCGGTGCTGCACCGTGACGAGGTCAGCATCGAGCTCATCGGCTGCCCCGTGCACGTGCCCCGTCCGTTCTTCCGTTTCATCGACAAGGTGAAGCCGCCTTCCCGCAAGGTCATCGTCACCGACTCCCTGGTGGGCACCGGCATGCCGGAAGGCACCGTGCTCACCTACAAGGACGGGCACAAGGTCTACGTGGAGAAGGGTGTGCTGCGGATGATGGACGCGGATCCGAAAGTGAACGGCAACCTCACCGGCAGCGCGGTCACGCTCAACCTGGGGCTGGCCCGGCTCATGGAGTACGCGGGGCTTTCCCTCCCGGATGCGCTGCGGTGGGTGAGCCTCAACCCGGCCACCACGCTGGGCATCGAGCGGGAAACCGGCAGCATCGCGGTAGGCAAGCTCGCGGACCTTGCGGTCATGGACGAGAGCTGCACGGTGAGCATGACCTTCGTGAAGGGCAGGCGGGTGTACCCCGCCGACGTACCCGGCGGATTTGTCGCCGACGTACCCGGCGGATTTGTCGCCGACGTACCCGGCGGATTTGTCGCTGACGTACCCGGCGGATTCCCGGCATCGTGACCCGCGCCGCCGTTCTCTCCGTAGACATCGGAAGCTCCTCGGTTCGGGCCGGCCTCTTCGACCATCGCGCGGAGCCCGTCCCCGGCACCGCCTCGCAGCGGACCCACCGGTTCGAGAACCATGAA
>Ga0153915_10006708_pt1 | contig 10812 bp, 27 predicted proteins | sample Opewatmetagenome_2_FD_107003 | JGI IMG/M metagenome (GOLD analysis project Ga0153915, IMG submission 107003) | Freshwater wetland microbial communities from Ohio, USA - Open water 3 Core 3 Depth 3 metaG | ecosystem: Environmental > Aquatic > Freshwater > Wetlands | place: USA: Ohio, Lake Erie...
ATAGATAATAATAGAAAATTATGCATTCATGTACTGACCATCCAGTAATCCCCATAAAGAATATAGCACCTAATAATATTATTACTAATGGTAATGTTGGTACTAATGTTTCTATTAGAATCTCTATAGCTAAAGTTTCTAGTAGTACCATGAATAGTAATCTAAATATAAACTCTTTTTTACTTTTCACTATTTTGTTTCCTTTTATTATAATTATTAGTTAGTATTAGTTACCTTTTTACTCTTTTCAATTAGTATCTGAACTTGATTACGAATACTATAAGGAATATTTTCATTAGGATTAGGATTCATTTCACGAGCACGAGCAAATTTTAATGCTTCCTCTTTAGTAAATCTATCAGGATGCTTTACCATTGACCACCCAATTGAACCAGGAGCACTAGAAACAATTACCCCAATTGGTTTACCTCTACCTAAACGTACCCATAATCTTTTACGATCTACTTTTCCTTTTAGAACATAGGTACTAATATCTTTCTTATTTACCCATTCTGTTAACTGATTACCATTATTATCCTTTTTATAGATAATTTCAATCTTCTCTTCTACAATTTCACGATACTTCTTACTTCTAATGTACTCTACAATCTCTGCCATAGTAAATAACTCCTTAAAATATAGATACTAGCAGTAAATACTAGCTCTTTTTATTATTCCTTTCTAGAATTAATCCTTTAATATAAATTCTTTGCATATCATTTAAATTTCTATAATTATCAATAAAATTAAATATAGGCATACCTAAATCTTTGTTAGGTTTATATGTAGCTACTATTGTATCTTCATTAGGGTAGTATACTTTACCATCACCTATAATAATACGTTCTACAATAAATAATTCATCATATACATACCACCAATGTAGTATATCACTTACTGTTAGATAATTATAATGTTCTTTACCATAATTTTGATTATACCAATTACAGATATGTCTACCACGCATATGATCAAAGTAAATTACTTCTTGATCTAATCTAAATTGACCTTTACCTATTTGAAGTCCCATTTATTATTTCCTCCTAATCAATTACTATAGGATTGATTACTTTCCATGAAATAGGAGCTTTTAGAATGTAGGTATCAAAACCATAAACAAAAGAATTAGTCATAATTAATCCATGTTCAGTAACATATTGCCATTCTTCACATTTATTAATAGAGTCAATTACTAGTAACCAACAATTATCATATTGATTTTCATCTTTATCCCTTTCATGAAAATCTTGTACAATTTTTAATACTTTCTCTTTAGTTAAATCTGATCCTTTTAATACATTAAAAAATAATTCTTGATAGTATATTTCATTATCCTCATTATAGGTAGAATGAATAGGAATTGTAAGTTGTATTATCATTTAAATAACCTCCTTATACTTTTCACATTCTTCATAGAAAAGAATCCATATAATATTAGAACTTTCTATTAAATGATACATAACTAAATTTAGACAACTATTATTAAATACATCAGAATTCCTAAACATTTTATGAAAATAGATACAATCAGTCCAATATTTAGGGAATCCTTCTGCTTTTAAAGCAAGAAACATATAATACAATGATACTTCATTAGCATATTTTTCACAATCATTATCATTATATAAAGGTACTATTTTTTCTCTTGCTTTAATTAAAAAAGAATCAATATCAAATATATCTCCTAATACTTTTTCATTTTTATTTGTTTCAGAATCAATCACATTATTCTCCTTTCAAGCTAGTATCTATTATATTTAATTTAAGCATCATGTAATAACCATTTAGGATTATCATCAATATATAAATCTGGAAATATTCTCATAGCATTTAGATATGGTATCTTAGCTTTTCTATTAGTATAAATAATTTCTACACCTTTATTCATTATTTTCACTAACCCATCATCTTCTTCTTGTATACTTCTCATAGTAGCTAGTATTACTCTATAGTTTTTATTTTTACAGTAATCTACTATTAAATTTAATAATTCTGGAAATTTAGTATAAGTATCATCATAGTCTATACATACTATAATTGTTGACATTAATTATTCCTTAATATACAGGTTTTTTATACCCAGGTTCAGTATACCCTAATTTTTCAAACCAATCATTACCATATTCTTTTGTAAGTAAATCTACCTCTTGCTTAGATAGATGTTCAGGAAGTAACCCACCAGACATATTTAATAGTAAATTACCAAGTTCAGTAAACATTAGTTATTCTCCTCATATGCTAAATCTTCTTCAGCCATTCTAATCCAATCTTGTTCACTCATATCAGGAAATTGACACTTATAGTATTCAATTAATTCTTCAAACGCTGTACTAGTCACTCTACTTTTTCCTTTTTCTTTCTACTATCTAATAACTTTTGTTTATGTTCTTCAGTCATTATATATTCACGTTTTTTCTTTTCAGGTTTAATAGTATTATTATCAATAATGCATATAGTAACATATTCAAATATAATTATATTTATTGCTTCTATGTTTTCCCATATAGATATTGCAGTTATTTGTTTTTCTAATTGATGTAATAATGTATATTGATGTACAGGACGTAATGCATTTCTTAATGGATTAATAAAATCAAAAGCATTTAATTCTTTTCCAGATAAATAACAATTAGGCTTAGTGATAACTTTCTTAGTACTATTTATTTGCTTATTTTGTTTAGCTCTAATGCGCCCTTCTTGTATAGCCTTTTTATGTTCTTCTGTCATAGTCATCCTTTATAGGATAATTAGTAGTATCATATTAATAAACTATTGTCAATACTAAATCAATTAAATTAATCATTAAAATTCAAACCATTGTTTTTCTGAAGCACTACCCATAGATTCTATTTTTAGTAATAATTGCCCTTCAGGATTTTCACTAGCAGTACTAGGAGGAATCCAGCATAGTACATGATACCCTTGAGCACCTAATCTAGATGCTTTCTCTACTAATCTACCTACCAATATTTGATCCATACTACTCTCCTATTTCAACATAATCCATCATAATTGATAATGCTTCATCATAAGAATCAGCATTAAATACTTTTTCAGTTAATTCTTTAGCTTCATTAATTAATCTTACTTCTTTTAATGCTTTAGTACATTGACCTAAACATGCAAATACATTTCCATCAGAACTAAAATCTTCTACTACTGGTTTAATAAAATCCATACTATTTTTCCTCTTTTCTTAATTCTAATATAGAGCTATCAATAGGCTGTAGATGAATTAATTCTAGTAGTTTCCCTCTATCAGCATTAAAATTTTTATAATCTATAGGTTTTTCATATTCATAAATTTGTAGTGTACTTAACATAGAAATTAGTTTTTTTATTATATTCTTTACAGTAAATTCACGATAATCTAGTAAGGTATTTATTTGTCCATCATGCCAATCACCAATCATCCATAGCTTATATCCTAATGTTTCACTAAAGAATTCACGACGATAGTGCTCTTTAGCAAAGATCATACTATATAATTTTTCAGTACATAATGTGAATAGTCCATAATAAGCAATATCTGATAATGTTTGCACATAATTACCTTTATTTTCTTGAGGTTCATGAACTAGATAATACTTTTCTCGTAATTTAATTAATGCTTGATATAAATCATCATATTTAAAATGACCTTTAGAAAGATATACTAATTGAGATTCATAATCACTTAGGATAATTGGTTCCATTTAATTGTCTCCTTTACTGACAAATAATATCTGTACATTTAGAACAATTTCTATACTTGGTATTCATAAGTAATTTATTATATTTTTTTTCTATTACTTTTAATCTTTTTAGTTCTTTCATAATAATAGGAAGATTAGAAATTAATTCAGATATATTTTTATTATTATAACCTTTAACTTGAATATTTAATAATGTATCATTTGCTTCTTGTTCAACCTTATAGGATTCTAACGTAGATTCTTCACTATAGTAACATTTACTATTATACCATTTACTATTCCCTATATCTTTTACAATAGTATTATATAATTTTATAATATTATCTATTGGATTTACTTTCATCTTAGATAACCTCCTATTACCCTAGATATGGTCTTTGATTTACAAGTTCTTCAATATAAGGTATATACTTATCAGCCACACAACCAGAGTTTATTATTTTTTCAATTATCCTTACTCCACCATATCCTCTTCCTAATGTTAAACCAAAATTTTTATAATTACCATATTTTAAAATTCCATTAGTAATAATAATAAAAGCTTCTTTATTATTCATCTATAATTACCTTTCATTATTTCTCCAATCCTAAAAATTTTCTAAGTTCATAGGTATTCCCATTACGAGCCATTTCTCTATCTGGAATATATTTATTATCATCATCTTCATATTCATCAAAATCTTCTGGCTTACAATTTATAAAGATTTCTTTGTATTCTTTCATAACTTTGTATTCCTTATAAATGAATAATAAACAGTATCATTAATTCTACCTACTGTCAATATATAAAATAAAAAACTTCCTATATCAAAATAGGAAGTTTAGACATTTTAGAGTTTTTTGTTATGCATTAATTAGAGCTACAATTAAGCCTACGAGGGAGCAAACCCCAATAACAATAGCAGTAATCGAACCTGAAGCCACACCTGTAAGAGCAAGTACAGCAGTTCCGGCAACTACTAGACCAATACCAATGTACTTCCAAACAGTCTTAGACCAAGACTTAACTTCAGTAACAACATCAGTTGCTACCTTTTCAACAGCTTCTACAGTCTCTTCAACATTCTTCTTAGCCATAAACTAATAATCTCCTTATAATAATAATAGTTAAATATTAAAAACTATTATAAATATCCTTTATCTTGTAATCTTTTAGTAATCATACTAGCCATTGGATTTAACCAAAATTCCATATTACGCATTATTCCATACAAATGTTTGTCCAAAAATGCATTATCATTATATTTATCCCATACTTTAGGAGCAATATCTGTAGGGTATATAGCAGTATCTACTTGACTATTATTCCAGTTATACGCTTGATATTGAAAACTTGGACTAGAACTAAATACTTGTACATCAGCTACTTTTAATATATCTTTTAAATCTATTGAAGTTATTTCTGTTTTATCAGGGTAAGTATCTAACCATGAAAAGAATTTAGTTATTTTTAATTGTACTTCATATTGATTTTCATTATTAGGTAGTAACTTTAAATTCAATGGTTGTACTCTCATTTTTTTTTGTTTTGACATTTTTTTATATCTATCTTCACCTACTACACTTTTAGCTTTATCAGTACTATAATCAGTAGCAGGGGTATACCATGCAAAAGTAATACTATCATCAGTTTCATTTATAAAGCAATCTATTAATTTAGCAGTAGAACTTTCTTGACCCATAATTTTAGATCGTTCTTTTCTAAATTTCATAGTAAAATCAGATATGGAATCCTTAGACATTAATGTTTTTAATGTCCATTCATTCAATACTTTATTTGAATCTACAATATCTATATCTCTTTCATGAACTAAATTAAAATTATATAGTACTAACCATTCTTCATCATGATATTCAGAATTTTTTACAATTATTCCATTAATACCAACTGCCTTACAATTCATAATATACTCTTCTCTATCCCATCTACAAACATCTAAAGCATATTGTTGTAATGCTTCAACCATGTCTTTATTATTACATATAGCATTTATTAACTCTTTTTTTGCTACTATAGGATTTTCATCCCAATCTAATAAAATTTCATCTAATATACTCCTATCTACATAATTCACAAGTTTAGTAATAATTTGTTTTGAAACTTTAGTACCTTGTTTGATAAATCCTTTATCAGTATTTATCTCATATAAATATACCTTTCCATAGTTAGAAGCAGTATCATAACTATCAGTAAAATAAACACCAGGACCATATTGATCATTTGTATTACCATCATTATTATTAAATTCAATCCTGTTTGTTTTACTTCCTCTAAACCAATAGTAGTGATCAACTACTTCATTTAATATCTTACTAGTATCAATTATATAATTTTCAATCTGAATATAAGACATAATTAAATAGTTATATTATAAGTATTATCATATATATCTTGATCCTCTATTTCCTTACTATTTATCTTTATCTAAACTTTCTTCTTTATTATCTATTAATATAATACTTCCTAATATAATTTGTATAGCTTGCATAATTTGTAATCCATTGACTTTTAATGCAATATCACATAATTGATTTAATGCTTCATAACCTTCTTTATCAACGTTAAAAACCATTAGTATTCTCCTAATGTTTAATAGTTAATTATTATGCTGTGTATGTTATTAATATCCTTGCTGTTCTTCCAGCTATTATAGATGCATTAGCACCACAATATAAGGTAATTACTGAAGAAGTAACATAAACTTCAAACCATGTTGAATCATTATTTGATGGTTGTACTAAATTTCCATCAGATGCATATACACATGTTTGTACTCCTAGTATATTTGCTTGTGTTAAACCATGATTTATTGTTATTGATGTACCAACTGCTCCCATTGTACCTGTATAATAAGCCATTTGTATTGCGGGAGCACCATTACCAAGTTTAGTTGGTCCATTAATTTGTAATTTTGCAGTAGGATTTGTAGTTCCAATACCAACATATCCAGAAGTAGTTTCATAAATTATTGAATTTCCAAGAGAAGAAGAACTTGTAAATTTTGATAAATAATTAGTAGTCCCTGATACACTACTTCCTGTAGCTAAAGCAGTACCATTAAACATTAATGTACCATTATTATTATATAAAATATTAGAAGTAGAACTAGGAACATTAGAAGCTAAATATATTCCTGATGTAATTATCGATTTTAATAATCCATTTGGAGAATTAAAAATACCAGAAACAGTTAAATTAGCAGGAAGAATTAAATTACCAGAGGAATCTACACTAGCAGAAGATAAATTAGTTATTTTACTAATAGATAATGATCCTGTCATATTTCCTAAAACGAAAGCATCTTTACTTATACTTTGTGGATCATAAACACTTTGTAACATATTCCCTAAAGAAGAAATCCCACTATTTATCCAACTACCACTAGAAACAATATACATTGTTCCTGTACCTGTATTCCAAGCTGACCATCCTGCACTAGGAGAAGCATAAGCAGAACTAATAGCAGAAGCATTAGCATAAACCCCTTTAAAAGAATCTGTTAAATTTCCTAATTTTGTTTTTTCTGCACTAGTATAAGATGCTTCAGTATTAATTAATATTGTAGAATTAGAATGTGTATGCCGAGCTAAAGTATTAGAATTTAGATTAGTTTCTTGAATAGGGGTTAATCCCCCCGTAGATTTAAATCCACCTATCATTCCTTATTTCTCCCCTATTCTTTATACAACGTCTACAATTATAGTCCCACTACCAGATTCATTATCCACCATTGCATAATAAATATCAGTAGTATTATCCGAGTCTATAATACATACATCATTATTTTTTGTTGATTTATATACTTTTTTACCATAAACTTTTTTAGAAGTATCAGGAATAGAAGAAGAATGATAGATAACACAGTTTCCATTAGTAATAGGGTCATTAAGCCAGCATGTTCCTGTTTGACCTGATATAGTAATAACTGTCCATGCAGTTCCAGAAATAGTATAGTAATCCATTGCCATTAGTATATTACTCCTATAACATATATAGATAGTTATAAAGATACCTATTATGTGATCTTACTCTAAGTATATTGCAGTAGTATTATCATAAATGTCTTGGTACTCTATTTCTTTAACAGTATACTCTATATTTTTAAATGGAAATATTAATTGATAATCAAAAAAATATTTAGAACCAGGACGCCCACTATAACAAAAAGTATCTTTATTTAAATAAGCTATTGTAGCATGAGGATTATAGTTATCTACTTTTGACATAGATTTATTACTAATACCTAATAATGTAGACAACTCATTATAAATTTGTACTAAGGATTCTGAATCAATATCAAATTTCATTACTTCATAATCTTTATCTTCCTTATAGAAAAAAGATATACCAGTAAATTTTATATTAATAGGTCTACTATTACGACTAAAATATTGTTTAATTAATTTTAGGTTATACTCATTAGGTTCTATACCATAGAGTAAAGAAATATGTATTTTAGTTTCAATTCCATAATCATTACAATCAGTATTAGTATCATGATAAATACAATTAGTAGGTATTTTTGAAGTAAAGTTAAACCATGATTCTATATACTCTTTAGGTAATATCTTTTGTAAATCAATATATAGAAAATCAAATTCATGCATAGTTTCTTGTAATAGATAAGTAGAATCAGATTTAATATTGTTTCCTTCTATAATATAATTTTTAGATGTTATCATTTACTTTTATTCCTTTTCTTTTTATGATCTTTTATTAGATATATAGTAGGAACTATAGATACAAATAGTGGTATTGATCTTTCAGCTAACGATAATCCACTATCTACATATTTACCTATTTGTTCTGGTGAAATATATAATTTAGTTACTACTGCTTTAGGTTGAAATAGAGAAAAAATAGATTTATTTGTTATTGATTGATATATAAAGACACTTACACATAGAATAAATATTGATATTATGCTTATTCTAAGTATAGGAATCTTTTTAGTCATTCTTAAATAGTTACTTAGTACCTTTTTCTATTAAATAATCTGTTAACTTATCTACTTTACTACTTAATTTATCTATTTTACTATCTGTATTTGCACTTGATTGATCTATATTTTTATTAATAATCTCTATATTACTTTGTATTATAGCTACATTAGTTTCTACTTTAGATATTCTATCTCCTAATGCTATAAAGTATCCTATTGAAATTGTTAATAATATTCCTAATATAGTAGCTATTATCCCTGATGTATCAAACTTTGGTTTAGGAATTTCAATAGCTTTATTCACTAAATTTTCCTCACAACTTGACATGTATAGATAGTTAATACTAATATAAATGATTAAACATTAGTATACTATATTTAGGTTCTGATAAATTAATGTTAGGAAATAATTTATAAAAGGTTTTTTCATAATCTTCCTCATCAAATATTTCATCTTTCTCTAGGGGTATTTGTTCATTCATAATATAAAAATCATCAACATTTGCATCTAATGAAGTTAATACCTTTCCAAATACTACATACTCATTACTCATACTATCTATAATTAATGTATATTTTACATCTTTATGACCTTCTATATAGGGTAAATATAAATCCTCATTATTATATATTTTATATTCATCCACTACACTATATGGTAATTTAATTCCCATCATTAAATAAGTTGTACAGTCTACTCCCATTATGATATCTCCTCTTTAGATATTTGTTCTATTTCCTGTAGTAAATCATCATATAGTTCCTCTATAAGTAGAACATCTACATCATTAATCCCTGTATATTCAATCATATATCCTATTAACATTTGAGTAGTAAACTTATTATTACTAGAATCTATAGTTTCTTCTGAAAAAGCATATCCTTTTTTTATCATCCATAACCAAAATTTATTCATTATAATCCTCAATAGTTGTTTCTATTGTCTCATTACTTTCAATTTTAAAATCAATATCATCCATACCACATCCTTCTACAAAAGAAGATTCTGAAGTAGCTATAGCCCATCCTATTTGCATAAATACATCATCAATATCAGCATTAGAATTTATACACGATTGATAATCTTTTAGCATAATATCTAATTTGTCATCATCAATAGTAACAGTAACTTCTTTTAGTACACTAACTGTTTTAGTCATAGTTATTATCCCTTTATTATAAACTCAAAATCTTCTGCTTTCATCGACATATCATTATCTATACTATTATGATTAGGGAAATTATAGTTAAATCTTTTACAAGAACCACAACTATTACAAGGTTTATGATCAATAGGATTCTCACAATACCAAATATGTTTTCTATATTTTTCTGGTAATGCATAATACTCTTGTTGTTTATTAATTTTAGTTAATGGAAAAACTAATTCTGGTATATGACCATCACGAATAACATTAAAAGAATTATATATGTTTTTAATATCAGATAAATAGGAAATAGCATCATCATTCATTACATATCCTAATTGTAGTTCTTCTACAGTAGAATCAATCCATAGTGATGCATATATAAAAGAAGGAACTTGTTTAAAAATCATATTATCATGAGTATGACCAAAAACATGAGTAGAAGTAATACAATCTTGATACTTAAATGTATCACCATATTTTTCTATAAATAATTCTTTTAATTTATTTATACTATTTAATTCCTCTATCATTTTATCATTATTGTTTTCTATTCTAACATAGTAAGCATATACGATATTTCCTTCTTCTAGATTCTTATATAATAAATAAGTTGAATCTAATCCACCTGACCAAAACAATGCTATAGTTTTCATAATACTTCCTGATCATTAACAGATATTAATTCCATATCATCTAAAGTAATATTTCCTTCTTTTATATGATATTGAATTAATGAATATAAATCTTTAGTAGAACTTAATCCTAAATTTTCATCATAGAGTTTAAAAGTAATTAAGTAAGAATTATTATTCTTCATAATTTTCCTTAATATAGGTATTGTACTCTTCTACCCATTCTATAGGAATTTCTTTATCAGCATCCAAATATCTTTTTATAGCTTCACATAAATCTTGATATCTTTTTTCTTTCCAAATATGAATAGGTTCTATCTCTATTGGGGCTTTTTCTTTTTTACTCCAAGCTCTAGTAATAGTACCTGAATTATAATCAATATGAAATCTA
>Ga0153915_10006709_pt1 | contig 10811 bp, 10 predicted proteins | sample Opewatmetagenome_2_FD_107003 | JGI IMG/M metagenome (GOLD analysis project Ga0153915, IMG submission 107003) | Freshwater wetland microbial communities from Ohio, USA - Open water 3 Core 3 Depth 3 metaG | ecosystem: Environmental > Aquatic > Freshwater > Wetlands | place: USA: Ohio, Lake Erie...
CCTCGAGAGCCGCAAGCCCGCGCCTCCCGCCGCCGAGGCCCGAGCCACGCTCGAGGAGCAGTATCGCCGCTTCCCGGTGCTCGGCGAGCGGCGGAAGCTCGCCGCGGGGTCGCTCTCCGGCGGAGAGCAGCAGATGCTCGCCATCGCGCGGGCGCTCCTCATGCGCCCGCGGATCCTCCTCCTCGACGAGCCGTCGATGGGTCTGGCGCCGTTGCTGGTACGGCAGATCTTCGACTTCGTCGAGGCCATCCACCGCGAGGGCGCGACCATCCTGCTCGTCGAGCAGAACGCCCGCCTGGCCCTCCAGATCTCCGACCACGCCTACGTGCTGGAGCGGGGCCGGATCGCGCTCGAGGGGCCGTCGCGCGAGCTCTCCGCCGACCCGCGCGTCCAGGCGGCCTACCTCGGCGCCGCCGTGGAGGCCGGGCCGGGGTAGGGCGGCGCCGCATCCGACTCACGCCCGCTCGGCTGCCGCGGGGCGCGGCGCGTGTCCCTGCAGCGACCCGAGGGGACCCGCGACGCCGAGCACGAGGAAGCTCCAGACGAAGAGCCACGCGGCGAGGAGCACCGCGCCCGCGAGCAGGTCCCGGAGAACGTCCGTCCGCGACGATCTCGGGGCTGACGTCCGGTCCAGCAGATGAAGCCCGATCGACCTTGCCATGATTGCCTCCTAACCTGCATTATGCCTATTGATGGTTGACACCCTAGCCCTGGACACTTAACCTGTCAAGAGGCAGGATGATGGTTATGAGCGAGGCCCCAAGAGGGACGGAGTGGACCTTCGAGCTTCTCGGGGGCCGGCTCTGCCTCGACTTCGTCAACACCGTTTCGGGCGAGCGGGGAGCGGACGCGCGCGACCGGCTCCGCGACTACGCCGGCCTCCTCTCCTGGGGCCGGCAGTCCGGGGCCGTCGCCGAGACGCAGGCGCGGCGGCTCCTCGCCGAGGCGCGGCGGCGGCCCGCCGATGCCGAGCGCGCCTTCCGCGACGCCATCGCGCTCCGCGAGGCGCTCTACGAGGTGTTCCTCGCCTTCGCGCAGGGGCGCGAGCCGGGGAAGGCCGGCCTCGACGTCGTGAACGCCGCGCTCGGACGCGCGCTCGCCCACCGGCGCATCCGGCGGGGCGAGGGCTGCTGCGCGCTCGCCTGGGAGGAGGTCCCCGGGGCCCTCGACGCGGTCCTGTGGCCGGTCGCCGCCTCCGCGGCCGAGCTCCTCGTCTCGGACGACGACCTCGCGCGCGTACGGGTGTGCGGCCTCTTCGAGACCGGAGAGTGCGGCTGGCTCTTCGTGGACCAGACGAAGAGCCACACCCGCCGCTGGTGCTCGATGAAGGACTGCGGCAACCGGGCCAAGGCCCGGCGCCACTATCGGAAGGTGAAGGCGGGAGGGGCCTGAGGCCCCGGCCCTTCCCCGGCCGGCCCGGCTACCCCTTCGGCGCCCGCCCGGCGGCGATCTTCACCGCCTCCTGGACGAGCGCGTCCTCCAGCTCCTCGGCCTTCATCCGCTTCACGATCTCGCCGTTCTTGAAGAGCAGCCCCACGCCCTGGTGGCCGTAGGCCACGCCCACGTCGGCGGCGCGCGCCTCGCCCGGGCCGTTCACCTCGCAGCCCATCACCGCCACGTTCACCTCGCCCGTGAGGGTGGCGAGTCGCTGCTCCACCCGCTCGGCGATCGGGATCATCGCCACCGAGCAGCGGCCGCAGGTGGGGCAGGCGGTGAGGGTGGCGCCCCCGAACTTGAGGCCGAGCGCCTTGAGGAGCGTGCGGGCCACCTTCACCTCCTCGAGCGGGTCCGCCGCCAGCGACACGCGGATGGTGTCGCCGATGCCCTCGGAGAGGAGGATGCCGATGCCGGCGGCGCTCTTCACCGCGCCGGAGAGGAGCGTCCCCGCTTCGGTGATGCCGAGGTGGAGCGGGTAGTCAAAGCGCTTGGCGAAGAGCCGATTCGCCTGGACGGTCATGGCGATGTCGTGTGCCTTGAGCGAGACCTTGATCTCCCGGTACCCCTCGTCCTCGAGGAGCCGGATGTGCCGCTCGGCGCTCTCCACCATCCCCTCGGCGGTGGGCCAGCCGTGCTTCTCGACGATGTCCTCCTCGAGCGAGCCGGCGTTGACGCCGATGCGGATGGGGACCTGCCGCTCGCGCGCCGCCTTCACCACCTCCCGCACCCGCTGCGCGCTGCCGATGTTGCCGGGGTTGAGCCGGATGCAGTGGATGCCGGCCTCGAGCGCCGAGAGCGCGAGCCGGTAGTCGAAGTGGATATCGGCGACGAGCGGCACCGGCGTGCCGCGCGCGATCTCCGGAAGGGCCGCCGCCGCGTCCGCGTCCGGGACCGCGAGGCGCACGATGTCGGCCCCTGCCTCGGCGAGCGCCCGGACCTGGGCGAGCGTCGCGCCGGCGTCGGCCGTCTGCGTCGTGGTCATCGACTGGACGGCGATGGGCGACCCGCCGCCGACCGGCACGCGCCCCACGCGGATGGGGCGGGTCCTCCGCCGCTCGGCGATGGCGGGAAGAGAGCCGTGGTCGTACGCGCCCATGTCGAGGATGCCTCCCGGCAACCCACCATCTAGCGGCGGGCCGCCGGGCGCGCCACCTCGCCCGCGGCCGCGCTACTTCTGGGCCAGCTCGGGGTCGATCACGGCCTTGAAGCTCTCGAAGGGCTGGGCCCCGGAGATCATGCGGCCGTTCACGAAGAAGGCCGGGGTGCCGTTGACGCCGGCTTCCTCGCCCGCCTTCCTGTTCGCCTCGACGAGCTTCGCCTTCTCGCCCGAGTCGAGGCACTTGTCGAACTTGGCTCCGTCGAGCTTGAGATCGCGCGCGTGCGCCTTGAGCGCCTTGGGATCGAGCGCCTGCTGGTTGGCGAAGAGCTTGCCGTGCATCTCCCAGTACTTGCCCTGGTCGCCGGCGCAGTGCGCGGCCTCGGCGGCCTTGGCGGCGTTCTCGTGGAACGGCAGAGGGTAGTCGCGGTAGACGAGCCGGACCCTGTCCTTGTAAGCGTCGAGCACCTGCGTGACCACGCCCTCCGCGCGACTGCAGTACGGGCACTGGAAGTCGGAGAACTCGACGATGGTCACGGGCGCCTTGGCCGGCCCCTTCGACGGGCCCTCGGCGGCCACCTCGACCCGCGGCGCCTGGTAGGGAGGCAGGAGGACCTCCACGTTGGCCTCGGCGCGCAGCCGCTCGTAGTAGCTCCGCAACGCCTCCTGCGTCTTTTGCTGCTTGATGAAGCTGGCGATGGCGGGCCTCATCTTCTCGAGCGGCTCGTTGGCGCGGCCTGCCGCCTTGGCCCGCTCGTAGAGGGAGCGGACCTCGTCGTCGCTCGGCTCGCCGACCTTGTCGGAGACCTCGGCCCGCATCAGGTCCTCGGGGCTCTTGCCGGCGGCCTTGGCCTTCTTGTCCAGCACCCGCCGCACGATGAGGTTGTCGAGCGCTGCCTTGCGGAGCTCGTGGACGCGCTCCTTGTACTCCGTCTCCATGCGGCGGAGGTCGCCCTTCACCAGGTCCTCGAGCTCGCCGTAGGTGATTGCCAGGCCGTCGACCTTCGCCGCGGGCGCCTTGGGGTCCTGGGCCTCGGGCGAGGCGGGCTTCGCCGTGGTGGTGCTCGGCGAGGTGCAGGCGAGGGCGGCGAGGGCCAGGAATGAGCCGGCGAGAAGGCGCTGGGACATGGGACTCCCGGGGAGCGAGTGGACCCTGAAAGGGGCGGATTCTGAGTAAAAACGCCCGGCAGGTCAATGCAATTCCCGGTCGATCTCCGGACAGGCTGTCGCGCGAGCTACCTCCCGCGCCGCGCCTGCAGTTCCGCGTTCACGAGGTCCCGGAGGTCCGCGGGCTCGAAGGGCTTGTCGATCCGCCGACGCGCGGCCCGATCGAGGAACTCCCGCGCCGCCGGAGTGAAGGCGCCTCCGGTGAGGAAGACGAACCGCTCCGCCATCGCCGGGGCCGCCCGCGAAACGGCGGCGTGCAGATCCATGCCGGTCATCTGCGGCATCATCAGGTCGCAGAGGACGAGGTCGAAGGTCTCGCCCTGCTCGATGCGAGCCATCGCCGACCGGGCGGCGCTCTCGACCACCACCTCGTGCTGCGAGGCGAGGACCCGCTGGACCGCCTTCCCGACGAGCGGCTCGTCGTCCACCACGAGGATCCGCCCCCGGGCCGGATGGTCCGCGGTGGCCCGCGCCGGCGCTTCGTCCCCCTCCGCGGCGGCGGGGGGCAGGATCACGCGGAAGACGCTCCCCTTGCCCGGCTCGCTCTCCACCTGCACCTCGCCGCCCAGCCCGGCGACGATGCCCTGGCAGATGGAGAGCCCGAGACCCGTCCCCACGCCCGCGGGCTTGGTGGTGTAGAAGGGCTCGAAGATCCGGCCCAAGTCCTGCGGGGCGATGCCGCAGCCGGTGTCCCGGATCTCGACGACCGCCCGTCCTCGATCGTCGGTGCGCGTCACGGCGCGCACCTCGTTCTCGAGGGCGCGCCCCTCGGGAATGGCCTGGGCGGCGTTGATGAGGAGGTTCAGGAACACCTGACCGAGGCGGTGCTCGGTCGCTTCCACCCGCGGGACCTCCCCGAACTCGGTGACCGTGCGGGCCCGGTGGCGGATCTCGTTGCGGGCGAGGTTGATGGCCGACTCGAGGACGCGGCGGACGTCGGCGCTGCCGTGCCCCGGCTCGTCGGCACGCGAGAAGGTCTTGAGGTCGCGCACGATGGCGCGGACCCGCTCCGCGCCCTCGCGGGCCTCGACCATCGCCCGCAGCGTCTCGCCGAGCAGCTCCCCCGAGAGCGTGCGCGCCGGCTCCTCGCCCGGGGCCGCCCCGGGACCCGACGCCACCACGCCGGCGTCGGTCAGCTCCTCGATGACGTAACCGAGGTTCGCCACCACGTAGGCGAGCGGGTTGTTGATCTCGTGCGCCACGCCCGCCGCCAGCGTGCCCATCGACGCCATGCGGTCCGACTGCAAGAGCTGCGCCTGCATCTTCTTCTGTTCGGTGATGTCCGTGTAGGTGCCGATGACGCGGGCCGGCCTCCCCGACGCGTCCCGCTCGACGATCTTCCCGCGGTTGTGGACCCACCTCCACTCGCCCGACTTCGAGAGGACGCGGTGCTGCGCCTCGTAGACCGCGGCCGCGCCGCGGTCGTGCGCCCGGAAGCGCTCGGCGAGCAGCGGCCGGTCGTCGGGATGGACGATGCGCTGGACCCCGTCGTTGCCCTCGATCTCCCCGGGTGCGTAGCCCAGCATCTCGTACCAGCGCGGCGAGAAGTAGGTCTCGTCGGCGGGCACGTTCCAGTCCCACAGGCCGTCGTTGGTGGCCTCGAGCGCGAGCTTGAGCCGTTCCTCCGATCGCCGCAGGGCCTCCTCGGCGCGGCGCCGGTCGGTCACGTCGCGGTTCACCGCCACGTAGCCGGTGATGCGCCCCTCGGCGTCGCGCAGCGCCACGCTCACGCCCTCGACGTCGATGGGCGTCCCGTCCTTGCGGACCTGGCGCATGTCCAGGCGGATGCGCCCGTCCTCCTGGAGGCGGGCCAGCATCGCCGAGTCGTAACCGCGGTGATACTGGGTCTGGAGAACGCGCAGGATGGGCTGGCCGATCACCTCCTCGGCCTTCCATCCGTAGATCCGCTCGGCGGCGCGGTTCCAGGCGCGGAGCAGGAACTTCTCGTCGAGGCCCATCACGGCCTCGTTCATGTTGGCGAGGAGCATCGCCTGGTAGGCGGTGGCCTCCTCGGCCCGCTTGCGCTCGGTGACGTCGCGGACGATGCCCTGGTAGTACGTCCGCCCCTCGATGACGACGAGGCGTCCGCTCACCTCGGCCGGGAAGGTCGTGCCGTCCCTGCGCCGGTGCGTGGCCTCGAAGGCCATGCCCTCCACGCCCGCCGAGCGGAACAGCACCTCGGCGTCGGCGAGCCCCGGCGGGGACGACGGGTCGCGCAGGTCGCGGAACTCCATGCCCACGAGCTCGTCGCGGGGGTAGCCGTAGGACTCGACGGCGCGGCCGTTGGCCTCGACGATCCGCCCGTCCGCGTCGAGTACCAGGAGGATGTCGCTCGCGAAGCGGTTGAAGGCCTCGACGTGCCGGGCCAGGGCGCGCCGCTCCGGCCCCTCCGCATTCCGGCGGCGGGCGGGCGGATGCACCGGCCGGTGCCGGGCTGTCTTCCCCATCGCGTCTCCCTTCCGGCCGGCTTCCGCCCGGAGGGCCCCACCCCAGGGCCAGCAGGCATTTTCACCCAAAGAACGGGAAAGGGCCAGATGGCCGCGGTACATTCTGCTGGCCACACCGGCCAGGAAAGGAGCCATGCCAGCCGATCCCTGGGATCCCGCTCAGTACCGCCGCTTCGCGGCGGAACGGGCGCGCCCCTTCCGCGATCTGCTGGCGCTGGTGCGCCCGAGGCCCGGGATGCGGGTCGTGGACCTAGGCTGCGGCACCGGGGAGCTCACGGCCGAGGCCCACCGGGCCCTGGGGGCGAGGGAGACGCTCGGGCTCGACGCCTCCGCGGCCATGCTGGAGAAGGCGTCCCCGCTCGCGGGCGGTGGCCTCGCCTTCGCCCGGGGCGACATCGCCGCGTTCGACGGCCGGGGGTACGACCTCGTCCTCTCCAACGCGGCGCTCCACTGGCTCCCGCGCCACGAGGAGCTGCTGCTCCGCCTCACGGCCGCGCTCGCGCCGGGCGGCCAGCTCGCGGTGCAGGTCCCGGCCATGCACGGCCACCCATCGCACCTCGTCGCCCACGCCCTCGCCGCCGGGGCGCCGTACGCGCAGGCGCTCGGCGGATGGGCCCGGCCCGAGCGGCCCGTCCTCGAGCCCGAGGAGTACGCGGCGCTCCTCTTCCGGCTCGGCTACCGCGACCAGGTGGTGCGGCTCGAGGTGTACGGCCATCCCCTCGCATCGCGCGAGGAGGTCGTCGAATGGGTCAAGGGGACGGTCCTGAACCCGTATCGGGAGCGCCTGCCGCCGGAGCTGTGGGCAAGCTTTCTCGAGACCTACCGCGAGAGGCTCTTCGCCGTGCTGCCGGACGAGCGGCCCTTCTTCTACGGGTACGAGCGCATCCTCTTCTGGGGGCAGCTGCCGTAGCTCCGATCCTGCGGTCGGGCCGGGGGAGGTGCTTCCCTCCGCGCTCGCTACGAAGTCGTTTCCGGTACCGCCAGCGGTGGCGGTTCCGTCCGCGCGGGGCCGGGCAAGAAACGGTCCGCGCGCTTCGCGCGCGTACGCATTCTTGCAGCGGCTCGCGCACGACGGCCGTGTCCGTACGCAACTCCGCTCGCTCGCGCTCCGAGAAGCACCTTGCCCCGGCCCTCGGAAGCCCCGCCCCGGCCCGGCCCGCGGGGCGGCGCTACTGGAACCTGCCCGAGATGGCGAAGAAGGTCTTGATCTTGTCGTTCGTCTCGCGCAGCCGCGCCGTCAGCGTGCGGACGAACGTCCAGAGCAGGTCGTAGGCCAGGTCCTTGTCGATGAACATGAGGTGGTCGAGGTCCTCGCGCCGCACCACCGCGAGCGCGCAGGCGACGTGCGCGCGCGCGTCGGCCGACCGCGGCGCGTCGTCGACCATCGCCATCTCGCCGAAGTAGCTGCCCGGCTCCAGGATCGACAGCGCCTCCTCGCCCACGCCCTCGACGTGCTTCGAGATCCGCACCTTGCCCTGGACGACCACGAACATCTCGTCGCCCGCGTCCCCCTCCCGGAAGATCTCCTCGCCGGCCGCGGCGTCGCGGCGGGTGGCGATGCCCGCGACCTTGCGGAGCTGCTCCGAGGTGAGGGACTGGAAGAGGGCGCAGGCACGGAGCGAGGCGGGGTCCATCGCGCAGCCGAGCCTAGCACGCCCGGGCGAACCTTCCGATGACAAGGCGGCTCCGACGCGCTAGACAAGGTCGGCATTCCCCGCGAACGGACGGAACGATCCATGGCCCAGCACGAGAAGCTCGTCATCATCGGCAGCGGTCCGGCCGGCTACACCGCCGCCCTCTACGCGGCGCGCGCCAACCTCTCCCCCCTGCTCTTCGAGGGCCTGCAGCCCGGCGGCCAGCTCACCATCACGAGCGAGGTCGAGAACTACCCCGGCTTCCCCGAGGGCATCCTCGGCCCCGAGCTGATGGAGCAGATGAGGAAGCAGGCCGAGCGCTTCGGGACCCGCTTCGTCCTGGGCGAGGTCACCCGCGTGGACCTCTCCCGCCGGCCCTTCCAGATCTGGCAGGACGACCAGCTCTACACGGCCGACGCCGCGATCGTCGCCACCGGCGCCTCGGCCAAGTGGCTCTGTATCCCCTCCGAGAAGGCCTACCAGGGCAAGGGCGTCTCGGCCTGCGCCACCTGCGACGGCTTCTTCTTCCGCGGCGTCGAGGTGGCGGTGGTGGGCGGAGGAGACACCGCGGTGGAGGAGGCCACGTTCCTCACCAAGTACGCGAGCAAGGTGTACCTGGTGCACCGCCGCGGGGAGCTGCGCGCATCCAAGATCATGCAGGAGCGGGCCCGCAAGAACCCGAAGATCGAGCCGGTGTGGAACGCGGTGGTGGACGAGATCCTCGGCGACGGCAAGGGCGTCACCGGCGTCCGGCTCAAGAGCACGAAGGACGGCTCGAAGCGGGACCTGCCGCTCAAGGGCGTCTTCATGGGCATCGGCCACGAGCCCAACACCGCCATCTTCAAGGGCCAGCTCCGGATGAACGAGGTCGGGTACCTCGAGGTGCAGGCGCCGTCCACCCGCACCAGCGTCGAGGGGGTCTTCGCGGCCGGCGACGTGTCCGACCCCACCTACCGGCAGGCCGTGAGCGCCGCTGGAACGGGCTGCATGGCCGCCATCGACGCCGAGCGGTGGCTTGGGGAGAAGGGGATCCACTAGCCACATGAAGATGATCGACGTCGGAGCGAAGCCGAGGACCGTGCGCGTGGCGGTGGCGCGCGGCTTCGTGGCCATGTCGGCCGCCACGGTGGGGATCGTCCGCCGCGGCGGGTCGGAGAAGGGCGACGTCCTCGCCGCCGCGCGCCTCGCCGGCATCATGGCCGCGAAGCGCACTCCCGACCTCGTGCCCCTGTGCCATCCCATCGCCCTCTCGGGCGTGGACGTCCTCGCCGAGCCGCGCGCGGGCGGCGTGGAGATCACCGCCACGGTCCGCACCGTGGACCGCACCGGCGTGGAGATGGAGGCGCTCGCGGCCGTGTCGGCCGCCGCCCTCACCGTCTACGACATGCTGAAGCGGTACGAGCGCGGGATGCGCATCGAGGCCGTCGAGCTCATCGAGAAGGCGGGCGGCCGGAGCGGCCACTGGCGGCGCGCTCCCGCCCGTTCGCGCCCTCGCGGAGCGCGCGGGCGCTGAGCCCGAGCCAGGCGAGGGCGTTCCCGCAGCAGACCCGGCGCACCACCGCCTCGGAGAGCCCGGCCTTGGCCATGCGGTCCGCGGCGCGGGCCAGCGCGAGCAGGTCGCCGCCGCCCTCCCCCGCGTCAGAGTCGAGCACCAGCCCCTCGGGGCCGAGCGCCGCCACGAGCCGCGCCGCCTCCTCCACCGGTCCGGCCCGGCCGCGGCCGCCCGCCGAGAGGGAGACGCCGGCGGCGTGGCCGAAGGACCGGATCATCCGCACGGTCCGCGCGTCGGCGTGGTCCACGAGGACGCGCTCCGGCGGCAGGTCGGCCTCGCGCAGGAGCGCGAGGATCCGACGGGTGCGGCGCACCTTGTCCCGCCACGGCGTGTGGACCAGCACCGGCAGGCGCAGCTCCCGCGCCATGGCCAGCTGGCGCGCGAACACCTGCTCCTCGCGGGCGCCCCCCTCCTCGAGCCCGATCTCGCCGATGGCCACCACCTCCGGCCGGCCCAGCAGCTCGGGAAGCTCCGCGAGCAGCGCCTCGAGACCGCGCCACGGGATTCGGCGCGGGTGGACGCCCAGCGCCGCCCAGGCCGCGATCCCGCCCCGGCGCAGCCGCCGTACCACCCTGCCAGCGAGATCCTCCCAGGCGGCGTGGATGGCCGCGGCCGTGGCCGGCGCCACGGCGTCGCTCGCCGGGCAGAGCGCGCCGGCGATGCCGAAGAACCTCAGATCCGCGAGGTCCCGCGCCGAGAGGGCGGTGGCCCCGAGGTGTGCGTCGAAGAACACGCCTCCGAGCCTAGCAGGGGCCTGGGGAAAGGGGCATCGGGACCCGGGCTGGTCCGGCGTGCCGGGGCCGCGCGGACGGCGAGCGCGAGCACCAGCAGCCGGAGCCCGGCCCGGCCGCGGGGCCCAGTGGCGCCTCGCGACTCAGGCGCTCGCGCGCAGGCCCGCGAGCCGGACGAGGAGCCCGGGGACGTCGTCCAGCTCGACCGACGACGCGGCCGCGCCCGACTCCAGCGCCGCACGCGGCATGCCGTACACGATCGACGAGGCCGGCCCCTGCGCGGCGGTGAATCCGCCCGCCCGGCGAAGGTCGAGCAGCCCCTCGGCGCCGTCATCGCCCATGCCCGACAGGACGATCCCCGCGGACCTGGGCCCGTACTCGCGGGCCAGGCTCGCGAAGAGCGGGGTTCCCGAGGGCCTGAAGCCGTTCACGGGCGGGCCGTCCTCGAGCCGCACCCGGCCCGAGCGGACGGCGAGGTGGCGCCCGTCCGGGCCCACGTAGACCCCGGCGCCGAGGCGCTCGCCGTCCTGGGCGACCTTCACCGACACCGGCGCGATGCTCGCGAGCCAGGCCGCGAGCCCGCGCTCGAACCCGGCGGCGATGTGCTGGACCACGAGAACGGGAAGCGGGTAGCCCGGCGGCAGCGCCGCGAGGATGCGCGCCAGGGCCGCCGGCCCGCCGGTGGAGGCGGCGATCCCCACCGCGGCGGCCGCCCGCGGCGCCAACGCCGGGGTTGGCGGCGCGCGC
>Ga0153915_10006710_pt1 | contig 10809 bp, 12 predicted proteins | sample Opewatmetagenome_2_FD_107003 | JGI IMG/M metagenome (GOLD analysis project Ga0153915, IMG submission 107003) | Freshwater wetland microbial communities from Ohio, USA - Open water 3 Core 3 Depth 3 metaG | ecosystem: Environmental > Aquatic > Freshwater > Wetlands | place: USA: Ohio, Lake Erie...
ATGTTAGCCTGGTGATAAAAATGAAATTTGTAGAAAAATACAATCAATTCATTAAACATCTGAAAGGAAAGATTCCTGACGTTCAGCTTTTAGGATTGGAAGAAAATCCAAGAATTAATCCAAGAATAGATCCGAATCCGAGAGATTGGTTTATCGATTCATTTGATTGGTATGTTGGTTTGAAATTACTTAAAGGTGAAAAATACGGCCCTTTCTATCGAGTTGATGGCGATTATTTCTGGCCTACTATTGGTAATTTGGTGGACGAATATTCTGAATCAAAATGCTTTTACGGTTTAGAAAAGCCGACAAGTACGTCAGATGTTCAAAGGTTATACAATCTAAAACAAGAAACATCCAAAAAATTTGTCTATGAAATCATGATCGAAATGCCAAATTGGCCTATAATAGATGATGCATACTTGTTTTTAGGGGCGGTTAAAAACGGAGAAGGTTTCCAAATAAACCCTAATGGTCGGGTCGTGGAACTACTGAGAAAAGACATCGAAAACAATAAATTAAAAAGGTATGCATCGGTTGAATCAATATTTGATTATGACAAACAAGAACGATATGTTTTTATAAAAGAATAGTGAAAGGCTAACATGCGCCTGCACAAGGAACGCACACACCGCGTCCTGTGAGGCGCGGCGTTATGCCCAAAGTCGTTGACAAAGCTATCAAACTTTACTATTCTACAAAATGAATACAATAGGCACACTTCTATGAAATATTACGATTGGAATGATGAAAAAAACGAGTTACTCAAGAAGCTACGTGGAGTATCGTTTGAACAGGTTGTTTTAGCGATTGTTTCTGGAGATTTAATCGACCGGATAAAGCATCCGAATCCTGAGAAATATCCCAATCAAAAAATATTTTTAGTAAAAATTGACAATTATATCTATTCGGTGCCATTCGTCGAAGATGATAAGAAAATATTTTTAAAAACGATAATACCGAACAGCAAAGAAACAAAAAAGTATTTGGGAGGCAATATATGAAAAGAGGAAAATTCCTTGATAACGATGAAATGGAATTGGCAAAATCCCTTGAAACCGAAGAATGGGTTTCAGACCTAACTAAGAAAGAGAAAAAGCAGTTTGAAGAGTATGCCCGTAACAGCCTGATGAAACAAAAAAGGATCAATATCCGGATGAGCGAGCGAGACTTGAAAAAAATCCAGGCAAAAGCGATTGAAGAAGGCATTCCCTATCAATCTCTCATCTCGATGCTGATTCATAAATATAACGAAGGAAAAGTTTCCATATCAAGCCAGGCATAACATCAGTCTGGACAATATGTGCGGAAAAACCTTCCGCACAAATGTCAGCCTGGGCGTTAGAGCTCATCACAAGAGGAATCTATTATGGATAAGCGATATCAGGTTTTCGTCAGTTCTACTTATGATGATCTTCGAGCAGAACGACAAGAAGTTATGCAAGCACTGCTTGAATTAGACTGTATTCCATCAGGCATGGAATTATTCCCGGCAGCAGATGAGGACCAATGGACCCTCATAAAAGGGGTGATTGACGATTGTGACTACTACTTAGTAGTAATCGGAGGACGTTATGGATCGGTAGGTCGCGATGGTATCAGTTACACCCAAATGGAATATGAATATGCAGTTGCTAATGGTAAGCCAGTTATAGCCTTTTTACATAAAGATCCGGGGAGTCTTACTGCAAATAGATGCGAGAAAACCCCAGAAGGTCGTGAGAAGCTCGATAAATTCCGAGCACTAGCACAAGAGAAGATGTGTAGATATTGGACATCACCTGCTGACTTAGGCTCCGTTGTTAGTAGGAGTCTAATCAAACTAATCAAAGATCATCCTGCCATTGGGTGGGTTCGTGCAGATCTTTTACCGGATCAAAGTGTGGCGGAGGAAATTCTCCGCTTGAAAAAGAAAAATGAGGAACTTGAGGATCAGTTACGTGACAGCTTGAGCACATCACCAGAAGGGACCGAACATCTATCACAAGGTGAAGATACAATTGAACTTAATTTTAGTTTTGGCACATATGAAAGCCCAAATAGCTACTCAACTAAAGCTACTTACACATCCAAATTCACCGCTACGTGGAATAGTCTCTTTTCCATTGTTTCACCTCTACTTATAGATGAGGCATCTGACCGAGTTATTAAACAAGCATTGGATAGCTTTATAGAAGCTCAAAATATTGCAGATCTTCAAAAAAGCACCAAATTAAAGGAATATACGCTGAAGAATTTTTCCCTTAGTGATGTGGATTTCAATACCATTAAAGTACAACTGCTTGCACTACGTCTGATTTCAAGAAGCACTAAAAAGAAGACACGTAGTGTATCAGACCGTAATGCTTATTGGATGCTAACACCTTACGGTGAGGCAGTAATGATATCACTAAGGGCAATCAAGCGGACGCTCTAACATCCCAATGCACAAGGATTCGGGCCACACAACGGCCCTCACCTGTGAACGGGAGCGTTAAAATCTCATGAATAACGAAAAATCAATATACTTTCACGATATCAAAAATTCAGAATATTTCCTTTTTCAAATCATAAATTTTGGGAAAGATATTGAACACCTCAAATTTATTTTTACCTCAAAAAAAGATTCAGCAGGCATTACTTATACTGAGTCAGACACTTCATTCGAAAAGTCAGATATTATCGGTAGACATGGAGAAATTACATATCATAATGATGGAACGATAATGTTTAAATTTCCTGGTGGAAATAACCAAAAGAATAACCTCTATAGGAATCCTTTTGGCAATGGAATTAAGAAACTTCCTTTAAAAGAAATCAGGGAATGGATTCCTATTATCAGTTATAAAATTGCAGATTATTCACTTTGTAAAAAAACGGACTCTACATCTCCGATTTATGTCCCTTCTAATAATAGGATATTTGATGGAACTCCTTTTGAATGCATTATTTATCTTGGACATATGGTCTACGCTAGCCCACAAAATAATGGACTGAATGAAATGATATTCCGTCTTAATGATGTTGCTGAAAAAATTGATCTAATTATATGGTTCTTTAAATCAAATTTTAAGGGACAAGTTCGTAATATCCCTAATACAGATATCACCATTATTTCAAAGAATGTCATAAATGTTGTTGAAAAAAGATTTTAACATCTCACTGGTGCCGAACAAAAAGACTGTCGGCACAGCTCGGGCGTTGAATAGCATGTAACGGAGGTCAACAATGAAGGTCTTTATTTCTTACAGTCGGAAGGATGAAGTTGTAGCACATTTCCTCAGTTTCATACTCGTGTCGCAAGGCGTTACAGTCTTAATCGACCGCAAGTTTAACGCAGGAGATCCTATCGGTAAAGAAATCCAATCAAACATTGAACGGGCAGACATTGTTCTCCTGTTGCTTACAAGGAACGCGGCTAGGTCAGTGTGGGTGAACCAAGAAATTGGCTTTGCGACCGCAAAAGGAAAAAAGATATGGCCGATTTCACTTGAACGGGAGCTTAACCCAGAAGGACTGATATCGAGTCTTCTGTCATATTCACTATTTGATTGGAGTGAGCCTCATCGAGCAATCGACAAACTGGTGTCACAACTTGTGCCAGGAGGGATGGATTCCGGGCTTGACTTAGTAATCAACAACAGACTTGCTAGAACTAAATTCCTCGTAGAAAAACTTTGTGACCTACAAGACTCTGGCAAGAGCCTCACGATATACCACCAGGCCGCATTCTCCGTGTTCGCAGCATCACTACATCCTGAATATCGAGTTGCAGGGATTCACAATGACGAATACCTTAATTCTCTCATGCAGGAGCGGGAGAAGCTTGATAAAATTGCAAGGAATCCAAACACAGATTTTCGGATGATTCTTTGGCCGGTAAGGGCTTACGATCCTGAATATTTGGCGCGCAGGTATCGGACGCTACTAGAGTGGCTGGAAGAGATGAAAAGGAATCATCCGAATGTGAAGGTTATCGTCGGTAGATATTCTGGAGCAAACAAATTGATTGTGCGAGGCGAGTTCATTTTCGAGGGGTATAAGATTCACGATCGACCTGGTTATGATTCAAGTGTCTATCGAGTTTCTCCCCGAGCCGTTGACGCTGCAGCTCAGGACTTTGAAAGCAAGTGGAATGAACTCCAGGAAGATGGCCAAGATCCAATTATGACGGTTAAACGATTGCTCGATGAAACAAACCGTCCAAACATGCCACTGACCAGCTAACAATATCTTATGATGAAGCTTAATTGTATTGAAATGGGGATGTTCTTAAGGTTTAAAATAACTTGGCGCTATGTATATCTAAAGTCCCAACAAAAACATGCAGCGGCCAAGCCGCTGATGTTGATGTTGGGCTTACGAGACGGAGATTAACGGGCAAAGGTATCTGCTTTTCAATGATCACCGGTCTGTTTCTCCTCGATAAGAGATAGGAGTTGAGTTATGAAGACTTATGATGACCCGCCTATAAAACTTAACGAAAAACTGCGGGACATTGCCCTGAAGAACGAAACCTTGTTGGAAACTCGTCAGTATGTCAAGGCTCAGAAAGGCTTTGAGAAGATGTACAAGATTCTACTAAGCAATCAACCTGTCGGTAGACGCTACCATAAGGGCTATGCGCTACAGAATAACGGAGCGGCAACACTCTATTCCGGAAACCCGCAGAAGGCGTTAAAATCTTTTATCCTTGCATACGTAGAAGACCTCCTTTCTCAGACCGAAGGTGAGGAAGACAAAGCCGATGTCCTGCCAGCAGGAAAGACTCTGTCCGGATACTACCTCGTTGATGACAGCCTATTAGCAGAACTTAAGACGCTGGCCGGTAGATCCAAAACAAGCGGAACGGTGATTCAAGACCCAGAGAAACTAATCAAAGACATAGACAAAAGCTCGTCGAAATATCTATCTGATAAGACCAAAGCATTAGCAGTCAATGAGCCTTTACGACGGCCAGGTCAATTTCAGTCGGAATGGAAGGATAGAGTATTTGTAGGGGGAAGTTATAACAATCATGTTGCTGAGATTTCTCGTATTGGAGATATCTGTGTGAAATTGGGATTCGACCCAGTCATAGCCTCCAAGTTTGAGACCCCAAAAGATAAAGTTCATCATCATGCACTTATGCTTCTGCATGAGTGTAAAACGGCTATCATTGAGGCGTCGGACGACGTGGGCCAACTAATGGAAATTGAACGACTACGGGACTATCAGGTCTCGGCGCTAATACTGTGCCAGAAGGACAAGACTCGTCTGTCGGCAATGTTGAATACCCTTGTCGAATCTTCGGATTGCCAGTTCATACAGTACGGCACGATGGAAGAGATGGAGACTCATGTTAAGCTCTTTCTGAAGCAAAGGAAGAAAAAGAGTAAGCCGTAAGAACAACCCAACGAGGCGGCGCAGCCGATGCGCAAGCGCCCGGCTGACCTCGTTGTTAGCCACTTTGAAAAGAAACCAGCACCAAGATGTCCGCCGCCTGTGGCGGGCGAAGAAGAAAAAGAGATTACGGGTATCATTTTTTATGACAAATAATATTGAAGATATGAGCTTAAAAAAGCAAGAAAAGCAGGTTATCTCAAAAAAGAGAGTCACCGATCATGGCGAGGTGTTGACCGGCAGGCGGGAGGTCAACGCAATGCTTGATCTTGTAAAACAGGAAACGGAACGGATCGAGTCCCGATTCCTTGAACCTGCTTGCGGGACGGGGAATTTTTTGACGGAAATACTGGAGCGAAAACTGCGCGTTGTTGAATCCCGGTACGGCAAGAGTCAACTGGAGTATGAGCGGAACGCGGTTCTCGCCGTGTCCTCCATCTACGGCATTGATATTCTGAAAGATAATATTCTGGAGTGCCGCAAACGGCTTTTTGACATCTTCGATCATAAATACACCGACATTTTTAAGGATGCACCAAAGGACCAATGCCGGAATGCAGTCAAATATATCCTTGTGCGCAATATTATCCATGGCGACGCGCTTGATCTAAAAACTGTGGAAGACAAGCCGCAACCGATTGTGTTTTCTGAATGGTCTCCGGTCAACGGAAGCATGCTCAAACGCAGGGATTTTATGCTTTCTTTTCTAATCGATAAGCAGCACCAGCTTGTGTTGTTCAGCGATGAAAATAACGAAGCGTATTTAAATGAGCCAGTGAAAGAGTATCCATTGACGCACTTTCTGGAGGTTGCCGATGCTGAGCAGTCATAATTACAACCCCGATGTTCTGACCTGTCTGGCCAATCTGAGCAATGACGAGGTGTTCACGCCGCCGCAACTGGTCAATCAGCTTCTGGACTTGTTGCCCAAGGAAATCTGGAGCGACAAGAATGCCAGATTCCTTGATCCGGCCTGCAAGTCCGGTGTGTTCCTGCGGGAGATCGCCAAGCGGCTCATGGCGGGATTGGAGAAGCAGATTCCCAACCAGCAGAAAAGAGCAAACCACATCTTCAATAACCAACTCTTCGGCATCGCCATAACGGAGTTGACATCCCTGCTTTCCCGCCGGTCGGTGTACTGTTCCAAGACGGCCAACGGGAAATATTCCGTCTGCGATGCTTTCGATCAACCGCAGGGCAATATCCGCTTTGAGCGGGTTTTGCATACTTGGGCAAGCGGGAGGTGCGTTTTCTGCGGGGCCAGTCAGCAGGAATATGACCGGGACGATGCGTTGGAAACCCACGCCTATCAGCTTATCCACACCGAAAATCCGGAGGAGATTTTTAATATGAAATTTGATGTGATTGTGGGAAATCCGCCGTATCAGTTGAGCGATGGCGGATTTGGCGCTAGCTCCAGTCCTATTTATCAACATTTTGTAAAACAGGCAAAGCGTCTGAATCCGCACTTTTTGACAATGATCATTCCGGCACGCTGGTTTTCAGGTGGAAAAGGGCTTGATGGTTTCCGCCATGATATGCTGAACGACCGTCGGATGCGCGTTATTCGTGATTTTACCAATGCAGATGAATGCTTTCCGGGGGTAGAGATTAAAGGCGGTGTCTGTTATTTTCTTTGGGACAGAGACAATCCTGGCGACTGCAATGTGCAGACCTATCGCGTCGGGCATTTTTCAATACCAGTTTCGCGCCCGTTGCTTGAAAAAAATTGCGATACCTTTGTTCGCTACAATGAAGCGATTCCCATTCTTCATAAAGTTCAATCTTTGAATGAACCTACTATGGACGTCCAGGTCAGTGCACGTAAACCTTTTGGGTTCCCAACGAATTTTTCGGCATACAAGGCCGAACCTTTTGAGGGTGGGGTGAAGATTTATGCAAGGGGCAAATGCGGTTATATTGCCACAGACCAAATCACCATCAACCGGGACTGGATAAACAAACACAAAGTGTTCATCAGTGAAGCATATAATGCAGGAGACGATTATCCGCATCAAATTCTCAATGTGCCGTTTTACGCGGAACTAGAGTCGTGCTGTACTGAAACATATGTAGTTGCGGGGGTATATGACAGCGAGACAGAAGCGCGGAATCTGATGGCATATATCGGAACGAAGTTTTTCCGCTTCCTGGTCATGCTCAAAAAAAACACACAACATGCCACGAAGACTGTTTATGCATTTGTTCCCATATGGGACATGACAGAGGCATGGACCGACGAAAAACTGTACAAAAAATACGGCCTTACTAAAGACGAAATCGCCTTTATCGAGTCTATGGTTCGCCCGATGGAGGTGAAAAGTGAGTAAGTCTGCATTGAAGCCGCTTGAGAGTCTGGTCGGCGAAATCAAAACGCTGATCGAACAAAGCCGCCAGCAGGTCGCCGTGACGGTCAACGCCACGATGACAATGTTGTACTGGCAGATCGGCAAACGAATTAACGAAGAGGTGCTGAAAGATAAACGGGCCGAATATGGCAAGCAGATTGTCATATCGCTGGCACGACAATTACAGGCAGAATACGGCAGCGGCTGGAGCGAAAAACAATTGCGTCATTGTCTCCGCACTGCGTAGACAATTGAGGTCAGAGTAATATTTATTCTTTAAAAGGATCATTTGGGGGGCTGAATGCCTGTGTGGATGAACTTCAGAAAATACTAACTCTGATTGATGAAGGGGAAGGGGAATGAATGATATAGGTCGGCAGTTTGAAATAGCGGTTAGTGGCGAAAAGCTGCTGGAACGGGTCATTTCAATACTGGAGCAGGCGCGGGCCAATGTTGTCAAAGCGGTAAACAGCAATATGGTCATTGCCTACTGGTTAATTGGGCGGGAAATTGTACATGAAATTCAACAGGGTCAGGATAGAGCTGCCTATGGCAAAAAAGTACTTGCTGAATTATCGGACAAACTGACCAAAAGGTATGGAGAGGGTTTTTCCGTTACCAACTTACGATACTTTAGATTGTTTTTTCAGACTTACAGCGATCGTAACCCGGAAATTCGTCACACAGCAGGTGATGAATCCGAAGTCAGGGAAAAACATCACACGCCCTGTGATGTTTTGGAAGACATGAGCCTGGCAATTGAGAAAACATGTGAAATTGTGGGGTTCTCGCCGTTATTGAGTTGGTCACATTACCGCACCCTTACCCAAGTGGAGCATAAAAATGAACGGCTATTTTACGAAATTGAAGCGGAGAAGGAAGGCTGGAGTGTATCTCATCTGCAAAGACAGATACATACATTTCTTTTTGCAAGACTTCTTAAAAGTAGAGACAAAGTTGGAGTTATGGATCTGGCCCGACAGGGACAAATAATCGAATCTGCGTCCGATATCATCAAACATCCATATATCCTCGATTTTCTTGGTTTACCTGAATCACAAAAACTGCACGAGTCGAAGCTGGAACAATCCATTATAGAAAACATCCAGTCTTTCCTTCTTGAGTTAGGCAAAGGCTTTGCTTTTGTGGCACGCCAGAAACGCATCTCTACTGAGCACAGTGAGTTTTATATCGACCTGGTTTTCTACAATTACCACCTGAAGTGTTTTGTTCTTATTGATTTGAAAACAGGGAAACTTACCCATCAGGATGTGGGGCAAATGGATATGTATGTGCGCATGTTTGACGATCTCCAAAAAGGCAAAGACAATAACCCCACTGTGGGCCTGATTCTCTGCACTGAAAAAGACAGAACAATCGTAAAATATTCGGTATTAAACGAAAACAAACAGCTTTTTGCATCGAAATACATGCTGTATCTGCCCAGTGAAGCTGAGTTAGTACAGGAGCTTGAACGAGAGAAAAGATTGATAGAAATGGATAGGGAAGAGAAGGCAGATATTACGGAGAAAATCAATGAGTGAGAGACTTTCAAAGGGTAGGCATAAACGGGTCGAATATGGCAGGCAGATTGTCGTATCGCTGGCACGGCAATTGGAAACGGAGTACGGCAGAGGTTGGAGCGAAAAACAATTGCGTCATTGTCTCCGCTTTGCAGATATTTTCCCCGACAAAAAGATTGTCTACACGCTGTGTAGACAATTGAGTTGGACGCGCCATTGCACAAAACCGTCTTTCCGGCGGCAGAAGGGAGTCCGATGAGCGCTGATAAATTCTTTCCCCCACGGCCCAATTCCAAACCAACCATCTACGCCTATGAGGATACGAATCCTCAATACCGGGGCTTGCTGAAAATCGGCTATACCACGGTGAATGCGAAGAGCCGTGTGGTGCAGCAATACCCGACGCTTCGTCCCGGCAAACCGCCGTACCGGATCGTACTTGAAGAGTCCGCGATGCGCAATGACGGCACGACTTTCATCGATCATGATGTTCACCGCCATTTACGAGCCGTCGGCGCCAAGAATCCCGATGGGGAATGGTTCAAGTGTTCGGTGCAACAGGTCAAGGCGGCCATCATTGCTCTCAAGACAGGAGAGATGAACGAGGAAAACCGTTCGCTTGATTTCAAGATGCGACCGGAACAGGCTGCGGCGGTGGAAAAGACCATCGCCTATTTCAAGAGTTTCGGAGACGAAAACTCGGGCAAGCCGTCGCACTTCCTGTGGAACGCGAAAATGCGGTTCGGAAAGACCTTTGCCGCCTATCAGCTTGCTAAAAAAATGGGATGGCGCAAGGTGCTGGTGCTGACCTTCAAGCCGGCGGTGCAGAGCGCATGGGAAGATGATTTGAAGTGCCATATTGATTTTAAGGGTTGGCAGTTTATCTCGCAGGGGGGAATGTCCTACGAGGAGGCAGACAAGAAGAAGCCCTTCGTCTGCTTCGGATCTTTTCAGGATTATCTGGGCAAGAACAAGAGCACGGGCGGGATTAAGACCAAGAACGAGTGGGTTCATACAACCAATTGGGATTGCGTGATTCTCGACGAATATCACTACGGGGCATGGCGCGAAAACGCCAAGGAGCTTTTTGAGGCGGAAGACAAGAAGGAAATAGAGTTTGGCGAAGGGCAGGCCGCAGAATTTCTGAAAGACCGGGACGAAGAGATTGGAGACATCATGCCGATCACCACGGATGGTTATCTCTACCTGTCCGGCACGCCGTTTCGGGCCATCGCATCAGGCGAGTTCATCGAGGAGCAGATATTCAACTGGACGTATTCGGATGAACAGCGGGCCAAGCGGGACTGGGCAGGCGCGGACAATCCGTACGCCGCATTGCCTCGAATGGTGCTGCTGACCTATCAACTGCCCGATTCGATCCGCGAAATCGCCATGCAGGGGGAGTTTGATGAGTTTGATCTGAATATATTCTTTTCTGCATCAGGTGTTGGGGATGGCGCTAGGTTCACCTATCAGGACGAGGTGCAGAAATGGCTGGATTTGATCCGTGGCTCGTTTATGGCAACCACCGTTGACAACCTGAAGTTAGGCGCACAGAAGCCGCCGATGCCGTTCTC
>Ga0153915_10006711_pt1 | contig 10809 bp, 11 predicted proteins | sample Opewatmetagenome_2_FD_107003 | JGI IMG/M metagenome (GOLD analysis project Ga0153915, IMG submission 107003) | Freshwater wetland microbial communities from Ohio, USA - Open water 3 Core 3 Depth 3 metaG | ecosystem: Environmental > Aquatic > Freshwater > Wetlands | place: USA: Ohio, Lake Erie...
AGCCAGCTTTTCGCGCCCTCGACGAAGCGCTGCAAGAACAGCGCGCAGGTGATCGAGCCGGCGAAGGTGCCCGACGGCGCATTGTTGACGTTGGCGACTTTCGAATCGAGCCAGGCGTCGTAAGGCGGCCACAGCGGCAATCGCCACAACGGATCGTTCTCCTCTCGCGCGCAGCGCGCGACGTCCTGCGCCAGCGTCTCGTCATTGGTGTAAAAGGGCGGTAAATCCGGCCCCAGCGCCACCCGCGCGGCACCCGTCAGGGTGCCCAGATCGATCAGCAGGTCGGGTGTTTCCTCGCAGGCCAGCGCCAGCGCGTCGGCCAGCACCAGCCGGCCTTCGGCGTCGGTATTGCCGATCTCCACCGTGATGCCCTTGCGCGAGGGGAAGATATCAAGCGGGCGGAAGGCGTTGCCTGCGACCGCGTTCTCGACCGCGGGGATCAGGACCCGCAAGCGCACCTTGAGCCCGGCATCCATCACCATCTGCGCCAGCGCCAGCACGTTGGCCGCCCCGCCCATATCCTTCTTCATGATCAGCATGCCGGCGGACGGCTTCAGATCGAGCCCGCCGGTATCGAAGCAGACGCCCTTGCCGACCAGCGTCACCTTGGGGTGGGCGGGATCGCCCCAACTCAGATCGATCAGCCGCGGCGCGCGCGCCGATGCCATCCCGACCGCGTGAATCAGCGGAAAATTCTGTCGCGTCAGTTCCTCGCCGACGATGCAGTTGAAGCTGGCCCCGAAGCGCTCCGCAAGATACTGCGCCGCCAGCGCCAGCTCTTGCGGTCCCATGTCGTTCGACGGCGTATTGATGAGGTCGCGGGCGAGCGCCGCCGCCTCGGTCATGCGCGTGATGGCGGCAACATCGATGCCGTCCGGCGGCACCAGTCTGACGTCCGGCGCATCCGCCTTGCGGTAGCGGCTGAAACGATAGCTGCCGAGCGCGAAGGCAAGAACCGCGAGGCGCGTGTCGTGCGGCGCGTTGGCGAAGCGATAGACGCCCGGCGGCAGCAGGCCCGGCAACTGGCCGGGCCTGAACAGATCGCGATATTTGGCGGTCTCCTCTTCAAGGCCGAATACCACCTGCGCGATCTTGCCGTCCGCGGCGGGGAGCGTGAGGCACGTTCCCGGCTTGGCCGTGAAGCCATTGGCCAGCGCGAACTGCCGCGCCTCGCCGGGAAGGCCGGCGCAGATCGTCTCCCAATTTGCCTTGGTCGCGAAGCTGATGGGAATGGCGGATGCGGCAGGCGCGGTCTCGAACACGGAAGGCATGCTGTTCTCGGGCTTCGATTTGAAACGGGCCGGGGTGGCGCGGGCTACGAGCGTCAATTGTTCTGACGTTCGCGGGCTTTTTGCTTCTTACAATGACTTGCAAGGTCAAACCAGCCTGAACGGCAGCCTGTCTCCGGATGTTTCGTGCGTTGACGCCGTGGTGATTTGACTGCAAGCGTGACTCAAACCTACGCTGTTGATAACAAGAGAGGGCACGGAGCCCGGAGAATCGCAATGGTCCAGAACCGAACCGGCTTTCGCAAACTCCTGACACGCAGTTTGGCCGTGATGGCGTTGCTGGGCATGTATGGCATCAGCTTGATCAGCGGGTCGGCGCTGCTGCTCGGAGCATCCGCGACGTCGGCGCTTGCCCGTGGCGGCGGAGGTCGTGGCGGCGGTGGTGGTTTCCGCGGTGGCGGCGGCTTCCGCGGCGGCGGTTTTCGCGGCGGTGGCTTTCGTGGCGGCGGCTTTCGCGGCGGGGGATTCGGGTTCGGCCTAGGTCTCGGCGCTTATCCGTACTACGGCTACGGCGGATACTGGCCCTATTACGGCGACGAGGGCGTCTGCTATGTGGTGCGGCGCCGTGTCATGACGCGCTACGGCTGGCGAATACGCCGCGTCTCGATTTGCGAATGATTGCGATCATACAAGGCCTCAGCGTCCTCGGCTGAGGCCTTTTCCTTCGCGCCTCAGCCGGGCGGCGCAGGGTCCGGTTAGTTGCGATCCGCTATCGGCCGCAGTTCCAGACATTGCCGATCGGGGTCTGGGTCCAGCACGGGCCGAAGCCGCCGCCGTTCCAGCGCCCGCGATAAAAGCCCGGGCCGCCATACCACCAGACGCGGTTGGGATGTCGCGCCTCATCCGCTTCGATCCGTTCGGGCGTGCGGTAGCCGGGCAGAAAGCCGTAACCATGCCAGCGATGCGCCACATGCCGCTTGCCATGCGCCGGCGCAGCCAAGGTTGCCGTGGCCGACAACAGCAGGACGGCGATCGCTAGTCCGCCGGCGAGATTTCGTAGCATCCGGAACGTCCTTCACCTGCAGCGCTTCGCCGCTCCTCCACTACACGGCGTTTGCAGATTGTGATAGGCTGCGCTCATCACAAAAATGCGGGAGGGTCCAATGGCCAGGGAGGGTTTGGACGGCCGGCAGCGTGAGAAAACCGGCCGCATCGACGGGAAACACGGCAACACCCACGTCGGCACGTTGCGCAAGACCTATGGCGAGCATTTCGCCAAAGGCCGCCGCAAGGACATGATGCTCAAGACCTTGCTCGCCGAGACCGGCACGGACTCGCTCTACACCTATCTGCGCAAGCATCACAGATGACGAGGTGCGGGGCCCGCGCCTCGCCCGTCAACGTCGGTCTTGCAAATCGGAATGTCATTTTCCTGAACGGGGTAATGCGATGGACGTCTTGTGGGGCATGGTCGCCGCCGTCGGTCACACGATCGAGCAAGTGCTTGCCTATGTGGAAAGTCACCACTGGATCTTCGGATTTCTGGCGCTGGGCTATATTTTCTACCTTCAGGACAGAAGCCTGCATGCCCGCTTCGATGCGCTCGACAAGCGGATCGATGAAATCCGCAAGCGGCTGGCCATGGAATATTGACCGGTTGGGCTGACACCGCCGTCCGGTCGGACGGCCCCTTGCGAGCTTGCCACCGCGCGCGCCATCCCGATTCAAAACCGCGGCTCCTGCTGAAATGACCGCCGCCGGATTGAGGCGGCCGGCCCGCATGCGGCCATTAACCTGACGTTAGGGTTAACAGTCTATTGCTGGCGCGTTCGGCTCGATCCATTCGTCTGATATCGTGAGTTAAGTGCATGCGTCAGCAATACAGTCTTGCGCGGCTTCTTGCGTCCGCGGCCATGACGGCGATCCTGGCCGCCGGCCTTGGCGGCTGCCAGACCATGTCCGACGTCACGGGATCGATCACATCCAAGGCCGATCCCGCTCCGGGCCCCGATGCCGATCCGCGGCGCGCGGTAGAGGTCTATGGCGAGCGCTATCGCGCCAACCCCGGGGATCCCGACGTCGCGCTGGCCTATGGGCAGGCGCTGCGCGCCACAGGGCAGCGCGCCCAGGCCGTCGCCGTGTTCGAACAGGCCACCATCGCCCATCCCAGCAACAAGGCACTGCTCGCCGGCTTCGGCCGGGCGCTCGCCGATAACGGCAACTTCCAGCAGGCGTACGACGTGCTCAGTCGCGCCCATTCGCCTGACAATCCCGACTGGCGCATTCTGTCGGTGCAGGGGACCGCGCTCGATCAGCTCGACCGGCATGACGAAGCCCGCCGCTATTACGCCAGTGCCCTGAAGATCGTCCCCGAGGAGCCGTCGGTGCTGTCGAATCTCGGCCTTTCCTATGTGCTTTCCAAGGATCTGCCGAAGGCGGAAGAGGTTCTTCGCCGGGCGTATGCCGGCGGCAAAGCGGACGCGCGGGTGAGACAGAATCTGGGCCTCGTGGTCGGCCTGCAGGGCCGCTTTGCCGAGGCTGAAACCATCGTGAAGGCCGACCTGCCGGCGGACGAGGCGGCGGCGAACGTCGCCTATCTGAAAGAGATGCTGAACCGCAAGGACGGCCCGCGCGCTGGCGCCGGCACGATCCCGGTGGCGTCTCTCAACCACCACGACTGATCGGCTCGATCAGGACATCCAGATAAGTGTTACGTAGCGTCCGTTGCGCCGAAGCCAGCGCCCCGCTTCACCTCTCCTGCTTGCGAGGGGAGGTCGACGCGCTCGATAGAGCGCGGCGGGTGGGGGAAAACTGTCCTCATCAATAGCAGTGCTCCGGTCGGGCACCCCCACCCCGACCCTTCCCCGCAAGCGGGAGAGGGAGCGCACCACCGTCGTCGAGAGAATTCTATAGCGCCCCCGCCGGCGCGCTCACTGCATCGCCGCGACCTTGATGCCGGTAGGCCCGAGAATGACGACGAACAGCACCGGCAGGAAGAACAGGATCATCGGCACGGTCAGTTTCGGCGGCAGCGCCGCCGCCTTCTTCTCGGCCTCGTTCATGCGCATGTCGCGATTTTCCTGCGCCATGACGCGCAGGCTCTGCCCGAGCGGCGTTCCGTAGCGCTCCGACTGCTGCAAGGCCAGACAGACCGACTTCACGCCCTCAAGCCCGGTGCGCTTGGCCAGGTTTTCGTAAGCCACCTTGCGGTCCTGCAGGTAGGACAGTTCGGCCGTGGTCAGCGTGAACTCCTCCGACAGCGCGATCGACTGGCCCACGATCTCGGTCGAGACCTTGCGGAATGCGGTTTCGATCGACATGCCGGCCTCGATGCAGATCAGGAGCAGATCGAGCGCGTCGGGAAAGGCCCGCTTGATCGAGAGCTAGCGCTTGGAGATCGCGTTCTTCAGAAACAGCATCGGCGCCTGCAATCCGAGATAGGCCGTGGCAATACACATGCCGATCTTGACCGGCAGCGAGTACTCCATATGCGAGATCAGGAAGACATACAGCACCGCCGCCAGGAAGAGCACGATCGGCGTCACCAGCCGGAAGAACAGGAAGGTGATGTAGGGCGCTTGGCCGCGATAGCCGGCCATGGTGAGCTTTTCGCGCGCGGCCTCCTGCGCCAGCCATTTTCCGAGGTTGAAGTCTTCCACCACCTTGGAGACCAGCTGCTTCGGCGTCTGGCGCAGCGATACCTTTTCGCTCTTGGAGAGGCGATCGCGCTCCCGTTGCCGAATCCGCTCGCGTTCGTTGGCGACCGCCTTCATGCGCTTTTGCAGGCCTTCGCCCGCGAAGAACGGCATGATCAGGGTGTAGGCCGTCGCGCTCACGGCGATTGCGGCGAGCAACATGGCCATGAAGTGGGCGTCGTGGATTTTGTCGACCAGAAATTGAACCATGTTGCACCGTCAGAAGTCGAAGTTGATCATTCTCTTCATTACGAAAATGCCCATGGACATCCAGATCACGCAGCCGACCAGCATCAGCTGACCGGTCGGGTGGGTCCACAGCAGCGAGATATATTGGGGGGTCGAGAGGTAGACCAGGAGCATGACGATGGGCGGCAGCGAGCCGATGATGCCCGCTGACGCCTTGGCTTCCATCGACATGGCCTGAATCTTCTCGGCCATCTTCTTGCGGTCGCGCAGCACCTTGGACAGGTTGCCGAGCGCTTCCGACAGGTTGCCGCCGGATTTCTGCTGGATCGCGATGACGATCCCGAAGAAGTTCGCCTCCGGCACCGGCATGCGCTCATAAAGGCGCGCGCAGGCTTCGCCGAGCGGCATGCCGATCGCCTGGGTCTCGATGATGGCCAGAAACTCGCCCCGCAGCGGCTCCGGCGAATCGGCGGCGACGACCTTGATCGATTCGAACAGCGGCAGGCCCGCCTTGATGCCGCGGACGATCACGTCGACGGCGTCCGGCAGCGCCTTGAGGAAGTTCTTTTCCCGGCGCTTCTTCAGATAGCTCAAACCCCAGCGCGGCAGGCCGAAGCCGGCGCCGAAGGCGAGGCCCCCGGCCGCAAGCAGTCCGCCCCCGGCCATGAGGGCGATCCCAAAGCAGACCACCGCAAGAATGCCCGAGGCGACCATGAACTTCTGGGTCGACCAGTCGAGCCCCGCCTGCATCAGACGGGTGCTCAGCGTCAGCCTGCTTTCCTTCTGCCGGCGCGCCTCGAGCTCCTTCAGCGATGACTCGACCTGCTCGCGGCGCGAGCGCTGGGCCTTGTCGGCGGTGCGGGCGGCGGCCGGCTCCGACTTCGCCACCGAGGCCCGGCGGCTTTCGGCCTTCTTCTCCCCCGACAGCAGGGGATAGATGAATACCCAGGCAACGCCGCCGATCGCGGTGGCGGCGAGGAAGGCCAATGCGAGCGCTTGTATTTTCATGACCCGCTCCTCTAGACCTCGGTTTTGACTTCGGCGGCGTCGAGCGCCGCGGCCAGCCGCTTCTCTTCGCCGTAATATCGGGCGCGATCCCAGAACCGCGGCCGTCCGATGCCGGTCGAGCGATGCCGGCCGATGATTTTCCCGTTCGCGTCCTCGCCGACCAGGTCGTAGACGAACAGGTCCTGGGTAATGATGGTGTCGCCTTCCATGCCCATCACCTCGGTGATGTGGGTGATGCGCCGGGAGCCGTCGCGCAGGCGCGCGGCCTGGACGATGACGTCGATCGAGGCGCAGATCATCTCGCGAATGGTCCGCGACGGCAGCGAGAAGCCGCCCATCGTGATCATCGATTCGCAGCGCGAAAGGGCCTCGCGCGGATTGTTGGCGTGCAGCGTTCCCATCGATCCGTCGTGACCGGTATTCATGGCCTGCAAGAGGTCGAACGCCTCCGGTCCGCGGACTTCGCCGACGATGATGCGTTCAGGGCGCATACGCAGGCAGTTGCGGACCAGTTCGCGCATCGTGATCTGGCCTTCGCCCTCGATGTTGGGCGGACGGGTTTCCAGCCGCACCACATGCGGCTGCTGCAGCTGAAGTTCCGCGGCGTCTTCGCAGGTGATGATGCGTTCGTCGTCGTCGATGTAGTTGGTCAGACAATTCAGCAGCGTGGTCTTGCCGGAGCCGGTACCGCCGGAGATCAGAACGTTGGCGCGGCAGCGCCCGATGATCTGCAGAATCTCGGCGCCTTCCGGCGTGATCGCGCCGAATTTGACCAGTTGCTCCAGCGTCAGCTTGTCCTTTTTGAACTTGCGGATGGTCAGTGCGGGGCCGTCGATCGCCAGCGGCGGAACGATGGCGTTGACGCGGGAGCCGTCGGCGAGACGCGCGTCGCAGATCGGCGAGGATTCGTCGACGCGCCGGCCGACCTGGCTGACGATGCGCTGGCAGATATTCAGAAGCTGCTGGTTGTCGCGGAAGCGGATGCCGGTGCGCTGGATCTTGCCGTTGACTTCGATGAACACCGTGCCGGCGCCGTTGACCATGATGTCGGCGATGTCGTCGCGCGACAACAAGGGTTCCAGCGGACCGTATCCGAGAACGTCGTTGCAGATGTCGTCGAGCAGCTCTTCCTGCTCGGCGATCGACATCACGATGTTCTTGATCGCGATGATCTCGTTGACGATGTCGCGGATTTCCTCGCGCGCCGACTCGCCGTCGAGCTTGGCGAGCTGGGCCAGGTCGATCGCCTCGATCAGCGCGCCGAAGATGGTCGCCTTGACCTGGTAATAATTGTCCGACCGCCGGTTTTCGACGACTGGCGGCGCCGCTTTGGCCGGCGAGATCGGCGGGGAGGAAACGACCGGCGGCGGCGGTGCGCTGCGCGGAGCAGCAGGCGCCGCGCTGGAAGCGGGTTCCAGCGCGCTCGCGGCGGGCTTTATCGCCCGGGATTCGATATCGGTTCCGCTACGCTTACCAAACACGACTTTACTCCACGCGGGCGGCTTACTTTGCCCGCAGCTTCTCGATCAGGGGCGACAGGAACGAACCCCGCGGCTTTTTGGTCTCGCCGCGGCCTGTCAGCCGCTGCGCGATCTGCAGGAACATCTCGGTGGTGCGGTGATTGGCGGAGATCTCCGCGATCATCTGGCCGTTGTTGGCCGCCGAGCCGAACATTTGCGGCTCGAACGGAATCGATGCGATCGGTTCGCTCTCGATCGCCTTGGCGAATTCGCTCGCGTTGATTTCCGGCCGCTTCGGCACCCCGACCTGGTTGAGGCAATATAGCGGGGTGCGGTCGTTGGGCCGCGATGCCTTCAAGAGATCGAAGATGTTCTTGGTGTTGCGCAGGTTGGCGAGATCCGGCGCAGCGACGATCAGAATGTCGTCGGCGCTCACCAGAGCGCGCTTGGTCCATCCCGACCATTGGTGGGGCACGTCGAGCACGATGCACGGCATGGTCGTGCGAAGCGTGTCGAAGATCGAGTCGAACGCATCGACGCCGAAGTCGTAGACCTTGTCCAGCGTCGCCGGCGCCGCCAGCAGGCTGAGATGGTCGGTGCATTTCGACAGCAGGCGGTCAATGAACGCGGTATCGACGCGATCGGGCGAGAATACCGCGTCCGCGATGCCTTGCGCGGGATCCTGATTATAGTCGAGGCCGGCGGTGCCGAATGCGAGGTCGAGATCGGCGACGACGGAATCCAGCGCGAGATCGCGCGCGATCGCCCAGGCCACGTTGTGCGCGATGGTGGACGCGCCGACGCCGCCCTTGGCGCCGACGATGGCGATGATCCGGCCGACCGCCTTGGCCTCCGGCGCCGAGAACAGACCGCAGATCGAGCGCACCACGTCGAGCGCGTTGACCGGTGCTAGCACGTAGTCGCTGACGCCGCGGCGCACCAGTTCGCGATACAGCGCGACGTCGTTGACGCGGCCAATCACGATGACGCGGGTCCCGGCATCGCAGACGGTCGCGAGCTGATCGAGCCCGCCCAGGATGTCGTTGCGGCCCTCGGTCTCCAGGATGATGACGTTCGGCGTCGGCGCCGTGCGATAGGCCTCGGTGGCGGCCGCCATGCCGCCCATTTGAATCTTGAGATGCGCCTTGCCGAGGCGGCGGTCTTCGCCTGCCGACTGCACGGCGGCGGCGGTTTCCACCGTCTCGCAAAAAGCCTGCACGGACACCCGCGGCGCAGGCGCAATATGATCGTCCGCCGGCGGCGGCGTGGCCTCCGGCTGCTGTTCGGGGTTCTGGCGCGCGTAGCTGATCATTTGCCTGTATCGCTGAGTTTGGCCTTTTCGGCGTCGGGATAGGTGATCGCGGTCGACGTACCCTTGCGATACTTCTCGAACGAGGCCGTGCGCCGTGCCGTGTAGGGCGGCGTTTCAGGCCGCGGCTGCGCGAGGTCCGCCGGATTGTCGATCATCGCCGCCAGGTTGCGCTGGTTGGCGCAGCCGAAATTGTAATAGGACTTGTTGTCGAAATAGCTCTTGTTCTTGATCGAGGGGCCGAGATCCTCCGGCCAGATGCCGCAGGGACCGGCGACCGCCGAGATTTTCGGGTAGTTCAGCCGGATCGCCGCCATCTGGCGCGGATCGTCGGGATGATAGTGGCGCACCACGAGCCCGCGCGGCGGGACGCCGGCGGCTGCGACCAGCGCCTGAATTTCCCGCAGCGCGTCCGCGGCCGCCCGCGCATTGGGCGTGCCGACCGGCACGTCAGCATTGATGGCGCCGGTGCCTTCGCGGAGCCAGGTTTGCGCCAGCCCCATCACGTCGGCGCGCTGGGGGCCGGAGAGGCCGCCGCGCGCATGACCGACGAAGATGACGATCGACTGGTCGGCTTCCTGGATCGCGATCGGATGGCGCAGGCGATAATCGTCGGGAATGCTCGCCGTCACCGCCTCATCGGTATGCGTGCAGGCTCCCAGCGCGACGGCGAGGCCGAAAAGCGCTCCGGCCATGCGGAAGGCGCGATTGCGATCGACGGGTATGTGGGTTGTCATCGTACTGTCCTCGTCCCGCCTCAGTCGGTGATAAAGCCATAGGTGCCGCGATAATTCCGCGCCGGCTCGACGCGGCCCGGAACGCCGTAGATGCGATTGATGCTGCCCAGCAGATCCGCCTGCGGGTCCGACGCGCTCGCGAACCCGTCATCCGGACGCGACAGGTCTTTCTGCGCCACCGCGCGCACGACGTAGGGTGTCACCAGCACCATCAGCTCGGTCTGGCTGTTGACGTAGTCGCGGCTGCGGAACAGCGAGCCGAGAACCGGCACTTGCGAAAGCCCGGGCAAACCGTTGATGGCCTGCTTGGTCTGTTGCTGGATCAGGCCGGCCATCGCCATGGATCCGCCCGAGGGAATTTCCAGCGTGGTTTCGGCCCGGCGGGTCTTGATCGAGGGAATCGTCGTTCCACCGGCACCGCCGGTCAAGGCGTTTTCGGTCGAGACTTCCGACACCTCGGTCATCACCCGCAGGCTGATCCGGCCCTCGCTCATCACCACCGGCGTGAAGTTGAGCGAGATGCCGAATTTCTTGAAACTGACCGTCTGGACGCAATTTCCGATAGCGCCCGACGTCGTCGTTTGGCAGGTTACGCCGGTCGGAATTGGAAATTCGCCGCCCGAAATAAATGTCGCGGACTCGCCGGAGATCGCCGTCAGGTTTGGCTCGGCCAGCGTCCGCACCACGCCGGCGCTCTCCATCGCGCGCAGGGTAGCGGTGACCGACGGCAGAGACGCGGTGAAGTTGTTGCCTGGGACGAGCGGTGCATTGTTTGCGGTGAACGGAGTTACGTTGTTGAAGTTCACGACGGCGGTGCCGTAATTCATGCTGGCGCTGAGATCGATGCCGAGCTGCTTGATGACCGAGCGCGCGACCTCGGCGACCGTGACTTTCAGCATCACCTGATCGCGGCCCCGGACCGCGATCGAGTTGACGACCTTGTCGGCGCTGCCCACCAGCCGCGCCGCCAGGTCGCCCGCCTGTTGCGCCTCGATCGGACTTGAGACCGAGCCGGTCAGGATTACGCCGTCGCCGAGGCCCTCGACCTGGATATCGGCGTTCGGCAGCGTCTGCTTCAGCGCGGCGCGTACCCCGTTGAGGTCGCGCTTGACCGCGATGTCGTAGGCCGCAATCTGCTGGCCCGCGGAATCGAAGAACACGATGTTGGTCTGACCGACCGCC
>Ga0153915_10006712_pt1 | contig 10807 bp, 10 predicted proteins | sample Opewatmetagenome_2_FD_107003 | JGI IMG/M metagenome (GOLD analysis project Ga0153915, IMG submission 107003) | Freshwater wetland microbial communities from Ohio, USA - Open water 3 Core 3 Depth 3 metaG | ecosystem: Environmental > Aquatic > Freshwater > Wetlands | place: USA: Ohio, Lake Erie...
GCCCCAGACACCCAACTTATTCCAGGTGCTCAGTCTTTGGTACCGCCCCAAGAAATTCATACCGGCTTTGTGAAGCGAACCAGTAATATACTGGTCAGTATATTCCCGGTTCGCTATTGCAATGAGTTGAGAGGATTCTGCTTAATATCCAGTTAGCTGTCAAACTCCCCGATCCGATTCGAAAATTGCAAACGCTGGTCAGTGTAATCCCGATATACCGGGCCGATATCCTTCCGCCGCCGTTGCCGCAAGATCCTCAGACCTGGAAATGCGTGGCTCTTATCCCGCCTTCAACTGCTTCATGAACCAATCGGCGATGAACGTGCGGCGGTCGAAGCGTTTTTCGCCGTGGCCGACGCCGTCGACCATGGAGCGGTCGGGAGAGTTGACCGCGTTCTCGTAGAGATTGAGCGCGCCGCGCGGATCCATGACGCGGTCGTCGCGGCTGTAGCCGACGAGCAGGGGACATTCGATCTGCTTGGCGCGGCCGATCAGCGTGAACTCTCTTATTTTCTCACGGGCTTCTTTGAGGTCCTTGGCGCCCATCAACCAGCGCAAGCGGTCCTGGATCGGGGGATAGTAATCGAAGATATCGTCGATGAGATTATAGGCGCCGCTCCAGACCGCCACGGCCTTGATACGTTTCTCGCCAGTGGCGCCGCGCGGGCCGGAGTAGCCGCCGAGGCTGGAACCGTGTAACCCGATGCGCTCGGGATCGACATCGGGGCGGGTTACGAGATAATCTACCACGGCTCTGGCCACTCGATCTGAATCCGGCGGCGCGTAAACTTTATGGTGGCGCAGCGTGCCGCCATGCCCAGGGCCATCCACGTCGATGAACGACATGCCGCGGCGCACATATTGGCCGGCGCCGCCGTCTTCGCCGCGCAGTAGAATTCCATCCGCCCCGCCGTAATTGTAGACGACCGGCAGACGGCTTCCCGCTTTGCCGCGGCCGGGCCAAAATAGCGCGGGCAGCATGTGGCCTTCGTAAGGGATTTGCACGCGCTCAAACGGCGGCGGCACTAGGCTCCATGCTTTGTCGAAATTTTCTTCGAGCTTTTTAAACGTCGGCAGCATGCGCGGGTCGCTGTCGGGCATGTAGACGACGGCGCGCCGATAAAAATCCGCCGCCCGCAGGTAAAATTCATGAGCCGTTAGCTTGCGCTGCTCGCGCTCGAAACCCGCGGCCAGCTCCTCATTCTTCTGCGCCACCTGGGTCCATTCCGTATGCCAGCTTTCCAGGTTGAAAAATTTCACCCGCCGCGCGACGCCGCGGATGTCGGGATCGGGGTGATTGGCGGAAATTTCCATGCGTACTTCTAACTGTCCGCCGCCGGGTAGACCTTTCGCCGGATAAAGCTCCATTTCCGCTTGCGCTCGGTTGAGAACATCGCCGCCATGTTCGTTAGTCATCGATTCCCTCCTTGTTGAAATCGTTTCTGCGCTTGCTACCTTCATTGCCCCAGCAAAGGCGAAAATTCAACAGGCCGATGGAACCCGGTTCAAACCGTTCAAGTAGTTCAAGCCGTTCAAATCGTTTAACGGGAGCGGCGCGCACGTTGGCAAGATTCGATGAAGAAAGAAAAGATTCGGCGTTGGGCCACGTGTTTCGGCGCCAGGACTTCGGGGTGCCATTGCACGCCGAGCACGAAGGAATGCTGCGAGCTCTCGATACCTTCAATCAGTCCGTCCTCGGCGGTCGCATTGACGACCAGGCCGTTGCCGATTTCCTTGACCGCCTGATGGTGCGTGGTGTTAACCTCTAGGGAGCGTCGGCGCAGAATTTTTTCCAGGCGGGTACCGCGCTCGATGGTCACTCTGTGGCCGCCGATTTCTTTTTTGGCGCCCTGTACATGTTGATAGGCGTGGGGAGCTTGTGTGGCAATGTCCTGATAGAGCGAGCCGCCCAGGACGACGTTGATCGCCTGCGCGCCGCCGCAAATGCCGAGCAAAGGCAGATCCCGCTTGAGCGCCAGCCGGGTCATCTCCAATTCGAACTTCGTGCGCTCCTCTTTGATCGCGCCGATTTCCTTGATCGGTTTTTCGTTGTAATAGCTGGGGTGAATGTCGAAGGCGCCGCCGCTGATCACCAAACCGTCCAACCGGTCGATGTACTGCCGCATCAGCGCGCGGGAAGCGGTGAACGGCAAGAGGAGCGGTATGCCGCCGCTCATCTCCACCGCGCGGTTATAGCGGCGCGGGAGAAATATCGTCGATTCATTGCTGGCAGAGAAGCGTCGCTGTGGCGCTTCGGAGAGATCGGCTGTAATCCCGATCAACGGGCGGGAATTCTTTCTCATTTCTGGGTTTCGTAAAAGTTCTTATAAATTCGATGGTTTCGCATAACAAGCTTAACATAACCACGAGTTTCGACATAGGGAATTCGCTCGACGAACTCTTCGATGTCGTCGGTGACGATCTCTTTTTCCCACCGGTCGACGGCGGCCTCGCCGGCGTTGTATGCGGCGATGGCTTTGAACCAATTATTGGAATAGTGCAGGAGGAGATCCTTTAGATACTGGGTGCCGAGGGTCAAATTGACTTCCGGTTCGAACAGCTTCTCGTTGGAGGGCGGCTCAAGGCCAACCTGCTTGGCGACCCGGGCGGCGGTCGATGGCAAGAGTTGCATCAAGCCCAGGGCAAACGCCGGCGAGCGCGCCTGGGCGTCGAACAGGCTCTCCTGGCGAATCAACGCCAAGATCAGAAACGGATCCAAGTTCCGTTCCTGAGCCTTCTGTTGAATGGTGTCCCAGTAAGCCAGCGGAAAACGATAAAGATTTCGTTCGCCATTCGAAGCGGGGATTTGATTGGCTACCGTAAGGCTCCTGGCGTAGGCTTGGGCGCGAAAATATTCCCGCATGAGCAAGGACCGCAAGCCGGCCTGTTTCCTCGAATAGAGATTGGCCTCGTCCAGTTCCACCGCCGCCAGGCGGTTAAGCGACATCGCCGCAAGCTCGCGTGCCCGAACAAGATGGAAGGAAAATTCCGAGTTCATGGGCGGGTCCGCTTCGATGCCGGCGGAAGGAATGCTGATTTTCGAATCCTCGAGCGGCATACCTAAACGGTCCAGCGCGCGCGCTGAGAGAGCTTGATAATAGGACTCTGCGCCGCCGTTGACGATTTGGCGATGGAGCTTCTTGGCGGTTTCCAGATCGCCCAATTTCTCTGCGGTCCGAGCCTGCCAGTAGAGCGCTGCCGTGCGCATTGGGTTGTCGCCGCTACGCCCGGCGAGCTCGCCGAAGGAAGCAAAGGCCGGCGAAAAATCACCGGAGCGGTAGTAGAGCCAGGCCAGGCGCCAGGTCGCGTCGTCGCGCACCTGACTGTTGGGAAAGCGCTTGGGAAGCTCGCTATAGAGTTGAATCGCTTTGTCCTTGTCGCCGAAGAATTCGTAAATATCGGCGGAGGCGTACTGCGCGCGATCGACGTAGGCGCTGGCGGGATAACGCTCGGTGACGCGCTTGAAATACTCGATTGCTTGCGCGTTGTCGTGGCGATTCCAAAGAATCTGCCCGATCTGATAGATGGCCTTGGGCGCCTCGGCAGTCTCCGGATAATCACGGGCGATCCGATCCAGCAGCGGGATCGCCTCGTCACGCCTGCGCTGGTCGAGATAAAGACCGGCGAGCTTGACCAGCAGGCGCAGGCGAAACTCCGGATCGGTGGCGTCGCTGAGGAGTTTCTTGTAAATCGCCGCCGCCTCGCCGTAGGCCTGCTCGCGCGCCAAACGATCGGCTTCCTCGGCGAGAGATTGCGGTGTGGGAAAGCCGAATTGATCGGGGAATTTTTCGCGTAGACGAGCCTGTTCCTTGCGCGCCGTCGCGGTCCAGCGAGAATGCGGATAAGACACCCGTAGCTGTTGGTAAAGCGAGTAAGCCTGGTTGATGTCACCCGAAGCTTCCCATGCCTGGGCTTCGAGATGAAGCGATTCCTGGACAATTTCCTGCCGACCGCCCCGGGTGGAGCGCAGCGCGCGAAACGCGGCGATGGCCTGGGGATATTTTTTCTCCGCCAGGTCGATCTTGGCGCGCTGCAGCTCGGCGCTATGAAACCAGATGCTTTGCGGATAGCGGCGCTTGAGTCGGGAGAGATAGTTTCGCGCGAGGTCCCAGTTCTTTTCATCCGAGGAAATGATGGCGAGATAATAGAGACTATAATCGGCCAGCGGGTATTTAGGATCGGTGGTCTTTAACAGCAACTCTTTGGCTTGAGCAAATTGACCGGCTGCATATAAGGCATAGGCCTGGGCGAAGGCGGCGCGCGGATCGCTATCCTGCGCCTCTGCTACGTTCGAGTGAACGGCGAGAACGAGGACCAGCGTGAGAAGGCCAATTCGGACCATGGTGCTTGAACAGGATTTTAACGGAGGGCCGGGGCTGATTCAATGCAAATCGCCGAAGGTTGATCAATTTCCCGGTTGCGCCGGGACCGTTTGTGGCGCCTTTGACAAGGGTCAGCCTTGGGAGGGGCGGCCTATGGCGACGATTTCTTTTGCAGCTTGCGCGCGAATTCGATACAAAGAAGCAACGATTCCTAACGGAGGCTTCATGAAGAAAATTGAAAAGATTCTTGCCCCCACCGATCTTTCGGAGCTCTCCTGTCTCGGCTTGGGTTACGCGTTGGAACTGGCGCGCGGCTGGGGCGCGTCAGTCACGGTGTACCACGTCGCCGATGCCGCGGAGCTGGCGAATTACAAAGCGCGTTCACTCGATGGCCTGATCGAGAGGCACCAGCAATCGCTATCGCAATTTCTAAAGCAAAACTTCACGGATGAGCTGGCGTTGATCGAGGTCAGGGAAGTAGTCGAGATCGGCACACCGGCTTCGAACATTGTCGCCGAGGCGGAAAAGTCGGGATACGACCTCATCGTGATGTCCACCCATGGAAGAACCGGTATCGCCCATATGCTGATGGGCAGCGTGACCGAGCAGGTCCTGCGCAACGCCACCTGCCCGGTATTCTCGGTCCACCCGCCTAAGAACCCGGGCAAGTCGGCCGGTTGATTCGCATGCCTCCATCCAGCACATCCGCGGTGCCATGAAACTGGCGACCTGGAACGTCAATTCCCTAAAGGTCCGTTTGCCTCAGGTGTTGGAATGGCTCGCGTTGCACCGGCCCGACGCGTTTTGTTTGCAGGAAACCAAGACGGAAGATGCGAATTTTCCGGTCGCGGAAATTGCCGCAGCCGGCTACGAGCCGGTTTTCTCCGGGCAAAAAACCTATAATGGCGTCGCGGTTCTCTGCCGCACCGACCCGAATGATGTGACGGCGGGGATCCCCGGCTTCGACGATCCGCAAAAGCGCGTGATCTCGGCTGCCGTCGGGGGTCTGCGGGCCGTTTGTGTGTATATTCCCAACGGCGAGAGCATCGAGTCGGACAAGTACCGCTATAAACTCGATTGGCTCGCGCGGCTGACTGCGTGGATCAAAGAGGAGCTGAGAAAGTATCCTAGATTGGTTTTGCTAGGGGACTACAACATCGCGCCGGAGGAGCGCGATGTTCATGATCCCAAAGCCTGGGAAGGGAAGGTGTTGTTCAGCGAGCCGGAGCGGGCGGCCTTCAGAGCGCTGATCGGGCTCGGACTCGAGGACAGCTTCCGCTTATTTGACCAACCAGAGAAATCTTTCAGTTGGTGGGACTATCGGATGAACGGCTTCAAGCGCGATCTCGGCCTGCGGATCGATCATATTCTTTTGTCGCCGGAGCTGGCAAGAAGCTGCAAGAGTTGTTCGATCGACCGCGACATGCGCGCCAAGGAACGACCGTCCGACCACGCACCGGTGGTGGCGGAGATCGAAATATAGGACCCTTTAACCACCACGAGCCCAACGTGGTGAAGTCGCAACCGGGCCGGAATATCTCGCGCAAAGATGCAAAGGCGCAAAGGTAAAAAGTAAAAGTTTCCGAACTTGGCGTCTTGGCGCGAGTGAATCCCGCCTTGGAGGGTTACGGCGGCAGAAAAATATTTGCGCAAGCTGCGAAAACTTTCAACGATCGTAGCAGAATAAATAAAGGAGGAGCCAATATGATTGCCGTATCGAATCGTATTCAGGTAGCCAAGGGGCATGAACAGGACTTTGAAGCCCGCTTCGAGGGCAGAGCGCGGCTGGTCGAGAATATGTCCGGCTTCGTTCGTCTGGAAATTCTTCGACCGATCAAAAGCGATTACTACGTTGTGCTCACTCATTGGGAAGATGAAGCGTCCTTTCGCGCCTGGACCGATAGCGCCGAATTTAAAGAGGCTCACCGCAACCGCCCGCCGGCGGAAATGTTCTCCGGCCCCAACGTTTTCGAAATGCACGAAGTGATCCGGCCGGCCGATGCGGGATAATTTCGTTTGACTTGTTTTTTAGCTTACTGATAAAGACGAGCCAACGGTTTAGGTCAAAAAAGAATCCTAAGGAGAATTTTATTATGGCACAGAACCCCGAGGCGCTGGCGAAGCAAAAAGCGGAAAAAGTCGAATACGAGTGGGGCACGCTTTGGCCGCACTACCATAAAGAGAAGATGAACTGGGCGACTGGATTTCGCACCAAAGGCGACGTAGATATTCTGTTTCTTTCCGGCTCCACGGGAAGGGATCCTTTCGAAGACGCGCCGTGCCGGACGCCCGAACAAGAGCGGGCGGGAAGAGGGAAAGTTGTCGGCGGCATCAAGGAACAGACCCGCCAATGCTTGGACGACATCAAAAATAATCTTGAGATTATGGGCGCGTCCCTCAAAAACATCGTCATGTTTCGCTACTTCCTGAAGCGGCGCGAAGATGTTTTCGATATGCGCGATGAGATGTACGCTTTCTTCGAGCAAAATGAGCCTGACCTGCGCGCCCATCCCAGGCCGGCGACGCTGCTCAGGGGAGTGGGCATCGACCTGCCGGACATGCTGATCGAGATTGAGGCGTGGGCGGCGGTTCCCCGGCAGAAGTAAATCTCGGCGAGCAAAGACGTTAGTGGGCCTCAGCAAATCTCATTGCGAGCAGGAGGGTCGTGTGAAACGAATAATCTTTAGTTGCCTCGTTGTTATAACCATCATCGGCAGGATGGTTGTTGCCGTGAACGCTGCAGACCGGCTAGCCACGGGATACACGGCGACGAGCGGTATCTTCGCCGGTCTATGGGTAGCTCAAGAGGCCAAGCTCTTCGAAAAGTACGAGATCGAGTCCAACCCGGTGCTGATCCCGACCGCTTCTCGGATGGTCCAGTCGATGCTCGGCGGCGATGTCGCATTTTCCGGCGCCGGGGGTAACGCGGCGGTGGAAGCCACTCTCGCCGGTGGTGATTTCGTCATGGTGGGCTCGCTCGCCAAAGTGCCGGCGTTTTACATCATGGCTCTACCGGAGATCAAAACGATCGAAGAGTTGCGCGGCAAGGCCGTGGGCGTGACCCGCTTCGGCTCTTCGACCGATTTCACCATGCGCTACGTGCTCAGGAAACATGGACTAGAACCGGGGCGGGATGTGGCGATCATTCAGATGGGCGACCTAGTCGCGGCCGCGGTGGGCATGAAAAACCGCGCCATCGTCGCCGCGCCGTTTTCCAGCCCCGCCAACGTGCGTGCCCAGGAAATCGGCGCCAAGGTCCTGTTGAACATGGGGGCCGCCGGAATTTATTTCCCGCACGACGCCTGGATGGCCCGCCGCTCCTTTATTTATAGCCATGAAGATCTCGTGCGGCGTTTTCTTAAGGCATATTCGGAAGGCGTGCGACGCTTGCACACCGACAAGGAAATTTCGCGGCGCGCGATCATACGCTACGTGCGCGCTTCGGAGCCAAAAATCGTCGATGCCGTTTATCAATATGCTTTGGATTACGTCGATAAGATTCCATACAACACCCGCGAAGGCATCCAGGAGGTGCTCAATCAAGTGTCCGAGCGCAATCCCAAGGCAAAAACGGCCAAGCCGGAAGAATTCTACGACGACCGCTTCGTAAAGGAGCTGGAGACGCAGGGATTCTACAAGCAGTTGTGGAAGTAAGAAATTTGGCGTGATGGAGTAATGGACGAGCGAGGATCGAGGATCGAAGACTGAATTTCGTTTGTCCCGAGAAGGAGGGAGAGCTATGAAGCGCAGGCGGTTTGTCGCCGCATCCGTTGGGCTAACGCTCTTCATGTTTTCAGCCGCAAGTCAGAGGGTAAGGGCCGCCGAAACCCGCATTTCCATCGGTGTCACGGAAACCATGGAGACCTTCAATCCCTACGGCGACAGCGTCTCGCTGATGTACAGCGTCTGGTGCATGGTGCTGGGTTGCCTGGGAACTTATGACTTCGACAAGGGGCAGCATGTCGGCCTGTTGGTCGAGCGCTGGGAGGTTAAAGATCCAAAGACCTGGATATTCCACCTGCGCAGAGACATTAAATTCCACAACGGCGCGCCGCTGACTGCCGAAGACGTAGTGCACTCCATCAACCGCATCCGCACCGACCCGATGAGCAAGCAGCGCCAAAACATATCCGCTATCGCCGGCGAATCGGTGATCGACAAGCACACGGTGAGAATCACGACCAAAGAGCCCACCGCACCGCTGCTGGATTACCTCTTTGACCGCATCATGATCACCAACAAGGCGATCTACGGCAAATACGGCCCCGATGTGGCTGACCGCCAGTATCCCGTCGGCGCTGGCCCGTACAAATTTCGCGAGTTGATCCCCGGCCAGCGGCTGGTGATCGGCAAAGACAAGAGTCATCCAATGTGGAAGCAATATCCGCAGGCGCCGGACGAGATCGTCTTCCGCATCATGCGCGAGCCCGAGCAGCGCGTAACCGCCCTGCTCAACAACGAGATTCAGATCGCCCAGTTCGTTCCCCCGCACTTGCGCGAGCGCGTCGAACAGAGCCCCAAGCATAAGATCATGAAGTTTCACACCGCCGAGATCATGTTCCTGGCGATGATGCCCAAGTTCAAGCCCTGGGATAACAAGCTTGTCCGCCAGGCCGTCGCCTATGCGATCGATCGCGACACGATTATTCGCACGCTGCTACGCGGGGAAGCCTCGAGGCTCGACGGTCCGATCGGCGAGGGGCAATACGGTTACGATCCGAACTTGCAGCCGAAGTACACTTACAATCCAGAAAAGGCAAAGGAACTCCTCAAGCAGGCCGGGTATCCGAATGGTATTGACGTCGAGCTGCAAACCCCGGTGAATCGTTACACCTTGGATAAACAACTGACCGAGGCGATGGTGCCGATGCTCAGCGCCGCCGGGATTCGCACCAAGCTGCTGACGCCCGAATGGGCGACGCTATGGGCGAACGTCCAGGTCGGCAAGGTGCCGTTCTACTATATGGGTCGCGGCGGCGTTGTCGATCCGAGCGCGGCGCTCTCTCAATACTTCGAGACCGGCGGTTCGCCGCGCATCGGCTATTCCAATCCGAAGCTCGACGAGCTCTTGGCTGCGGAACGCCAGGCATTCGATCCGGCGAAGCGCAAGAAGCTGCTCGCCCAGGCGATGAGCGTAATCACTGAGGAGGCGCCCGCCCATTTTCTCTGGCGCCACCAGTTGCTCTTTGGCATGGCCAAGAACGTTGATTACCGGCCGCTGCCGAGCGAGCGGATTTTTGGTTGGAATATGAAAGTGCGGTAGAAAAGTGGGGGAATGGAGGATTAGCTTTACTTCTGCATTCCGATCTGCCGGAAGAAGCCCTGCTCTTCGAGACTTTTGACCACGCTGTTGTCGATGAAGTGGTCGGGGTTGGCTTTGCTCGCTTCCGGCACCGTGCTGAGCTTGAGCGTTTCGACGATGCCCTCCCGGTTCGCAAAAGGCGGGCGCACGACGTAGTCCACCGAATATTGATAGGTCGCTTCGAGGATTTCGTCGGCGCTGTCCCGCGTGTACTGCTGGATGATTTTTTTCGCCGTGGCTTTGTCTTGCAGGAAACGTTGTATGCCCTCCGAGTAGCCCTTGAAGAAGCTCGCAACGATCTCGCGGTTGGTTTTTAGATAAGCGCGCGTGGTGATGACCGCCGTGTGCGGGAAATAGACGCCGGCCTTCGCCAGATCGATGAGCGGCTGGGCGCCGGCGCTGCGGGCGCGGATATGGGTCGGCGCCGACAACGGCGCGGCGGCGATCAGGCGCTTCGAAAGCGCCGCGGCCAACTCGGGCATGCCTCCGAGCTGTAACACCGTGACATCTTTATCAGGGTTGAGCCCCTGTTTGAGCAGCAGGTAGCGCATCGCGAAGTCGGTCGAAGAGCCGAAGCGGGTGACGCCCACGGCTTTGCCTTTCAGATCGGCGACGGTTTTGATTTCCGGCAACGCCATCATGTAGAACGCCGGCACGTTGGCCACGCCGCCAATGAAGACCAAGTCCGCGCCGCCGAGCACGGCGTTGACCACGGGCGTCCCGCCGGAAAAGGCGATCTGCGAGTCACCCGTGAGAACCACCCGCGTCACTTGCAGCGCCGTCGGAATATAAATCAGCTTGACTTCCAAGCCATGCTTTTCAAAGGCCCTGGTTTCCGCGGCGAACCAGAGCGCCGCGTTGATCCCGCTGATGGCGGGGTAAACGATGTTGAGCTTGGTCCGCGTCTGCGACCAAGCGTGCCCGGCGGCAAGCGTGGACAGCAAGACGACGCCGACAAACAACCGTTTCATGGCGCGCTCAAGATACGCGGATCGACGGGCAACTGTCAATCCAATTGACACCCAAGTCGCCTTTGCGTAGGAATGAGTCTATAATCCAGCGGTGGTTTTTTCACCGCAAAAGATCCACTAACTTAAAGGAGGCGCATTGATGGCGAAAGCGAGAGTCGGGTACGCACTAGGGTATGGCAAGTTCACCAACGTGAAGGAGATGGCGGAGGTGA
>Ga0153915_10006713_pt1 | contig 10805 bp, 7 predicted proteins | sample Opewatmetagenome_2_FD_107003 | JGI IMG/M metagenome (GOLD analysis project Ga0153915, IMG submission 107003) | Freshwater wetland microbial communities from Ohio, USA - Open water 3 Core 3 Depth 3 metaG | ecosystem: Environmental > Aquatic > Freshwater > Wetlands | place: USA: Ohio, Lake Erie...
ACCCGAGGCGGCAGGATGTGCACGTGACTGCCGGGTGAGGCGAACAGGTCCCCGAACGACGGGCTCGCGGCCGAGAACTCGGGTCCCTGCTGAATCGGCGCGGACGGTTGCTCGCCGCACGCCGCCGCCACCAGCACCGCCCCCGAGAATGACAGCTTCAGCCATCGCTTCATGGACCCCCTCCGTGAGCGGATAGCCCGACGCGCCGCCCCCCCGTCGGAAGCAGCCCCGGCCAACGTGCCTGCCCTATGGTATCGTGGAAATCGGAGTAAACGATATGAATTTGATTCTCGGTCCGCAAGACCTGTGGGGCGTGTCGGGAATGTGTAACGTGACTGCGGTCACCAACTTAGGTGTGCCCGGTAACCGGCGGAGTCGCGCAGGACCCTGGCTAGGGCCTCGTGGTTCGGGGCGCTCGGGAGTGGTGCCACCGGAGAAAGCAGGAGGGTGCGGGCCGCAGCCCCCGATCCCCGGACCTCGACCCCTCCACCCTACCCACTGCCTCCTTCTCTCATACATTGCGCCGAATGAGCGACGCACTCGCCCGTCTCACCACGGCCCTTGCGGACCGCTACAAGATCGGGCGCGAGCTGGGTCGCGGCGGGATGGCCACCGTGTATCTCGCCGAGGACCGCAAGCACGGGCGCGAGGTCGCGATCAAGGCCCTCCGGCCGGAGCTGTCCGCGTCGGTGGATGCGGAGCGCTTCCTGCGCGAGATCAACATCGCCGCCCGCCTGGCCCATCCGCACATCGTGCCGCTGCTCGACTCCGGCGAGGCCGGCGGCGTGCTCTACTTCGTGTCACCGTACGTGCCGGGCGGCTCGCTCCGCGAGCGCCTGGTGCGGGAGGGGACGCTGCCCGTCAAGGAGGCGCTCGCGATCGCGAGGGAGGCGGGCGCCGGCCTGGACTTCGCCAACCGCAACGGCTACGTGCACCGCGACGTGAAGCCGGAGAACATCCTGTTCGCCGACGGTCACGCGGTGCTGTCCGACTTCGGGATCGCGCGGGCCTGCTGCGGACCGGAACAGGACGCGGAGGCGGAGGCGGCCGTGGCGGCCGTGACCGAGATGGGCATCGCGGTCGGCACCCCGGAGTACATGAGCCCGGAGCAGGTGGCGGGCGACGAGCGCATCGAGACGCCGGGCGACGTATACAGCCTGGCCTGCGTCGTGTACGAGATGCTGGCGGGCGAGCCCCCGTTCAAGGGCGGCAGCCCCCACGCCACGATGCTGCGGCACATGACCGAGACGCCGCGTCCGGTGCGGGTCCTGCGGCCCGACGTCCCGCTCGCGGTGGAGCGGGCGCTGGCCCGCGCGCTGGCCAAGGATCCCTCGGAGCGCTTCCCGAGCGTGGCTGAGTTCACCGCGGCGCTCGAGGCGGAGGAGTCCCCCTTCGGCCGCCCCGTCGCCGCGACGACGCGCAGCGTGGCGGTGCTCCCGTTCGTCAACGCGAGCCCGGATCCCGAGAACGAGTACCTGAGCGACGGGATCACCGACGAGCTGATCAACGCGCTGGCCAAGACCGAGGGGCTCCGCGTCTCGTCACGCACCTCGGTGTTCGCCCTGAAGGGGAAGCCGCAGGACGTCCGCGTGATCGGCGCGCTGCTCGGCGCCTCGGAGGTGCTCGAGGGGACGGTGCGCCGGGCGGGCGACCGGCTCCGCATCACGGCCCAGCTGTCCTCCACCGACGATGGCCGCCTGCTCTGGTCGGAGCGCTACGACCGGCAGCTCGACGACGTATTCGCCATCCAGGACGAAATCGCGCGCACCATCGTGACGACCCTGCGGGCCACGTCGTTCGCCGATCTCGCGGAGCCGCTGCGGAAGCGCTACACGGAGAACGTCGCGGCGTACGGGCTCTACCTGCGGGGCCGGTACGAGTGGAACAAGCGCACCCAGAAGGGCGTCGTGCGGGCGATCGAGTACTTCGAGCAGGCGATCGCCGCGGACCCCAACTACGCGCTCGCCTACACCGGCCTCGCGGACTCGTACGCCCTGCACGTGGACTACCGCAACATCCCGGCGTCGGAGGGCTTCGAGCGCGCGAAGACGTACGCCCGCAAGGCGCTCGAGCTGGACGAGACGCTGGCCGAGGCTCACGCCTCCCTGGCCTGGAGCCTGTTCGTCTACGACTGGGACTGGCCTGGCGCCGATCGCGAGTTCCGGCGCGCGATCGCGCTGGATCCCGGCTACGCGACGGCGCACCAGTGGTACGCCTTCCTGCTGGCGTCGCAGGGGCGTGTGGACGAGTCGCTGGTGGAGGGCCACACGGCGCTGGAGCTGGATCCCGCCTCGGTCTCGATCCGGCGGACGCTGGCCTGGAACTACTACTACGCGCGGCGCTACGACCAGGTGCGGCACCACGCGTCCCGCGCCATCACGATGAACCCGACGCAGGAGGAGAGCCACCGGATGCTGGGGCTCGCCCTGGCGTTGGAGGGCCATTTCGACGAGGCCGTGCGCGTGCTGCGCGAGGCGGCCGGCCTGCCGGGGGCGGGCGCGTACGCGGCGGCCAACCTCGGCTACGTGCTGGCGCTCGCCGGCCGGCGAGCGGAGGCGGAGGCCATCGTGGAAGTGCTCCGCGAGCGCGCCCGGCGCGAGTACGTCACGCCGGTGGCGTTCTCGACTCTCTACATCGGGCTCGGTGAGACCGACCTCGCGCTGGAGTGGCTGGAGAAGAGCCACGCGGAGCGGCGCGGCTGGCTCGTGTACCTCAAGGTGAGCCCGATCTTCGATACGCTGCGCGACCAGGCGCGGTTCAAGGTGCTGGTGCGGCGGATGAAACTCTAGCTATCGTACCGGCCCATGCCCTTCATCCCGTATATCCCCGACGATCGGATACCCCCGGAGGAGTGGGTACCCGACAAGGACAACGTGCTGCGCGTCCACGCCATCCACGCCCGCGTGATGCGGCTGCACTACGACCTGTACGTGGAGTTGATGCGGGGCTCGGGCCCGCTGTCCAAGGCCCAGCGCGAGATGGTCGCCGTCGCCGTCTCGTCCGCCAGCGGCTGCGAGTACTGCGTCGCCCACCACGGGGAGAACCTGCGCCGGATCCTGGTGCACGACGGTCGGGTGGCGTCCGACGCGGCCAGCCTCGTCGAGGCGCTGGCCGCCGACTATCGCACGGCGCCCCTGGAGCCGGCCGACAAGGCCATGCTGGACTACGCGGTGAAGCTCACCCACGCGCCGGGTGTGGTGGTGGCGGCCGACGTGGAGCGGCTGCGGGCGGCCGGGTTCGACGACCGCGCGGTGCACGACATCTGCCTCGTGGCCGCCTACTTCGCCTTCGCCAGCCGTGTCGCCGTGGGACTCGGCGTGGATCTCGAGGAGCGCTTCCGGGCTGCGACGGCCCCGGCACCCGAAGCGGCATCCCCGCGCACCTCGCGCCTGGACGCGTGGGGCGTGCAGACTCCCGACGCGGCGCCGGAGATCCCGGTCGCGGCGTGGCCCGCGGTGCCCCGGCCTTCCGACATGCTGGCCCTGCCGAAGGCGCCGCCGCCCCCGCCCCCGCCCCCGCCGGCCGCCCCGCCCGCAGCGGATCGCCCGGCCACCGAGTCGCCGGGCGAGCCGTCGCTCGCGACCACTGCGGAGGCGCCGGTGCCAGCCGTCGCCCGGCCATCGGGCGCGGTCCGACCTCCCGCGGCCGTCCCCCGGCGGCTCGTCCACCGCTACCACTGGATCGTGCGGCTCACCCACTGGGTCAACACCGCCCTGCTGGTGGGGATGGTCGCCAGCGGGCTCCAGATCTACAACGCGTACGAGCGCTTCGGCATCCGCGGCACCCGGCTCGCGGCGCCCAACCCCTTCGACATGCACCCGTTCCCGCAGTGGGCGCGCCTCGGCGGCTGGCTCGCGGGGGGCCTGAACTGGCACTTCTTCCTCATGTGGCCGCTGGTGCTCAACGCGCTCCTGTATCTCGGCTATCTCCTCGTGTCGCGCGAGTGGCGGTCGCTGCTGTTCCGGCCGCGGGACGTCGTGCCCGCAATCCAGATGCAGCTCTACTACCTGCGGCTGCGGCACGAGCACCCGGCGCAGGGCAAGCACAATGCGCTCCAGAAGGCCGCCTACTGCCTGATCTTCCTGCTGGGCGTCCTGTCGGTGGCGACCGGGCTCTCGCTGTGGAAGCCTTTGCAGCTCGGCTGGCTCACCGCGCTGTTCGGCGGGTACGAGTGGGCGCGGTACTGGCATTTCGTCGCGGTCTGGCTGTTCGTCGCCTTCACCCTGATCCACGTCACCCTGGTGTTCGCGGTGGATCCGGCCTCGCTCAGGGGGATGATCACGGGCTGGTACCGCGGGAGGTTCCCGAGCCATGACGACTGACCGGGACCGGAGGCGGTTCCTCCTCGGCGCCGCCGCCGCGGGGGCGAGCGCGCTCGGCGCCGCCTGCGGCTGGGACGGCGGGAAGAGACTGGCGCCGAAGTTGAAGGCGTGGTCGGGCGTCAACGACTGGGTGAGCGCGCGGCTGTTCTCGTCCTCGCGCCTGGCGCGCGAGTATCTCGTCACGCGCCGCACCGCGGAAAGCGAATTCCCCGCCTACTACGTCAGCAACCTGATGCCGAGGCTGGTGGACCCACGGACCTGGCGGCTCGACGTCGGCGGCCTGGTGGCGCGGCCGCAGCTGCTCTATCTGGACCGCATCCTGGAGCTGCCGCGCGTCAGCTACACCGTCAAGCACCACTGCGTCGAGGGCTGGACGGCGATCGCCACCTGGGCCGGCGTCCGGTTCCGGACCATCGCCGCGATGGTGGAGCCGCTGCCGGGCGCGCGGTTCGTGCGGTTCCTGTCGTTCGACTCCGGCTACAGCAACGGGTGGGACATGGAGTCGGCGATGCATCCGCAGACCATCCTGGCGTACGCCTACAACGACCGGCCCCTGATGCCGGAGCACGGCGCGCCACTGCGCCTCTATTCCCCGACCAAGCTGGGCTACAAGAACACCAAGTACCTGCTCCGCATCGATTTCACCGACACGCGGCCGGGCGGGTACTGGGAGGATCAGGGGTATCCGTGGTTCGGGGGATTGTGAGAGACGGCGGTTGAGGAATCCGGGCCGGGGGTTCGGGCCCCCGACCCCGCCCGCTAGGCTCCAGTCCGCTTTTTCACCTGCTTCAGCGCCACGCAGCACATCCCCGGCTGGGGATCCAGCACGGCCTTGAGCCCGCCCGCGCCGGCGCCGGAGAGCACGCCCTCGATCAGGGCGAGGTTCATCCCGCACACCAGCTCGCGCTGCTGATTCGCAAGCATGTGGAACGGGCAGTTCCTGAGCCGGATCGTGCCGTCGTCGTCGCGCGCCGGCGCGAAACCCTCGTCGGCCAGCGCCGACTCCAGCCGCGCGACCAGTCGGGCGCTCGAGCGCCCCCCGGCCGCCCGCCGCCCCGCTCGCCCGCCGTCATCGCGCCCGCCGTCGTCGCGAACGCCGGCGCCCAGTCCGCGGCCGACGCGCCGGGCGTCCGCGTGCAGCTCCGCCGTCACCCCGGAGCCGGCCCGGGCGAGGACGGCGGCGAAGATCCGGGCCGCCAGCTCGTAGCGCCGCGGCGGCACGCTCACGGCGAGCTCCCGGTCCGAGCGCCGGTACAGCTTCGCCGGCCGGCCGGCGCCCGGCCCCTGCCGTCCCGACAGCCGCCTGAAGCTCACCTCGAGCAGCCCCTCGGCCGCGAGCCGGTCCAGGTGGAACCCGGCCAGGGCCCGGGAGACGCGGGCCGCCTTGGCGGCCTCGTCACGCCCCACCGGCACGCCGCGGCCCGCCACGTAGAGATAGAGCGCGCGCCGCACCGGTTCCTCCAGCACGGCCACCCCGGCGATCTCGCCCGCCAGCCGCTCGCGATTCATGCCCTATTCTAAGTAATACAGCTGCTTTTTTAAAGCCCTTGACGCGCCGGGTACGGGTGTCTATAATAGCAACCATTGCTATTACAAATCCGGTTCACCCCCGTGCAAGGAGGACCCATGTCGTCTCGCCTGCCCCTGATCGCCCTGGCCGCCGCCGCGTCGCTGGCTGCCGCCCCCGCGCCCCGGCCCCCGGCGCCGGCCCGCCGCGCCGCCGCGGACGGCCGGCTCGAGCTCCAGAACGCGATGCGCAAGCTGTGGGAGGATCACATCACCTGGACGCGGCTCTACATCGTGAGCGCGGTGGCCGGCCTGCCCGACGCCGGCGCCACGGCGCAGCGGCTGCTGCAGAACCAGACGGACATCGGCAGCGCCATCAAGCCGTTCTACGGCGATGCCGCGGGCGCGCAGCTGACGGCGCTGCTCCGGCAGCACATCCTCACGGCCGCGGATCTCATCACGGCCGCCAAGGCGGGCAACGATGCGGGGGTGCGGGACGCCTCGGGGCGCTGGTACGCCAACGCGGATAGCATCGCCGCCTTCCTGAGCGGGGCGAACCCCTCGCGCTGGCCCCGCGCGACGATGCAGTCGAACATGCGCCACCACCTGGACATGACGCTGGCCGAGGCGCAGGCGCGGATCAAAGGCGACTGGGCGGCGGATATCGCAGCCTACGATGCGATCCATGCCCACATCCTCCAGCTGGCCGACGTGCTGAGCGCGGGCATCATCGCGCAGTTCCCCGACCGGGTGCGCTGACCGTGCAGCCGGCAGCGACGCGCGAAGCAGCCGCGCGGTTCCGGGCGTTCATGGAGGCGTTGGGGCTCGACCCTGCCGACCCCAACCTCGAGGGCACGGACCTCCGGGTGGCGCGCGCCTACGGCGAGCTGTTCGCGGGACTGCGCGAGGGGACGGAGCCGGCGCTGCGGACCTTCCCCAACACGGAGGGATACGCACGCATGGTCTCGCTGCTGGACATCCCTTTCTACTCACTGTGTGCGCACCACTTCCTCCCCTTCTTCGGGACGGCGCACATCGCGTACGTCCCCAGGGAGCGGATCGTGGGGCTGTCCAAGCTGGCCCGCGTGGTCGAGTACTTCGCCCGCCGGCCGCAGGTCCAGGAGCGGCTGACGGAGCAGGTGGCCGGCTTCCTGGAAGATCGGCTGCGCCCCGCGGGGACGATGGTCGTCGTGCGCGCGCGGCACCTGTGCATGGAGATGCGGGGCGTGGGCAAGCCGGGCGCGGCCACCACGACCAGCGCGATCCGCGGCGCGTTCGGCGACGAGGCGCTGCGGCGGGAGTTCTACGGTCTGCTGCCGGACTGGACGGGCGACGGGGAAGTCCGGGCTCGGCCCGACGAGGTGGAGGTGCCGGCCGCGCTCGGCCTCCGCCTCGCGGGCCGGTAATGTGAGCCACATCACGTCCGACCTTCGCGGCTCCGCAGGCCTCGCGGTCGCAGGGAACTTTTCTATAGGCAGTAGTGATTATCAGTACAGTGACCCGCCCCCCTCGCGGCTCGACGCCGCGGCGCCGGCCGGCGTCGGAGTGACCACCATCACAGAGAGGAGCAGCACCATGCGTTTCACCCGAGGGATCGTCGTCGCCGCGCTCGGATTGATGGCGGCGTGCAGCAGCAGCACCAGCCCCGGGAGCGGCCCGGGGCCGAGCCAGGTCTTCATGCAGGGCTCGGCCTTCAACCCGACGACCCGCACCGTGACGGCGGGCACGACGGTTACCTGGGTGAACAAGGACGCCGTCGCCCACACGGTGACCTACAGCTCGGGCGTCGGCTCGTCCTTCAGCTCGGGCAACATCAACGGCGGCGGCACCTTCACTGTCACGTTCAATACGGCCGGGACGGTCCAGTACTACTGCACGATCCACGGCACGCCCACCGCCGGCATGCACGGGACGATCGTGGTGCAGTGAAGTGGTGCAGTGAAGCGAATGGTGTAGGGTTCCGGGTGTGGGGGCAGGGTGCAGGGTGCAGGGCGTCAAGCAGCGCCCCTCACCGCACGCTGCCCCTACACCTGCAGCTTGCTCTTGAGGTACTCCACCGCCGCCTGGGCTTCGGCTTCGAGCTTGTCCAGCCGTTCCTCGAGCCGCTCCTTCTCCCCGTTCTTCGCATCCTGCTCCAGCTCCGCCAGCAGCGTGGCCAGGCGCTGCGCGCCGAGCTGGGCGGCCGCCGACTTGCACGTGTGGGCCAGCCGCGCGACCTCCGCCGCCCGGCCGGCGGCGACCGCGCCGGCGATGGCCGCGATGCGCTGCGGCGTGTTCTCGACGAACGAGCCGATGATGCCGTTCACCGCGTCGCCGGCCCCCGCCGCGACCATGTCCTTGCGGAACGTCTCCACGTCCACGGGCGGCGGGGCCGGCGCCGCCCGCGCGCCCCATCCTTCGGCGGCGGCGAACAGCTCGTAGGCCTTGAACGGCTTGGTGACGTACGCGTTCATGCCCCGCGCCAGGCAGCGCTCGCGCTCGTCCTTGAGCGCGTGCGCGGTGAGGGCGACGATGGGGAGGTCGCGGCCCCCGGGTAGCGCGCGGATCGCCTCCGTCGCCTCCAGGCCGTCCATCTCCGGCATCTGGATGTCCATCAGCACCACGTCGTAGCGCTGCCGCCGCGCGCGCTCCACGGCCTGCCGCCCGTTCTCCACCACGTCCACCTGGTGGCCGCGCCTGCGCAGCATGGTCGCGGCCACTTCCTGGTTCACCTGGTTGTCCTCGGCGAGCAGCACCTTGAGCTGCCGGCGCGACTCGTGGATGCGGTGGCGGGTCACCACCTCGGGTGTCGCACCTCCGGTCTCGTCCGGGCCCCCCACGACCCCGGCCACCATGTCGAGCAGATCGGCCCGCGACACGGGCTTGGTGAGATAGCCGCGGATGCCCAGCTCCCGGCAGCGCTGGGCGTCGCCCCGCTGGCCGGCCGAGGTGAGCATGAGGAGCCGCGTCACCTTGAGCGCGGCGTCGGCCCGCGCGATCCCCGCCAGCTCGAACCCGTCGCGGCCGGGCATCTGGGCATCGAGGATGGTCAGCGCGAACGGCTTGCCGGCCTCCGCCGCGCGGCGCAGCGCGCCCAGCCCCTCGTCGGCGCCGGCCGCCTCGGTCACCTCGACGCCGACCGCCGCCAGCATCTCGCGCACGATGCGCCGGTTGGACTGGTTGTCGTCCACGATCAGCATCTTGAGGCCGGCCAGCGGGACGGAGGCGGGCGAGGGCAGGGGCGCGGGAACGCCCGGCTCGACCAGCACATCTATGGTGAACGAGAACTCGCTGCCCTTGCCGACCTCGCTGCGGACCTGGAGCGCACCCCCCATCATCGCGACCAGCCGCTGGGCGATCGTGAGGCCCAGGCCGGTGCCGCCGTACTTGCGCGCCATGGAGAGGTCGGCCTGGCTGAACGGCTGGAAGATGGCCGCCTGCAGGTCCGCGGGGATCCCGATCCCGGTGTCGCGCACCGCGAACCGGACCGCCGCCTTGCCATCCCCGCCGCCCTCGACTCGGGCCAGCGACACGAGTACCTCGCCTTCGTGCGTGAACTTGATCGCGTTGCCGACCAGGTTGGTCAGCACCTGGCGCAGCCGGGTCGGATCGCCGCGCACCTGGTCCGGGACCTCGGACGCGATGTCGGTGAGGAGCTCGACGCCGCGCTCCCGCGCCCGCGCAGCCAGCAGGCCGACCGCGGAGTCCACCAGCCGCGGCAGGTCGAACGTCACCGCCTCGAGATGCAGGCGCTCGGCCTCGATCTTGGACAGGTCCAGGATGTCGTTCAACAGGGTGAGCAGCGCCTCGCCCGACGTCTGGATCAGGGCGAGCGACCGGCGCTGCTCCGGCGCCAGCTCGCTGTCCAGCAGCAGCTCGGTCAGCCCGAGCACGGCGTTCATCGGCGTCCGGATCTCGTGGCTCATGTTGGCGAGGAAGGCGCTGCGCATCTGCGCCACCCGCTCGGCGGCCTCCCGCGCCTCCTCGAGCGCATGCCGAGCCTCGACCTCGTCCGAGATGTCCTCGTAGAGGACGAACAGCCGCTGCCCTTCCGCGTCCTCGACCCGCGCCGCCGAGCCGCGCACCGGGATCAGCTCCCCGCTCTTGCGCCGGCGCTTCACGTCCGCCACCACCGTCGCGCCCCCGCGCACCGTCTCGTCGAGCATGGCGGCGTGCCCGGTCTCCGTCGGCGGGACGATCAGGTCGTTCAGCCGCTGCCCGGCCGCCTCCGCGAGCGCGTAGCCGAACATGGTCTGGAAGCTCGGGTTCGCGTCCAGCACTCGGCCCTCCGCGTCCAGCACCACGATCGCGACGGGGGCGCTGGCGAACAGCGCGTCGAGGTGGGCGCGCTCGCGCGCCGCGCGCGCCTCGCTCTCGGCCAGCCGCACGATGGTGCGCACCTGCTCCAGGAGGGCGGCGTGCGCGCGCCGGTGGATCACGCGCATGGCGGTCGCGAAGACGAGCAGGAGCAGCAGCGCGACCAGCCGCGGGGCGTCCAACGGCCCGGTCAGTATCCCGACGGCGAAGGGGACGGTGGCGCCGGCGAGGAAGAGCCGGAAGCCGGTCGTGTCGGCCGCGAGCGTGGCCGTGGCGGCGGCGACCATGCCGCTCACGACCACGAGCACGAGCGCCACGTCCTGGAACGGGAGGAGGTGCGAGAACACCGCGGCGCCGGCGCCCCACGACAGCGCCAGGGCGGCGATCGAGCTCCGGAACGCGCGCTGCTGAGCCCGGTCGTACGCGCGGGTCCGGAGGCGGAGCCGCAGCGCGCCCCGGTACGCGACCGACGCGGTGACCGCGGCGGCCCAGACGCCGAGCAGGAGGTTGGGAACGTCGCCCAGGGCCAGCGCCGCGACGATGGCCATGAGCAGGAGGTGGAACACCTCCGCGGCCCGCCCCTCGCCGAAGATGCGCTCGCGCGACTCTTTGAGAAGTGCGTCGCGAACGCGGTCGTCGGTGGGTGTGCGTGCGGCAGCCACGGTGACGGCGAAGGTGGGA
>Ga0153915_10006714_pt1 | contig 10805 bp, 12 predicted proteins | sample Opewatmetagenome_2_FD_107003 | JGI IMG/M metagenome (GOLD analysis project Ga0153915, IMG submission 107003) | Freshwater wetland microbial communities from Ohio, USA - Open water 3 Core 3 Depth 3 metaG | ecosystem: Environmental > Aquatic > Freshwater > Wetlands | place: USA: Ohio, Lake Erie...
ACCCGCTCGGCACCGCGCCCGGGATGTTGTTCGAAGAGAAGGGAAAGTTGTTTTTCGTTCTGCCGGGCGTCCCATATGAGATGAAGGCGATCATTGAGCAGTCAGTCATCCCTTTCTTGAAACGAATGGATCTCGGCACGGTGATCCGTCACCGGACGTTGCGGACAACGGGAATCCCTGAAAGTCTTCTCGCTCAGAAGCTTGGAAACGTCGAAGAGATACTGCAGGGAGCCGCACTGGCATATCTTCCGTCACCTTTTGGAGTACGGTTGAGGATCAGTGTTCAGACCAGAGACGAAGAGAGTGCCGATGCGATCATTGCCGATGTCGAGGGGCGCATTCGAGCTCGTGTGGGGCAGCATGTCTACGGAGTTGGGAATGAAGAACTCGAGGATGTCCTTGGTCAAATACTTTCGGAGCGGAAACTGAAAATCGCTGTGGCCGAATCCTGTACGGGGGGACTCATCGCTGATCGCATAACAAACGTTAGCGGGAGTTCTGTATATTTCGATCGCGGAATCATCTGCTACAGCAATTCGTCGAAGACAGAATTGCTCGGGGTACCTGCAGGGCTGCTGCGTGAGCACGGTGCAGTCAGCAAGGAAGTGGCCAAAGCGATGGCAGAGGGGGTGCGCCGCATTTCTTCCACAGACATCGGCATTTCGACGACGGGGATTGCCGGGCCGACGGGGGGCACACCGGAAAAGCCAGTCGGGCTGGTCTGGGTTGGCTATTCTGACGCACGCGAAACGCTTGCGCTGAAGTTCAGTTTGGGTACGGAGAGGGAATTGATCAAGCAGAGAGCATCCCAAGCCGCGCTTGAGTTGGTACGTCGACGCGTGCTGGAAATGGAGTAGTCGCATTTCTCCGCGAGACGTAGAGGATTGTGCCCGTCACGTAACAGGCACACAACAGCCATGCAACAGTCCGATGACCGTCACGTGAAAATCAATACCACGAACCCATGCAAAAACTGCGACTCTTCATAGCCATCGATACCCCTTCTGATATCAAGCTACACGCCGGCGCGGTGAGAGACCAGCTCCGCAATACAGCAGCAGACGCTCGGTGGGAACCAGACGAGAAACTCCATTGCACAGTGAAATTTCTTGGTGACACGAATCCTGGCCTCGTTGAACCGATCATCGAAACTGTTCAGCAGATCGCTGCACAGACACCTCTTTTTGCGGTGAAGTATCGAGCGGTTGGATGTTTCCCAACGATGCGTGATCCCCGGGTCGTCTGGATCGGCATGGAGAACAACGACGGCACACTGCTAGCGCTGCACAAGAAGATCGACGAAGCAATGGCAACGCTGGGGTTTGCACGGGAAGAGCGGATGTTTCATCCTCATATCACGCTCGGAAGAGTCAGGAGTCGAAAGAACATACACAATTTGCTTACATTGCTTGAAACTGTTACATTTGAGAGCGAACCGGCAACTCTTCACGAACTCGAGATCGTCAAAAGCGAGCTGAAGTCCGCTGGTTCAGTCTATACCATCCTGAAGTTGTTACCCCTCAAGGCATAAGGATCCGCGGCACTCCCGAGGAAGTTTTCGCAAAATTTTCGGAAAAAAGGACATCTGGCTGTACCATAGTAAAATACCAAGGAGTCTGTTATGGCAGAGGAACGCGACGCGAAGGTTCAGGCGCTTAAAATTGCCCTTGACCAAATAGAGAAGCAGCACGGAAAAGGGGCAGTAATGCGACTCGGCGAGGGACCGATACAGCACGTTGACGTCATTTCCACCGGTGCGATTTCCCTCGACGCAGCACTCGGTATCGGAGGGATCCCCCGCGGACGCGTGACCGAAGTCTTTGGTCCTGAATCATCCGGCAAGACGACGCTCTGCCTGCACGTGATTGCAGAAGCGCAGAAGACCGGGGGCATTACTGCGTTCATCGATGCTGAGCACGCTCTCGATATCGCGTATGCCAAGAAGTTGGGCGTTGACGTCAATAATCTGCTTCTCTCGCAACCAGAGTTCGGGGAACAGGCACTCGAGATCGTCGAAACGCTTGTCCGCAGCGGCGCACTTGATGTGATCGTCATCGATTCCGTTGCGGCGCTCACCCCTCGAGCGGAAATCGAGGGCGAAATGGGCGACCCGAGCATGGGTGTCCAGGCGCGCCTGATGTCTCAGGCACTGCGCAAACTCACATCGGCGATCAGCAAGTCCAAAACCTCCGTCATCTTCACAAACCAACTCCGGATGAAGATCGGCGTGATGTTCGGGAACCCGGAGACGACGACCGGGGGCAATGCACTGAAATTCTATGCTTCCTGCCGACTCGACGTCCGGCGCATCGAGGCAATCAAGGATGGGACAAACATCGTCGGTAACCGGACACGCGTCAAGGTCGTGAAAAACAAGGTTGCCCCCCCGTTCAAGGAAGCACAGTTCGACATCCTCTATAATGAAGGAATCTCGAAGCTTGGAGATCTGATCGACACCGCGGTGGAACAAAACATCATTGCGAAATCAGGATCATGGTTCTCGTACCGTGAGGACCGGATCGGCCAGGGACGCGACGCCGTTAAGAAGTATCTCCAGGAGAACGAACGCGTAGCAAAAACAATTGAAGTGGAGCTGCGCAAGAAGCTTGGCATCCCCTCAGTCCACACTCCTCAGACTACGGAAGGTGCAAAGTCTGAGGCAGGGACGCGGCTGGCTCAGGCCGCAACCTCGCCGTCAGGCAAATCGGATGACGGCGCTCGACGGACTCCAGTGACCTCCCCCCCACTTGCCAGGCCCGAAGTAGCAAAGAAAAAATGACGTCGCCCCGCTGCCCGATGCGGGCCGTCCGTAGCCCCGGACATGGGATACCCTCTCGACTTCACCTTCCCGGGGACCTTCATAGCTTGCAGACCCTCGGGACGGGGACAGTATGCGCATCACGAAAATAGAGCCACAGAAGAGGCGTCCGGGACGAAAGAATGTGTATGCTGACGATCTCTTCATTGCGGGCGTCAGCGACGAGACGCTCATGCGACTTGCCATCCGCACCGGCGATGTGATCAGCCCGGATACGCTGAAAGCTCTTCAGCACACGGAAGAGGTCATCCACGCAAAAAGCGTTGCTCTCAGATTTCTCTCCACACGTCCCCGCACTGAATCCGAGATCCGGGACAAACTCCGTGAGAAGGAGTTTTCCGAAGCCGAGATAGCCCACACGATCGAGGAATTGAGGAAATCGAACCTTCTGAACGACCGGGAGTTCGCCCGAATGTACATCCGCGACGCCCTCGCCCTGAAATCTCTGGGCCGGATCGTCCTGAGGCGCAAGTTGCTGCTACTTGGCGTCGACAAAGCTGTGACCGACGAGGCCCTCGACGAGGCATTCACGGACGTCGATCTTCAGTCAATCGTGCGAGAAGCTGCGGACCAGTTCCTCAAAAAAGCCCGGCAGTCACGCAGACGGGACGACCCTCGGAAGCTCCGCGCGCGGCTCACTGCGTTTCTCCTCCGCCGAGGCTACCCGTGGGACGTCGCCGGTCCGATCGTGAAATCACTCACCGGGGCAGACGAACCAGATGAATAGCATGAATAGAGTTGTCTTCGACATCGAAACACTTGCGTTCCCCCTCGAGAGCTTCGACAACAAACAGCAGGAATACCTGTTGAAGTTTGCGAAGACCGACGAGGAGCGAACAGAAGCGTTGATGAAGATGAACCTCACGCCACTCACGGCACAGGTCCTGGCCATCGCGATGCTCAACCCCGACTCGAAGCAAGGGAAGGTGTACTATCAGGGGCCGGGACAAGAGCGAAGCATGACGGACGAGGGACTGGTGGAACTTGTCCCGGGCTCAGAGCGCGAATTGCTCGAGGGGTTTTGGAAGACGATCACGCACTACGGACAGTTTATCACGTTCAACGGCCGAACGTTCGACTGTCCCTTTCTGATGCTGCGCTCGGCACTCCTGGGGGTCAAACCGAGCCGCAATTTGATGGGGTACCGTTACAGCGCGAACGAACATTGCGATTTGCTGGAGCAACTCAGTTTCTATGGGGCGTTCCGCAAGTTCAACCTTGACTTCTACTGCAAGAGCTTTGGCATCAAAAGTCCGAAAGGCGAGGTGAGTGGCCTCGACATGGGTCCACTGTTTCGTGCCGGAAAGTATCGCGAGATTGCCGAATACTGCCTGGGGGATGTGCGTGCAACCGGCGAGCTTTTTCAACGATGGCAATCGCTTCTCGCGTTCGAAAAATAGGTCGGGGCGTTCGCTCGAACGCCCCGACTGATTCCGCACGGCTTTCCCCTAACCACTATCTGCTTCTGCCTTCCTCCGATACTCTTCGCCCTCTGTTAGCGATCTCGTTATAGATCATCGCGGCTGCCCCAAGCTTCAGCAGATCCCACCAGGTGAAAATCAAGAACCCCGCAGTCATTGCTGAAGAGACGTTATGGAGATAGAACACGTAGAGATGAAGCGTGCCCGTAACGAAAACGACCACGAGCCCGGACGTCATTCCGACGAACGACCAGAGCAGGTTCCGACGACGCAACACCAGGAAGCCGACGACCGCAGCGGCAAGGGGAAAGGCTATCAAGTACCCGCCCGTCGGTCCGATCAGCCGGGCCAGTCCGAACGTACCCCCTGCAAACACAGGCGCGCCAAGCACACCAGCCGCCAGGTATGCTAGCTGACTGATTGCACCGTTGCGAGGCCCTAGAACCGCGCCTGCGAGCAGGACAATGAGCGTCTGCAGGGTGTACGGCACTGGTTCGTGAGGAATCTCGAGACGCGCGGCAAGTGCACTCGCAGCCGTGAACGCAAGGATCCACCCAGCTTGTGCGAAAACGCCTTCGCCGAGCCGGCGATCTTTACTCAGAGATACTCTGACAGTATTAGTCATACAGATGCTCCTACATATGAAGGGTAAACCATTGTGCCGTCATGTCGACCACATAGTCAACTACCGCGTGATGTCCTTTGAACGGGTGCTTCGCACCAAACGTGTGCCCGACATGATCCATGAGGACGAGCTCCGTTTTTGATTTGTCAGATGCCGCGTAGAGCTTCACGGGTTCTTCGGGTCGGACAGAAACATCGGCCTTGCCGTGGACCAGAAGGACCGGAGTGTGCAGCCGTCGCATTGCCTGCTCAAGATCATACCGCTCGCGATTTGACTCGAGATCTCTCAACACATCAAGACCAAAACGTAACCGGGTCTTTGAGGGTCTGACAGAGACCGGAAGGTATCCCTGATGCTCCCAGATCTGCTTCTGGTGCTCTGTGTATCGATGAACCGTCGACACAGTCGCCCATGCCGCAACCGCCCTGATCCTGGGGTCCTCGCTCGCACCGAGCAGCGCAATCGCTCCCCCGCGCGAGTGCCCGACGACACCGATGCGTTCCGGATCTACTAATCCCCCGCCGAGGACTCCACTCTGCAGAGCATCAACGATCGCGCGGAGGTCCTCCAGCTCCTTGCCGATTGTATTCTTTGAGAATTTCTCGAACTCGGTGAATTTCCTGAGATTTGCCCCGATGCCATTGTGCGAGAAGTTAAATGTCACCGTCACAAAGCCGTGCTCAACAAACCGTTTCCCGAAGTACGGGAAAGGGCCCCAGTCCTTGAATGCCGTGAATCCGTGACAAATGACAACCACGGGGCCCGATCGTCCTCCGGCCGCATAGCGAAGATCCCCCGCGACGAAGTCGCCCGAGGAATTGCTGATGCGAAAAGGATACTCGATGATGGTCGGAAGCAAGGAATTCCGGGACTCTCAGAAGCAATGTCAAAAATAATACCCAATTTGCTCAAGAAAGTCAATTTTTCCGGATTCCAATGTTGCGGAATTCTGGCGATTTTCGTATCTTAGTAAGCTTTGACGATAGTCAATCTGCGACCGTGGTCCCTCTTCCCTCTCGCGCGACCCGGTCTTGAACCCAACAGTTTGGATTGTCTCCATGAGCAACCTGCAGGTGTTTTCGGGACGGTCGAACCGTCCGCTGGCGGAGAAGATTGCGCGGGAGATTGGACAACCGCTCGGCGTCTGCGAAATCAAGACGTTCAGCGACGGCGAGATCTGGGTCAAGTTCAGTGACAACATTCGCGGGACAGACGTCTTCATCGTGCAATCGACAAACCCGCCCGCGGAGAATTTGATGGAGCTTTTGATCATGATCGACGCCGCAAAACGGGCGTCAGCGCGGAAGGTTGCGGCGGTGATTCCGTATTTTGGGTATGCGCGTCAGGATCGCAAGGATCAGCCCCGTGTCTCAATCTCGGCAAAGCTCGTCGCGAATCTATTGACAGTCGCCGGGGCGGACCGAATCATCACCATGGACCTTCATGCACCGCAGATTCAGGGATTCTTTGATATTCCGGTCGACCATCTCTACTCCTCGGCGATCTTCGTGAAGCGGTTCCGCAAACACCGCATCCCGAACCTCGCCGTTGCATCGCCGGATGTGGGCGGCATCAAGATGGCACGCGCATACGCCAAACGTCTCGACGCCGACCTCGTGGTCATCGACAAACGCCGACCGCGACAGAATGAGGCAGAGGTAATGAACATTATCGGCGAAGTGCGCGGAAAGAACATTTTGATTGTTGACGATCTCGTTGACACTGCCGGGACGCTCTGCAATGCCGTGAATGCACTGCAAAGAGCCGGCGCGAAGGAGGTTTTCGCAGCCTGCACCCACCCCGTCCTCTCGGGGGAGGCCATCGCCAAGATCAGCGCGTCGGGCCTCAAAAAGATATACGTGACAGATTCGATACCGGTGACCACGAAATCTCCAGTGATCACGATCGATTCCGTCGCACAGATTTTCGCCGAGGCCGTGAAACGTTCGTTTAAGCACAAGTCGATCAGCTCGCTGTTCGACGTGGATAAAGGATAGAGTCGGAACTCAGGAAGGAAAGGTAGAGCAATGTCAGAATTTGTGCTGAATGCAGATGTCCGGGACACCACCGTCAAACGCGCGAAGTACTCTCGGAAAGAGGGACGAATCCCGGGCGTGTTCTATATGCATGGTGAGAAGAATATCACCATCGAGGTGGAGAAGCTGAGCCTCGATCCCCTCATCTATACGTCGAAAACGCATGTCATCGATCTGAAACTTAAGGACGGAACCTCGAAGAAGTGCATCCTTCGCGACGTGCAGTTCGATCCGGTCAGCGACCGGCCCATCCATTTTGACCTTCAGGGCCTTCGCGAGAACGAGAAAGTCATGGTCGAAGTCCCGGTCGTCCTCTCCGGCGGAACGCCGCAGGGAGTGAAAGATGGCGGCGTGTTGCAGCACTTCATTCACAAACTCAGAGTCTCCTGTCTACCAAAGGACATTCCGGAGAAGATTGACATCAATGTGGCGACGCTCGCTATCAACCACTTCGTCCATGTTCGTGACCTGAAGGTAGCAAATGTGACAGTTGTGGAGAACCTCGACAGTCCGGTCGCGGGTGTCATGCCTCCCCACATCATGAAGGAAGCTGAAGTAGTAGCTCCGGTAGAAGAGGCGGCCAAAGAACCTGAAGTTATCGGCAAGGGAAAGAAAATTGAAGAGGGCGAGGAAGGCGCAGCCGAAGGCGCCCCGAAAGCCGAGGCGAAAACCGCATCCAAGGCCGAAGGTAAGGAAGAGAAGAAAGAGAAGAAGTAATTCCCACCGCGGAGACGCGTGGAACCGATCGTCGTCGTTGGTCTCGGGAACCCGGGGACGGAGTATGCTGGAACACGTCACAATATCGGGTTCACTGTCGTGGATAGGCTCTCCGGGCGATGGAAAAGAAAGTTCACGCCAGGAAAAGGCGAGTACCACCTCGCGCACGCTGAGCTACTCGAGCACGAGATCATTTTGGTAAAGCCGCTGACCTACATGAACAACAGCGGCATGGCAGTTGCAGATGTGATTGACAGATATTCTGTGCCTCTTTCATCGTTGCTCGTTGTCGTGGACGATTTTGCTCTCCCGCTGGGGACACTGCGGCTGAGGCCTGCTGGAAGCGATGGCGGGCACAACGGTCTGGCATCGATCATTTATCAGCTTCAGTCTGACGAGTTTGCGCGCCTGCGTTGCGGAATCGGGCGCACGGGGATGCCGCCCGGTGAACCAATGGCAGAATTTGTCCTTTCACGGTACGACCCGGATGAGCTGGAGACCGCAGGAAAGATGGTTGAACGCGCTGCCGATGCAGTCACCGAGTTCGTGAAAGGCGGCATTGCAGACGCAATGAACAGGTTTAACAGTTAGCACAACCGCGGTACCTTTCTCGCCACGTTACGTCGCTCGAAAGGTTACCCCTCTACTCTCCAATTCGCCGCACGGCGATTATTGGAGGGTCATCTATCAACATAGACGTCCACAGGGAGGCAACACATGGACAAAGCAAATCGCACGTACGAAGCCACATTCATCATCAATGCATCGCTCGACGACGCCCAGGTTGACGCCGTCATCGGGCGGGTGCAGGATATGATTACGAAGAACGGCGGGACCATTGAGGCCCTGAACAAATGGGGCCGGAAGCGCCTCGCCTACTCAATCAACAAGAAGACGAATGGTTTCTACGTCAATATCGAGTTCAGCGGACCAAGCGGTCTGCCGACGACTCTTGAGCGGTCGTTTCAACTCGACGAAATGATTCTTCGCTCGCTGCTCATTACGCTGAACCGGAAGGCTATTGCCGCGCGCGCCGCCGCACAGGCGCTAGCCGCAGTACAGGCACAGGCCGCAACACAAGAACCTGTGGCGCCGGTGCCGACGCGTGAACCACTCTTCAGCGAGACTCCTGAAGAGAAGAAATCCTGAGCGCCACTCAGCGATCAACCAAAAAGAGACCAGTGATGACACAAGGAGACCAAGAGCTGTGATAACCCAACGACGAACCCGACGCGAGAGAGACAACCAGATGCCGCGGAAGAAGCGCACATGCCGGTTCTGCGACGCGAAGGAGATCTCCATAGACTACAAAGACGAGAAGCGCCTCCAGCGCTTCGTGACGGAGCAGGGGAAGATTATTCCGAAGCGGATCACAGGAACCTGCGCCAAGCATCAACGGCAGCTCGTGCAGGCCGTCAAACGCGCCCGCCATCTTGCGCTGCTGCCCTACGTTTCGGACGCCATTCGATAGAGGGAGCCTGACCAATGAAAGTGATACTGCGCAAAGAACACGAGAAGCTCGGGACAGTTGGGGCAGTCGTCGATGTCAAGGACGGCTACGCCCGAAACTTCTTGATTCCGAAGGGCATTGCATACCCTGCAAATGAGGGGAACATGCGAGCCCTGAACGAGGAGAAGAAACAGGCCGAACGCCGCTCGGCAAAGGAACAAAAGACAAGCGAGAAACTGGCCTCGGAACTCGACAAAGTGTCGATCACCCTCCAGGTGAAAGTCGGCGAAGATGAGAAGCTGTTCGGGGCAGTGACATCGCAAATGATCGCTGATGCGCTCAAAGAAAAAGGGTTCGAACTCGACAAGCGTATCATCGACCTTGAAGAACCAATTAAGGCCTTGGGGATCTATACTGTGAACGTGAAGCTTCCACAAAACGTTACAGGAAAAGTAAAGGTCTGGGTGGTTCACGAGTAAGCTGGTTCCCACGACCGCGGACTTCTGAAGGAAATCCCCGATCCAGACACCTTCCGACGATGGCGCGAAACCACTCCCCGTCGACTGGTGTTATATAAACAGAACAAGGATGTCAACGTGTCATGGCTAAAGAAATCAAGACTCTCGAGGATGTAACCATCCGGTTCGCCGGCGACTCCGGCGACGGGATGCAGCTCACCGGAACGCAATTCACCAACACAGTTGCTGCCCTCGGGGCAGATCTCAGCACATTCCCGGACTACCCGGCCGAGATCCGCGCGCCTGCCGGGACCCGCTATGGTGTCAGCGGCTTTCAGATCCACTTCGGGAGCACCGACATCCTCACACCGGGGGATTCCTGCGACGTGCTGGTGGCGATGAACCCCGCAGCCCTCGTTACAAATCTGAAAATTCTCCGAGAGGGTGGCACAATCATCCTTAACGAGGATGCATTTACCGATAAGAACCTGAAACTCGCCCACATCGAGCGCAATCCCCTCGAGGACGGCTCGCTGGCAAAATTCCAGGTTCATCGGATCGCAATCTCCAAACTGACCGAAACGGCCCTCCAGGATATGAACTTGTCCACAAAATTCGTGGACAAGACGAAGAACTTCTTCGCGCTCGGATTGATGTACTGGATGTACAATCGGCCACTCGACCAATCGATCAAGTTCATCCAGGGAAAGTTCGGCGCAAAAGATCAGCAGGTCGCGGATGCGAATCTCCGTGTGCTGAAAGCGGGATACAACTTTGGAGAGACGACCGAAATCTTCACGACCCGGTACGATATCAAACCGGCGAAACTCCCTCCGGGGAAATACCGCAACATCATGGGAAACACAGCCACAGCGCTCGGTCTTGTCGCTGCTGCTCAGAAGGCTGGCCTTGAGCTGTTCCTCGGCAGCTACCCCATCACGCCTGCGAGCGATATTCTGCACGAATTGTCCAAACTCAAAGAGTTCGGGGTCAAGACGTTCCAGGCCGAGGACGAAATTGCCGGCATCTGCTCGGCGATCGGTGCGTCGTATGCCGGCGCGCTTGGCGCCACCAACACAAGCGGACCTGGTCTCGCCCTCAAGACTGAAGGCCTCGGTCTCGCAGTCATGCTGGAGCTTCCTCTCGTAGTCATCGATGTGCAACGCGGCGGCCCGAGCACCGGACTCCCGACGAAAACCGAGGCGGCAGACCTGCTGCAGGCAGTTGTCGGCCGGAACGGCGAGGCCCCCGTGTGCGTCCTCGCAGCATCGACGCCGTCC
>Ga0153915_10006715_pt1 | contig 10804 bp, 9 predicted proteins | sample Opewatmetagenome_2_FD_107003 | JGI IMG/M metagenome (GOLD analysis project Ga0153915, IMG submission 107003) | Freshwater wetland microbial communities from Ohio, USA - Open water 3 Core 3 Depth 3 metaG | ecosystem: Environmental > Aquatic > Freshwater > Wetlands | place: USA: Ohio, Lake Erie...
GCGCTGACCTGCGTGAGGTTGTTCTCTTTATCCATTTTTTCCGGTTTTTCCCATCAATGATAGCATAATTACCTTCTGGACATGAAGCCGGTTCTCCGCTTGGTCGAAAATGAGCGAGGTCGGGGAGTCCATGACCTCATCGGTGACCTCATACCCCCTGTGGGCGGGGAGGCAGTGCATGAAGAACGCCCCCTTATTGGCCCGGGCCATGAGCCCGCTGTTCACCTGGTAGGGCGAAAAAATCCGCTGCCGGACCTCTTTCTCGGCCTCCTGGCCCATGGACGTCCAGGTGTCCGTGTAGACGGCAGCGGCCCCGGCCACGGCCTGGAGGGGGTCCCTGGTCAAGGTCAGGGCGAAGCCGGTGTCCCGGCCGTCTTCCCTGGCCAGCTTGACGATCTCGGGGTTCGGGTCGTAACCCTCGGGCGTGGCTACGGCCATCTTGGAGCCCGCCTTGGCCGCCGCGAACATCAGGCTGTGGCACACGTTGTTCCCGTCGCCCACATAGGCGAGCCTGAGCTTGGAGAGGTCGCCCGCCTTCTCTTTGAGCGTCAGGAAATCGGCCATGGCCTGACAGGGATGGAGGAGGTCGGAGAGGGCGTTGATGACCGGGATCTTCACCGCGGCCGCCAGGTCGAGGACATTCTGGTGGGCGAAGGTCCGGAGCATGATCCCGTGAACCCAGCGCTCCAGGTTCTTGCCGACATCGGAAAAGCTCTCGCGGGTGCCGATCTGCCCGTCGGCGGGACTCAAGTAAACCGCGTGCCCCCCGAGCTCGAGCATCCCGACCTCGAAGGTCATCCGGGTGCGGAGGGAAGGCTTCTGGAAGATCATGGCCAGCACTTTTCTTTTGAGCGCTTTGTGATAGTGCTCGGGGTCGGCCTTTATCTTGACCGCCTTGTCCAGGATCTCGTGGAACTCGTAGAGGCTGATGTCGTGGATGGAGATGAAGTCTTTTTTCACCGGTTTCCTCCTAGCCGGCCGTTATCCGCGTCCCCGACCGGTTGAGCAGGGCGGCCTTGAGATGGCTGGCCGAGGTGATCAGGACCTCTTTCCCGCCCGCTTTGATGTACTCGATTGCGGCCTCGATCTTGGGTCCCATCGAGCCCCGCGGGAACTGTCCCTGCTCCAGGTACTCCTGGGCCTGTCCGATCGTCATGTTCTCGATGGGGCGCTGTTGCGGTGTCCCGAAATCCAGGAAAACGCGCTCGACCCCGGTGAGAATGATGAAGAGGTCGACCCGCACCTCCCTGGCGATCAGGCTGGCTACATAATCCTTGTCGATGACGGCCTCGACCCCTTTGAAGAGTCCGCGGCCGTTGATGATGATCGGGATCCCGCCCCCGCCGGCGGCGATGACGATCCGGCCGGCGCAGACCAGGTCCCGGATGACCCACTTGGAGACGACGTCGATCGGCTTGGGGGAGGCGACGACCTTGCGGTAGCCCCGGCCGGCGTCCTCGACCACCGTCCATTTTTTTTCTTTGGCCAGGGCCTGGGCCCGGTACCTGGTGTAGAAAGGCCCTACCGGCTTGGTCGGGCTCAGGAAGGCCGGGTCGTCCTTGTCGACGACAACCTGCGTGACCAGGGTGGCCACCTCCTTGTCGATCGAGAGGGTCCGGAGTTCGTTGATGACCGCCTTCTCCAGCATGAACCCCATGCTGCCTTCGGTCATGGCGTCGCAGACATCAAGGCTGAATGGAGGGATCTTGGTGATCGCCTCTTCCATCTGGATGAGCAGGTTCCCGACCTGGGGACCGTTCCCATGGACGATGATGAGCTCATAGCCCTTGCGGACGATGTGGACCATCAGCCGGGCGGCGTGTTGGGCGTTCCGGGTCTGCTCTTCCTGAAGACCCCTTTGGTTTTCGGGGAGCAGGGCATTGCCGCCGAAGGCGATCAGGGCGATCCTCTGCTTCATCAAAAGCCCTTGAGGACGTCCTTAAGGGTGGGCGTGCCGATCTCCTCGAGTTCATAGCGGACCCGGAGCATCTTCTTGTTCGGCTTGAGGACGCGGTTGAGGTCGATGGGTGTCGCGCTGACGATCAGGTCGCAGTCGATCCGGTCGATGGTCTCCTCCAGCTCTTTGGTCTGCTTCTCGCCGTAGCCCATGGCCGGGAGGACCCTGTCCAGGTGGCTGTACTTCTCGAACGTCTTCCGGATGCTCCCGACGGCGTACGGACGGGGGTCGACGATCTCCGCGGCGCCGTACTTCTGGGCGGCCACGATCCCGGCTCCGTACTTCATGCCGCCGTGGGTCAGGGTGGGGCCGTCCTCGATGACCAGGACGCGCTTGCCGGCGATGGCCGCGCCGTCGTCGACGGTGATCTTGGAATTGGCCCGGATGACCTTGGCCTTGGGGTTAACCCGCTTGATGTTGGCCAGGACGATGTCGACCTGGTCTTTCGGGGCCGTGTCCATCTTGTTGATGACAATGACCTGGGCCCGGCGAAAGTTGGTCTCGCCGGGATGGTAACGGAGCTCATGGCCGGCCCGGTGGGGGTCGGCGACCACGATCTCCAGGTCCGATCTGTAGAAGGAAAAGTCGTTGTTCCCGCCGTCCCAAAGGATGACGTCGGCTTCCTTCTCGGCTTGTCTCAGGATGGCGCCGTAGTCGACGCCCGCGTAGACGATGATCCCGGCGTCGATATGGGGTTCGTACTCCTCGCGCTCCTCGATCGTGCAATCGTACTTGTCCAGGTCGGAGTAGGCGGCGAAGCGCTGGACCTTCTGCTTGACCAGGTCGCCGTAGGGCATGGGGTGGCGGATGGCGGCCACCTTGCGGCCCTTGGCCTTGAGGATGAGGGCAACGCGGCGGCTGGTCTGGCTCTTGCCTGAGCCGGTGCGCACAGCGCAAACCGAAACGACCGGCTTCCGGCTCTTGATCATGGTGTCGTTGGGGCCGAGGAGGACGAAGTTGGCCCCGGCGGCCATGACCACGGACGCCTTGTTCATCACGTACTCGTGGGGGACGTCGCTGTAGGCGAAGTGGACGTCGTCCACCTTGTGCTCGAGGATGAGCGGCACGAGGTCCGCCTCGGCGTAGATCGGGATCCCCTTGGGGTAGAGCTTTCCGGCGAGCTCTGTCGGGTACTTGCGCCCCTCGATGTCCGGGATTTGGGTGGCGGTGAAGGCGACGACCTTGTAGGCCGGGTTGTTGCGGAAGTAGACGTTGAAGTTATGGAAGTCCCTTCCGGCGGCGCCCATGATGATGACTTTTTTCATGATGAGTACTCCTTTTCAAATCGGGCACGCTGTCCGTCGGGACAGACTGCCCCCTCAAAAAAATGAACGATTAGTATAATACAGGGGGCCGGGTTAAATCAATGAGGCTCGGCCTTTTGCCTAAAGCTCTGCCTTGGCTGCTGCTCGAAGGTTCGTCAGCCCTTTATTTTCCAAGATCGTGCTGGAGACGGCTATGCTTGACGCTGTAGAGGAAGTAGATGAGCAGGCCGGCCAGCAGCCAGGCCCCGAACCGGATCCAGGTCACTTTGGGCAGGCTGTACATCAGGTAGAAGCAGAACCCGACCGTGATAAGCGGTGTGAAGGGCACTCCCGGCGTCTTGAACTTCCTCTCCACCTCCGGCCGGGTCTTTCTTAGGATGATGACCCCGATGGAGACAAGGACGAAGGCGAACAGGGTGCCAATGTTGCAAAGGTCGATGATCATGGTTAGCGGGAAGAGTCCGGCGATGGCGGCGGTCACGGTCCCGGTGATCCAGGTGCAGATGTGCGGCGTCTTGTGGACGGGATGGACGCGGGCGAAGGAGTCGGGGAGCAGGCCGTCCCGGGCCATGACCATGAAGATGCGCACCTGGCCGTAGAGCGTGACGAGCAGGGTGGAGATCATGCCGATTATGGCCCCTGTGGCCACCAGCGCGCCGCCCCAGCGGATGCCGATCCGGGCGAGAGCGGCGGGGAGGGCGTTGCCCACGTCGATCTCCTTGTAGGGGACCATCCCGGTCAGGACGAAGGCGACCGAAACGTAGAGGATGATGATGACGACCAGGCACAGCATGAGACCCAGGGGCACATCGCGTTTGGGGTTGCTGGTCTCCTCGGCGGCCGTCGAGACCGCGTCGAACCCGATGTAGGCGAAGAAGATGATGGCGGCCCCGGCCATGATCCCCTTCCAGCCGAACGGGGCGAAGGGGTTGAAATTGGCGAAGTCGATGTGCGAGACGCCCAGGAAGACGAAGAGCAGGATCACCACGATCTTGATGGCGACGATGATGTTGTTGATCTTGGCGCTCTCACGGATCCCGATGTAGAGGATCCAGCTGATCCCCATGGTGATGAGGACCGCGGGCAGGTCGACGACTCCCCCGGAAAAGACGACCTTGCCCGCGACCGTCGTCACGGGCGGCGTGATCAGGGACTTGGGCAGGTTGAGGCCCATCTGCTGGAGAAGGGGGATGAACGTGGTGGACCAGCCGGAGGCGACGGCGCTGGCTGCGACCAGGTACTCGAGCATCAGGTCCCAGCCGATGATCCAGGCGATGACCTCGCCGAAAGCCACATAAGAATAGGAATAGGTGCTCCCGGCGACAGGGAACATGCAGGCCAGCTCCGAGTAGGTCAGAGCGCAGAAGGCGCAGGTGACGGCCGCGATGATGAACGAGAGCAGGATGCCCGGCCCGGCCAGCTGGGATCCTTGACCCGTGGCGACGAAGATGCCGGTCCCGACGACCGACCCGATGCCGAGGGCGGCCAGGTCAATGGCCCTGAGATTTTTTTTGAGCAGTGTATGCTCGGACGCTTCATTGATCTGTGCGGGTGTCTTGGTGACCCAAATATTCACGGCGACCTCCGGAGAAAAGTCTCTTTTCCGACCGAAGAGTGAGCTATGATACTGAGATTCCCGCTGCTATGCAAACAAAAAAAACGGGCCCGGGTCAGCGGCCGCGGATCTCCTTTTTCCAAGCCTGATCTTTCCGGTCGTAGCCCTTTTCCCCCTTCTTCGTGGAATGGGCCCGGCCCGGAGGTGGGAGCGGCCGCCGGACCTGCTTCCAAGCCGGTTTCTGGCGCCTGTTAACCTGGTGCGGCAAGGCGTCCTCCTAAAGGGGGACGATTTCGGCCGAGAGCTTTTCCGGGTCGAGGAGAGCGGCGGTGCTTTTGCCGGTCAGCCAGCCCCCTGTCTCCCCCGGGTTGAGAAGGAGCGTCTTGCCCTCCCTTCGGCTGTCCGCCTTGTGGGTATGGCCGTAGACGATGATATCGTATTTTCCGGAGGCGGCGTAGGTGGCGATCGAGAAGTGATAGTGGACGAGGAGGATCTGGCGGCCGCCCTGGCTGAAGATCAGCGGGGCCTCCTGGACCAGCCCGAACTTCTCCACGGCCATTTCCAGGCCCTGCTTCTCGCCGTCGCAGTTCCCGAAGACCGCCTTAAGCGGACATCCCAAGGCGGCCAGCTCGCGGCCGGCGAAGGGAGCCACCATGTCGCCTGCATGGAGGACCAGGTCGCACTTGGCCCCATTGAACAAGGCCACGGCCTTCCGGATCTGGGTCAAATTGTCATGCGAGTCGGACATCACGCCGATCATTTTATTCCTCCGCTCCAGATTATAGCGCCTTTCAGCGGCCCTGAAAAGGGCGGGAATGGGGTCAGTCCGCGGTGCCGCCTCCATCGACGGCCAGGATGGCGCCCGTGATGAAGGAGGCGTCGTCCGAGGCCAGGAACAGGGCCGCCCGCGCGATCTCGTCCGGGGCGCCGATCCGGCCCAGCGGACGGTCCGACGCCCCGACGAGATAATCGCTCCACCTCATCTTCCGGAGCTTTGCGTCGGCGAGCAGCATCGGAGTCTCCACGTCGCCCGGGCAGAGGCAATTCACCCGGATCCCCTGCCTTCCATGGTCGATGGCCATGGCCTTGGTCAGGAGGACGACTCCGCCCTTGGAGGCGCAGTAGGCGGCGGCCTCGTTCCCTCCCGTTATCCCCCACCCGGAGCCGTTGTTAATGATGACGCCGGACCCTTGGGCGATCATGGCCGGCAGGACGTGCTTGGACATGAGGTAGGTGCCCTTGAGGTTGACGTCGATGGTCATGTCCCATTCCGCTTCCGGGCAGCCGACGACGGTGTTGGGAACATATACGCCGGCGTTATTGAACAGGATATCCAGGCGCCCGAATCGCCGGAGAGTCCGGTCGACGGCTTTGCGGCAATCTCCGGCGAGGCGGACATCCGAGTGGACAAATATGGCTGTCCCGGAGGCTTCTTCGATCTCCTCCACGACCTGCTTTCCACGGACCTCGTCGCGGCCGGTGAGGGCGACCTTGGCGCCCTCCCGGGCGAAGAGAAGCGCCGTGGCCCGGCCGATCCCCGAATTCCCCCCCGTTATGAGCGCAACCTTGCTGGCCAATCGCATCGGGACTCTCCTTTCTGTTCGGGATTTGCTTCTCCCGGGCCATCGGTTCCGGCGGCCGACCGCCGGCTGTGCCCTCTGACCCTTCCTCCGGGTGAATTATAGGGGCACGGCCCTCCTCTGGCAATAGCCCTCCCCTGGCAGTCGGGCGGTCCTTGACACTCCCAGGTTAAATTCTTTATTATACTACCCGTTCGCCGAAGGAACAGGCGCGTGGCTCAGTGGTAGAGCGCTTCCTTGACGCGGAAGAGGCCGTGGGTTCGATTCCCTCCGCGCCTACCATCGAACAATTGAGTATTCAAGAGGCCGTGCGGGATGTCGTATCCTCCCCCATCCCCCTGTTGAATACCTTTAAGCCTTAAGGATCTATGATATGAACATCAAGGTTGACGGGGTTGTCTTCTCTGCGGAGAAGGGGACCCGGATTCGGGACCTGCTGCCGCAAGTCAAGCCGTCGCGGAACCCTGTCCTGGCCGGCGTTGACGGCGAGGTCGTCGGCCTGGATTTCCGTCTGGACACGGACGTCGCCGTCCACCTGATCGCCCCGGATTCCGATGAGGGCATCGATATCCTCAGGCACAGCGCCTCCCACCTTATGGCCCAGGCCGTGCTCGAGCTCTTCCCCGGGACCCAGGTCGGGATAGGCCCGGCCGTGGAGAACGGATTCTATTACGATTTCCTCCGCGAGACCCCGTTCACTCCCCAGGACCTGGAAACCATCGAAAAGAAGATGCATGAGCTGGCCGACCGCGACCTTCCGATCCAGAAGATCGTCCAGGACAAGTCGGGGGCCATCGCGCGCTTCCGCAAGCTGGGCCAGTCGCTCAAGGTGGAGCTCATCGAGGAAAAGGGCGGCGAAAAGCTTTCCTGCTATGCCCAAGGCGGGTTCGTCGATTTCTGTCTCGGACCCCATGTCCCCTCCACCGGCTACATCAAGCATTTCAAGCTGCTCTCGGTGTCCGGTGCCTACTGGAAGGGGGATGAGAAGGGCCGGCAGCTCCAGCGCATCTACGGGACCGTCTTTTTCGAGAAAAAACAGCTCGACGCCCATCTCCGGCTCCTTGAAGAAGCCAAGGAGAGGGACCATCGCAAGCTGGGCGCAGAGCTGGACCTCTTCAGCACCTCCGAGGGGCTCGGAGGCGGCCTGATCCTTTGGCATCCCAAGGGCTCCAGGGTCAGGGCAGCGATCGAGCAGCACTGGCGGGAGCGGCACTGGGCCGGCGGCTACGAGATCCTCTACAGCCCCCATATCGGGCGGGCCACCCTCTGGCAGACTTCCGGGCACCTCGACTTCTACAAAGAGAGCATGTACTCCCCCATGGAGATCGACGAGCAGGATTACTACCTGAAGCCCATGAACTGCCCGTTCCACATCCAGATCTATAAGAGCCGGCTCCGCTCCTACCGGGACCTGCCCCTCCGCTGGGCCGAACTGGGGACCGTTTACCGCTACGAGAGGTCGGGCGTCCTGCACGGACTGCTCCGCGTCCGCGGGTTCACCCAGGACGACGCCCACATCTTCTGCACTCCCCAGCAGATCGACGGCGAGATCCTGCGGGTCCTCGATTTTTCGATCAGCATCCTGGCCGATTTCGGGTTCACCGACCTGAAGATCGACCTCTCGGTCCGCGACCCCAAGAACCTGGCCAAGTACGCGGGCAGCGAAGAGATGTGGCGGCAGGCCGAGGCTTCCCTCGTCCGCGCCCTCGAGACCCGCCGGCTGTCCTACAAGCGCATAGAGGGAGAGGCCGTTTTCTACGGCCCGAAGATCGACATCAAGATCAAGGATGCTATCGGACGGTTCTGGCAGTGCACCACCATCCAGTTCGATTTCAACATGTCCGAGCGCTTTGAAATGACCTACATCGGCGAGGACAACCAGCCGCACCGTCCTTACATGGTCCACCGGGCCCTGCTGGGCTCGCTCGAGCGGTTCTTCGGCATCCTGGTCGAGCACTACAACGGGAACTTCCCGTTCTGGCTCGCGCCTGTCCAGGTCGTTATCCTGCCCATCTCCGACCGGCACGAGGCCTACGCCGCTGCTTTGAACAGGCGGCTCCAGGAGAGGGGCATCCGCTCCCAGGCCGACACCCGCCGGGAGAAGATCGGCTACAAGATCCGGGAGGCGGAGAGCCAGAAGATCCCCCTCATCCTGGTCGTCGGCGACAAGGAGGTGTCCGCCGGGACGGCCTCGCTGAGGGTCCACACCCAGGGCGACAAGGGCCAGGTTGAGGTCGCCGAATTCCTTGAAAAAATCGTGGGTTTGAATAAAAATAAATCTTTGACGCTCGATTTTTAAGGAGGTCAAGCATTTTCAGAAGACAACCCTTCTATCCAGGACCCAGGAAAGCCAAACCGCATCGGATCAATGAAATGATTCATGCCAGGGAAATCAGAGTGATCGACCAGGACAAGAAACAGGTGGGGATCCTTCCCGTGCCCGAAGCTCTGGCCCTGGCCAGGCAAAGGGGCCTCGACCTGGTCGAGATCGCCCCCACGGCCAACCCCCCGGTCTGCCGGATCATGGACTATGGAAAGTTCCTCTACGAAGAGCACAAGCGGGAGCACGAGGCCAAAAGGCACCAGAAGCAGGTCCAGATCAAGGAGATCAAGTTCCGGCCGAAGATCAGCATCCACGATTACGCCTTCAAGATGAAGCACGTGAAGAGTTTCCTGGAAGAAGGCAACAAGGTCAAGATCACGATCATGATCCGGGGCCGGGAGCGCTCCAAGCCCGAGCTGGCCCACCAGCTCATGAACCGGATCCTGAACGACGCCCAGGAGTTCGGCCGCCAGGACGGCGATATGAGAAAGCAAGATTGGGCTGTCTCCGCCCTGCTCGTCCCCGCCAAATCAGGAGGAAAGGATGCCAAAGCTAAAGACACACAAGGGAGCCCAAAAGAGGTTCAAGGTAACAGCCGGGAAGAAGGTCGTTCATAGCCAGGCCTTTAAGAGCCACCTGCTGGCGACAAAGGACGCGAAGAGGAAGAGGCGGCTGGGCAAGAAGGTCGTAGTGAGCCGGGCCGACCGGGCGGCCGTCAAAAAGATGCTGCCCTACGAGTTCTAGAGCGACAGAAGGAGTTCAAGATGCCGCGAGTCAAAAGAGGGACCAAGCGAAGGGCCCGCCGGGCCAAGTATTTGAAGCTGGCCAAGGGCTATTGGGGAGCGAAAAGCCACAACTACCGGACGGCCAAGGAAGCCGTGGAGAAGTCCTTGCTCTACGCCTACCGCGACCGGCGCAACAAGAAGCGGGATTTCCGGCGCCTCTGGATCATCCGTATCAAGGCCGCCTCGGAGCAGAACGGGTTGAGCTATAGCCGTTTCATCAACGGCCTGAAGAGGCAACATATCGACCTCGACCGCAAGGTCCTGGCGGACCTGGCCGTCAACGCCCCCCAGGCCTTCAGCGCTCTCGTCCAAAAAGTCCGCGAACCCGCGACTTGAGATGAAGAATTTCGAGAGCCGCGTCGGCGAGCTCAGGAAGAAATTCGAAGACGCCCTGGCTGGGATCAAGGAAACGGGAGCGCTCGAGGGCCTGCGCAACGATTTCCTGAGCCGGAAGAGGGGGCACATCACCCTTCTTTTTGAAGAGCTGAAGTCTATCCCTGCGGAGGAAAAGCCCCTCGCCGGCAAGCTGATTAATGATCTGAAGCTTTATGTGCAAGAGAGATTAAAGAACTTCTCGATTAATGCTCTGGTGCAGCCGGACGTAATAAGAGCGAGAAAGTTTCCCATCGATGACCTCACACTTCCCGGGGAACGGGTTCCCTGGGGTACACTCCACCCGCTCACTCTTTTCCAGGAGGAGATCGAGAACATCTTTCTGGCCATGGGCTTCTCCATCGCCGAAGGTCCGGAGATCGAGACGGACTACTACAATTTCGAGGCCTTGAACTTCCCGCCCCATCATCCCGCGAGGGACAGCTGGGATACGCTCTACCTCGGCGACGACCTCCTGCTCAGGACCCATACATCGCCGATGCAGATCCGCGTGATGGAGAAGTGCAAGCCCCCCATCCGCATCATCATTCCCGGCAAGGTTTACCGCCGCGAGGCTATCGACCCCACCCACTTGCCGATGTTCTGTCAGGTGGAAGGTCTCCTGGTGGATGAGGGAGTGACCCTGGCCCACCTCAAAGGGACGCTGGATTACTTTCTCAAGACGCTTTTCGGAGACAAGATCGAAACCCGGTTCCGGCCGAGCTTCTTCCCCTTCACCGAGCCCTCGGCCGAAGTGGACATCAGCTGCAATTTCTGCCGTGGAAAAGACCCGAACTGTGTCATCTGCGAAGGGACCGGCTGGAAAGAGCTTCTGGGAGCGGGGATGGTCGACCCTCATGTCCTCAAAAACGTCACCGCCGCCCCCGAGAAGTATTCGGGCTGGGCCTTCGGTCTGGGCATCGAAAGGACGGCCATGATCCGCTATCAGATTTCGGACATGCGCATA
>Ga0153915_10006716_pt1 | contig 10803 bp, 7 predicted proteins | sample Opewatmetagenome_2_FD_107003 | JGI IMG/M metagenome (GOLD analysis project Ga0153915, IMG submission 107003) | Freshwater wetland microbial communities from Ohio, USA - Open water 3 Core 3 Depth 3 metaG | ecosystem: Environmental > Aquatic > Freshwater > Wetlands | place: USA: Ohio, Lake Erie...
AACACCTCAGCAAAAATTATCTTTCCTCGAAACACTTCTCGACAAAGCCCGCAATATACGAGTGCCTAAATCAAAATCCGCCGATATCGAAAACACCGATTTTGCGAAGATTCGTTCAAATATGACCAAGGATTACTATCTCAGGGCCTTCGAGAAAATTAAACGCCACATATATGATGGCAATGTATATCAGATAAACTTCTCCCAGCGATTCAATTGTGAATATAACGCCCGGCCAATCGACCTTTTCCACTGGCAGAACCACTACAACCCAAGTCCATATTCCGCCTATATCAACGCGGGTGATTTTCAAATCGTAAGCGCATCGCCTGAAATGTTTATCACCGTAAAAGACGGCATAATCAGCACCAAACCAATCAAGGGAACCCGCAAACGGCTCGAAGAAACTTCCGCCAACGCAAAGCAAATCAATGCCGAGAATCTTCAGCAGCTTATCGACAGCGTAAAGGAAAAAGCAGAACTGAATATGATTATCGACCTTGAGCGAAACGACCTCGCCCGGCTCTGCGTTCCCGGCACAAGAACTGTTACCCAGCCGAGGACTATTGAGACCCACCCGAGCATCTTTCACGCAGTGGCGACCGTCGCAGGAAAACTCCGGGACGATACAAATTTCTGTGATATTCTAAAAGCGGTCTTCCCCGGCGGTTCAATCACAGGGGCACCAAAAATTCGCTCAATGCAAATAATAAACGAAACTGAGCCGACCTCGCGAGGCGTTTACACAGGCAGCATCGGCTATCTCGGCCTCGACGGCAGTGTTTGCTTGAATATCGCCATTCGCACGATTATCATTAAAAATAAATCGGCTTACATCCAGACGGGCGGCGGCATCGTCGCCGACTCCCAACCAATGGCCGAATGGAACGAAACTTTAGTAAAAGCACGGGCACTATTAGCAGGAATCGCAGCAGTAAATCGAGTTTAGAAATGAACTGGAAAAATGACGGCATTTGGCTTTTATTATTGATACCTATCATAGGATTGTCTTTCGGATTGGGAATAGGTATAGGCAGCGATTATATCTCGCTGCTGCTGCTTGCGACAATAATCATCTTGTTTGTTATTCGCTGGAAATGGAAGCATACTCACAAGGAATAAAATGGTGGACAAAATTTTTCTAAACGACAAACTTGTTAACATTGAAGAAAGCCAAATATCGGCCGGCGACAGCGGATTTTTGTATGGGGCCGGGCTGTTTGAAACAATGCGGACATATAACGACATTGTCTTTCGGCTTGATGACCACTTGGACAGATTATTAACAAGCGCAAAGGCCCTGTTCATTGAACATTCTTATAACAAAGAATACCTCACAGAGGCCGTCAATAAAGTTCTCGAAGCAAATAACCTAACAGACGCCCGGCTTCGGCTGACGCTCACCGCAGGGACATTCTCTCAGACACAGGCAATACCAAATCCTACCTTGCTTATAACCGCGACAAAGTTGCAGCTCTACCCCGCTGAATATTACAAAAAAGGCGTGCTCGTTGTACTGTGCCCGGCAAGACAAAACATCACAGACCCCGCCTGTGGACATAAGACAACAAGTTACTTGTCGCGCATGCTGGCACTGAAACAAGCCCATGAAAAAAAGGCCGCGGAAGCCCTTTGGTTCACAATCGATAGCCGATTAGCCGAAGGGTGCATCAGTAACGTCTTTTTGGTAAAGGATTCGAAATTGTTCACGCCGACGACTAATACGCCGGTGCTGCCCGGCATCGCAAGAAAAACCGTCTGCGAGTTGGCAATAGCCAATAAAATTGAACTAATCGAAAAAGACCTTACAATCGATGACCTGCTTGGCGCAGATGAAGTATTCATCACAAACGTTATTATGCAGGTAATGCCCGTCGTCGGAATCGAAAAGCACAACGTCAGCGAAGGCAAGCCGGGGGCAGTAACAAAAAAAATACAGGAGCATTACGACGAATTTGCAAAAAACAATTGCAGAGGTAAAAAATGAAGGTCAAAGATATCGCAGCACAAATCGAAAAAATCATCCCGCTTGGTCTCGCGCAAAGCTGGGACAACGTCGGCCTGCTTCTCGGAAGCGCAGACAAAAACGTTAAACGCGTACTACTAACAATCGATATCACAACAGACGTTCTCGCCGAGGCAAAACGGCTCAAAACCGACCTTATCATTGCTTATCACCCAACAATCTGGGACGGCCTGAAAAAAATAAATACCCAAGGCCCGACAAGCGTCGTTTATGAGCTGATTCGTTCGGGTATCGCTGTCTTTTGTATTCACACCGCGCTGGACGCCGTCGAAGGAGGCGTAAACGATGGTCTCGCTGAAATTGTCGGCATACAAAACGGCCACCCGCTCGGCGATTATGTCTCCGCACCCGTCGGCAACAACTACAAACTCGCAGTTTTTGTCCCCATCGAATCCGCGGCAAAAGTAGCCAACGCTGTCTTCACAGCAGGGGCTGGACACATCGGCAATTACAGTCATTGCAGCTTCTCTTCGCAGGGACAGGGAAGTTTTCTGCCCCTCGAAGGAGCAAGGCCTGCAATCGGCAAAAGAGGTGTTCTCGAAAAAGTCCCCGAACTGAAATTCGAGGCGATTGTCCCGGCGGAAAAACTCGCCGGCGTCGTAACCGCGATGCTGAAATCGCATCCTTACGAAGTGCCAGCTTACGACATTTATAAACTTGTCGATGAACAGGCGAAATTCGGGCTGGGCAGAATGGGTAAACTTGCAAAGCCGACACCGCTGTCTGAAATCATTAAAAAACTTAAGAAACAAACCGGCGCAAAAGCCGTCGGTATCGTAGGCCCCGAAAAACGCTCCGTCAAAACCGCTGCCGTCTGTGCCGGCTCCTGCGGCAAACTCATAAATCTCGTCATCGCCGAAAATACCGACCTTTACGTTACAGGCGAGCTAAAGCACCACCAGGCCCTTGCGGCCCGGGAGGCGGGGCTTACCTGCCTGTGCCTGTCGCATACGGTTTCTGAACGATTTATCCTCAAAAAATTAGCCAAACAGTTGCAAAAACCGCTCAAACCCGTCACAATAAGGGTAAGCACTAAAGACGCAGACCCATTTAGATGGACGAAATTATGACAGAAGAAAATTTGGCCGCATCGACGGATAATCCGGTATCAGAAACCGGCGCCTCCGATGACCAGAACGATATAATAGAACAAACGAACGATTCGGAACCCGCGACTGAACCGGCAAATGAACAGCCGGCACAGGAGCAACTTGAAACCATCAACGAGCAGCCACAGCCGACGGACCTGCCGACGGGATTCGAGCCGACGGTTGAGTCGGTAGTAGAAGCGGTGCTTTTCGCAAGCGATGAGCCGCTTACGCCCGCTCGGCTTTCCGAGATTGTCGGCACAAACGTCCGCCAGCTTCGCAAGCACATCGACGACCTCAACGAAAAATACAAGGCCAACAACAACGCATTCCGAATCGAACAAATCGCGGGCGGCTACCAGATGCTGACGCTCAGCGAATACAACCACTGGCTCAAAAAACTCGTCCGCGCTCGCGACGACGGCAAACTCAGCCAGCCGGCTCTCGAAACACTGGCAATCATCGCTTACAAACAGCCCATCATCCGCGCCGATATCGAAGCGATAAGGGGCGTCGCGGCGGGCGAGATGATTCGCAACCTGATGTATAAAGGCCTGGTTAAAATCACGGGCAGGGCAGAGATTGTGGGCAGGCCCATGCTCTACGGCACAACCAAAAAATTCCTCGAGGTCTTCGGCCTGAACACCATCAAAGACCTCCCCAAAGCTGAAGAACTCAAAAAGCCCGAGTAAGTAAACATCCTGTGCAAAACAGTTGTTCTGCTTCCAGACAGGGCCGCAGTCCGGATACTTACTTAGACCGGAAAAAATCACAGCTCCAAATAGCAGGCAATCCCTCAAAAAACAAGAAAAAGTGGAACCATTCGGGCCGCCGAATGTCAAATTAACGTAGAAACTCTATGATTAAAACATTGCGCATAACGAGTATCATAGCGGCAATAGCGGCCACGGTCTTGCTTATTCTGCCGGCGGTTTACGGGGTACGCAACAACCCTAAAATAGAAGAGTTTATCAAGTCGCCTGGCACAGTGGACAAGTTCACCGCTACGAAAGGCCAGAGCTCCGCCAAAAAAGACACCGAATCCCCACTCGTAAAAGAGGCGGTTGTCTATAAAAACATCATCAATCCGCCCCCGCCCCCGCCTCCTAAAGCCCCACCAGTCGGCACCCCGCAGGGACCTGCTGCACCACCAACCCCTCCTGCACCCGTCGCGGTAAAATTCGATATTATGGCAACCAGCTATTATGCCTCGCATCCCGAACAGTCGTTTGTACTTATAAATGAGCCGGGGAAGGGCCTTTATTGGGTCAAGCAGGGTTCTGCCGTCGGTCATTTAACTATCGAGACGATAAAAGACGGTGCCATCATTGTGCGGGATGGTCAAAGAACATCTGAAATGACCGTCAAGGTTCAGGAGTCGTGGAGGAAACTGCTCAAAAACCCGCCGCCTACAACCAAACCCGGCGAGGTATCGATAAGCCCTGCCAGCTCGGCAACGGCGACCCCGACAACTCGTCCGGTACCTGAACCTTCGCCCGTTACGACGGACAAGGTAGGCCTTCCAAATCCCGCCAGAACGGGTTCTCCTCCTATGCCCGGCAGGCGAAATCCAAAGGTCGGCATAACCCCCCCGCCATCCGAACGAATTACCCCTGCGACTCAGCCCGCCCCAGGGCAGGTCGCGAGACCAGGCCTGGCAGTGGAGCAACCCCGCCCGATAGAGGGTGGGCAAGCCCCGCCGACTTCGGAAGTTAGCCAGCCACCACCTCCGGAACCTGTCGTTGAACCTTTAACGTTTGAAAAAGAAACAGAGGCAAGAATACAGAAGCTCGCTGAAGGGCCTGGTTCATCAAAGGTTACCGGCGATGAGGTGACCAAACTTAAGAAGCTTACCGAGGAGCTTAGATCGCCAACGCTTACCGGTGATGAGGCGGAGGCAAAAATGGACGAGCTTAATGCGTTATTCAGTCAACTGGAGAAGCGTAAGGGCATAGAACAACCAGCTGCTGCCGATGCCAATAAGTAATTAACCTCGAAATTAACATCGCATCGGGGCCCGCGGACAAAACCTACTTTTTCTCTTCACCTTTAATTTTAGCCAGCTCCGCTTTCAGCCGTTCAACCTCATCCTTAAGTTCCGAATTCCAGTCGTTCATCGCTGAAATAGATTCCTTGCACTGCTTATCCGCCTCTTCTTGCAGTTTCTCATCCCTGGTCTGCGCGCACTCGCCAAGCTGCTTCCTGGTTAGCTGGATAACTGCATCTCGTTGATTCATTTCGGTCTGGCACTGACTGACGATATCCTTTACTTCATTATCTCGTTTATCTATTTCAGCTTGAATCTGAAATTTAAGATTCTTTATTTCATCATCCCGCCTTTTAGCTTCGGCTTTAAGATTTATTATCTCATCATCCCGCTTTTTAGCTTCGGCCTTGAGATTTATTATCTCATCATCTCGCTTTTTCTTTTCGACCTGGAGCTGCACCTTCAGGTCTCCGTTTTCTGCCGCTCTAAGACGAGATTGCTTTACATCCGACGATACCTGTTCTTCCTGGCAGCCCCCTGTCCAAATGGTTGCCATGCTAACCATAAAAACTACTGCCAATACCTTTTTCATATCTATCGCTCCTTGCATTATCGGAATACCTGCCAAACACTACCCGCAATCGGAGTCCCTAATGGCGTTCGCGTTGGGGCTCGTTTTTATTTTCGTTTTCGTCTGAATCCATAACCGCCGCCTGCGGCTGCACCTTCTTGAAAACAACTGGTTCCTCATCAGGACTTAGATTGTTTGGGTCCTGCGGCAAATCAGAAAAGCTGAAGATGCTAATACGCTCAGCAGTCCAGGTATTGCCGTCCTCCGAAACCGGACCGGTGAAATAATCGGAGCTGTTGGCGTCCAAAACAAATGCCCCATAAAACAAAATATGAATATCCTTCAAATCTATGCGCACAGCAAGCTCCCTCTTGGCGGGCCGATATTCAACAAAAAAATCACCGGCGGTGATATGGCTTGGACCATCGGGCATATTAAAATCTGTGGTTTGGTTCGGATGCAATACCTCTTGCCATATCTCGACAACTTCGCTGACCCGTCCGTCGGGCGTAAAAACAAATCGCCATTGTCCACCCCCTCCCTGAATATCCGCTATCCATGTGCCAACGAGAAATTCCGGGAAGGAACCGCCGCCTTCGACAGCCGCTTTGACACCTTCGTTATCGGAACCGCCGCCGCAACCGGTTAAAGTCAAAGCCGTCGCTGATAAACAAACCAGCATAAACCATATCTTTTTCATATAACGCCGCTCCATACAAATTAATAAACCGCCTGTATTTTAACTGCGAACATAGCAACCGGCAAACAAAAAAAGGCAAGTATCGGCTGTTCCTGTCTCAGCCGGCAAAATTCTTGAAACCTGCAAAATTTTATGGTAATATGCCTGCTTATTGAACAGATGAATAAAGAATCAAACAAATTTAATATCCTTGTAATTATCCTGCTCGGGATGATCACCTTTATCGCGTTTGAGCAGGTTCTCCGCAATGGCTTTATTGACTACGATGATGGTGTTTACGTAACAGAAAACCCGGTTGTTCAGTCAGGCCTGACTCCTGGAAATATCAAATGGGCGTTCACTACGGATTACAACGGTAATTGGCATCCCCTTACGTGGCTGTCACACATGCTCGATTGTCAAATATTCGGTACGAACCCCTCCTTGCATCACCTGTCCGGCCTGCTGCTGCACATCGCAAATACACTGCTGTTGTTTGTGGTGCTTAATGCTATGACCTCCGCGCTTTGGCAAAGCGCGTTTGTCGCGGCAATTTTCGCGATTCACCCGCTTCACGTTGAGTCCGTCGCTTGGGTTGCCGAGCGCAAAGACGTTTTGAGCGCCTTATTCTGGCTGCTGACGATGCTGACGTATCTGCGATATGCAGAACGCCCATCCACAGGACGATATCTGCTGACGCTGGTCGCGTTTGCGTTAGGCCTGATGGCCAAACCGATGCTTGTGACACTGCCGTTTGTATTGCTGCTCCTGGATTACTGGCCCCTGAAGCGGATTGAAAATTTATCACTGGTAGAATCCTCTTCGCGGCAAACTATTTACCGTTTGGTTCTCGAAAAGGTTCCCTTTCTTGTCCTTTCCGCCTGCTGCAGCATTATCACTTTTCTCGTCCAGCGAAGCGGCGAAGCGGTAATGCCGCTTACCGTGTTTTCCCTTCGTCTTCGTCTGGCCAACGCTGTTTTTTCGTATGTCAGGTATATCGGGAAAATCTTCTGGCCTAAAGACCTGGCCATATTTTATCCCCTTCAGACCGATGAGCTTACCTGGGTCGTGATATTAATTAGTCTGGCATTTCTCATGGTCGCTTCGTTTGTGGTGGCTCGGCTTGCTCCGGCTCACAGATATTTACCTGTCGGCTGGTTCTGGTTCATAGGCACCCTCGTCCCGGTGATTGGCATAGTCCAGGTAGGAGGGCAGGCCATGGCCGATCGTTATACCTATATTCCGTCTATCGGAATATTCATTATGGTCGCCTGGGGCGCTGTCGAGCTTCTGCGCGGCTGGAAATATCGAAGGGAAGCGTTGTCAATCACCGCTTCGGTAATTATCTTTGTTCTGCTGATTTATACCAGAACACAGGTACGTTATTGGCAAAATAGTATCAGTATCTTCGAGCATACACTCTCTGTTACTAAAAACAATGCACTTATACACTATGATCTCGGGCGTACGTACCATTTACAAAACATTCCTGATAAAGCAATAAAAAACTACCTCGAAGCCATCCGGATAGATCCCAATGACCTCGAATCACACAATAACCTCGGTATGTTATTGCGAAATAAAAATAAGCTCGACGAGGCAATAGACCATTTTCGCAAAGCCATTGAAATTAACCCTGGCTTTATCTCTGCTTATTCTAATCTTGGCCGTACCCTTCAACTGCAGGGCAAATTGGATGATGCTATATTATACCTTAATATAAGTGCGAAAATGCAGCCCGACCAGCCGGAAAGATTCAATACCCTTGCCATCGCCTGCATTCAGGCCGGTAGAGTCAACGAAGCTCTCGAATCGGCGCTGCAAGCCTGCAAAATGACTAAGTATAGCGAACCTCGTTACCTCGACACATTGGCTTCTGCTTATGCTGCCGAGGGTAATTTCACAGAAGCGATAAAAGCCGCCCAAACCGCACAATCATTGGCACAAACCGCAGGCGACAAAGAACTGGCCGACAATATCCATACTCATATTCAACTTCTTAAGCAGAATCCCGTTACTCCCTGATGCAGAGCCGGCCAATGGCTGACTGAACGACACAGCCCTTATACGCCGCTTTAACACTGCTGATGCCGAACCCGAATTCTGCCCTCTATGGCTTACTGGAATCCGGCGGAAGATTTCTGGACAGGGTCAATATAGGGCTTACCCTGTGTATAAAAAGCAAGATGTTCCTCGACAGTATTTTTAAGCTGGGGCTGATTGGCGTCTTTGGCAAGATTAATGGCCATTTTGGCAGTCTCGACCGCCTCAGTAAATCTGCCGGCAGATGCATAAGCCGCTGCAAGCGTATCGAGTACGTTTGGGGCTTTGGAGCTGGTCGCGTCACGGGCCTCCTGTGCAAAACGGATCGCCTCAGAAGGATTCTTAATATTTGAGTCGGGGCTTGTCGCAAGTATCCACGCCAAATCGTTCTTTGTGTCTATATCGTTCGGCTCTGTCTCAAGGCGGTGTCTCATATGGACAACCGCTCTTTTGAAATTACCGCCGGCCAAAAGAGCCGCTTCGAGAACTTTGTTAATATTCGCCAGATTAGGGTCAATATTAAAAGCCGCTTCGGCGGTATCTGCGGCCTCTGAGAATCTGCCGACAGATGTATAAACAATCGCAAGGGTTTTCAAATAAGCCGCGTTGTGATAGCTTGTAATCTCACAGGCGCGACCGGCAAAGCGAACCGCCTCACTCATATCACGCCCCTTCATTTCAGGATGGTTTGCGATGAGCAGGGCAAGAGTATTCAGAGCGGAAGCCGTATTAGGTTGCATTTGGATAACTCGTCGTAACTGTTCTGCAGCAGCATTAAATTTCCCGCTTAAAATCAGAATACTCGCAAAGTCACTATAATATTTGATTTCCTTGGGCTGAAGCTGCACGGCTCGCGTCAAATTCTTAATTGCCTCATCATAACTGCCCTGGGTTTGCATAGCAGCGCCAAGATTGTCATATGCCCCGGCAAAATCCGGCTTGAGTTTGATTGCCGTGCGAAAATATTCGACTGCCTGCCTGCTATTGTTCTGTTTCAGCATCATAAAGCCGAGGTTGTTATATGAATCCGCGAAACCGGGTTTGACTTTAATTGCCCGCCGGAAATACCCGATTGCCTCATTAATATCGCCCCTGTCGTTCATTATACAGCCAAGATTATTCATGGCCATCACGTTATGTCCATCGAACTGGATTGATTTCTTGTAATGTTCAATCGCAAGGTCGGTTTTGCCATTGGCCTGCAAATAACACGCAAGACAACCATGCGCAAGTGAATTATTTTGTGTTACATCGAGCGCGCGTGTAAAAAGAGTGGAATTGTCCCTCCAATAACCTGCCTGTCTGTGCGCAACTATCCCCAAAGCCGTAAGCGCAATCCCGGCTGCTATCCCGAGAGCTATTTCCCGATACCGCCATTTCGGAACGAATGCGGGCAGACCCCATGCGACAATAATAAATAATCCTATATACGGGATATATGTATATCGGTCCGCGTGGGACTGGACGCCGATTTGCACAAGGCCTATGACGGGAATGAGCGTTCCAGTAAACCAAAACCAGCCCACCGGCAGATATCTTTGTTTACGCCCGAAGTAAACCGCTAAAATAGTCATAACAATCACTAACAAAACACAAAGCGCAATCCGCCAGGACGGAACACTAAGAATATCAAGAGGATAAATTGCCGCCAAATCCTGCGGCCAGAACATTTTGCCGATATATCTGCCATACGACAAAAACGAATTGGCAATCCGGTAAGCCAAAGGGATGGCGCTGATATCCGACACTGCCCCGCTGTCTCGCTGGTTAATGAATGTTATAATACTCGATATAATCACCAGGGCAAAAAAAGGAATTTTTTCCGCGATTAATTTCCCTGCCGACAGCTTCCTGAACACAATCTCGGCCTTCTGTTTTTTGCCCTCGACCCTCTGTCCTCCGGTCCGCTCAAGAGGCCAATAATCAAGCAGCAAAAGAACAAACGGGAGAATGACAAGCATCGCCTTAGCCAAAAGGCCCAGTGCAAAAAGCAGAACTGTCAAAAGATAACGAAACAATCCTCCTCTCTTGGCATAGCCCGCGTAAGAGGCGAGCGTAAGCAAAAAGAAAAAAGTGCTTAGAACGTCCTTACGCTCGATAACCCACGCCACCGATTCGCCGTGCATCGGATGGATAGCAAGAGCGGCGGCAACAAAAACGCTCTGCCATAACGCCACTGTCATTTTCTTGAAAACCGCAAAAAGCAGCAGCGTATTAGCGATATGCAAAAACAGATTCACAAGATGAATCCGGCCGGCGTCGAGGCCGAACAACTGGCTGTCAAGCATAAAGGAAAGCCACGTCAGCGGAAGCCAGTTTCCAATATTTGGTGTTGTAAAGGCCCAAATGATATCGTCACGATTGAGGCCGTGTGAAAAATGCGGATTTTCGATTACACAGCTCTTATCG
>Ga0153915_10006718_pt1 | contig 10802 bp, 8 predicted proteins | sample Opewatmetagenome_2_FD_107003 | JGI IMG/M metagenome (GOLD analysis project Ga0153915, IMG submission 107003) | Freshwater wetland microbial communities from Ohio, USA - Open water 3 Core 3 Depth 3 metaG | ecosystem: Environmental > Aquatic > Freshwater > Wetlands | place: USA: Ohio, Lake Erie...
CGCGGCCCCCCCCGGCGCCGCGACGCGTACTCCGCCGCGAGGCGGCCGAACCCGTCCCGGAACGCGGGGAGGTTTGCGGGCGCCAGGGCGACGCCGGCGGCCTGGTGATGCCCGCCGTACCGCAAGAGAAGGGGCGACAGCGCGGCCAGGGCCTCGACCAGCGGGAAGCCGTCCACGGACCGGCAAGATCCCCGGACTTCATCCGCCTCGGCGCAGAGGAGAACGGTCGGGCGGTGGAATTTCTGGGCAAGCCTGGACGCGACGATGCCGAGGACGCCCGGGTGCCACCGGGGATCGCCGAGGACGATCGCCCCGAGCGAAGACGGCGGGGGTCCTTCCCACAGCGCCGCCTCGGCCTCCCGGGTGATCCTCTCCTCCTCCCTCTGCCTGCGGGCATTCTCGACGTTGAGCTCCGACGCGATCCGGGACGCCTCCGACGGGTCCCGCGTGACCAGGATGTCCACGCTGCGCCCGGAGTCCCCCACTCTCCCCGCGGCGTTCAGGCGCGGGCCGAGGCGGAACGCCAGGTCCGCTTCGTCGATCGTCTCCGTCGCGATCCCCGCTACGGACGCCAGGGCGCGGATCCCGGGCCGCGGCCGGGCGCGCATCTCGTCGAGGCCGGCCTTCACGAACAGGCGGTTGTCCCCCCGCAAAGGGACCATGTCGGCCACCGTCCCGAGGGCCACAAGGTCGAGGTAGCGCCGCATGTTGGGGAGCGAAGCGTCCCCGCGGAAGGCGTCCGCATCGCGCAGCAGCCGCCGCACTCCACACGCGAGCATGAACGCCACCCCAACGCCGGCCAGCGTCTTCTCCGGGTGCGGGCAGTCGCGCCGCTTTGGGTCGACCACGGCGAAGGCGGGAGGAAGCGCCGCCGGCGGCTCATGATGGTCCGTCACGATCACGTCCATCCCCTTGTCCGAGGCAAATGCGACGGCCTCCGTGTCGGAGATCCCGCAGTCTACCGTGACGACGACCTTCATCCGGGAAGCGGCCGCCTCGGCGAGCCGCGCGGTCTTGAGGCCGTATCCATCCTCGACGCGGTGGTTCTGGTGGACGAGCACGGGGAGCCCGGGGAAGACCTCTTTGAGGAAGAGGAACAGGCATGCGCCCCCCGTGGCGCCGTCGACGTCGTAGTCGGCGTAGATCAGGACCGGTTCAGCCCTGCGGCCCGCCGCGACGAGGCGCGCGGCGGCTTTCTCGAGGTCCTTCATGAGGAACGGGGCCGTGATGTCGCGAAGCGTTCCGAGGAGAAATCGCTCGACGTCGCCGGGATTGATGATCCCCCGGTTGATGAGGATCGCCGCGGCGGTCGGCGACAGGTCCGTGCCGGCGCAGACGGACCGGACGAGCGATGCGTCAGGAGCGCGCAGCGACCATTCCCGCTCGGGGCGGTCGGTCACCCTCTATCCGCCCGAGGATCTCTTCACGTCGGCCATCTTCTCCCCGCGCCAGATCGCGACGATCGGGCTGGCGACGAAGACGGAGGAGTACGTCCCGATGATGACACCGATGCTCAGGGCCAGCGCGAATTCCTTGAGGACGACTCCCCCGAAGAACAGCAGGGCGAGGCAGGTTATGAACACGGTCAGCGAGGTCACGATCGTCCGGCTGAGCACCTCGTTGACGCTCAGGTTGATGGTTTCGGAGAAGGTCGGCTTCTTCCTGAGGCGCACGTTCTCGCGGATCCGGTCGAAGATCACGACCGTGTCGGTCAGCGAGTACCCGGCAATCGTCAGCAGGGCCGTGATGAACAGCAGGTCGATCTCCCGGTGAAGGACATAGAAGAGCCCCACCAGGGCGAAAACGTCGTGGAACGTCGCCATCGCCGCCGCCACTCCGAACTTGAACTCGAATCGCCAGGCGAGATAGACGATGATCGCGAGCGCCGAGATGGCCATGGCGAGGGCCGCGTCGGAGCGCAGCTTCCGCCCGATGGCGGGCCCGATCTCCGCGACGCTGTCCACCGAAAGCGGGTTGTCCGCGAAGCTTTGCCGGAGGAGGGCGACAACCTGGTCGGCCACCATCTTCTCGTCCTTGCCCTTGGCCCCGACCTTGATGATGACGATGTTCTCCCCGGGGACCCCCTGGAGGTTCGCTTCCCGGTGCCCGGCCTTCGCCATGACCTCGCGGACGCGGTCCAGATGGACCGGCTTTTGGAACTTGACCTGGATGGACGTTCCTCCCGCCAAGTCGATCCCGAGGTTCGCCTGTCCGCGGAATATCTGGACCGTGCCCACCACTCCGAGCACGACCAGAATCGCCGAAAAGGCGAAGGCGAATCGCCTGAGCCCCATGAAGTCGATGCTGGTCTTCTTGATGAGTTCAATCATGGCCGCTGCGGCCTCCCCGTCGCGTCAGATGCTCAGCGCCTTCATCGGCCGCTTCGCGTTGATGTAGTCGAACACTACCTTCGTGCACACGAGAGCGGTGAACAGGTTGATCGCCACGCCCATGGACAGGGTGACGGCAAACCCCTTGATCGGCCCGGTCCCGAACTGGAAAAGGATGAGCGCGGTGATCAGCGTCGTCACATGGGAGTCGACGACGGTCCAGAAGGCCTTTTCGTACCCCGCGTCGATCGAGGCGCGGATCGTCTTCTTCGACCGGATCTCCTCCCGGATCCTCTCGAAGATGAGGACGTTGGAGTCGACCGCCATGCCGATGGCGAGGATGACCCCGGCGATGCCGGGCAGCGTGAGGGTCGCCTGCAGGAGCGCCATGCCCGAGAGGAGGTAGAGGATGTTGAAGATCAGGGCGAAGTCGGCCACGAGCCCGGCGAACCGGTAGTAGAACGCCATGAAGAGCACCACGAGGGCGGCCCCGAGGAGTCCGGCGCGAACCCCCTTCTGGATGGAGTCGGCCCCCAGGGACGGCCCGACGGTGACGTTCTGGATCACCTTGACCGGCGCCGGCAGCGAGCCGGCGCGCAGAACAATCGCGAGGTCCGATGCCTCGTCGGGCGTGAATGAGCCCGTGATCTGCGCCTCGCCGCCCGAGATCCGCTCCTGGATCACCGGGGCCGAGTAAACGGTGTCGTCGAGGACGATAGCCAGGCGCCGCTTGACGTTCTCGGCGGTCACCCGGTCGAAGATCCGCGCTCCCCGCGTGTCGAAGGACAGGGACACGTAGGCGCCGCCCCGCTGCGACTCGAAATTGACGCGGGCGTTCTTGATCGTGTCGCCCGTGAGGAGCGCCCGCTTCTTGACGACGATCGGGGTCCTGGACACCCGCCCCGTCTGGGCGTCTACGGATTTCTGGTAGAGGATCTGGTCGTCCGCGGAAAGGTTCCCTTTAAGCGCCTCGTCGACGCTGACCCCATCGTCGACGAGCTTGAATTCGAGAAGGGCGGTCTTGCCCACGAGATCGATCGCCCGCTGCTGGTCCTTGACCCCGGGAAGCTGGACGACGATGCGGTCATCGCCCTCCGCCACGATCTGGGGCTCGCGGACGCCGAACTGGTCGATCCGGTTCCGGATCGTCTCGACGCCCTGCGAGACCGCGTTCGTCCGGATGGCGAGGACCTCGGCGGGCTTCAGCCGGCCGGTGATCGTCGCCCCCGAGGCGGTGACGGCGCCGAGGGCATAATCGAGGGTCCCGAGTTCGTCCTTGAGCGCGGTGATCGCCCGCTCCGCGAAGTCCCCGGGCGGAAGCTGGAGGGTGAATCCGTCGAGGCCGGCCTTCTGAAAGCCGAGTACCGGGATTCCCTTCTCCTTGAGGATCGAGCGCGCGTCGTCGCCATAACGGAGCGCGGTGTTCTCGATGGCCTTGTCGATCTCGACCTCGAGACGCAGGAACACGCCGCCCTGCAGGTCGAGACCGAGATGGATCTTGGGACTCTTGCTCTGCCAGGCCTCCGGCAGACCGTCGGTCAGGCTGGGGAGCACGAGGATGATCGAGGTCACCGTCAGTACGGCGATCAGGGTTGCTCTCCATGCGATGCTCTTCCACATGATTTTCCGAACGCTCCTTTCGGCGCCTTCTTCCGCGACGTCAGTCCTTGGCCGGCTTGATCTCCGAGGTCGCCGCATCGACGCTCGAGCCCGACACGGCGCTCCGGGTGACCTTGACCCGGACCTTGTCCGCGATCTCGAGAGTGATTGTCGTGTCGGTCATTCCCGTCACAGTGCCGTGGAGCCCGCCCGTCGTCACGACCCTGTCGCCCGGCTTGAGATTCCTGATGAAGTCCTGGTGCTTCCGGGCCTGCTTCTGCTGGGGCCGGATAAGGATGAAATAAAAGATGACGAACATCAGCAGGATGGGGATGAGGCTGGCGATGCCGCCGGCGCCCCCGTCGCCTTTCCCGCCCATTGCATATGCGATTCCGGTGAACGCCATGACGGTTAACCTCCCGCGAAGTTCGAGTCGATACCTGAACCGGGAGATTTTTTCATAATTTCGCCAAAATTTCCAACAGAAATCGCCCGGCGGATCCGCGCCATCCATTGTGCGTAATAGTGCAGATTGTGCGCCGTGAGGGCCATCGCGGCAAGCATCTCCCTCTGAAGGAAGAGATGGCGCAGGTAGGCGCGCGAAAAGGAGCGGCACGTCGGGCAGCTGCAGGCCTCGTCCGGAGGACGGCCGTCGTCCCTGTTCCGGGCCTGCTTGATCGATAGCGGGCCCTCCGACGTGAACAGCATCCCGTTCCGGGCGTTCCGCGTCGGCATGACGCAGTCGAACATGTCCACACCACGCGAGACGGCGTCGAGAATGTCCTCGGGCGTCCCGACCCCCATCAGGTACCGCGGACGGTCCGCGGGCAGGAGGGGCGCCGTCGCTGCCACGGCTTCCCGCTGGAGATCCTTCCCCTCCCCGACGCTCACCCCGCCGATGGCGTAACCCGCGAAGTCGAGGGACCCGATCTCCTCCGCGCTCCGGCGGCGCAGGTCCGGGTACATCCCGCCCTGCACGATTCCGAACATCCCTCCCTGCTCCCGGCGGGACGCGGCCAGGCTACGGTGCGCCCAGGTGCTTGTCCGGCGCACGGCCTCCTCGGCCTCCCGGCGTCCGCACGGGTAGGCGACGCATTCGTCGAGGACCATCCGGATATCGGAGCCCAGGGCCTCCTGGACTTCGACGGCCAGCTCGGGGGACAGGAAGTGGAGCGACCCGTCGACGTGGGACCGGAACGAAACCCCGTCGTCGGACACGGTCCGCAGGGCGCTCATCGAGAAGACCTGGTACCCGCCGCTGTCCGTCAGGAGGGACCTGTCCCACCCCATGAAGGCGTGCAGCCCGCCGAGCCGGCGGATCAGCTCGTGGCCGGGCCGCAGGTACAGGTGGTACGTGTTCGACAGGATGCAGCCGTAGCCGATCCCGCGCAGCTGCTCGGGCCAGATGCCCTTGACCGAGGCCGCCGTCCCGACGGGCATGAACGCCGGCGTCGGAAACTCCCCGTGCTCCGTGGTCACCACCCCGGCACGGGCGCCGGACCCCGGGTCGCGTGCCTCGATGCGGAAACCGACCGGCATCACCCCTCCTAGTGGATGAACATCGCGTCGCCATAGCTGTAGAACCGGTATTCCGCGGCAATGGCGCGGGCGTACGCCTCCCGGATGAGATCCACACCCCCAAAAGCCATAACCAGGGCAAGAAGGCTCGAGCGGGGGAGGTGAAAATTGGTTAGAACCGCGTCTACGGCGCGGAACCGGTAACCGGGGACTATGAAGAGTCGCGTCGTCCCTTCCGCGGGCGCCACGCCTCCCGAGTCGTCCGCGCACGTCTCCAGCGTCCGCACGCTCGTCGTCCCGACCGCGACGACCCGCCCGCCCCGACCCCTCGCGTCCGCGATCGTCGCCGCGGACTCCGAGCCGAACCGGAAACGCTCGGGGTGAATCGCGTGCGCCTCCACGTCGTCCGTCCTGATCGGAGAAAAGGTGCCGTAGCCGACCGACAAGGTGACCTTCGCGATCGCGATCCCGGCGCGTTCGATCCCGGCGAGCATCTCCCGGTCGAAATGGAGACCCGCCGTGGGGGCCGCCACCGATCCCGGGTCCGCCGCGTACACGGTCTGGTACCGTTCCGCGTCCGCCGCCGCCATCGGGTCGCCCGGCCGCCGCTTGATGTACGGTGGAAGGGGCATCTCTCCCGCCCGCTCGAGGGCCTCCGCCACCGGGCCGGGGGCGGACAGGCGGACCTCCCAGCGGCCCCCGCCGAGGCGCCGCGACAGCGCCACGCGAAGGTCTCTGCCAAAGGGAAACGTCATCCCCTCCCGGAGCCTCTTCGACGGCCGCACGAGGGCTTCCCACGATTCGCCCCCGCCGTCCCTTTCCGGAAGCGGCGACAGGAGGAAGACCTCCACCGCGGCCCCGGTCTCCTTCCGGCCCCGGAGCCGTCCCCGGATCACTTTCGTATCGTTCAGGACGAGCACGTCGGCCGGCCGCAGGAGCGCCGGGAAGTCCGCGAACGACAGGTGGGCGATCTCCCCGGTTGCGCGGCTCACCGCCATCAGGCGCGCGTCCCGCCGTCTCCTCGCCGGGACCTGGGCGACAAGGCGCTCCGGCAGCGCGTAATCCAGGAGCCCGATCTTCAGCGATCGCCTCCGGCCACGCGCGTCCCGGGATAGTAGCGGGCCAGGATCTCCCGGAACCCCTTTCCCCGCTTCGCCATCCCGTTCGCTCCCCATTGGCACATCCCGACGCCGTGCCCGTACCCTTCCCCCGAGAACGTCCACCCGCCGCGGGAAGGCACGACGGTCATCTTGAGACTCTTGATCCTCGCGTATCCCGCCGCCTGCCGGAAGGAAGCGGCCGCCGCCTCGCGGGAGACGCCTCCGGACGCGAGCCGGATACGGCTTGCCCTGCCGGTCCGCGTCACACCGACGATACGGATCGCCAGGTCATCCCCGGCCCGGACCCCCAGGGCGAGGGCGACACGCTTTCCCTCCTTCCGGCTCATCCGGTGCTCCCACCTCCGTGCCGGACTGTCCCGGCAGTCGTCGCACGCGACGGACCGCAGATACGGGACGTCCCGCCCCCAGGCGTCCCCCGCGTTCTCGGTCCTCCCGCCGCAGGTGGAATGATAGACGGCGAGCGCCAAGGCGTCCTGGTGAACGAGGGCCATTCCGCGCGTCGCGTCGCCGGCAGCCCGGAAGGGCCCGTCGCTGTTCTCGATACCCCGGAAGACCTGGTCGTCGACGCCGTCCACGACGTCGAACGCCGGGTCGCGCGGCTTTGCCATGGCCCCGAGTGCGTACGTCCGCGCCGCGACGGCGAGCGCCTCGAGGGCTTCGGGCGCGAACGTCCGCGGCGCCTCGCGGGAGATGACGGCGGCAACGTACTCTTCCAGGGGAACGACCGCCACGACCTGGAGCTTCCCCTGGACGGCCGTGACGCGGATCCTTCCGGGGAACCGTTTCCCGTCGGCGCGGATCCCCTCCGGCGCGCCGAAATCGGCGGGTGACGGAATCTCCCGGACGGAGCCCCACGCGATCCTGTTCCCCCGCGCCGCGAGGACGACGCTGCCGCCGCCCTCGGCCAAAAGCGTCCCCTCCGGCGTCCAGACCCGGATCGCCTCTCCCTGCAGGACGACCCGGGCGCCGATCCCGTCGAGACGGATCCGGACGGGGCGGGCCTCCCCGGGCCCCGCCCCGGGAGGGCGCGCGGGAAGCGGCGGTCCGGGGACCGCTGCTGGGGCCGGCGGCGGCGCCTCCGGGCGGCGCGGCGGTCCGGCGCAGCCGGGAAAAAATCCCGTCGCAGCCGCGAAAAGCGCGAAGCCCGCCAGCGCGGCCGGGAGCCTAATTCTCCCCTGCCGCACCGCCGGGGCCCTTCTTCATGGACTTCGCCATCTCGATGAACGGGGTGAACAGGTCGATGGGGACAGGGAAGATGGTCGTCGAGTTGTTCTCCGCCGCCACCTCGCGCAAAGTCTGGAGGAAACGCAGCTGGAGCGCGACCGGCTGCTCGCTGATGATCTTCGCCGCGTCGGAGAGCTTCTGCGCCGCCTGGTACTCCCCTTCCGCCCCGATGATCTTGGCGCGGCGCTCGCGCTCCGCTTCGGCCTGCTTCGCCATCGCGCGCTGCATCTCCTGGGGGAGGTCGATGTGCTTGATCTCGACTTTGACGACCTTGATTCCCCACGGCTCGGTGTCCTTGTCGAGGATCTCCTGGATATGCGCGTTGATCTTCTCCCGCTCGGAGAGAAGGTCGTCGAGCTCCGCCTGCCCGCACGTGGACCGCAGCGTCGTCTGGGACAGCTGGGACGTGGCATAGAGGTAATTCTCGACGCTGATGATCGCCCGATTGGGGTCGAGGACGCGGAAGTAGAGGACCGCGCTCACCTTGATCGAGACGTTGTCGCGCGTGATCACGTCCTGCGGGGGGACGTCCATCGCCACGACGCGCAGGTCCACGCGGACCATCTTGTCGATGACCGGCATGAGGAGGATGAGGCCCGGTCCCTTGGCGCCGATGACCCGGCCAAGCCGGAAGATCACACCCCGCTCGTATTCATTGAGGATCTTGACGGCGCTGTACAGGAACAGGACGGCGATGACGATCGCGGCAAGCGTCGGTAACCCGAGTCCCATCATGTGGAATCTCCTTCCTTGGTTTCTTCCCTTATGAATCCTTCCGATCTTTGACGTCCGCGGGCCTGACGACGAGCGTCATCCCCTCCCGCCGGACGACCGTCAACTTGTCCCCTCTGCGGACCGGAACGTCGGACGTCGCCTCCCAGAGCTCGCCCAGGACGTAGACTTTTCCCCTCCCCGTGAAGTCCTCCACGGCTTCGGCCATCTTCCCGACGAGTCCTTCGTCCCCGGTGACGGGTCTGCGGAGCTGGCTGCGCACCGCAAGCGAGATGATCGCGATGAAAAAGGCGGCGGACACGGCGACCATCGTGAGGAGAACGGACCACGAGATGCGGACGGTCGGGTCGGGCGAATAGCGGAAAAGCATCAGGCTCCCGAGGAACAGGGCGACGATTCCCCCGATCGCGAGCATCCCGTGGGACACGACCTTGATTTCGAGGATGAATAGGATGAACGCGAGGAGGATCAGGAGGAACCCGGCGTAGCTCGCCGAGAGCGTCTGAAGGGAGTAGAAGCCGAGGAGCAGGGCGATCCCGCCCACGATCCCCGGGAAGACGGCCCCGGGGTTGGATAGCTCGAAAAAGATTCCGAAGATGCCGATCATCATCAGGATGTAGGCGATGTTCGGGTCGGCCAGTGCGGACAGGATCCGGTGACGCAGCCCCATGGGGAGGGAGACCGTCGCGGCCCCCTTCGTCCGGAGCGTGACCTTGCGGTCCCCCTTTTCGACGACGCGGCCGTCGACGGCCGCGAGGAGGTCCGCGAGCGAGGGAGCGACAAGATCGATCACACCCTTCGCGAGCGCCTCCTTCTCGGTCAACGACGTGCTCTCGCGGACTGCGCTCTCAGCCCAGACGGGGTTACGCCCCTTCTTCTCCGCCAGGGAACGGGCATACGCGGCGGCGTCGTTCTCCACCTTCCTGGCCATCGTGTTGTCCATCCCGCCCCCGCCGACGCTCACCGGGTGGGCGGCCCCGATGTTGGTCCCCGGGGCCATGGCGGCGATGTCGGCGGCCAGCGTGATGAGGACGCCTGCGGACGCCGCCCGGGCCCCGGAGGGCGCCACGTAGACGGCCACCGGGACGGGACTTCCGATGATCTCCTGGACCATGTCCCGCATCGCCTGGTCGAGCCCGCCCGGCGTGTCCAGCTGGACGACGAGCATCCCGGCCTTCTCCTCCCCGGCGCGCTCGATGGCGGAGGACAGGTAGTCGGCGGTCACCGGGTTGATGGACGCCTTGATCGTGGCCACCAGCACCACGCCCGGCGGAGAGCCCCCTGGCGCGGCCGGCGGCAGCCCGGCGGGCGATGCGGCCGCGGAAAGGGAAATGGCGGCGGCCAAGACGATGGCCCGGCGGAATCTCATGAGGACCTCTTCTGGAACAGGGCGAATTTCAGGTATTCGGTCTCCGGCACCCCGAGAAGGACCGGGTGGTCGGCGGGCTGCCCCCCCGACGCCAGAAGCTGGAGGTCCGCGCGCGCGTCGGCTGCGGCGTCCCGGAGCGCCTCCCTCCATTTGGCCATATCGACCAACTGCGTGCAAGACGATGTCGCGAGGACCCCCCCGGGGGCGAGGACCGAGAGTGCCAGCCGGTTGATGTCCCGGTAGCCGCGGAGCGCTCCCTCCCGCCCCTCCCGGGACTTCGCGAACGATGGCGGGTCGAGGACGACGAGCTCGAACCGGACGCCTCCCGCCGACATCGCCCGCAGGTCGGAGAAGAGGTCGGCGCTTCGACCCTCCCACCGGTCCGCGAAACCGTTCAGCGCCGCGTTCCCGCGGGCCGCGGCCACCGCGCTTTCGGAAGCGTCCACCGCGAGCACGCTCCGTGCGCCGCCCGAGAGAGCGTAAAGCCCGAACCCTCCGGTCGAGCAGAAGGCGTCGAGGACCGACCGCTCCCGAGACCAGGCGCGCACGAGCTTCCGGTTCTCCCTCTGGTCCAGGAAAAAACCCGTCTTTGGCCCCGCCGCGACGTCCACCTCGAACCGGAGACCGTCGATCGCGACCGTCTCGCGCGGGGAACCGCCGCCGCGAAGGGCCCCTTTCCGTTCCGGCAGCCCCTCGCGCTTCCTCCCGCCCCCCTCCGATCGCTCAAAGATGAGGCGGGGGGAGAACAGGTCTTCGAGGACTTCCGTGATCTCTTCCCGGACGCGCTCCATCCCGGCCGTCAGGATCTGGACGGCGAGGATCGGCCCGTAGCGGTCGACGCTCAGTCCCGGGAGAAAATCCCCCTCCGAGTAGACGAGGCGTAATGCCCCCGCGACGTCCATCCCCACG
>Ga0153915_10006719_pt1 | contig 10802 bp, 8 predicted proteins | sample Opewatmetagenome_2_FD_107003 | JGI IMG/M metagenome (GOLD analysis project Ga0153915, IMG submission 107003) | Freshwater wetland microbial communities from Ohio, USA - Open water 3 Core 3 Depth 3 metaG | ecosystem: Environmental > Aquatic > Freshwater > Wetlands | place: USA: Ohio, Lake Erie...
AAAATAAAGAAAAAAAGGAAAAAACACCGGAAGTAAGATATCGAATATTTCCGCTTAAGGTGAAACCGGAAGGAAAAAAATGTTCAATGTACAAAGTGCAATGTGCAATGTGTAAATTGTTTAGTCTTCTCCCAGATGATAGACAGAGAAAAAAATGAGTCGGTTTTTACTGGAAACTGGATGCAGGACACTTCATTAACCTCCGCTTTTAGAAGATAAAGTAATTGAACATGTCTCGTATAAGGTTATTCTTTCAACTAACGCGCTATATTCTTAAATTTAGGGCGCTAATTAAAGGAGCTTATGCCGGAAAAGCATTATTACGAGCAGTTGAATTATACTAATGAATATCTGATCCCTTATTTCAAACAGTATATTGATTCCTTTGCCGGAATGAAGGTTCTGGAAATAGGCTGCGCTGAAGCCGGGTTCCTTGCCGCAATTAAAGAGCTAGGCGCAGAGGTTTACGGCATTGAAATAAGCCGGGAGCGCGTTAATATTGCAAAAGAAAAGAATCCCGGTTTGAAGATACTCGTAGGGGATGTATCCTCAAAAGATTTGCTGAATGATATAAAAGACAGATTCGATTTTATAGTAATGAGGGAAGTAATAGAGCATATTCCTGAAAAAACCGAAACATTCAGGAATTTATATGGACTTCTGAATGAAGGGGGGTATTTATTCATGTCGTTCCCTCCCAAGTATTCCCCCTTTGCAGGGCATCAGCAGATTGCGCGCAGTTTTATCAAAATAATTCCTTACCTGCATATTCTACCGGAGGGTCTTTTACACTGGGTTGCCCGCATTTTGAAGGAAAAACCGGGCTATGTTGAAGAAATAAAGATGAATTATTCCACCGGAATGGCAATCGGCAGATATGAAAAATTCATAAAAGAATACAAATACAGCATTGTTCAGAAAGACCATTTCTTATTCCGGCCAATTTACAAAGGCAGATTCGGATTGCCGAAAATTAAGCTGCCGGGCATCCCTTTAATCAGGGAATTTTGTACATTTGGGTATGAAATATTTTTAAAGAAAGATTAGACCACATCGATAATTAAACCAGCATAAATTACTTATTTATCCGGAGGCTTTTTTGAAAGATATACGAAATGTAGCTATAATTGCGCACGTTGACCATGGTAAGACTACGCTTGTTGACCAGCTTTTAAGACAATCCAATATTTTCCGTAAAAATCAGGTTATTCAAGATTGTTTTCTAGATTCGAACGATCTTGAAAGGGAAAGAGGAATTACGATTCTCGCAAAGAATATAAGCATACCCTACAAAGATGCAAAAGTAAACATAATTGACACTCCCGGGCACGCCGATTTCGGCGGCGAGGTTGAACGGGTGCTTAAACTTGCAGACGGAGTCCTTCTTGTTGTAGATTCCTTTGAAGGGCCTATGCCTCAGACCCGGTTTGTTCTTGAAAAAGCGCTTCAGCTTCACCTTAAACCGATTGTCGTTATTAATAAAATTGACCGTCCCGACAAACGCCCCGCCGAAGTATTAAATGAAGTTTACGATTTGTTTATTGATCTCGGCGCAGATGAGCATCAGCTCGAATTTCCGGTTATTTATGCAAGCGGCAGACACGGCTGGGCTGTTAAAGACCTTAGCGAAGAGAAGGTGGATATGATTCCGCTTCTCGATACGATTATGGATTATATTCCCGCCCCCCATATTGAAGACGGCCCCGTGCAGATCCAAATTACCACAATTGATTATAACGATTATGTGGGTAGGATAGGAATCGGAAGAGTGTTCAGAGGTGAATTAAGGAAAAACGAAAGCCTTGTAATTATAAAAAGAGACGGAGCCGAACGTCCGGCGGCAATAAAACAATTATTCCTTTTTGAAGGTGTCGTTAGGAATGAAACCGAAACTGTTCCGTGCGGCGATATCTGCGCTATCGTGGGAATTGAAGATGTTGATATAGGCGATACTATTGCAAACGCTGAAAATCCTGAACCTCTTCCTATCATTTCAATCGATGAGCCGACGATAAGCATGTTTTTTATGTCGAACAATTCTCCCTTTTTCGGCAAAGAAGGTAAATATGTAACATCGCGCCATTTAAGAGAAAGGCTTTTTAAAGAACTAAAGCAGAACGTAGCTCTTAAAGTTGAAGAAACTAAGTCCGCCGATACTTTCAAAGTTTCCGGCAGGGGAATACTTCACTTATCTATTCTTATTGAAAATATGAGAAGAGAGGGATTTGAACTCCAGGTAGGGCAGCCGAAAGTAATTTATAAAGAAATTCAGGGGAAGAAAGCCGAACCGATTGAAGTGCTTATTGTAGATGTGCCCGGTGAATCTGCCGGAAAAGTAATTGAAATTGTAGGGCAGAGAAGAGGGGAAATGAGAAGAATGGAGCCGAAGGGAAGCATTCAGCAGCTCGAATTTCATATTCCATCGCGCGGAATTATAGGGCTTAGAAGCAAAATATTAACAGCCACTTCGGGCGAAGGGGTAATGCATCACAGATTTTATCAGTATGAATATTTCAAAGGCTCTATTCCGCAAAGAAACGCAGGCGTTTTAATCTCAATGGCAGCCGGGCCAGCGACCGGATATGCAATAGACGGATTGCAGGATAGGGGCAAGTTCTTCGTTGAACCGGGGGAAAACATCTACACCGGGCAGATTGTAGGCGAACATACGAAAGAATTTGATATCGAAGTGAATGTTCAGCGCGGAAAGAAATTAACAAATATGCGCGCTTCGGGAAGCGATAAATCTATTAAACTTACTCCGCCTATCAAATTCTCCCTTGAAGAGGCGCTTGAATATATAAATGAAGATGAAATGGTTGAAATCACTCCTTTATCGATAAGGATGCGCAAGCAATACCTTGATGCAAATGAAAGAAAAAGATTCAATTTAAAGAAGGATGACGAAAAGCATTGAACTATCAGAAATGATTCCTTATTTTCGTTTATAACAATGTGAGAAGTTATGTACGGATCAGCTGCTGATTACTTTGTCTATATTGGCTTCTTAGGTTTAATTATCGTCTTTATAATGCTGGCCTATTTTATTATCCGGAGAATTATCTGGATTTTTGGCATTATGTTCGGTATGTCGGTTGGAAGCCCGAATTATAAAGCAGGCATGCTGAAGTTCTTGACGCTGCTTTTTTTCTTCGCGGGGTTTATGGTCTTTACATATACAAGCTTTTATGAAAGAGCTTATCCGAAATTTGAAGAAGATAAAACCGGCGCGGAAGTCTCACTTTTCCCTGCGGCAGATTACCATTCCGCTTTTTCTATTAATCTTCAAAGGAGCGAAAAATATTCAACATCGCAGGGAGCTACAATTGAAAACGGAAATTACCTTTTGCTGGGGGAAATACTTACTCCTCCGGAATGGTTAAAAAACCTCGGGGTTAGTGAAGGATTCAGGTTTTACGGCCTGATTAAAGGCTCATGGACTTCAAACTATATAGAAATGCCTATTGATGTGAATGTATCGGAAAAGCCGAACGATATTGTATGGAGAGCGCTTTCCGCTATTCAGGATGTTTTTCCTCTTGCCGGGCTTGAAAAATATTATGTACAGTTTTCTGCCGACGGCTTTAATTCTAAATTTGATGTATATGTATCTAAGCATGGTTTTAAGAGGGATTAAATAAACTATCGGGGATGAATATGAAGGAAGCATCAAAAATATTTTTTGTCTCAATTCTGATTTTTAGTTTATTTGCAATTAAAGTTTATCCTCAGTCTGAGTTCCAGGTGGAATTTTATAAATCCAGAGGGGAACTGCAGAAAAACGATTTATATAAAAAGGATTTCGGAAGGTACAAAGGATTTGAAATACCTGCCAATAAAGGGGAAGCGGGAAGTTTTGTAGTTTATTCGCCATCATTCAAACCGGCTTTAATTCTTACCGATGAAAAAGGGAATATAATTAAACAGACAGCCGGAAGAGATGAACATACGGCAATTCTTTCAACAGTATTCCCTTCAAACGGCAACTTTGTGCTTTTTATGGTTGCTGATTCTTCAAGCCGCGGCGAATTTGATTTCCAGTATGGGTTTGCTTCGGAAACCTCAATTGCCGCTCCGGTAAATTCCGGTTTTAAAAAAGAAATGGAATATCTTCTTGAGCACGCAAAGGCTTATTTTCTCTTCTTTGAATATCCGATTGAAGGAAAAAATTTGTTTTGTAAGATTGACAATGCAGAAGATGTAAATATTGAAACCGACGGTTCCTATAATGCAGTTTTCTTTAAAGGAGAAGATATTAATGCGGCTCAGGCAAAATTTGCGGAATATTCTGCAAAGCTGAGCGGATGTTTCGATTCAGGATGGAAAAAAGAATCTTCTGAATGGAAGCAGAACAATAAAGTAAGAGAAAAATATATTTTATTTAAGGAAAAGGGGAGCGAGATGAGAAGCGTTAAGCTAAGCCTGTTTGATTTCACAAATGCTAAAGATACTTACCGTTTCAGCTACGGGGTTACTCTTGTTATTTCTAAAGGACATTAATAAAGTAATCCAAGTTTAAAATAAAAAAGAGGCTTTTCGCCTCTTTTTTATTATCTGAACGCAATCTTAATTTTTATTTAACGGAGCTTCATTGTTATTATAAACCTTTACATTAGTCGAGTATTGAACATATACAGGTTTTTTACATCCCGATATTTCATTGTAGCGGATTGTAGCATCATCAGCGCCCGAAACAGATATGCCTCTTTCTGAATTTTCCCCTTCGATAATATTTCCTTCAATTAAAAGCCTTTTATGAAGGCCTGAAACTTTTTCATCGGGGGCTTCAATTTTAACTGTAATTCCGCACGCGCCGTCCTGTGTGCCGGCGCCTCTTCCGCACCTTATTATTCTGTTATATCTAATTGTAACATCCGCGGAAGGAAGCCCTTCATACCACCAGCTTTCGGCCCCAACGTGAATGCCTGTTCCTGTTGTCTCGCGGATAAGGCAATGTTCAATTACAACATCTCTCGTTTTAATTAAAATCCCTCTTGCAAGATGGCTTAATATTGAACACCCGTTGATGCGGACTTTAGGAAGGCGCGTTGCATTGATTAGATAATAATTCTCAAGATCATCGGGAAGTTTCTCATTCAATTCAACCTGTGTACGTAATTCTTTAACAAAGTTGGTTCTCTTTTTTACAATTACGGTTTTTATAACCGCAAGGGATTTCTTAGCTACAAGTTCCAGTTTATCTCCCGGATCAGGATAATCAAGCACTTGGGCATGAGTAAATGTTCCGGCTTTTACAAGAAGATCATATCCATTTCCCTGAGCAGGTTTTTGAAGGGTATAATAATAATTGTGGACATTTGTCGCATCATCTCCCTGGCCTTCAAATTGGCAGCCTTCCATGCGGATTATTCCCGTACAGCTTGTAAAGTGGGTTGCATCGGTATTGGTGGCCTGCACAGAACCGGGGGAGGGAACAATACGAAGGCCGGTAAGGGTTATATTGTGCGAACGGTGCCCTACAATGCCCATACCAGGCTGTGAATGTATGGTCACATCTTCTAATTTTATTTCCTTTGATTCGTGAATTAATATAGCGGGACGGAAATGAAAACTATGGGGGATCATAACAAGATTACCGATTATATTGGGATCGGTCTTAGCGTATATTCTGACTGTCTGGTTGCCGATAATTTCAAATTTCTTCGGAAAATAAATAGGGTTAGGAAACATACGGTTTGCTTTCAGATCCCAGAATTTCATACGCGGAATAGGCATATTCTGATTTACGGGGTAGGCGGCGTCAAATACGGCGTCAAAATAAGAATTTTGCACATTGTAAATTTTGCCTATGCTGTAAGGTTTTCTTTTATAATCAATAGTCAAACCTTTGATAGTAATACCCGAACAATTTTCAAGGCTGACAGGCTCCATCCATCCATCGCAAAGGAGAAGAACCCCGGCGGCTTCAACAGTAATATTTTTCGCCCCGTTGAAATCGAGTCCTTTTACATAAGGATAATAGGGGGTAAAAATAATCTGCTCAGGATTCTGTCCCATTTTTCCGTTCATAACATCATCCATAAGCCGGACGGCTTTTTCGTCTCTGAAATCGTACGTTCCCGGAGGAATATATAAAACGGCGCCCGGATATTTTTTGCAGTAAAGCAGCGCGCTGCGCAATGCTTCGGCGTCGTTCAAGCCGTCATCCGGTTTGGCTCCGAAATCTGCCGCCGATATTTTTCTGGGCTTGCTGTTGTAATAACTTCCAGCGTTCAAAGTTAAAATACCAAATTGACTTATGAGAATTAAAATAAGAAAGCAAAGAAATTTCGGTTTCATTTTATCCCCGGGATTTTATTTAGGAATTGAACGGTTTATTAATGCGCCGGTCACTTAAAATATTCAATAAGAATGTGCGCCGGTTTGCCGAGAGTTTTATTAAAAAAAGCATCTATCAGTTTCCAGAGAGAGAACGGAAAAAATTTCAGAATTACATAAGTTCTTCCGAATATTAAATATTTATTACCGAAAAGAGAATATCTTGAATGTTTTGTTTTTGCATTAATGCCAAAATCGGCAAGCATATTTTCGTCGAAAGAATGAATATGCGCATTATGCGGCGTCTTCTGATTACAATGAATGCAAAGAGAATAAGCTATCTTCTCTTTATACGGCGTGGATATAATAAGTTTTCCATCCGGTTTGACGGCTTCAGCAAGGCATTGAACGAAAATACCGGGGTTTACCGTATGTTCAATTATTTCCGAAGCAATTATGCAGTCAAAAGAACTATTTTTAAATGGAAGGCTGTATGAATCGCAAACTACTCCGCAATGTTTTTCTGATGGGGTTTTCTGAAGAGCTTTCTGCACATTAATCTGCGAAATATCGGTGGAAACAATGAATTTCCCTTCCGGAATAAGAGCTTTTGCAGCCCATGCGCTTCCGCACCCTGCATCCATTATTTTATATGTATTCCGGCGAACTTTAGAAAGAATAAATTCCCGCGCTCTTCTTTCGTCATCTTCGGTCGCGCCGGAACGCTCTTCGAAATAATCAAATTCCGCAGCGTCTTTTTTATAATGCCCAATATAATCCATCTTTACCCGTTCCGGTTTGCTCTCTAATTTTTCTTCACCTAAATTAACTTAAAAGAAATTAAAATTCTTGCCGTAAAGGAATTAATTTGAAGATTATAGAAATACTTAAATCGGTTGAAGAAAAGGAAAACTCCGCTTTTTATTTTTCCTCGTCAATTGACAAGAATGAAAAAAGCATTTTGTTTGAAAATCCTGCGCGCGTTTATTATGCCTGCTCTATGCCGGAATGTGAAAAGCTGTTCCCGGAATTGGAAAAACTGAAAAAAGAATACTTAATAGCTTTTATTATAAATTATGAAGCGGGTTATCTTTTTGAAGACAGGTTTGCGGCGTACCTGAAAAATTGTCCCGAAAATTTAATAACGGCCTGCTGTTATAAACGGAATAGCTGCCGGGTCTTCAAAAAAAGGGAAATAATTATGCCCGGTTATGAGGAATTAAACTCACTGCCGGATTATAAAATAAGTAATCCTCGGATTAACGTCTCCGAAAATGAGTATGGAAGGGCATTTGAAAAAATTAAGAATTACCTTTCCGAAGGGGATATATATCAGGTTAATTATACAGTCAAAAACAAATTTGATTTTGCAGGCGGTTATGCAAAACTCTTTCTTACGCTTGCAGCAAACCAGTCAACAAAGTATTCAGCTTTCATTAATTTGAAAGGTAAAATGATTCTGTCTTTTTCCCCCGAGTTGTTTTTTGAAACTGACGGAAAGGAGATAATTACCCGCCCTATGAAAGGCACTGCTGCACGGGGTAATAATCAGTATGAAGATTTGGAAATGAAAAAATGGCTTTCCGGTTCGGAAAAAGATAAAGCCGAAAATGTGATGATAACCGATCTTCTGAGAAATGACCTCGGAAGGATTGCAAAATTCGGAACGGTAAAAGCAGATAACCTTTTCGAAATTGAAAAATATGAATCGGTTTTCCAGATGGTTTCTACAATTAAAGCGGGGTTAAAAGAAAATTCATTAGGTGAAATTATCCGGAATATTTTCCCGTGCGGCTCAATTACGGGAGCTCCTAAAATAAGAGCTATGGAAATAATAAAGGAGCTTGAAAAAGAAAACAGAGGAATATACACAGGGGCAATCGGTTATGCCGATAATGAATGTGTAAAATTTAACGTTGCAATAAGAACTCTTGAAATTGATAAGAAGACAGGCTTCGGGGAGATAGGACTTGGAGGAGGAATTGTATGGGACAGCGCCAAAGATAAAGAATATAAGGAACTTCTTTTAAAGGGGGCTTTCGTCTCGGAAGTTATAGGAAAATTTCAATTGATTGAGACTATTCTTTTTGAAAATGAGGAATACTTCTTATTTAAGGAGCACTTAGAAAGACTGAGAACTTCTGCAGAATATTTCCTTTTTGATTTCGAAGAAAACACAATTATTGGGAGATTAAAAGAAATATCGGCTCTATTTCTAAGAGATAAAAAATATAAAGTCAGGCTCCTTCTGGATAAAAGAGGCGAAATGGAAATATCTTTTGAAGAGATCAATGATTTGCCGAGAAAACAAAAAGCGCTGATTGCAGAGACGCGGATCGATTCAAAAAACAAGTTTCAGTATTTCAAGACAACGAATAGAAAGGTCTATTCGGAAGAGTACTTGCAGGCGGCGCAAAGCGGATATTTTGACGCCCTTTTTCTAAATGAGAAGGATCAGATTGCCGAAGGGGCAATTACAAATATTTTTGTCAAAATCGAAAATCAGTGGCTTACTCCACCCGTTGAAGCGGGGATTCTGAATGGATGTTACAGGAGTCATTTTTCCCCGGAATGCAAAGCGTTAGAGAGAGAGATGACGCTTAAAGATTTGCAATCGGCTGATGAGGTCGTTCTTGTAAATTCGGTTAGGAAAAAAGTGCATATTGATGAAATTTGGAGAAAAAACAGTCTAATTTGGAAAGCTGGCGAGGGAATCTTCAAATAAATCAAAAAGAAATAGTATATTTGTACTATATATTTAAAAATCAGTATGCCTCAGAAAAGAGAAAATACATCGGAACGGAAGAAGGAACATCTGCAAATCTGCATAAAAAGAGACGTTTCTTTTAAGACAAAAAGTAACGGATTCGAAAATTACGAATTTGAACATTATGCTTTAACCGAAGTTGAAATCGATAAAATCGATTTCAAAACTGTTTTTTTCGGGAAGAAAGTGAATTATCCATTCATTATTTCCTGCATGACCGGCGGTACTGAAAAATCGGTTTCAATAAACAGATATCTCGCCGAAGCGGCAAAGGAATTGAATATCCCCGTCGGAGTAGGAAGCCAAAGACAAGCTCTTGAAGATAGAAAACACCTTGACTCATTTAAGGTAATAAGAAAAGAAGCAGGAAATGTCCCGGTTCTTGGAAATATAGGCGGGGCGGAAATTGCTTCGGCTGAAAAACCGGCGGATTTAATTAAAAAACTTATTGAGATGATTGAAGCGGATGCTATGGTCATTCATCTCAATCCTTTGCAGGAATTATTTCAAAAAGATGGAGACCCTTCTTTTAAGGGATTATTGAAAGCTATTGAAAAAACCTGTTCTTCTATTGAAATTCCGGTAATTGTTAAAGAAGTAGGCGCGGGTATATCGGCGGCGGCGGCTGAGAAACTGATTGAAACGGGAGTTAAAGGCATTGATGTTGCCGGCGCAGGCGGAACTAACTGGGCGGCTGTGGAAATGATACGAAACAAAAATAATGACCCCTATTTTAGAGAATGGGGAATACCTACATCATACTGTATTAAGGAAATCAATAAACTTAAAAAGAGACGCTCATTTACTCTTATTGCCTCAGGAGGTATAAATACCGGAATTGATGCCGCTAAATCGCTTGCTCTGGGAGCCGATTATACTGCATCGGCTAGAATAATTTTGCAGAGCGCGGTTGAGAAAAAGGCAGAAGGGGTTGTTGACCTAGTAAAAAACTGGTTTAGCGCAGTTTCAAAGGTCATGTATTTAACAGGCGCGGGAAATCTGAGAGAATTTGCGAAAGTGAAATTGATTAAAAGAGAGGACTTTTTTTAATGGATACGGACATAAAAAGATTTGAAAAATCTTATAAGAAGGAATTACAACTGATTGAAAAAACATTTGCAAAACTTTATGCAAATAAAAGCCCGTATTCACTTTATGAACCAATAAATTACATTTTAAGAGGGGGAGGAAAAAGAATCCGCCCGTTTCTCCTTTTATGCTCTGCGCATGCGGCAGGGGCCGGTTATGCCAAAGTAAGAAATGCTTCTATTGCGGTTGAGATTCTTCATAATTTTACTCTTGTGCATGATGACATTATGGATAATGCATGCAAAAGAAGGGGAAGAGAAACGCTTCATATAAGAAACGGCGTCGATACGGCAATTCTTGCCGGGGATGTTATGACAGCACTTGCCTATGAAAGCCTTTTAAAAGACTGCGGCGCTAATTCGAAAAATGTACTTTCCCTCTTCACAAAAGGAATACTTGAAGTTTGCGAAGGGCAGGGGCTGGATAAGGATTTTGAAACGAGAACAGATGTTTCGATAGATGAATACAAAGTGATGATATACAAGAAAACCGCAGCATTAATTGAAATGTGTTGTCTGGCAGGAGCATCTCTTGTAAATGGTAGGAAAGCTGAAATAACCGCTTTGGGAAAATACGGTAAAAACCTTGGAATGGCTTTCCAGATACAGGATGATTTGCTTGATATAATTGCCGATGAAAAGGAACTCGGAAAACCGGTAGGAGGCGA
>Ga0153915_10006720_pt1 | contig 10802 bp, 12 predicted proteins | sample Opewatmetagenome_2_FD_107003 | JGI IMG/M metagenome (GOLD analysis project Ga0153915, IMG submission 107003) | Freshwater wetland microbial communities from Ohio, USA - Open water 3 Core 3 Depth 3 metaG | ecosystem: Environmental > Aquatic > Freshwater > Wetlands | place: USA: Ohio, Lake Erie...
CCGCACGTCGTACCCGTCTGCTACGCCTACAGCGGCGGGCATCTCTACACGCCGGTCGATCTGAAGCCGAAGACGGCGGCCCCCGAGGGGCGCCGCCGCGTCCGCAACATCCTGGCCAACCCCCGGGTGCAGGTGCTCATCGACGACTACGATGAGGACTGGAGTCGGCTGGCCTTCGTCCAGCTCCGCGGCACGGCCGTCCTCCTGCACGAAGGGCCCGAATACCGGCGGGCGTCGCGCCTGCTGACGCGCAAGTACCCTCAGTACAAGGCGCTGCCGCTGGCGGGCCGGCCGATCATCGAGATGACGATCGAGGGGGTGGTGGCCTGGGGGCGGCTCAGCCCAAGAACCGCCGGGCGTAATCCTTCGCCTGGGCGATGACCTGCTCCACCTTGTCCGCCGACTTTGCCAGCGTGCCGTCTACGATGGTCACCGTCGGCCACCAGTAGCGCTCACTGGGCACGAGGCCGAATCCGGTGGTGCCCGCCTCGTGGACGCCCGAGCTGGCGCGGCTGGGGTCGCCCCACATCAGGTGCCCGAACGTCCGGTTGTAGCGCGCGAACACCTGCGGCCACTGGGCGGGCGTCCCCACCTGCGAGACCGGCGTGACAGCGCCCAGGGCGTCGTACCAGCCCTCGCCGGCCACCAGCAGTCCAGGGAAGCGGGCCTTCAGCGCGTCCCGCAGGGCCACCACGCCGTCGTAGACGGGGTAGCTGGGGTCGTTCTCCCAGAACTGGAGCGTGTCGAAGAAGACGGCGGGCAGGTCGTACTCCGCCACCAGGTCGCTCACCTGCCCCAGGAGCCGCTCCCGCCAGGCGGGCGCGCCGGGGTTCAGCCAGGCCTGCCAGCCGGGGTCGTGGGCACGCGAGGTGTCCCAATCGGGCTTGTTGCCCTGGAAGACGTGCCCACCGGCCGAGCACAGCAGCTACGGCCTGCCCCACTGCTCGAAGCCCTCCAGGCCGGTGTTGGCGCAGTTGGCGCCGAACATGGGCATCAGCTTCACCCCCAGGCGGCGCGCACCGTCGGCCAGGGCGCGAAAGCCATCCACGCCGCCGAGGCGGGGCTCCGGCCGGTAGTCGCCGTACTGCCAGTAGTAGCGGCCCTCCCAGCCCGGCAGGAAGCCCAGCACCCGTCGCCCCTCGATGCGCTCAGCGATCCATTCTATGGTTGCCAGCATCTGGGCGTAGGTGTTGAAGACGTAGCCCGTCCAGTGCATACCGTGGATGGACGCCACCAGCGCGATGTCACGGGCCCAGGCCGGCACGTCCGGCCGCTCCTCCCAGGGCCGCAGGCCAAAGGAGCGCTCCAGGTGCGCCAGGTGCTCCTCGACGATGGCAGCGGGGTCGGCGCAGCGGCCCACGCGCCAGGGCGGCGTCTCAGTAGCGTTGCTCATCTCGTGGGCCGCGTCCTCGTGGATCAGCTCGACGGTGACCAACCCCTCGCGTTCGTAGAGGGCAAAACGCTTGCAGCGAACGCGGCCGTCCAGCGAGCGGAAGTAGAGGTGGTCGCCGTCCGAGAGGCGCAGGAAGATGAGGGGCGTGTGCAGGTCGCTGGGGTAGCCGAAGATGGCGCCGCCGGGCGGGAACGAGCCGCCCAGCCAGCCGCGCCCGATGAGCCCGCCGCTGGGCAGCCCGCGCAGCATCAGCTTGGTGCAGCGGATCCTGCTGGGGAGGCCGGCGCTGGCCACCAACTCAAGGCCATCGGCGGTGCGGCGCGCTGTCACCGACGCCCGCCCCTCCGCCTTCTGCTGACCGCCGGCCCGCATCAGGCCTTCGGCAGCGACGACGAAGCCGTCGTCCCGCACCTGGAGACGCGCCCGGTCCGGGTCGAGGCCATAGGTGTTATCGAAGGTGATGACCTGCAGCCCGACCTGCCAGCCTGCCAAGTCGAAGAAGGGGTCGCCGAAGTCGAAGCTGAACTGGTGCATGCTGCTGGCCTCTTCCGAAATGCTGGCCGGTTCCCGTCTACGGTGCGCCTTCCGCGCCCCGCTGTTCCGTCTGCCTCGACGCTGCCCGCCGCCACAGCAGGCCCAGCGCGAACCCAGTCAGCGCCGCGATGGCGTGCTCGACGGCGAAGACATGTCTCACGACGATCAGGGAAGGTAAAAGATACGCCGCAAGCCCACCTGTGACCGCCAGGCGCCACCTGCCCCGCAGCATGGCGGCGAAGGCAGCGGCGCAGCCAAACGCCGCGGAGGACGACCCCAAGTCTGGCGTGTGGATGTAGTCATGGGCTCGGGTCGAGCCCAAAGCGGCGAGCCCCCAAAGCAAGACCGTGCTCCCGATGGTGCTGACAGAGTCGGTCAGGAAGTAGGTGGCGGCCGCCCGCCAGGGGCGCGCCAGGTATTCCAGAGGCCCGACGAAGCACGCCACCACGATGATCAAGAGCACCACCTTCCAGTGCAATCCAGGCCTGTCCTGGATCAGCGGCCCCAGCGGCAGAACGTAGAACCTTCCGTGCTTCAAAGCCGCCAGGTCGAAGCCGAGCGCGTCCAACATGTTCTGAAAGTGCGCATGCCCGATGGCACGCGTGACGAGAGCGATCGCGGTGATGGCTAGAACCAGGAAGAGGGTCGCCGGAAAGGTGCTGATGAACGACACCAGCAGATTGGGCCGCCCTTCGATGCGCAGGTACGGCAGCCCTCGGCTAGCCCGGAACTGGATGGACCTCGGTGACGGCTGCTTGTCTCGGGAGACGCAGGCCATGCCTCAACTCACCGGCTCGGGCCACCGCCAGGGCCAGGCCCGGCAACTGCCAGTCGCTGCGATAGATCAGATAGCGCGGTTCCCAGCGCGGGTGAAACTTCGCCTTGAATTCCCGCAGCCCCCTGTAGCGGAAAAGGTAGCTCCCATATTCGTAGAGGAGCTTCATGGCTTGCTGGACCACCGGCATTGCGCCGTCGCCCCCCAGGCCGCTAAAGGGAGCAAGCCCCAGGTTCATCCCCGAATGGCCAGCCTCCTTGAAGTGAGAGGCCAGGCTAAGGAATAGGAAGTCGACGGTGTTGCGAGGGGCGTCCCGCCGGTACCGCATGAGGTCGAAATTGCCCTCGGGCAGGCGATAGGAGGGGATGATATTGGCGAAGCCGACGACGCTGCCCGTGGGATCGTAGACGGCCATCACCGGAGAGTGGCGGACGTACGAGTCCTCGAAGCGGCCAACGGTGAAAGTACGCTCGCGACGCCCCGGTTGGGCTAACCACTCGTCGGAGACCTCCCGCAGCTCCCGGAGCACCGCATCGGAGAAGGGAGGCTGCAGAAGGCGAGCCTGGAAACCCTCCTTAGTGAAGCGGTTCAATACATTGCGCAAGTGCTTCGCGTCTTTCCCCTCGAGGTCAAAGTGCTCCAGGTCAATAACGGCCTCCTCGCCAATCTTCAGAGCCTTTAGCCCCAGGCTCCGGTACATCTCTAGATAGTCCGGTGTGGCCTGGTGGAAACACGGGGCCCAGTCGTCCAGGTCGCACTGCTCCAGGAAGGCGCCGATCATCTCCGGGAACTCAGCCGGGTCGCCGATGGGATCGCCCATGACCACTGCGGTGCTTCCCATGACCTTGTATGCCAGGACGGCGTCCCCAGAGGCGGAGAAGTAGTAGGACTTGTCCGGCAGGAGAGCGAAGAAGCTGATGGACGACCGGCCGTACTTCTCGAGGATGTGCCGCACCCGTTCGTGTTCGGTGCGGCCGACCGTCACGCGGTGAATGACGGGGTTGAGCAGTCGCGAAAGCGAGAACAACAGCACAGCCAGGAAGAACACCCGGACCGAGTCGATGAGCCACGAGCCGTGGGAGGTTATCGGTTGCACAGAGGCGGATGGCAGGATGAAGACCAGGCGCAGGCTGTCCTTGAACGCCGTGGCCAAGGGGATAGGCTGACGAAACTCCTGGTCCAGGAAATAGAGGCCCAAGGTGCCGTAGAGCACAGCCGCCCCCAATCCCAAGAGGAAGACCACCAGGCCGCGGGCAGCCGTAGGCGGGTCGCTGCGGGCCCGGAACATGGGCTGGGTCAGCAGAAGTGTGGCCAGCAGGGCACCGCTAGCCGCAGCGCCCAGCAGATCCACGTCCTTTACCGAGTGAGCGGCCGCCGACAGACCCACGGCTGCGACCGCCACGAGCCAGCCCAGTCGCTTGCCACGGATCAGGCTGCGCGCCGTGACGATGAGGGTTATCCCCAAGAGCAGCAGCACGAAGCGACTGCCTTGCCGAGCTACAGTAGGCACGATGTCTTCAAAGCCGGCAGCGGGCGACGGCAGCACCGCCAGTGCGATGTTCAACAGCCCCATGGCGGCCGTCAGGAGGCCGACAAGGAGCAGGATGCGGCGGCGGTTTCTTGTCATGCCGCTCGAGCCCTTCCGAGGATGCGCAGGCCGGCTGCACCCAGGAAGAAGGGAACCCAGAACTCGAAGAGGCGGTAACCCAGGCTGACGGCCACGGCCGTTGTCGCCGAAACCCCAAAAGAAACGAATAGCACGGCGAGGGAAGCCTCCACAAAGCCCAGCCCGGCCGGCGTTATGGCAATCATGGCGAAGAGAACGGAAAGAGCATAGGCCGCCACCGCTGTGGCGAGCGTGATGTTGGCGTCCAGGGCCTGAGCGACCATAAACAGGACCCCGATGCTAAGCACCTCAATAAGTATAGCGTGGACAAGAGGCACGACGTACTTGAAAGGGTGAGTCCTGACGTATTCGACGGCATCATAGAGCTCGCCGGCGGACTCGGCCATCCCCCCCTCATCAGCAATAGGCCTTCTGCCGAGGAGACCAACGACGCGGTTCCCGAGCTTGGCCAGCCAGCGGTAGAGCCGCTCCAAGCGCGACCGGCTGCTTATCCCTACCAGCAAGACTACGAATACGACAGCGAGCAGCCCGAAGATGATCCCAGAGGCCGCGATCTCCTTCGCATTGAGCGACCCGCGGGCGTAGAGAAGGACCAGGGCCAGGGCCAGCGTGCTGAGAAAGGCTACGTAACCAAGGATCACGGTCACCATGTAGGCAGTGACAACACGTGCGGAAGCGAAACCCCTACGAGAGCCTTCGTTCAGATAGAGGGCCACGCCGCCCAGGCCGCCCGTCTTCGAGACGAGATTGACGAAATAGCCGCTGATCCCCAGAAACACGAAGCGATGCAAAGGGGCCCGCAGTCCCGTGGCCACGAAAGTAGAGTGGTAGTATAGCGCCAAGTTGGCCAGGAAGGCCGCTTGAAACAGGGCGGCGGCCGCCAGATACGGCGGCTCAGCATGCCGCAGGGTAGTCAGGATCTGCCGCAGCTCACGCAGGTGGGTAGCAACGACGACCAGCGCTGCAACAACGAGTACGGCCCAAAGCAGCCGGCCAAATGTGATCTGACCCCGCCAGGAGCGGGACTCTCTCGTGCTCAGCGAGGGAACCTGCCGAATCTCTGACCCCATGTCGGTGCCCCAGGACCGAGTTTCGCTCTAGTTTGAGTCTAAACCTTCCGGCGCCTGCTGGCCAAGCGCGGGCGACGTTTTGCCGACTCTCGCCCCGATACCTCTCCCCCGATTCCATACCGCCCGCCCGCAGCGACGCCTGCCCTACTGCAGGTCCTCGTCGCTGAAGACGAACAGGGGGCCAAAGAACTCGAACTTGCCCTTGCCGTCCACAACGGTGGCCCGCATCATCCTGCCGGCCTGGATGGCCGTGTGGTCCTTCTCGCTGAAGCTGATACTGATGCCTTCATTCATCAGATCGCTTCGCCAGTCCTTGATGGACTTGATGGCGTCCAGCACCCCTTCCCGCGTCAGGTTGTCGCACGTCCTGCTAAGGATCTCGACGGTCAGCTCTGCCAGCGTCTGGGCATAGATGCTGAAGTTGGTGGGAGTAGGCCCGTCGTAGTTCTGCATCAGTTGGTAGTGCTTGGCCACGACCGGATCATCCTGCCACGCCGCCAGCTTGAAGGCTTGCGAAGTGATCATGCCTTCCAGGAGCTTGGGTGACGCGAACTGAAAGATTATGTCATCCGAGTTGACGTAGCCGGCCAAGAATATGGGATGCCAGTCCAGATGGTCGGCTTCCTTGATGGCCTGGGCCAGGAAGCCGGGGCTGGTGCCGAGCACCACCACCTCGGCCCCGGCCTTGTGCAGGTTGATCACCTGGGAGCGCACGTCGATGGCTGTGGGCTGATAGCTCTCAGCGTCGACGAGCTCGTTCTTGGCAGGGTCAAGGCCGGCCTGCAGCCCCTCCAGGGCGTCATCGTGCCCGTCCATCTCGCCCAGGAAGCCCACCTTCTTGCCGGGGAAGGTTTGAGAGATGAAGCGAGCCCCCAGGGTGGCCTCGATCTTGTAGCTGGGGAGCATCTGGAAGGTCAAGGGATGGCCCTCGGGATCAGAACCGTATCTGTGCGCGCCGCCGGAGACCAGCAGGTCGGGGACTCCGTTCTCGTTGAGGTAGTCCCAGACCCCCAAGTGGGGCAGGTCGCCCAACGAGCCGACGATGGCGAACACTTTGTCCTGCTCCACCAGCTTGCGCACGGCCTCCAAGGCCTTGGCGGGGTCGAAGCTGTTGTCCTCGACCTTGTAAACGATCCGGCGACCGCAGACGCCGCCCTGGGTATCGTTGACGTAGCTGAAGTAGGCCTGCGTGGCACGGGGGATCATCGAGTACACCGCCCCGTAGACGCCGCCAAGGGGGGCATCGGCGCCGAGGATTATCTCCGTGTCGGTGATGCCGGGCGCCGCCGGGGCAGGGCTACCGGCGGGTATTGCAGTAGCAGTAGCGGAAGTGCTGGGGGTCTGTTCCTCGTCCCCGCCCTGGCAGGCCACAGCCAGGGCGGCCAAACACATGCCAATCCCTAGGGCGATCCCCGCGGTCACCGGCTTCATCGCCATCGCCTCCCTGCCGACCTTCTGTAAATTTGACAGCCGCCCTCATACTAATCAGCGGCCCAGGGATTGGCAAGGGAGGCTTGGTAGAGGCTGAGCGGCTGGACGAGGCTATGGCCGCCCTGGCTGGCCCTCCTACGGGATCCCGCACAAGGCAGGCCGACTCACGAGACCATCCCGGCCAGCAGCTGGGCGAACTCGGCGCCCTTACCCTCCGCCTCGTGCTTGAAGTAGACGAACACGTCCTTCCAGCTGTTTCCGCGCTGGGTGATAGTCTCGGCCCATTCTCTGATGTCCGGCTCCTGGTAACCCTCATCCCGCAGGCGAAAGTAGCCGTAGTCGGCGGTCGGTACGAGGGGCGTTGTCGCGTCTGCGGTATCAGCAATGCAAAGGGCAAGGTTCTTCGCCCGCAGGCGGGCGTACACATCCTCCGCGAACCAGGAAGCATTACGAAATTCGAATGCTGCCCGCACGCCGGACGGCATCTGCTCGAGGAAAGCGTCAAACACCTTCAAATCTTTCTTGAACCACGGGGGCAGCTGGAACAGTAGCACACCGAGCTTTGGGCCCAAGGCCTGTGCTCTGCTCAAGAAGACCGCCGTCACCTCGTCGCAGTTCCGGAGCCTGGCCTCGTGGGTGATGCGGCGAGGGGCCTTGAGAGTGAATATGAAGCCAGGGGGCGTCTGGTCCGCCCATTCGGCCAGGACCTTCTCGCTGGGCAAGCGGTAGAAGGTACTGTTGATCTCAACCGTTGAGAAACGATCCGCATAGTAGGGGAGCATCTGGGAGGCAGGGAGCTTGTCGGGGTAGAAGCTGCCCCGCCATTCGGGATAGCTGTATCCGGAGGTGCCGATACGTATCATGGACGCTCAGCCATCCTGGGCACTCTTGCCATCACCTCAAGGCGCTCCACGATCTTTCTATGGTAGCACCGTCCGGCACGTGAAGGGGAGTCAATACTTGGCCCCTGCCCGTTGGGCAGGGGCGAACAATGACCTGCCGGTGGCCCGGCGCAACCGCGCTAGGCGTCTTGCGACCTACGAGGCCCGGGACAGGCGGCCAGCGGGAACGCGAGCCGACTGGGCAGTGGTTGCAGCGCGATAGCCGCATTGGAGACAGACGAGCTCTGCCTCACCCGGCAGCCATTCGAGTATCAAGTCGCCGCGGCAGCGCGGGCACCCCTTAAGCGCGATCATGACTCCTTGCTCCCCTGGCGGACCGCCTCGATGTTAAGGCTGACCTTGACGTTGTCGCCGACGATGGCGCCGCCGGTCTCCATCAGTTCATTCCACCTCACGGCGAACTCCTTGCGGCTCATCTGGGTGGTCGCCGTGAAGGCGGCGCGCTGGTTCCCCCACGGGTCGTCGACTTCGCCCTCGAATTCAGTGTCGAGGACGACCTGCCTGGTGACGTTGCGAATTGTGAGGTCGCCGTGCACCCTGTAGTTGGCGTCGTCGACGCGCTCTACGCGGGTGCTCTGGAAGGTGATCTTGGGATACTTCTCGGCGTTGAAGAAGTCGTCCGAGCGCAGGTGGGCGTCGCGGTCGGCGACGTTAGTGTCGATACTCGCCACGTCGACGGACGCCGTCACCCTGGAGTTCTCCGGGTGGCCTTCATCGATCTGGAGCGTCCCTTCGAGCTCGCGGAACCGTCCCTTGACTGTCGTCACCACCAGGTGCTTCACGGCGAACTCGACGATGGAGTGGGTGGGATCGATGGTCCAAGTGCTGGTCGCGGTTCGTGTTCCAGCAGTCATGTCGATTCTCCTTTCCGACTAGCGCCTTACTTCCAATTAGTAACTATAGTCCAGTTAGCTTACCCTTGTCAAGTGGCTTACGATCGGTAATAATGAGATCGATGACAATCGACGAAGCCCAAGCCTTTTGCCCCTACTACCATCGCGCCGTTGAGCTCATCGGCCGGCGCTGGACGGGCGCCATCCTCCGCGCCATGCTCTGCGGCGTATTTCGCTTCAGCGACCTCACTCAGACCATCCCGGGTATAAGCGACCGCATGCTCTCCGAGCGCCTGAAGGGGCTCGAGGCCGAAGGGTTGGTCGTCCGCCTGGTCACCCCGGAGACTCCGGTGCGCATCGAATACCACCTGACGGAGAAGGGCCGATCCTTGCTGTCCGTGGTGGAAGCCGTCGCCGACTGGGCGGAGGAGTGGCTTGCCCAGCCGCACTCCGGCGCCTCAGAAGCCGAAGCGCCGGCCGAGGCCTCGCAGTAGTCCTCTCGTCCAGACCCTACTCTGGTCGCGCAGAGAGAGCGCAGCGAAGGAGGACCCATGAGCTGGGTAGAGCACGCGCGATCGCTGATTGCCTACAACGAGTGGGCGAATCAGAAGGTGCTGGAGGCCGCTGCCGGGTTGATCGACGAGGAGTTCGGACGCCAAGTGAGCGGCAGCCACGGGAGCGTGCGAATGACCCTCCTCCACGTCGTGCGCGTCCAAGTCTGGTGGCTTTCGGTCCTCAAGGGCAAGCCTGAGGTGCCGTCTACGCCGGAGGGGCATGTACCCGAGTGGCGCATACCACTCGAGGAGGTGAGCCGCTGGTTTGAGCGCTCCCACGACGATCTGAAGGCATATGCCGACGCCCTGACGCCGGAGCGGCTGGACGCAGAGGTGACCGCGTTCAATCCCCGAGAGAACAGGGAGTACCACTGGCCGTCGTGGCAACTGGCCATCCACCTGGTCAATCACGGCTCGCACCACCGGGCGGAGGCGGGTATCATGCTGGCATCGCTGGGCCATTCGCCGGGGGATCTGGACTACATATACTTCGTGGGCCAGCAGGGATAACGACGAATGGAGACTGCGCCTCATCCACTCGTAGAGCAGTTACGCTTCACTCGCGCCGAATTCAAGCGGGCCTTGGAAGGTCTGACGAACGATGAGGCGCGCAGGCGGTTCATGCCCATGAACTGCATCAGCTGGAACATCGGCCACCTGGCCTGGCAGGAACAGCGATACTTTCTGCTCTATGGGCAGGGCCAGCTCCCGTTCCCCGAGATCGATGAACGGTTTGCCTATCGCGCGCCGGCCAGTACCCCGGCCCTCGATGAAGTCTGGTCAGCGTGGCACTCGATCACCGAAGCTGCCGATCCATGGCTCGATACTCTGACGAGCCAGGAGCTACAGGAGCACGTGATGAGAGAAGGCAGGCCCAGCCGTTACATTTTCGGGTCGCTGCTGCAGCGGGTGATCTACCACTACTGGTATCACACGGGCGAGAACATGGCTATCCGGCAGAGGCTGGGGCACACGGATCTACCGGAATTCGTCGGCGACATCGATAGGGAGGCGCCCTACCGATCGGAGTAGCTCAGTTTCGTCCTGCCTGGTTCCGCCATTCGCCAAGAGCCTCTTTGGCGTTCCTGCCGTCAGGTCCAAACCCATCCTGCTTGAGGCAGTCGGCACAGCGCCGGCCTCGGTTGAGGCCGGCGCCGCTAGTTCTGCGGTGCGGAGGCTTATGCCTTGGCCAGGTATTCGGCGAGCTTTTCGAAGGACTCGCTCCAGCCCTGCTGAGCCCCATCGCGGTCCGCTCCGGCCGGGATGCCGGCGTGACGGAGAGTGAGCTTGGTCTTGCCTTCGTGTTCCTCAAACGTCACCGTCACCAGCATTTCCAGCGCGATGTCTTCGCTCATCCCATAATACGTGGCCGGGACGACGTTGCCTTTCTCATCCGCGAAGCTATCGGTATAGACGATCCGCTCCGGCGGAGCGATCTCGCGATACACCCCGGCGCCCCAGTAGTCCTTGCCCTCAGGCGATCGCATGCAATAGAGAAAGGCGCCGCCCACCCGCAGGTCTGTCTTGCAGATGGGCGTCGTGAAGGCCTTCGGCCCCCACCAGCGCACGAGGGCCTCAGGCTCCGTCCAGGCCTTCCACACCAGCTCGCGGGGTGCATCGAAGATGCGCTCGATGACGAGCTCGCGCTCGGTTGATGTCGTCGCGGGGCGATTTCTTGTGGTC
>Ga0153915_10006721_pt1 | contig 10800 bp, 12 predicted proteins | sample Opewatmetagenome_2_FD_107003 | JGI IMG/M metagenome (GOLD analysis project Ga0153915, IMG submission 107003) | Freshwater wetland microbial communities from Ohio, USA - Open water 3 Core 3 Depth 3 metaG | ecosystem: Environmental > Aquatic > Freshwater > Wetlands | place: USA: Ohio, Lake Erie...
CGGCGCATCTTGCTCGCGGCCACCATTTCCATGGCCTTGGTGATCTTCTGAGTATTCTTGATACTCGCGATCTTGACTCGGATTTCTTTGGCGCTTGCCATGCCTCGTCCTTTGCCCCCTCACCCTACCCTCTCCCCCTTGAAGGGGGAGAGGGAGCTTGTCAATACGCTCCGGTCGCCACGAAGTCGTCGCAGATCTTCTTCAGGGTCGCCTCGTGCTCCTTGAGCACGGGCTTGTCGTTGATCGCCTTGAGCGCCGCGCCGTGATTCGAGTGCGCGAAGGCCTGCAGCGCCGCTTCGAACACGACCACCTTGTTGCGCTCGACCTTGTCCATGTAGCCGCTGTTGACCGCGTAGATCGAGATCGCCATCTCGGCGACCGACATCGGCGCGTACTGTTTCTGCTTCATGACTTCGGTCACGCGCACGCCACGCTCGAGCTGCCGGCGGGTGGCCTCGTCGAGGTCCGAAGCGAACTGCGAGAACGCCGCGAGTTCCCGGTACTGCGCGAGGGCGAGACGGATGCCACCGCCGAGGCGCTTGATGATGTCCGTTTGCGCGGCGCCGCCGACGCGCGACACCGAGATGCCGGCGTTCATCGCGGGGCGGATACCCGCGTTGAAGAGGTCCGTCTCGAGGAAGATCTGGCCGTCGGTGATGGAGATGACGTTCGTCGGCACGAAGGCCGTCACGTCGCCCGCCTGCGTCTCGATGATCGGCAATCCCGTCAGCGATCCCGTCCTGCCTTTCACCTTTCCGCCCGTCGCCTTTTCGACGTATTGCTCGTTGACGCGCGCTGAACGCTCGAGCAGCCGTGAGTGCAGATAGAAGACGTCGCCGGGATACGCTTCGCGACCCGGCGGACGCTTCAGCAGCAGCGAAATCTGCCGGTACGCCCAGGCCTGCTTGGTCAAATCGTCATAGATAATGAGTGCGTCCTCGCCGCTGTCCATGAAGTACTCGCCCATCGTGCAGCCGGAATAGGGCGCGATGTACTGCATGGCGGCGGGAACCGAAGCGGACGCGGCCACCACGATCGTGTGCGCCATCGCGCCGTTTTCCTCGAGCTTGCGCACGACGTTCGCGATCGAAGACTGCTTCTGTCCGACCGCGACGTAGATGCACTTAATGCCCGAGGCTTTCTGATTGATGATGGTGTCGACCGCAAGCGCGGTCTTGCCCGTCTGACGGTCGCCGATGATGAGCTCGCGTTGGCCGCGGCCGATCGGCACCATCGAGTCGACGGCCTTGTACCCGGTCTGCACCGGCTGGCTCACCGACTTGCGCGCGATGACGCCCGGTGCGACACGCTCGATCGGGGACTGCTTTGCCGCCTTGATCGGCCCTTTGCCGTCGATCGGCTGGCCGAGTGAGTCAACCACGCGGCCGAGGAGCTCCGGACCCACCGGCACTTCGAGAATGCGATTCGTCGTCTTGACGGTGTCGCCTTCCTTGATGTGCTTGTACTCACCGAGCACCACCGCGCCGACCGAGTCCTGCTCGAGGTTGAGCGCCAGGCCGAAGGTGTTGCCGGGAAACTCCAGCATTTCACCGTAGCGCGCGTCGGCGAGACCATGCACGCGGCAGATGCCGTCGGTGACCGTCACTACGGTGCCGACATTGCGGGCCTCGGTCGCCGACTGGAACTTCTCGATCCGCGCCTTGATGAGATCGCTGATTTCCGATGCTTTGATCGACATTGCTATTGCCTCACCCTGCCAATTCGTGTTCGAGACGATCGAGCCGGCCCTTCAGCGAGCCGTCGATCACGAGATCATCCGCCTTCAGCACCGCACCGCCTATGAGCGATGGGTCGAGCTTCGAGTGCAGCCGTACGGTTCTCGCAAGGCGCTTCTCGACCGCTGCCGCGAGCTTCTTCTGCTGATCCGCCGAGAGCTCCACCGCCGATGTGACCGTGACGTCGACTGCACGCTCTGCCTCTGACTTCAAGTGCGCGAAGATCGCAGCGATCTCGGGGAGGTAGCCGAGTCGCCGGTTCGCAGCCAGCAGCTTGACGAAATTGCGGCCCTTGTCGTCGAGCGCGTCGCCCAGAATCTCGATGACGAGATCGGCCAGATCCGCCGCGGTGACGCGCGGGTTCGTGAGCAACGGCTCGACGCGCGCGTGAGTGACCACCGTTGCTGCGAGCAACAGGCCATTGAGCCAGGCGCCGAGGTTGCTGTGCTCGCGCGCAATGGCGAACGCGGCCTTGGCGTAGGGGCGTGCGATGGTGGTCTTTTCAGCCATGGTCAGATGCGGCTCGCGAGCTTGTCGAGGACGTCCGCGTGCGTACGGGCGTCGACTTCGCGCTCGAGGATCTTGCCGGCGCCGCTCACCGCGAGCGCCGCGACCTGACGACGCAGTTCCTCGCGCGCGCTGTTGGACTCCTGCACGATGCGCGCCTTGGCGGCGGCGATCAGACGCTCGCCCTCGGCGCTCGCCGCGCCCTTCGCCTGCTCGATCATTTCATTCGCGCGCCGGCGGGCGTTCTCTTCGATCTGCAACGCCTTCTCCCGCGCGTCCTTGAGCAGCGCTTCCGCGCGGCCGCTCGCTTCCGCCAAGTCCTTCTGGCCCTTCTCCGCCGCCGCGAGTCCATCGGCGATGCGCTTCTCGCGCAACACCATCTGCCTGAGCGTCATCGGCCAGATCCAGCTCACGCAGGTCCAGACGAGCAGGGCGAAGATCACCATCTGCGCAAGGATCGTGGCATTGATATTCACGGCAAGTGCTCTCCGAAAAGTGCGCGGCGGCGTCCGTCGCGTTACTTCAACGCGCCGAGGAACGGGTTCGCGAACGTGAAGAAGAGCGCGATGCCGACGCCGATCATCGTGACCGCGTCGAGGAGGCCCGCGACGATGAACATCTTCGTTTGCAGCATCGGCACCATTTCGGGCTGACGCGCCGCGCCTTCGAGAAATTTGCCGCCGAGGAGGCCAAAGCCGATCGCGGTGCCGAGCGCGCCCATGCCGATCAGGATGGCGACCGCCACGGCCGTCATACCCTGCACGTTCGCAATGTTTGCTGCCATTTCCATTTTCAACTACCTCCGGTGAAATGAACTCGAGCCGTCAAAATCGAATGAGATCCCGCCTAGTGATGCGTTTCGTGCGCGAGCGACAGGTACACGATGGTCAGCATCATGAAGATGAACGCCTGCAACGTGACGATCAGCACGTGAAAGACCGACCACACGAATCCAAGTACGAACTGCAGCAGCCACATGCCGATCGTGCCGAGGCCGCTCAACCAGCCGTTCGCGAGACTCGGAAAACCGAAGGTCAGGGTGAACAGCGCGATCAGGATGAAGATCAGCTCGCCCGCGTACATGTTGCCGAAGAGCCGCAGGCCGAGCGACACGGGGCGCGCGAGCTCTTCGATGACCTTCAGGATGAAATTGAACCAGGAGAGCCAGATCGTGTTGAACGGATGAAAGAAGAATTCCTTCGCGTAGCCGCCGACGCCCTTCATCTTGACGCTGTAGTACTGCACGAGCACGAACACCGCGAGCGCGGTGCCGAACGTGATGTTCAGATCGGTGGTCGGGACGGCCCGGAAGTATTCGAGCCCCGCGCCACGTTCCGCGACGACGGTCGACCACCAGTCGATCGGCCAGAGGTCGATGGAATTCATCAGCCAGATCAGGGCGAAGATGGTCAGCGCGAGCGGCGCGACCATGCGCGTCGTGCCGTGGAAACTGTCCTTGACCTGCGTGTCGATCCATTCGACCACGAACTCGACGAAGGACTGAAAGCCGCGCGGTACGCCCGGATTGCGCGCCGCCTTGCGCGACGCCATGGCGAAGCTCACGACGAACAGCAGCCCAAGAAGCGTCGTGACGAGCAGGCTGTCGAGATTGAAGGTCCAGAACCCCTCACCGACATGCCAGTTCGTCAGGTGATGGACGATGTAATCGGTAGCCGATTCCGGCCCGTGTTCCGCGCCTGCTGCCATGAATCCCAACTGCCCCAAGACCTAAGGCTTCTCCCGCTAGTGCGGCGCGCCTTCCCTGCGCGCTGCGTTACGTCCGCCCCACCAGAGGGCGAACCAGTAGACGACAAACCCCGCCAGGTACGCGGTAAAAAACGGACCCGCCGCGACCTTGGTGCTCGCCAGGACCACCACCAGCAGCAGCACCGTGACTGCGAACTTGGCGGCTTCGCCCGCGTACATGCCGCGCAGGACCATTTTCGGGTCCGCGCCCGGTCCGTGGCGAAAAAAGAAGACCGCCTGAACCAGATTCGCCGCCGCGCCGATGCCGCCGCCGGCAAGTGCGCCTATCGCGGCACGGCTTCCATATATGAGTAGCGTTGCCCCGGCGATCAAGGCGGTGAGTCCCAACTGACTCGCAACCAGACCCACTGCAAACCGGCGCGCGGCCGCAATGTCGTTGGTGGTCAAACCGAAAAAATCCCCGAGGGGGCCCCCCGCGAAGGCCGCGAATTATAGGGGGGAACGGCCAGTGGCTCAATAAAAAAGAGAGCCGTCGGTCACAAGATAAGTAGTGACCGCAATTGACGTTTTTGGCCGGCTACTGAATGTGCTCCAGGATGCCGTCGAGCTCGTCGAGGCTGTTGTAGCTGACGATCACGCGGCCCTTGCCGCTCGCCGCGGAGTGGCGGATCGCCACCCGGGCGCCGAGCTTCTCCGAGAGCTGGTTCTCGAGGCGGCGCACGTCTGGATCGCGGGATTCGCCACCATCGTCGCGTTTGGGTGGATTCAACATGCGTCGGACGAGCGCTTCGGTCTCCCGTACCGAGAGCCCTTTGCCTGCAACGACCTTGCCGACCTCGATCTGCTGGCGGCGCTGCGTAAGGCCCAGGAGCGCCCGCGCGTGGCCCATTTCGATCTCGCGGTGCTCGACCAGGCTCTTCACCTCGTCCGGGAGCTCGAGGAGGCGCAGGAGATTGGCCACCGCAACCCGCGAGCGGCCGACGGCGTCCGCCGCTTCCTGCTGCGTGAATGCAAACTCTCCGATCAGTCGTTCCAGAGCCCGCGCTTCCTCCAGCGCGTTGAGGTTCTCGCGCTGGATGTTCTCGATGAGGGCCATCGCGACGGCCGCTTCGTCGGGCACATGACGGACGATGGCCGGAATGTCCTTAAGGCCCGCCATCTGCGCGGCGCGCCAGCGGCGCTCGCCCGCGATGATCTCGTAGCGTTGGGACTCACCGGGACCTGGCGTACCCACCGTGCGCACGACGATCGGCTGCACGACGCCTTGGGCCCGGATCGAGTCCGCCAGCTCCTGCAGGGTTTCGGGCCGCAGGTCGATGCGCGGCTGATAGCGGCCACGCCCGAGCAGATCGAGGGGAATCCTTACGAGCTGGTCGCCCGAGGGTGCGGCACGCGGGCCGGCTTCCGGCGCCTCTTTCGTCTGCACCTGTGGTCCGAGCAATGCCTCGAGACCTCGACCCAATCCGGAACGCTTCACGCTCATGGCGGTGGGAGTGTAATCGACTCGCCGGCTAATTGCCGCTGGCGGCGGTCGGCGCCCGGCCTTCGTCCTCGCGGCGAATCAGTTCGCCTGCGAGTGCGAGATAGGCCAGCGCCCCGCGCGACTCCCTGTCGTAGAAGAGCGCGGGCTTGCCGAAGCTCGGGGCCTCCGCAAGACGCACGTTGCGCGGAATGATCGTGCGCAGCACCTTGTCGCCGAAATGCATGATGAGCTGCGCCGAGACTTCCGTTGCGAGGTTGTTTCGCGGGTCGTACATCGTGCGCAGAATTCCTTCGATTTCGAGTTCCGGGTTCACGCTCGCCTTCACCTGCTCGATCGTGTTGACGAGCGCCGACAGGCCCTCGAGCGCGTAGTACTCGCATTGCATCGGGATGAGTACGCCGTCCGCTGCGACCAGCGCGTTCACGGTGAGCATGTTGAGCGCCGGCGGACAGTCGATGAGGATCGTGTCGTACAGATTGCGGATGCCCTTGAGCGCGTTGCGCAGGCGCACTTCGCGCCCCGCCAGGAGCGTCAGCAGTCTCACCTCGGCGGCGGTGAGATCCTGGTTCGCCGGCATCAGCGCGAAACCGAAATCCGGCACCGGAACGAGAGCGGCCGGTGCTTCACAGTCGCCGAGCAGCACGTCGCAGGTCGTGCGTTCGAGCGTGCGCTTGTCGACGCCGCAGCCCATTGTCGCGTTGCCCTGTGGATCCAGGTCGACGAGCAGCACGCGCCTCTTCGTGGCCGCCAGCGACGCCGCAAGATTGACAGCGGTCGTCGTCTTGCCGACGCCGCCCTTCTGATTCGTGACTGCGATAACTCTATGCACGAAGGCACTATACGGGATTTGCCCGTTCGAACTTAAGCGCGCGCCAGCTCGACAATATGCCGCTCGGCATCGAGGCCTGGAATCTCGACGCGATGTGTCGCGACAATCTTCCAGCCACCGGGCAGCGCGCGCATTTCCTCTTCCGCCAGGCGTCCCTTCATCGCGAGGAGGCGACCGCCCGGCGCACAGAGATGGCCCGCGTAGCCGATGAACTTGTCGAGCTTCGCGAGCGCGCGCGAGATCACCGTATCGAACTTCTGCGGGGCACGGTATTGCTCCGCGCGCACATGCAGGGTCGCGCAGTTCCTGAGCTCGAGCTTCGCTATCACATGGTCGACGAAGCCGAGTTTCTTGCGCGTGGCGTCGATGAGCAGGAACTCGCGATCCGGATACGCCACGGCGAGCGGAATCCCTGGAAATCCCGCGCCGGTGCCGACGTCCACAATGCGCCGCCCATTGAGGTACGGGCCGGCCGAGAGGCTGTCGAGGATGTGGTGGGTCAGCGTCTGCTCATCCGGTATCGAGGTGAGATTGAACTTGCGGTTCCACTCGGCGAGCTCGACGGCCAGCACGAAGAGCTTCTCGGCGCCCGCGGGTGTGAGCTCGACACCGAGCCGCGCGCTGTCGGCGAGCAGGGAGGATGGCGTCGCCACCTTCAGTTCTTGACGAGCGCCGCCATGAGCTCCTGTACGGGCATGGCGTCGAGTTTCCTGGCGTCGCCGAACGTCGCCTTGATGAGCTCGGCCTGCTTCGGCGAAAAATGCCCGGCGACGGCGGCCTCGAATTTCTTGACGAGAATGGGCATGCCCTCCGCACGGCGCTTGCGATGGCCAATCGGATAATCGATGGCGATCCGCTTCGTCGAGCTCCCATCCTTGAAAAACACCTGCACGGCATTGCCGATATAGCGCTTGTCCGCGGCGTAGTACTCCTCGGTGAAGGTCGTATTCTCGCGGACGACCATCGTGGAACGCAGCGCATCGACCCGCGGATCGTGCGCGATCTTGTCCTCGTAGTCCTCGGCCGTGAGCCGCCCGAAGATGAGCGGGATCGCAACCATGTACTGGATGCAATGGTCGCGATCCGCCGGATTCGCAAGCGGGCCCGTCTTGTCGATGATGCGCACGCCCGGTTCCTGCGTTTCGATCACGACCTCGCGGATGTCGGCGAGCCGGTTCTTCACCTCCGGGTGCAGCGCCATCGCGCACTCGACGGCAGTCTGCGCATGAAACTCCGCCGGGAAGGAGATCTTGAAGAGCACGTTCTCCATCACGTAGCTCGCGAACGCTTGGCTGTAGAGAAAGGGCTTGCCCTTGAAGAGCACGTCGTAGTAACCCCAGGTCTTCGCGGTCAGCGCCGACGGATAGCCCATCTCGCCGGTGAGCGCGATGAGCGCGTGCCGCACCGCGCGGCTGGTCGCATCTCCCGCCGCCCAGCTCTTGCGCGAGCCCGTATTCGGTGCGTGCCGATACGTTCGCAAAGCACCGCCGTCGATCCAGGCGTTCGACACGGCGTTGATCACCTGCTCGCGCGTGCCGCCGAGCATGCGAGTGACGACGGCCGTCGACGCAATGCGCACGAGCAGCACGTGATCGAGGCCGACGCGGTTGAAACTGTTTTCGAGCGCCGTGACGCCCTGGATCTCGTGGGCCTTGATCATCGCCGTGAGCACGTCACGCACGACGAGCGGCTTGCGGCCGTGATTGACCGCCATGCGCGCGAGATAGTCCGCCACCGCGAGAATGCCGCCGAGGTTGTCGGAAGGGTGACCCCACTCCGCGGCGAGCCAGGTGTCGTTGAAATCGAGCCAGCGAATCATCGCGCCGATGTTGAACGCGGCCTGCACCGGCTCGAGCTCGTACGACGTGCCGGGCACGCGCGCGCCCCCCGGCATCGTCGCGCCGGGTACCGTCGGGCCGAGCAGCTTCGTGCAGGCCTGGTACTTGAGCGCGAGAAACCCGCAGGCGAGCGTGTCCATCAGGCAGTAGCGCGCCGTGTCATACGCCTCGCGGCTGGTAATCTCGGCATTGCAGACGTAGTCCGCGATATCGACGAGGACCTGGTCGGGGTCGGGGCGCCTGGCGGACTTGATGTCGAGGACGGACATGGGAACCCTCACCCTGGCTCTCACCCTGACCCTCTCCCGCGGAGCGGGAGAGGGAAAGAGGGAGCGAGGAACTCAGCGTTGGTCGATGGGTATGAACTTGCGGTTATCGGGGCCGGTGTAGTTCGCGCCCGGACGGATGATCTTGCCGTCGATGCGCTGTTCGATGACGTGCGCGCCCCAGCCGCTCGTGCGCGCCATGACGAAAAGCGGCGTAAACATCGCGGTCGGCACGCCCATCAGGTGATAGGACACGGCCGAGTACCAGTCGAGATTCGGGAACATCTTCTTGATGTCCCACATCACCGTCTCGAGCCGCTCGGCGATGGCGTACATCTTGAGGTCGCCGGCTTCCCGCGCGAGCCGGTGCGCCGTCGCCTTGATCACCTTGTTGCGCGGATCGCCGATCGTGTAGACAGGGTGCCCGAAGCCGATGACGATCTCCTTGCTCTCCACCCGCTTCCTGATGTCCGCTTCCGCTTCGTCCGGCGTTCGATAGCGGCTCTGGATCTCGAACGCGACTTCGTTGGCGCCGCCGTGCTTGGGTCCACGCAATGCGCCGATCGCACCGGCAATGCTGGAATGGATGTCGGATCCCGTGCCGGCAATCACGCGCGCCGTGAACGTCGATGCATTGAACTCGTGCTCGGCATACAGATTGAGTGAGACGTGCATCGCCTTCACCCAGGAGGCCGAGGGCTTGCGGCCGTGCAGGAGGTGCAGGAAGTGTCCGCCGATGGAGTCATCATCCGTCTCGACGTTGATGCGCTTGCCGCTTGCTGCGAAGTGATGCCAGTAGACAAGCATCGAGCCGAAGCTCGCGAGCAGCCGATCCGTGATGTCGCGTGCGCCCTCGACACTGTGATCGGTCCCTTCCGGCTGCACACAACCGAGCGCCGAAACTCCGGTGCGCATGACATCCATCGGATGACTCGTCGCGGGCAGCTCTTCGAGCACCTTCCTCACCCGATCGGGAAGGCCGCGGAGCTTGCGCAGCTTCGCCTTGAATGCGGCGAGCTCCGCGCGGTTCGGCAGCTTCTCGTGGACGAGAAGATGCGCGATCTCTTCGAATTCGCACTCATCGGCGATCTCGAGAATGTCGAAGCCCCGGTAGTGCAGATCGTTGCCGGTCCGGCCGACCGTGCAGATCGCGGTGTTTCCCGCCGGAACGCCGGAAAGCGCGACCGATTTCTTCGGCTTCGGTCCACCCGTGACTGTCTCGCTCATTGCGTGCTCCCGTCGTCTTCGCCCTCGCCCGAGCGGGCGAACAGCTCATCAAGCTTGTCTTCGTAGCCGTGGTAGCCGAGCACCTCGTAGAGCTCGGCTCGCGTCTGCATCATGTCGATCACGCTCTTCTGAGTGCCCTGTTGCCGGATCGTCGCGTACACACCAAGTGCCGCCTTCGACATCGCGCGAAACGCCGACAGCGGATAGAGCACGAGCGTCACGCCGGCGTCCTCTAGCTCCTTCGTCGTGAACATCGGTGTCTTGCCGAACTCGGTGAGGTTCGCGAGCACCGGCACGCGAATCGTCGTGGTGAATTGCCGATACTCCGCGAGCGTCGTCAGCGCCTCGGCAAAAATCATGTCGGCGCCGGCCTCGACGTAACGCTGCGCGCGCTCGAGCGCGGCCTTCTGGCCCTCCACTGCGTGCGCATCCGTGCGTGCCATGATGACGAACTCCGAATCGATGCGCGCATCGACCGCCGCCTTGATGCGATCGACCATCTCGCTTGCCGCGACGAGTGCCTTGCCCGGGCGATGACCGCACCGCTTGGTCTGCACCTGATCCTCGAGGTGCAGTCCCGCGGCACCCGAACGAATGAAATCCTTCACCGTGCGCGCGATATTGAAGGCGCCGCCCCAGCCGGTGTCCGCGTCGACGAGTAGCGGCAGCTCGGTGGCGCCGGTGATGCGACGAATGTCTTCACAGACATCGTTCAGCATCGTGATACCGAGATCCGGCAGGCCGAATGAGGCATTCGCGACGCCCGCGCCCGAGATATAGATCGCACGAAAACCCGCCTTCTCGGCGAGCAGTGCGCTGAAGGCATTCACCGTGCCGACGATCTGCAGCGGGCGCTCCGCCGCGAGCGCGGCGCGAAAGCGGCCACCTGCCGAAGTAAGAGTGTGGGTCATGAAACCGGCTGACCGGCGGTGAAGCCGCCTTGTTCGGGCATTTTAGCCCGCATCACAAACCGGCGGCAGTGCAAGCTCAGGGAGCGGGCTACCGGAGGCGCCGGACGCAGCCACGGCCCCTCCGGTAGCCCGCTCCCTGAGCTCCCGTTCGCAATCAGGAAATGCGCACGACTGTGCGGCCGGTTACCTCGCCCTTGAGGTGGGCCTCGAACGCGCCGGGCAGCTGGGCGAAAGGGATGGTGCGCGTGATGATGCGGTCGAGGTGGCGCGGCCTGAGATCGGTCGCAATGCGCCTC
>Ga0153915_10006722_pt1 | contig 10800 bp, 11 predicted proteins | sample Opewatmetagenome_2_FD_107003 | JGI IMG/M metagenome (GOLD analysis project Ga0153915, IMG submission 107003) | Freshwater wetland microbial communities from Ohio, USA - Open water 3 Core 3 Depth 3 metaG | ecosystem: Environmental > Aquatic > Freshwater > Wetlands | place: USA: Ohio, Lake Erie...
CAGTATCCGCCGCGGGAAGCGTGCCAGAAGTGCCTGTCGATCGAGCTGGCGTGGCGGGACCAGCCCCGGGGCGGCGAGCTGCTCTCCGCCAGCGTCCTGCATCACAGCAACGACCTTTTTTTCCGCGAGCGCCTGCCCTGGCGCCTCGGGCTCGTGCGGCTCGATTGCGGCCCGATCGTCGTCGCGCACCTGCACGAGCGCGTCGCACCGGCGCCTTCGCGGGTGACCGTGGACGTCAAGCTCGATCGCGCCGGCCAGGCCGTGATGGTGGCGCTTCCACTCGGGGAGAATGCGAACATGGCAGAGGACCGGCAGCTGCGCGAATTCACCTGCGACCCGAAGTTCCGCAAGGTGCTCGTCACCGACGGCAAGAGCGGCCTCGGCCAGGCGGTCGTCAAGTCGCTCGCCAGGGCGGGCGCCGACCTCATCTGGGTCGGCTACGCGGAGCCGTGGAAGAAGTTCGCGGGCTTCGAGGAGCTCAAGGCGCTGCCGCAGGTCACGCTGCTGCCGCTCGATGTGACCGATTCGAAGAACGTGCGCGAAGTGGCGGGCGAGATCGGCGGCAAGGTGGACATCCTGGTCAACAACGCCGAGCTCCATCGCGCGTACGGCATCGCCGGCCGCCCGGGAGTGGAAACGGCGCGCGCCGAGATGGACGTCAACTATTTCGGCCTGCTGCGCCTTGCCCAGGAGTTCGGCCCGGCGATGCGCTCGCGCGGCGCCGACGGCCTGGCGAGCGCCGTCGCCTGGGTGAACGTCCTATCCATCTACGCACTCGCGAACTTTCCGGCGCACGGCACTTTCTCGGCCTCGAAGGCGGCGGCGTACTCGCTCGCGCAGTGCCTGCGCGCCGAAATGCGCCCGGCGGGCGTGCGCGTCATCAACGTCTTCCCGGGCCCGGTCGACGACGAATGGAACCAGCTCCTGCCGCCGCCCAAGCTCCTGCCCGGGAATCTCGCCAACGCGATCGTGAAGGCGCTCCAGGAAGGGGTCGAGGACCTCTACCCGGGCGATGTCGCGCAGGAATGGCTGGCGCGCTGGCGCGACAATCCGAAGGCGCTGGAAAGAGAGCTATCGACATGACGGTTCTGCACGACCTCGCGCGAGGGCTGGTCGCCGGGAAGATCAGGGTGGTCGATCTCTCCGAGACCCTGTCCCCCGAATTCCCGCATATCTCGCTCCCTCCCGAGATGGGCCAGGCGTGGCCGTTCCGCATCGAGGAAGTCTCGCACTACGACGAGCGCGGCCCCGCCTGGTACTGGAACAACTTCTCCTGCGGCGAGCATACCGGCACCCACTTTGACGCGCCGGTGCACTGGATCTCGGGCAAAGACCTGCCGAACAACGCGACCGACAGCATCCCGCCGGAGCGCTTCATCGGCCCGGCGTTCGTCGTCGATTGCAGCAAGGAGGCGACCGCCGACCCCGATTTTCTGCTGCGGCGCGATTTCCTGATTCAGTGGGAAAAGAAGCATGGCCGCATAGCGCCGCGCTCCTGGGTGCTGATGCGCACCGACTGGTCGAGGCGCAGCGGCGATCCCGAGGCCTACCAGAACTACGACGAGACGGGCCAGCACACGCCGGGCCCGGACACCGACGCCGTGAAGTTTCTCGTGGAGGAGCGCGACGTCCTGGGATTCGGCACCGAATCGATCGGAACCGACGCCGGCCAGGCCTATCACCTGCGCCCGCCCTACCCCTGCCATTACTACATGCATGGCGCGGGCCGCTACGGCCTGCAATGCCTCACCAATCTCGACCGGCTGCCGCCGACCGGTGCGGTAGTCTTCGCCGCGCCGCTCAAGATCCGGAACGGCAGCGGCAGCCCGCTTCGCGTGTTGGCGCTCGTGGAGGAAAAATGAAGAAATACCGCATCTGGTTCCAGGGGGCGACCGACCGCGCGCTGATGGCGCCCTACATCGCCAAGGTCGAGGCGCACTTCAAGGCGATCCTCGACCCGGAGTTCGATTTCAGCTTCAACACGACTACGCCGCCGGCGACCACCACGCATGCGCTCACCGAGTACCGCGTCGGGCGCAATTTCATCCGCAACGCGGTGCAAGCCGAGCGCCAGGGCTACGACGTGGTTGCCGTGACGCACTTCCAGGACCCCGGCCTCGCCGAAGCGAAATCCGCGGTCGGCATCCCGGTCCTGGGCCTGGGAGAAACCACGCTGCACTTCTCGCTTACGCTGGGGCGCAAGCTCGGCCTCGTCACCATCAATCCCGCCTTCATCCCCTGGCACGAGGACCAGATCGTCAAGTACGGCATGCAGAGCCGCATCGTCGGCGTGCGTGCCGTCGACGCGAGCGTGCTCGACTATATTGCCGCGTTTTCCGATGCCGAGTCTTTTCGCAAGCTGAAGCCATTGTGGGACCGCGAGTGCCGCGCCCTGCTCGAGGCGGGCGCCGACGTCATCGTGCCCGCGGGCGGCATTCCGATGATGCTTTTCGGCGGCGCGCCCGGCGCGAACATCGACGGCGCGCCCATCGTCAACGGCATGACGGTCATCGCCAAGAGCGCCGAGCTCGCGCTCAAGCTCAAACGCGACGCGGGCATCGCCGTGAGCCGCCGCTCCAACTATGCCCGGCCGCCCGAGAAGGCGCTGCGCGAATTCCTGGAGCAGGGATGAGCGCCGAGGAGCTGGTTCGCCGCTATCTCGCGGCCATGGAGCGGCGGGACCTCGCCGAGGCGCGCAGCTACCTCGCGCCCGGCTTCACGATGGTCTTTCCCGGCGGCCGCCGCCTCGACACGCTGGAAGCGCTCGTCGAGTTCTCCCGGGGCCGTTACCGCAGCGCGCGCAAGACCTACGAGCGCTTCGACGCCGCGGGGGATGTCGTCTATTGCTTCGGCACGCTGGGCGGCGAGCTGCTCGACGGCTCGCCTTACGGCGGCATCCGCTTCATCGACCGGTTCACCGTGCGCGCGGGCAAGCTGGTCGACCAGCAGGTCTGGAACGACATGGCCGAGGTGCTCGGCACTCGAATGGCCTCATGAGCGCACCCATGACCCTGGCGCAGAAGCTCGTCGCGCGCGCGGCGGGCAAGCCCAGCGTCACGCCGGGCGAGATCGTCACCTGCAAGGTCGACCTCGCCATGGTGCACGACTCGAGCGGGCCGCGGCGCCTCAAGCCCATGCTCGAGCGGCTCGGCGCCAGAGTGTGGGATCCCGCGAAGCTCGTCGTCATCACCGACCACTACGTGCCCGGCTACGACGAGGAAAGCCGCAAGATCCTGCGCATCGCGCGCGACTGGGTGAAGCAAGCCGGCGTCGAGCGCTTCCACGACGCCGAGGGCATCTGCCACGTCGTGCTTCCCGAGCGCGGCTATCTCAAGCCCGGCATGTTCGCGGTGGGCGGCGACAGCCATTCGCCTACCGGCGGCGCCTTTGCCGCGTACATGTTCGGCGTCGGCGCGACGGAAATGCTGGGCGTGGTCGTCACCGGCGAGATCTGGCTCAAGGTGCCGCACACCATCGCCATGCATTTCGACGGCGAGTTATCTCCGGGGGTCTGCGCGAAGGACGTCATGCTTCTCCTCATCGGCCGCTTCGGGCTGGACGGGGGGCAGTACCACGCGGTCGAGTATCGCGGCCCGGCGATCCGCAGGCTCGGCATGCAGGAGCGCATGACGCTCTGCAACATGACCGCCGAGCTCGGCGGGCAGACGGGGCTGGTCGCTTCCGACGACGTGACCCGCGAGTATCTGAATGCGGACGTCGAGATCTGGGACGGCGATGCCGGGGCCGCCGTGCTGGCCGAGCATCGCTTCCGGGCGCAAGACATCCCGCCCCAGGTGGCAGCACCGCACAGCCCTGCCAACAGCCGGCCGGTGAGCGAGTTCCGCGAGAAGCTCGATCTCGCCTACATCGGCGCGTGCACCGGAGCGAAGTTGGCGGATATGCGCATGGCTGCTCGAGTTCTGAAAAACCGGACCTCCCGAGTTCCCTTGCTACTCGCCCCGGCAAGCCGTCGCGACCAGGAAACCGCCGAGCGCGAAGGCACGCTCAAGGTGCTGCTCGATGCCGGCGCGGAACTCCTGCCCACCTCCTGCGGAATGTGCGCCGGCTACGGCGACCGGCTGCTCGCCGAGAACATGATTGCGATCTCGACCACGGCGCGCAATTTCAAGGGCCGAATGGGCGCGGCGACGGCGCAGGTCTACCTCGCGTCGCCTTATACCGTGGCAGCCTCGGCCGTCGCCGGGCGCATCGCCGATCCGCGCGAGCTTCTCCAATGAAGGCCTGGGTCTTCGGCGACAACCTCGACACCGATGCGATCGCGCCCGGGCGCTACATGAAGTTCGGCATCGAGGAGATCGCGCGCCATTGCCTGGAGGGCGTCGACCCTTCCTTCGCCCGCGACGTGCGGCCCGGCGACGTGCTGGTGGCCGGCAAGAACCTCGGCGCCGGCTCGTCGCGCGAGCAGGCGCCGGAAGCGCTCAGGCATCTCGGCGTGGCCGCGCTCGTCGCGGAGTCCTACGCCGGGCTCTTCTACCGCAACGCCATCAACCTCGGGCTGCCGGCCGTCGTCTGCCCGCAGGCGAAGCGCGTTCGCGCCGGCGACGAGCTTGGCCTCGATTTTGAATCCGGGGTGCTCGCCAACATCACTACCGGAGAGCGGCTCGCCTGCGAGCCCATCCCCAAGTTCCTCATGCAGATCATTCGCGACGGCGGCCTGCTGCCGCACCTGGAGAAAAAGCTTGCGCGACCGGCTTAACCGTCCTCCCCTGCTGCTCGCGCCGGGCGTCTATGACGCGCTGACCGCGCTGCTCGCCGAGCAGGCCGGCTTCGAGGCGGTCTATCTCTCGGGCGCGAGCATCGCCTACACGCGGCTCGGCCGGCCCGACATCGGCCTCGTGACCGCGAGCGAGGTCGCCGACACGCTGCAGAACATCCGCGAGCGCGTCTCGCTGCCGGTGATCGTCGACGCCGATACCGGCTTCGGCAACGCGCTCAACGTCGCGCGCACGGTGAAGCAATTCGAGCGCGCCGGCGCGAGCGTCATCCAGCTCGAAGACCAGTCGACGCCGAAGCGCTGCGGCCATCTCGAGGGCAAGGCGCTCGTGGCGGCGGCCGAAATGGCAGGCAAGCTCAAGGCCGCCCTGGACTCGCGCCGCACGGCGCTCGTCATGGCACGCACCGACGCGATCGCGGTGGAAGGGTTCGAGGCAGCGATGGAGCGCGCCGAGCGCTATCTCGAGGCCGGCGCAGACGTACTTTTCATCGAAGCGCCGCGCAGCGAGCAGGAAATGAAAGCGATCACCCAGCGCTTCGCCGCTCGGGTGCCTTTGCTCGCCAACATGGTCGAGGGCGGCAAGACACCGGTCCTCGACGCGGCGAGCCTCGAAGCGCTCGGCTACCGCCTCGCCATCTTTCCCGGCGGGCTCGCGCGCTGCCTGGCGTTCGCCGCCCAGGAGTACTTCACTGCCCTGCGGCGCGACGGCACGACGGCCGCGATGCGCAGCCGCATGCTCGATTTCCAGGGCCTGAACCGCGTCATCGGCACGCCGCAGATGCTCGAGCTCGGCAAGCGCTACGAAGGATGAGCCGCCGGTACGATGTCATCGTGGTCGGGGCCGGCCCGGTGGGGCTTGCCTGCGCTCTGAAGCTCGCACGGGCCGGTGTGGAGACGCTGCTCGTCGAGGCCGAGGGCCAGCTGAGCGAGGAGCTGCGCGCGTCGACCTTCCATCCGCCGACGCTCGACATGCTGGAGGAGTTCGACGTCACGTCCGGCCTGCTGCGGCAGGGACTCGTCACGCCGACCTGGCAGGTCCGCATGCACGAGACCGGCGAGCGGGCCGAATTCGACCTTTCGCTCCTCAAGGGCCACACGCGGCACCCGTACCGCCTGCAGTGCGAGCAGTGGAAGCTGTCGCGCCTGCTCGCCGGGATGCTGCCGGCCGAACCCTGGTTCGGCACCCGGGCGCTCGCGCTTTCGCAGACGGACCACGCCGTCCGTCTCACGGTCGAGCAAGGCGGCAAGCCGATGGAGCTGGAATGCGCCTACCTCGTCGGCGCGGACGGCGCGCGCAGCGCGGTGCGCAAGGCGCTCGGGTTGGGCTTCGAAGGCGTCACCTTTCCGGAAACCACGATCCTCGCGACGACGCATTTCGATTTCGCCGCACATCTGGACGGGCTCTCCGGCGTCAACTACTGCTGGGCGCCGAGCGGGACCTTCAGCCTGCTGCGGCTGCCGGGCGAATGGCGCGTGTCGCTCTATCCGGACGACGGCGAATCGGTCGAAGCGGCGCTCGAACCGGCGGCGATCGAGCGCAAGCTGCAGCGCATCGTGGCCCGCCCTGCGCCCTACCAAGTGCTGCAGACGCGACCCTACCGCATCCACCAGCGCGTCGTGGACCGCTATCGCGTCGGCCGCGTGCTCCTTGCCGGTGACGCCGCGCACCTCAACAGCCCCTCCGGCGGGATGGGAATGAACGGCGGCATCCACGACGCGTTCAACCTGGCCGAGAAGCTCGTGCGCGTGCTGCGCGGCGAAGACCCCGGCCTGCTCGACCTGTACGAGCGGCAGCGCCGCCCGGTCGCCCTCGAGCAGATCCTCGCGCAGTCCGGGCGCAATCGCGCGCGCATGCAGGAGCGCGATCCGCAGAAGCGCCTCGCCGCGCTGCGTGAGCTGCAGGCGATCGCCGCGGACCCGGAGCGCGCGCTGAAGCATCTGCTGCGCACCTCGATGATCGAAGGGCTGCGCCAGGCCGCCGCCATCCCCTGAGGTAGACTCGCGCCCATCCGATGCATCCCAACGAGCTCCCCGCCGAGATCGTCGAGCGCCTTCGCGCCCGCAGAGGCAGGCTTCATCTCTTCGACCGCCTCGATGCGCCGCGCAGCGCGCTCGTGGTGATCGACATGCAGCATGCCTTCGTCGAACCGGGCGCGCCTTCGGCCGTGCCGACCGCGCGAGAGATCGTGCCGAACATCAACCACCTCGCCGCTGCGCTGCGCGAGCGCGGGGGAACGGTCGCGTGGGTACAGGCGAGCTACACCCGCACCGGCCCCGGCTACTGGCCGCTGTTCTTCGACTACATGGTCGCGCCCGAGCTCTCCGTCCGTATCCTCGACGCGCTGCGTGAAGGCGCCGCCGGTCACGCGCTCTGGCACGAGCTCGACGTGCGGCCGCAGGATCTGCTTGTGCGGAAGAACCGCTACAGCGCCTTCTTTCCGGGCGCCTGCGAGCTGCCCGCGCGGCTGCGCGAGCGAGGCATCGATACGGTGCTCGTCGCCGGAACCATGACCAACGTGTGCTGCGAAGCCTCCGCGCGCGACGCGATGATGGACGGCTTCAAGACCGTGCTGGTTTCGGATGCGAACGCGGCACGGTCCGACGCCGAGCATGTCGCTTCGCTCGCCACCATCCTGCAGTTCTTCGGCGACGTGCGCACGACCGACGAAGCGCTGGCCCTCTTGCGCGCATGAGCTACGCCATCCGGGCGATCGATTGCGTGGTGAACCCGATCACCCCGGAGATCATGCGCCTGCGGCCGGCATGGTCGAGCGAGTTCTGGACGCGAAAGATCGGTCGCGGCTCGGCGCTCGCGGCCGGGGTGCCGCACGCGAGCATGCTGGCGATGATGGACGAAGCCGGCATCGAGCGCGCCTTCCTGGTCGCGACCAAGACCGGACGGCTCGGCCTGCCGGGAAGCTGGCACCTGCCCTACGAGCTCGTCGCCGACGCGTTGCGCCGCTATCCGGACCGGTTCTCGGGGCTCGCCGGTCTCGACCCCTACGAGGGAATGAGCGGCGTTCGCCAGCTCGAACGCGCGGTGCGGGAGCTTGGCTTCATCGGCGCGCACATGTATCCGCACTGGTTCGAGCTCGCGCCGGACCACGCGAAGTGGTATCCGTTCTACGCGAAGTGCGTCGAGCTGGACGTGCCGGTACAGATGCAGGTCGGCCAGTCGCTCATCTACGCCCCCGAGCAGCCGCTACGTAGCGTCGGCCGGCCGATCACGCTCGACGCGGTCGCCTGTGACTTCCCCGAGCTTAAGCTGGTCGGCATCCACGTCGGCATTCCGTGGGTCGACGAGATGATCGCCATGGCCTGGAAGCATCCGAACGTGTACATCGGCTGCGACGCCCATAGCCCGAAGTACTGGCCCGAAAGCTTCGTCAAGTACCTGAACAGCTACGGCCAGGACAAGGTGCTGTTCGGCACCGATTTTCCCGTGCTCGACTTCGTGCGCACGCGCGCGGAGATCGAGGCGCTCGGGCTGCGCGAGGAGCCTAAGCGCAAGCTGCTGCGCGAGAACGCGTTTCGCATCTACCGGATTTCCTAGGAGGACTCATGCACCGAGCATTCATAGTCATTCTGTTCGCCGCCCTTGGCGCCCTGGCCACCCCCGCGGTCGCCCAGGACAAGGTCGCTATCGGTATCGTCACCTCGCTCACCGGACCGATGGCGCCGCCGGGCAAGTTCCAGATGAACGGCTTCAATCTGGCCGCCGACGAGATCAATGCCGCCGGCGGCGTCGCGGTCGGCGCTCACCGCTACCGGATCGAGCTCAAGGTTTATGACACGCGGGCAAATCCCGCCGAGGGGGCATCGGCGATGCAGCGCCTCGCCACGGTGGACAAGGTCCCGGTGGTGCTCGGCGAGCTGCACAGCGGGGTCGCCGCCGCCGAGGCGCCGGTCGCCCAGGACTACGGCGTGCCACTCATCCTGACCGTGCCGACCGGCCCAAATCTCACCGAGCAAGGCAACCCCTTCCTTTTCCGAGTCAACGCGAGCAACGACCAGCTGAACCTCGCGCTCGCCGAGTTCATCAAGCAGCGCGGCTGGTTTCCGCTTTCCTTCATCGCCTGGAACAACGACGCGGGGCGCGGCGGCGTGAACGGCATGAAGAAGCTCCTCGGAGAGGACAAGACCGGCTACGTCGGCTACTTCAACGTCGGCGATGTCGACTTTTCGAGCCACATCGCCAATATCCGCGCCGCCGGCGCACGCGCGGTGATGCTGTTCATGGACGAGGAGCCCGGTAGCCTCGCCATCAAGCAGATCCGCGACGCCGGCCTGAAGACGCAGCTGATCGGAACGCTGGCGATGGGCTCCGACCGTTTCCTCAAGCGGCTCGATGCCGGGCGGCTCGAAGGGATGGTGCAGTACAACGCCTTCCCGCCCAACGCCAACACTCCGCGCATCCGATCCTTCAGCGAGCGGTACCGGAAGAAGTTCGGCGAGGAGGCGCACGGCTTCGCGGCGCAGTCCTACGACGGGCTGATGATGGTCGCGGCCGCGATGCAGAAGTCAGGCACAGTCACCGACGGCAAGGCGCTGCGTGACGCGCTCGCCGGCATGGAACACGACGGCGTCATCGGCCGGATCCGCTTCGACGCCAAGGGGCAGGCGCACCCGCCGGTCTACGTCACGCAGTGGTGCGCCAACGGGACCCGGCGCATCCTCTACCCGGACAATCTGAAAGCCGATTGCGGCGCCGGCTAACCCGGCATGACGGCGGCGCTCCTCGAGCAGGTCGTCAACGGCCTGATGACCGGGTCGGTCTACGTCCTGGTCGCGCTTGGCATGGTACTCATCTACGGCGTGATGCAGGTGCTGAACTTCGCGCACGGGGTGCTCTTCATGCTGGGCGGCTACCTCTGCCACTTCTTCTTCACCCGCCTCACCGGGAGCTACTCGCTCGCGCTCCTCCTTACCATGGCCCTGCTCGCGGCGATCGGCGTCGCCCTCGAGCGCGGCGTGTTCCGCCCGCTCCAGGGCAATCTGCGCAATCAGGTAATCGCCTCGCTGGGGCTGATCCTCGTCGTCGAGAACCTGGTGATCGCGCTATGGGGCCCCAACGCGCTGCAACTTCGGGTCCCGGCCACCGAGCGGCTGGTCGCGCTCGGCGAACTGCGCTTTCCCCTGCAGCACCTGATGATCATCGCTGTCACCGCGCTCGTGGTGGCCGCGCTGTTCGCCTTCCTGAAGTACAGCAAGCTCGGCACGGCATTGCGCGCCACCAGCCAGGATCGGCACGCCGCCATGGTGGTGGGGATCCCGGTCGAGCGCCTCGACATGGCGAGCTTCGCGCTCGGCACGGCGCTCGCCGCTCTCGGCGGCGCGCTGGTCGGCCCGCTCTTCCTAGTGTTCCCCCAGATGGGCGATGCGCCGCTGGTGAAGGGCCTGGCCGGAATCCTGCTCGGCGGCATGGGCAGCGTAATGGGTGCGGTTCTCGGTGGACTGATCATCGGCGTCGCGGAGTCGGTGTCGACCCTTTACCTGCCGACTGACTATCGCGATTCAGTCGCCTTCGCGATCATGGTGCTGATCCTGCTTGCGCGCCCGCGCGGGCTGTTCGGCGTGCGCGTGCGCGGCGAAGGATGAAGCGGCTCGTCCTCACAGCCTTCCTGGCGGCTCTCTACTTCGTCCCCGCCGTCGCACCGCCCTACCTGTTGCATGTGCTTGTGCTCTCGTGCCTGTACGCCATTCCAGCCGTCGGCCTGAACCTGATGCTCGGCTACACCGGCCTAGTCTCTCTCGGGCACATTGCGTTCGCCGGCATTGGCGCCTACACCGCCGCCGTGCTCATGGTGGACGCGCAGCTCGGATTCTGGACGGCTTTACCGCTCGCCGTGTTGGCCGCCGGAGGAGCAGGCGCCGTGATTGGCAGCATCTGCCTGCGCTTCCGCAGCCACTTCTTCATGATCGTGACGCTCGCCTTCGGCCTCATGCTCTACTCGGTGATGAACAACTGGGACGAGGTGACGCGCGGCGCGGCGGGGTTTCCCGGCATTCCGCGCCCTGCTCCTATTGGAAGCTTCAGCTTCGGACCGCTGCCGAATTTCTACTAC
>Ga0153915_10006723_pt1 | contig 10799 bp, 9 predicted proteins | sample Opewatmetagenome_2_FD_107003 | JGI IMG/M metagenome (GOLD analysis project Ga0153915, IMG submission 107003) | Freshwater wetland microbial communities from Ohio, USA - Open water 3 Core 3 Depth 3 metaG | ecosystem: Environmental > Aquatic > Freshwater > Wetlands | place: USA: Ohio, Lake Erie...
CAGAAAATAGGAGAAGGGACATTTAACGCCGAACTGCCGGAAATAAATACGACAGATGAGATAAGCGAGCTTACAAAAACATTTTCCGTAATGCAGGAAACGTTAAAACATACTATCGAACAGCTGAAAAATGCAAATGCCGAACTTGAAGAATACAGCCGGACGCTTGAAGAAAAAGTCGAGATCAGAACATCCGAATTAAGAGAGAAAAATTCCCAGCTCGATAAAGCTGTTGAGAATGTAAGAACACTCAGCCATATAGGAAGAGAAATAACTTCAACTCTTAATCTGGAATCAATTTTCGTTACAGTTTATGAAAGGGTGAATAATCTTTTGGATGCGGGCAGTTTCTTAATTATGGTTCTTAATGAGAAAGAACAGTCTTTGGAATGCAGGCTTGCAATTGAAGAGGGAGAAAGGCTTCCCGAATTTAATTTCAGCACTCTCGATAAGAACCGGTTCGCAGTCTGGTGCCTCGATAACCGCAAACCGGTATTTATAAACGATGTTGACAACGAATATTCAAAATACATCGCTACACGCGCAAAACCGAAAGCAGGACGTTATGTATCATCCCTTATTTACCTTCCTCTTATTGTAGGCGAAAAAATAATAGGGGTTATATCGGCGCAGAGTTATAATAAACAAGCTTATACGGAAAACCATTTAAGCATTTTTCAGAACCTTGCAAACTATACCGCAATTGCGCTCGACAATGCGTTTGCTTACGAAAATGTTAATAGAGCTAACACCGAACTTAAAGAAGCGCAGACACAGTTAATTCAAGCTGAAAAAATGGCTTCCCTTGGACAGCTTACCGCGGGAATCGCACATGAGATTAAGAACCCTCTTAATTTTATTAATAATTTCTCTGAGATATCAATCGATATTTCAAAAGAACTTATTGAAGAAATAGATAACCAGAGCGACAGGCTCGACCCGAAATCGGTCGATTATATAAAAGAAATTCTCAACGACCTGAATCAGAACGCTAAAAAAATAAACGAACATGGCAAAAGAGCAGACAGTATTGTAAAAGGAATGCTCCTTCATTCAAGAGGCAAATCGGGGGAAAGACAGCAGACAAATCTTAATGATCTCCTTCAGGAATACCTTAATCTGGCATATCACGGTTTCAGGGCGCAGGATTCCACATTCAACCTTAAAATGGAAACCAACTTCGATTCATCAATTGAACCGGTTAATATCGTTCCCCAGAACATCAGCCGTGTATTTCTTAATATCTTTAATAACGGCTGTTATTCTGTTCATGAGAAAAAGAAAGAAAAGAAAGATTCCTATAACCCGGTTCTAAGTGTTTTCACAAAAAACCTCGGCGATAAAATAGAGATTAGAATACGGGATAACGGAAAAGGGATTCCGCAGGATATTCTTGATAAGATATTCAACCCTTTCTTTACAACAAAGCCCACAGGCAAAGGAACCGGGCTTGGCCTTTCGTTAAGTTACGATATCATTGTTCAGGAACATAAAGGAGAATTAAAAGTTTCTTCAGAACCGGGAGATTATGCCGAATTTACAATAACCATACCCAAAAATTTATAATCGAGGAGTCTTATGATCAGAGTAATGGTTGTAGATGATGAACGCGATATTGAATCTCTGTTTAAACAGAAATTCAGGAAAGAAATTAAAGAGAAATATATTGATTTTCATTTTACTTTTTCGGGCGAAGATGCGCTTGAATACCTGAATACCGCCAAAGCCGCAGACCTGGTCTTAATTCTTTCCGATATAAACATGCCGGGGATTAATGGCATTGAACTTCTCCGCATACTCAAAGAGAAGTATTCACATCTAAAAGTTTTTATGATTACCGCTTACGAAGATAAAGAGAAATATGAAAAAGCCGTTCAATACGGCGCCGAAGAATATTTTACGAAACCGATAGATTTCGAAAAACTGAAAAACGAAATATTTTCATTAATTAAATGAAGCGAGTTGACATGCCCGAAAAAATGTTAGTAGTTGATGATGAACCGGATCTTGAATCTTTAATACGCCAGCGTTTCAGAAAAAAAATCAGAGACGGAGAATATGACTTCGTATTTGCAGGAAACGGACTTGAAGCTCTGAGCAGACTCTTAGAACATAAGGATATAGGCATTATTCTAAGCGATATCAATATGCCGGAAATGGACGGGCTTACCCTTCTGGCAAAATTAAATGAATTAAGAAACCCGGCTTTAAGAACTGTAATTGTCTCGGCTTACGGCGATATGGATAATATCAGAACAGCTATGAACCGCGGCGCTTATGACTTTGTAACCAAACCTGTCGATTTTGCCGATCTTGAGATGACTATCGAGAAAACCATAAGAGAACTTGAACTTGTAAGGAATGCAGTAAGAGAACATGATAAACTTATTGCCATTCAGTATGATCTCGATACAGCCCGGAGCATTCAATCGGCTATTCTGCCTAAAAAATTTCCTCCATTCCCCGAAAAGAATGAATTTGAAATTTTCGCTTCTATGGAACCCGCTAAAGAAGGGGGAGGCGATTTATATGACTTTTTCCTTCTCGATAACGAACGGCTTGGCTTTGTAATCGGCGATGTTTCAGGCAAAGGAGTTCCCGCGGCAATTTTTATGGCCGTTAGCCGCACTCTTATTAAGGCTACCGCCTTAAAAGGTATTTCGCCCGATGAATGCCTCACTTATGTGAACAATCTTTTATGCATTGAAAGCGTCTCTTCGATGTTCGTTACAGTATTCTACGGAATCCTTAATTATAGAACAGGCGAACTTGTCTATTCTAACGGCGGGCACAATCCCCCATACGTTTTATCGCAAGATGGGAATGTAACCGAACTTCCCTTAACAGGAGGCCTTGCGCTTGGGGTTATGGACGATTTTGTTTATAATTCAAACAGCGTCAAGCTCAATTCCGGCGATATCTTATACACCTTTACAGACGGTATAACTGAAGCTATGGATGCCAACGGACAGCTTTATACCGAAAAAAGGCTTGTGGACTTTCTTAAAGAAAATAATAAACTGAACGTTACAGATTTAATTAAACACAGTTTTGTAAACGTCCGGGAATATGCTTCAGGAGCGCAGCAGTCTGACGATATTACCGCTCTCGCTGTTAAACTTTTTTAATCACTTAACGTGAAAACATTATGCAGAGAGAAAGAAACAGAATACATTTTACATTTGAGATAAAAGCAGAGCTGGATAATTTTCCGGCATTTATCGATTTTATTGATTCCAGTCTTGCAAAAACGGGAATAGAACTGAAAGAGAAAATTGACGTTATTACTGCATGCGAGGAATTGATTGTAAATGTGATTAACTATGCATATTCCGGCGAGAAAGGAAACCTTAAGATAGATTTTGAAGCTGATGAATCTAATATAGGAATAACTTTTACCGATAGCGGAAAAGAATTCAATCCCCTTGCAGGAACGGGGCCAGATATAAACCTTCCAATTGAAGAACGCGAAGCCGGAGGGCTCGGAATCCTGATGGTTAAAAATCTGATGGATGATGTAAAGTATGAGTTTAAAGGCGGAAAGAATTGTTTATCCGTCTCAAAAAAAATATTTCATGAATAATAATTCGGGAACTGATATGGTTAGATTATTTTCAAAAACATTTTTTGTATGCAGCCTGTTTGCCTTTGTATTGTTTTCAGGATGCAGTAAAAGGGAAAAAATTACAACCCTTCAGCAGCTTGACGGGAAGGAATTTGCAGTGCCGACTGGGACAGTCGCCGATAAACTTGTTCTTTCGAAGTTCCCAAATGCAAAGTTTAAATACTTCAATACCGTACTTGATGCGTGCCTTGCGGTAAAAAGCGGCAAAGCAGATGCGGCGGCATACGATGAACCGATATTGAAGAATATTGCCGGTAAAAATCCCGGCTTAAAGGTAATTAACGAAATGATTACAACAGATAATTACGGTTTTGCAGTTCAGTTGGGAAACAACGAACTCAAGGATGCAATTGACAGCGTTGTCCTTAATCTCAAATCCACCGGTGAATACAGTGTAATGCTCGACCGGTGGCTGCCAAAGGAGGGCTCCCCTCAGCCGATGCCTTCAATGGCTGATAGCGGTACGAACGGCATATTAAGATTGGGCACTGCCGCTGTTACAGAACCTTTTTCTTTCGTTGACGGTTCGCAGAAAATAACCGGGCTTGATATTGAAATTGCTTACCGTGTTGCACAAAAATTAAATAAGAAACTTGAAATTGTTAATATGGATTTCGGCGCTATGATACCTGCGCTGATGGCCAAAAAAGTTGATATGATAGGCGCATGTATTACAATAACTGAAGAACGCTCCAAAAGTGTTTTATTTTCTGCGCCATATTACATCGGCGGCATAGCGGCGCTTGTAAAAGAATAACAGGTTATTATATGAAAAAACATTTTGTATCGGCGTCATTATTTTTAATACTGCTTTTTATTTGCGGGTGCGGCGATTCGCGGAAACAGATTACTCAGCTTGAAGATGCAAAGAACGCAAAAATAGGCGTTATGACAGGCACTACGGGAGAGCAGCTTACTATTAAAAGATATCCTCAGGCTTCAGTAAAAAGTTTTGACGATGTTATGGACGCAATTGCGGCATTGAAATCGGATCAGATTGACGCCGTGGTAACGGGCTTTCCCACTGCAATGAATGTGTGCAAGAAAAACAAAGACCTTACATATCTTAAAGATGCATTGGATTATGAAAATACCGCAATAGCCCTTAGAAAAGGAAACGAAAAACTTCTTTCGGAACTGAATGGCTTTATTGCAGAACTGCATAATGATGGAACGCTTAAAGATATGCGCCGGCGCTGGTTTAAAACCGATACCTCTCCTTACGAAACTGTTGATATTAAAGCTCCGGAAAAAGGAGAAGTTCTTAAAATCGGCGTCGCGGCTACAAGAGAGCCGTTTTGTTTCCTTAACGCGAATAAAAAAGTAACCGGACACGACGGCGAGCTTGCTTACAGGGTTTCAGCAAAACTTAAAAGGCCGGTAGAATTTGTGGATATGAAATTCGGGGCGTTGATTACCGCCCTGCAGTCAGGAAAAATTGATTTGATAATCACAGGTATGACAGCAACGCCTGAGCGGAAAAAATCGGTTGATTTTACCGAATCATATTTTGAAAATTCACAGGTTATGCTCGTTAAGAAACCGGTTGAGGAAAAAACTGGCTCCGGCAATAAAACCGTACAGCTTAAAACACACGATGACTTGAAAGACAAGAAAATAGGAGTTCTTCTCGGTTCTGTTCACGATACCTACGTTGCCCAGCGTTTTCCAAAAGCTGCAGCGCTTCAGTATAAGAATCCTTCTGAACTCGTTCTCGCGGTAAAATCGGGTAAAGTCGATGCCGCACTGTACACACACGAGACGCTTCTGGAAATCTTAAGGAACGATAACAGCCTTACATTACTCGGCGATACTCTTTTCTCCGTTCCGATTGCTATGGGCTTTAATAAGCAAAGCGATGAATTAAGAGAGAAATTTAATTCTTTTCTTAAAGCAATTAAGTCCAATGGCTTATATAACGATATGGTTGACCGGTGGATGATAAAAGGCAATACTGCAATGCCCGAAATTAAGAACAGCGGCCAAAACGGAACAATAGTAGTCGGAATGGTAAGCGATAAAGGATTGCCTTTCACTGTGGTTAAAGACAATAAACTTATCGGTTTCGATATAGAACTATCTCAGCGTTTTGCGGCTTTTCTAGGCAAGACGATTAAGTTTTCGGACATGGAATTCGGCAGCCTTATAATAGCGGCGGCTACTAAAAAAATAGATATGATAGCAAGCACGCTTATGATAACCGAAGAAAGGAAAAAACAGGTTGATTTTTCCGATCCTTATATGCATCTCGGCGCCAGCGTATTCGCATTAAAGAACAACGTATCCCCTCCTGAAGAACTTAAATTAAGAACGGTTAACGATCTTGCTGATAAAAAGATTGGAGTTTACGAAGGCACGCTTCATGATGTATTTGTTACGAAAAAATTCCCTGATGCCCCGATCAAAAGATTCAACAGCACTACTGATATTCTTCTTGCTTTAAGAGCTGGGAAAATTGACGCTGCTTTATATGATTACTATGCCGCAAAAGTTATGCTCTACTCAAGCCCCGATATAGGCCTTCTTGCAGAAAATGTGCTTGATCTTCCCCTAGGCATAGGTTTCAGCAAAGAAAACCCTCAACTGAAAAATGAATTTAACGAATTTTTGGATAAAGCTAAATCAGACGGATCATTAAAGACAATTCAGGATAGATGGCTTGTAAATGAACCCGATAAAGTTATAATGCCTGAATTTAATTTCGACAGGAAAGGCAAAAAGCTTACCCTTGCAGTTGCAATAGGCGATCTTCCCTATTCGGCGATGGTTAACGGCGAATTTGCAGGTTTCGATATCGAACTCGTTAAAACATTTGCGCTTAAAAAAGGATATGACCTTCGGATAGTATCGATGGATATTTCCGCTCTTGTTCCCGCCCTTGCCGCAGGCAAAGTTGATATGATGGCCGATTGTATTGCAATTACGGAAGAAAGGGCCAAGACAATTGATTTTTCCAACGGCTACCTTAATCTTAAAACATCAGTAGTTACTCTTAAAAAGAGTCTCGCGGCAAATAATGAAACGGTTAAAAAAGAATCGGAGCCTTCTTTTCTGGATGATATAATAACCAGTTTTAATAATAATATAATAGTTGAAAAGAGGTATCTGCTGATTCTGGAAGGGCTCCAGACAACAATTGAAATATCCATACTGGCAATTTTATTCGGCACCCTTCTCGGCTCTTTAATTTGTTATATGAGAATGTCAAAGAAAAAATCTCTTCAAATTCCGGCTAAGGTATATATTTCGCTGCTTCGCGGCACTCCGGTTCTTGTTGTGCTTATGATAATTTTTTACGTTGTTTTTGCTTCCATTGACGTTGACCCGGTAATCGTAGCGGTAATTGCTTTTGGAATGAATTTCGGCGCTTATGTTTCGGAAATGTTCAGAACAGGCATTGAAGGGGTAGATAAAGGACAGAATGAAGCGGGCATTGCAATCGGGTTTACGAAAATCGAAACATTCATTCATATCATAGCGCCTCAGGCGGCAAGACGCATCCTTCCTGTTTATAAAGGGGAAGTAATTTCCCTTGTAAAAATGACTTCAATTGTTGGATATATTGCGGTCCAGGACCTTACAAAGGCAAGTGATATAATACGCAGCCGCACATTTGACGCCTTCTTCCCGTTAATAATGGTTGCATTTATGTATTTCTTTATTTCGTGGCTGCTTATGCTGCTGCTCGGATACCTTGAGAGGAAATTCGACCCTAAGTTTAGAATAAAAAGAGGTTAGGATAATGATAAAAGTTGAAAACCTTTCCAAAAGTTTCGGTAATATTGAGGTTTTAAAAGACATTAATATTGAAATAAATAAAGGGGAAGTAATATCCATTATAGGCCCTTCAGGAACGGGAAAAAGCACATTCCTAAGATGCCTTAATCTGCTTGAAACCCCAAGCGGCGGAAAAATATCCATAGACGGCAAAGATATTTTGAACGGCAAAACCGATGTAGCAAAAGTCCGCCAGAAAATGGGCATGGTGTTCCAGTCTTTTAATCTATTCTCTCATCTTACCGTTATGGATAACCTTACGATAGGCCCTAGAAAACTTCTCGGAAAGAAGAAAGAAGAGGCTGAGAAAAAAGCTTTGGAACTTCTCAAGATGGTCGGGCTGGCGGAAAAAGTGCATAGCTTTACAGATGAACTTTCTGGAGGACAGAAACAAAGAGTTGCAATTGCCCGGTGCCTTTCAATGGACCCCGAAATAATTCTTTTTGACGAACCTACTTCGGCTCTCGATCCTACAATGGTAAGCGAAGTGCTTGCAGTTATAAGGCGCCTTGCCAAAGAAGGAATGACTATGGCTATCGTCACTCACGAGATGGACTTTGCAAAAGATGTTTCAAACAGAGTGCTTTATATGGATGAAGGGCTTATATATGAAGACGGGCTCCCTAATCAGATATTCCAAAACCCGCAAAGGGAAAAAACAAAAGCATTTATTCATAGAATCCGCAGTTTCAACTATAAGATAAACACACCTGATTACGATCTCTACGCTATGAATGCTGAAATGGAACATTTCTGCGAGAAACATGTCTTCTCGAAAAAAATGATTAATAACGTGCTTCTTCTTGTGGAAGAGCTTCTCGCTATTCATAATAATCAGGTTAAAACTTACAATATTGACTTTACCCTCTCCTATTCCGAGAAAAGAGATACTCTGGAAATTACTTATGAATATGAAGGCGCCGAAGGAAATATGCTCGACAGTGTAGACGAGTTCGATATCGGGCTTACAATTATTAAAAATCTGACCGAAACCATTGAATATCGGCATGCCGATGGTAAAAATAAATTAATCCTGTTCTTTAAAAGAGGTTAATACAAAATGAATATCCGGTATATAGTTTGTTTTCTTATTTTAATTTTATTGACCGCCTGTTCACGGAAAGCCGAAAAAATCACAAAACTTGACCAATTAAAAGATAAAAGGATATGCGTGCTGACCGGTTCCGCCGGGGATATTGCGGCAAGAACTTCTTTCCCAGGCGCGCAGATTCTAGACATGTCTGTTGCGGCCGACGCCGCGCTCGCTGTTAAATCGGGCAAAGCAGACGCTTTTGTTTATGACAATAATGTGCTCCTGAATATTGCAGAAAAAAATCCCGATTTGATAATTCTTGAAGAGCCGGTATCTCAGCTTGAAATTGCAGCCGGAATTAAAAAAGAGAATATTGTACTGCTTACTGAAATAAATTCGGCAATAAATGAACTCAAAAGAAGCGGAATAATTGACGATTTGAAAAAGAAGTGGATAAATAAAGATAAATCAATATCGCGCAGCGCCATTAATATTCCGCGGAATAATATCAAAGGGACTCTGAGGATGGGAACATGCGCAAATATTGAGCCCTTTTCGTTCATAAAAGATGGGCAGCCCGGCGGGTTCGATATCGAATTAAGCAAGCTTATCGGAAATCTTATCGGAAATAATATTGAAATTATTGATATGGCTTTTGAAGGGCTGATACCCGCCCTTCAATCAGGTAAAATAGATTTCGCTCTTTCCAATTTTAATATAACCGAAGAGAGAAGAAAATCTATTAATTTTTCTACTCCCTATCTGTCAAATAATATTTCGGCATTAGTAAGAAAATAAAGAATAAAACAGGATATATGATGACCATTACAAAAACCTTAAACAATGAAAATACGCTCCTTTCCTTATCAGGAAGGCTCGACACAATAACAAGCAATTCACTTTCAGGCGAACTGGAAAAAGTATTTGAAGAAAAACCTTCCTGCATTACAATCGATTTTAATGAACTGGAGTACATAAGCAGCGCCGGCCTGCGTGTTTTAATCGATGCGCAGAAAAAAGCTAATTCCGCCGGAACCAAGCTTGTTATTACCGGAGCGAATGATAATATTAAAGGAATATTCGAAATTACAGGCTTTTCGAAAATACTCACAATTGAATAGCAGCTTTTACAGAGACGCCTTTCTGCATCTCTGCGGCTTTTTGTTCTTTATTCAATATTTAAAGTTTATGTAAATACTCAGTTTTGCTTTATGATGCAACTATAATAATTTCAATAATATCTTATTAAATTGTTTGGGCTGCAAGCTGTAAATTATTGAAACGCGAACGATTATTTATTATACTTTATTTTAAAATATTTTTGTATTTATCAGCGGTTGGGATATTGTTCTGTTTTTAAATAAGTTTTTCAAACATTACAGATACCCGGCTTTTCAAAGCCGGCATAAATCTATTTTAAATAATATTCATTTTAACAGGAGAAGAAATGGAACAAACTGGAAAAAAGAACTTAGGGTATTATATGCGCGTACTTCACCGCGATCTTGGTTTCTTTGTAATAGGGCTGACGATAGTCTATGCTTTGAGCGGCATTGTTCTTATCTATAGGGATAAAGGTTTTATGAATGCAGAAGTTCAAGTTGAAAAAACTTTGCCCGCCAATCTGGAACTTCGCGAACTTGGAAGAGAATTAAGAATAAGGGATCTCAGAGAGATAAAGACCGAGGGAGACGTAGTTTACTTTGAAAGCGGGTCTTATAATAAAACAACAGGACAAGCTGTTTATAAAACCAGAGAAGTCATTTTCCCCTTCAACAAATTTATAGAGCTTCATAAATCAAACAGCAGAGAAGCCGCTCATTGGTTTTTGACTTTATACAGCATAGTGTTAGTTTTTCTCTCTATCTCTTCATTTTGGATGTTCAAAGTAAGCACAAATTCATTCAGGAGAGGTTTATATATTTCAGGAGCCGGAATATTATTTACAATATTGATTTTTTTAATTTGATTTACCTTTTATATAAAACCGCATAGAAACGGCCTATGCGGTTTAACTTTTCAGGAAAGTAATTATAAATTTTGTTCCTTTATTTTTTTCGCTTGCAACCGATATATCAGCATTATTTAATTCACAGTATTTTTTAACCAGAGCCAGCCCTAATCCGTTGCCTTCAAACCTGCGGGTATATCCCCTTTCTTCCTGCGAAAAGGGATTAAATAAATCGGGAAGGTATTCCTTGGATATCCCTATTCCGCTGTCTTCAACAGCCACTGAATAATTCCCATGCTTATCTGCGCTCTCAACATAAACCTTCACAAACCCTTTTTCGGTATATTTAACAGCATTATCAATCAGGTTTGCAAATATTTGAGTAATTGTATATTCATCGCCGAAAACCGGAA
>Ga0153915_10006724_pt1 | contig 10798 bp, 10 predicted proteins | sample Opewatmetagenome_2_FD_107003 | JGI IMG/M metagenome (GOLD analysis project Ga0153915, IMG submission 107003) | Freshwater wetland microbial communities from Ohio, USA - Open water 3 Core 3 Depth 3 metaG | ecosystem: Environmental > Aquatic > Freshwater > Wetlands | place: USA: Ohio, Lake Erie...
CAGCGCCGCGGTCGCGCGCTCCGGCGTGATCGAGGCCATCCTCGCCCGCGTCTCGAGCGGGCTTTCGCGCACGAGCTCGCAGATCTTCCTGCTCGTCGGCTCGGTGACCTTCCTCTCGGCGCTGGTCAAGAACATCGGCGCGCTCGCGATGCTGATGCCCGCAGCCTTCCAGATGGCGAAGAAATCCAATTCCTCGCCGTCCTCCTTCCTGATGCCGATGTCGTTCGGGTCGCTGCTCGGCGGGCTGATGACTCTGATCGGCACCTCGCCGAACATCATCGTCTCGCGGGTGCGCGAGAAGATGACCGGCCAGCCGTTCGGCATGTTCGACTATATGCCGGTGGGCCTCGGTCTCGCCGTTGCCGGCCTGGTCTTCCTCCGCTTCGGCTACCGCCTGCTCCCTTCGGGCCGGCACGCCGTTCCGACGCTGGGCGAAGCATTGGACATCAACGACTATGTGACCGAGGCCCGGATCCCGCGTGGAAGCGTGGCGAGCGGGCTGACCGTCGCCGCGCTTACTATACGGTTCGACGAGGATATCACGGTGGCGGGCATTCACCGCGACGAGAACCAGCTTTCGCCGCTCGCCGACGCAAGCCTGGAAGCGGGCGACATCCTGCTGCTCAGGGGCGAGCCGGAAGCGCTAGAGCGCGCGATCGTGACGACCGGGCTCGAGCTGAGCGGGCAGCACCGCACGACCGTGACCGAGACCGCTTCGAACGAAATGGGGGTGATAGAGGCGGTGGTGGGGACCAACTCGATCCTGATCGGCCAGGCCGCCGGCAGGATGGACCTGCACGACCGGCATGGCGTCAATCTGCTCGCCGTGGCGCGCGGCAGCGAGCGGATCAACACACGGCTGCGCGACGTCACCCTCGCGGCGGGCGACATCCTCGTGCTTCAGGGCAAGCTCGACCGTTTGCCCGAGCGGCTGCGCGAGCTCGGCTGCCTCCCGCTCGCCGAGCGCTCGCTGCGGCTCGGCAAGAACACGCGCGGCCTGCTTGCGATCGGGATCCTCGCGGCGGCGATGCTGTTGACGGCGCTCGGCTGGGTGCCGGTGGCAATGGCCTTCTTCGGCGCGGCCGGGCTGATGATGCTCTCCGGAGCGCTACCGCCGCGCGAGGCCTATGACCATATCGAGTGGCCGATCCTGGTGATGCTCGGCTGCCTGATCCCGGTTTCCGATGCGCTGCGGACGACCGGCGGGACCGAGGTCGTCGCCAACTGGTTGTCGGCGACCGCCGCGACGCTTCCGCCCTGGGGAGCGGTCGGTCTGATCCTGCTCGCGGCGATGGCGGTGACGCCGTTCCTCAACAATGCCGCGACGGTGCTGGTGATGGCGCCGATCGCAGCCGAGTTCGCCGGCAATCTCGGCTTCCGCCCCGAAGCCTTCCTGATGGCGGTGGCGGTGGGCGCCGGCTCCGACTTCCTCACGCCGATCGGCCACCAGTGCAACACGTTGGTGATGGGGCCGGGCGGATACCGGTTCGGCGACTATGCGCGGCTCGGCGCTCCACTGTCGCTGCTCGTCGTCCTGATCGGCGTGCCGCTGATCCTCGCGGTGTGGCCGCTGCACTGAGAACGTTCGTTCCGCCGAAGCGGAAACGGCACCAGCTGGCTAGTGCCGTCCGAAATCCTCAGCCTGTCGCCGCGGCCCTGTTCGCGCGCTTGCGCTCGTGCGGATCGAGGTGGCGCTTGCGCAGCCGGATCGACTTGGGGGTGACCTCGACCAGCTCGTCCTCGTCGATATAGGCGATCGCCTGCTCGAGCGTGAGCTTGCGCGGCGGGGTGAGGCGGACCGCCTCATCCTTGCCGCCCGAGGCGCGGAAGTTGGTCAGCTGCTTCGCGCGCAGCGGATTGACATCCAGGTCGTCGTTCTTGGCATTCTCGCCGACGATCATTCCTTCGTAGACCGGCTCGCCTGGGTTGATCATCAGCGCGCCGCGCTCTTCGAGCGAGGTGAGCGCGTAGGCGACGGCATCGCCGGTCCCGTTGGAGATCAGCACGCCGTTCTTCCGGCTCCCGATCGGTCCGCGATAGGGCCCGTATTTCTCGAACAGCCGGTTCATGATGCCGGTGCCGCGCGTGTCGGAGAGGAACTCGCCATGATAGCCGATCAGCCCGCGCGACGGGGCCGAGAAGGTGATGCGGGTCTTGCCCGCGCCGGACGGGCGCATGTCGGTCATCTCGCCCTTGCGCTGCGCCATCTTCTCGACGACCGTGCCGCTATATTCGTCGTCGACGTCGATCACGACCGTCTCATAGGGCTCCTCGCGCCCGTTCGGGCCGTCGCGGAACAGGACGCGCGGCCGGCTGATCGAAAGCTCGAAGCCTTCCCGCCGCATCGTTTCGATCAGCACGCCAAGCTGCAACTCGCCGCGCCCCGCCACCTCGAAGCTGTCCTTGTCGGCGCTTTCGGTGATGCGGATCGCGACATTGCCTTCCGCTTCGCGCTCCAGGCGATCCCAGATCATCCGGCTCGTCACCTTGCTTCCCTCGCGGCCCGCCATCGGGCTGTCGTTGACGCTGAAGGTCATCGCCAGGGTCGGCGGATCGATGCGCTGCGCGTGGAGCGGCTCCGACACGTTCGGCTCGACGATCGAGTTGGAGACGGTGGCCTTGGTCAGGCCGGCGATGGCGACGATGTCGCCCGCTCCGGCCTCTTCGACCGGAACCCGCTCGAGCCCGCGGAACGCCATGATCTTGGTGGCGCGACCTTCCTCGACGACAACGCCGTCGGCGTCGATCGCCTTGATCGGCATGTTGATGGTGAGCTTGCCGCTGACGATCCGGCCGGTGAGCACGCGTCCGACGAAATTGTCGCGATCGAGCAAGGTGGCGAGCATCTTGAACGGGCCGTCGGGATCCGCGTCGGGGGCCGGGACATGGCTGACGATCGTCTCGAAGAGCGGGGACAGATCGCCCGAACGGACATCGTCGCTCGCCCCGGCATAGCCGGCGCGGCCGGACGCGTAGAGAGTCTGGAAATCGAGCTGCTCGTCGGTCGCATCGAGGCTGAGGAACAGCTCGAACACTTCGTCGAGGACCTCGGCCGCGCGGGCGTCGGGACGGTCGATCTTGTTGACCACCACGATCGGGCGCAGCCCGAGCGCGAGCGCCTTGCCGAGGACGAACTTGGTCTGCGGCATCGGCCCTTCGGCGGCATCGACGAGCAGGATGACCCCATCGACCATCGACAGGATGCGCTCCACCTCCGCGCCGAAATCGGCGTGGCCAGGCGTGTCGACGATGTTGATGCGCGTGCCGTGCCATTCGACCGAGGTGCACTTGGCGAGGATCGTGATCCCCCGCTCCTTCTCGAGGTCGTTCGAATCCATCGCACGCTCTTCGATGCGCTGGTTGTCGCGGAACGTCCCGGACTGACGGAATAGCTGGTCGACGAGCGTAGTCTTGCCGTGGTCGACGTGCGCGATGATCGCCACGTTGCGGAGGCCCATTTCAAATTCCAGTGAAGGAGAGGTTTTAGCAGGGCTGCACATAAGCATAATATTGCGGCGCAACAAGGGCAGGCGCGCGCCTATCGCCACGCCGCGCCCCCGTGGATTGCTTCGTGCCGGGTCAGGCGGTCAGCCGTTCGAGGATCTCGACGCCGCGAAGCAGGGCGCGCTTCTCGCTGTCCGCCAGCCGGGCGAGGCGGGCCGAAAGCGCCCCCGCCTGGGCCCTGCGGGCAGAATCGAGGAAGGCGATGCCGGCCGGGGTCGCGGCGATCCGCACGCTGCGGCGGTCGTTCTCCGGAATCTCGCGGGTGACGAGCCCGTCGCGCACAAGGGCGTCGACGACCCGCGACATGGTCGGTGCGCGGACGCGCTCGCGCGCCGCCAGCGCCGCCAGCGACATCGGCCCGGCCGCGGCGATCGAACCGAGCGCCGAAAGGCGCGCTCCGCTGATGCCGTCGCCGCTCCCGCCCCGCGTGTCGCGAAGCAGACGCGTGGCGGAGGAATGGAGCCGCCCCACCACCTGCCGGATCATGTCTTCGTTCATCTGAGCACCCCTGCTTAGCAATGCTAAGAGTTGGTAGGTCCAAATTGTTGTTGTTTGGTTAACGCCCGCGCAGCGCGCGGTTCCGGCCGCTCAGGATTGCCGAAAGGCCCGCCGGGCGAGCAAGGCCCAGGCAGCGATCATCGCGACGCCCCCGAACGGCGTGACGGCGCCCAGCCAGCGCGCGCCGGTGAGCGCCATCAGGTACAGGGATCCGGCAAAGAGGATCGCGCCGCCGCCGAGCAGCGCGGCGACCGCGCCCTTCCCTTTCACGCCGGCGCAGGAGATCGCGACCAGCCCGAGGGCGCTCCACATTAGATATTGGGTCCCCGTCTGCCACCACCCCAAGGCTTCGGCACCGATGCGATGATGCAGCGCATGCGCGCCGAAGGCACCGAGCGCGACGGCAGTGGCGGCCAGCAATGCGCCGGCGCCGAGCACGGCACGATCGCTCAGTGGGGCAGGCCGAGCAGCGCCCGGGTCTCGCTGGCCGGGGATACGTCGCGGCCGACATGCTCGATCAGATCGACCGCCCAGCGGACCAGCTCGGCGTTGTTCTGCGCCTTGCGTCCGCGCCGCAGGTAGATGGTGTCCTCGAAGCCGACCCGGACGTTGCCGCCGAGCAGGACCGACTGCGCCGCCATCGGGAAGGAGTGGCGACTGACCCCGAACCCGGTCCAGTGCGCATCGCGCGGAATCTGGTTCTTCGAATACATCATCGCTTCGGTGGTCGCGGGCAGGCCGTATTTGGTGCCGAGCACGAACGAGAAAGGCGAGTTCTTCGGGATCGATCCCTCGGCCATCAGGTCGTCGGCGAACACGAAGTCGCCCGCTTCGAAGCATTCGATCTCCGGAAGCACGCCCGCGTCCTGGATCATGTGCCCCATCCGCTTGATCATCGGGTGGAGGTTGATCGCCGCGCCACCCCAGAGCTGCATGGTGCAGATGTCGAGCGTGCAGACCTCGGGCTTGAGGTCGAGGATATGCTCGAGCCGCCGCTCGGCGGTGAACATCAAGGTGCCCGGCCCAGGCATGGCCGGATCCTCCTCGCTCTGCATCCAGGTGCAGCCCGGCCCGGTCGTGACGTTGAGGATCACCTCATTGTTCTTCTCGCGGATCAGCCGCACCACTTCGCGGTAATGCTCGAGCTCCTGCGAGGGCACGCCGGTTTCGGGCTGCCGGACGTGGATGTGCAGCAGCGAGGCGCCGGCCTCCGCGGCCGCCAGGCCTTCGTCGGCGATCTGCCGGGGCGTGATCGGAAAATTCGGGTGGTCGGGCACCGACGAACTTCCGGTCAGCGCGCACGTGATGAAAACCTTGTCAGCCACCTATTCCTCTCCCGTTCTGCGACGTCGCCGCTTGTGCGACCAATGGGGTATCCAGACCACTAAAAAAAGGGCCCTGTCGCTTCCATTAGTGATACTACCCGGATCGAGATGCGAAACCGAGACGAGCTCACCCGCTTCCTGAAGAGCGCGCGCGGCCGGATCCGTCCCGACCAGGTCGGCCTGCCGGCCGGAGAGCGCCGCCGTGCCAAGGGGTTGCGTCGCGAGGAGGTGGCCGCGCTCGCCGGCATGAGCGTCACCTGGTACACCTGGTTCGAGCAGGGACGCGACGTCCAGCTCTCGGCCGCGATGCTCGAGCGGCTGAGCAAGGCGCTGCGGCTGAGCGCGGAGGAACGCGAATTCCTGTTCGCGCTCGCGCAGCACCGCCCGCCCCCGCTCGCGCTTCCCGCGGACGACACGGTCCCGCCGGCGGTGCAGGAGATGATCGACAGCCTGGACGTGCCGGCCGAGGTGATCACCGACGACTGGACGGTGATCGCCTGGAACCGGATGGTGAAGAAGGTCTTCCGCGACTATTCCGAGCTTGCGCCCGAAGACCGCAATCTCTTCAAGATCCTGCTTCTCTCCGAGCGCTATCGCACCAACGAGGCGAATTATCGCGAGATGGTGCGGTGGCTCGTCGCCCGGTTCCGCTGGGACTTCAGCCGCACGTCGCGGCCCGAGGTGTTCGAAGCGCTGATCGAGGAGCTGAAGCGCAAGTCCGAGGTGTTCGCCGAATATTGGAAGTCGACCGAGATCATCGCCCATTTCGAAGGCGTGCATACGGTGACGCTTCCGGTCGGCGCGATCACCTTCCGCCACACCTCCTATGCGATCGAGCAGGCACCCTCGCTGCGGCTCGTCGTCTTCGCTCCCGTGGACGCGGCGAGCGCGGCCCGGCTGCGCTTACTCGACGACCAGGCTTAGCGCGCCGAGACGGTGGCCGCTGACCTCCGCGCCGGCATTGCGCGGCAGCCGCGCGAACAGCAGGACCGCCGGCGCCCCGACCGCGGCGAGCACCAGCATCGGGATCCGGAACTCGCCGAGCGCCCAGAGCTGGTCGACATGCCACGCGGTGCCGAGGTTCAGCATCAGCGCGGCCAGCGAGATGGCGACCGCCGCTGTCAGCGAGTTGGCGAGGTTGTTGAGCACGGTCGCGCCGCTCATCTCCTCTTCCGCCACGTCGGCAAAGTTGAGCGACATCATCGCGGTGAACAGCACCGATCGCGCCATGCCGACGGCGAACAGGGCGCCCGCCATCGCCCACAAGGGCATGTCCGCAGTCAGGAAGGCGCAGGCGACGATCGAGAGCGTCATGGTGAGCGTGCCGCTGGTGAGCGCGGTCCGGAAGCCCCTCCAGCGAAGCGCCTTGCCCGCCACGGGCTTTAGCACGAGGTCCCCGGCATTCTGCGCGAGCAGGAGGATGCCGGTATGGAATGCGTCGAGGCAGAAGCCGAGCTGGAAGAACAAGGGGAGCACGAACGCCTGGGCCATGAACGGTATGCGCGCCAGAAAGCCCGCACCGAACGAGATGGTCGCGAAAGTGGCGTGGCGCAGCGCGGTCAAGGGCACGAGCGGCGTCGGCGTCCGCCGCGCATGTAGGACCGCGATAGCGCCGCCTACGAGGCCGGCGGCCACGAACGGCGCGGCCCAGTACCACCTGTCCGGATGCGCCGAGAGACGGTCGAAGCCGTAGAGCAGCAGGGCGAGCGAACCGCCGGTGAGCAGGAAGCCGCCGAGATCGAAGCGATGGACCCGCTCGGCGCGCAGATCGGGGATGACGCGAAGCGCCAGCGCGGCGCCCGCGATCGCGAGCGGCGGGATCATGAAGAAATTCCAGCGCCAGCCGAGGAAGGCGGTGATGAAGCCGCCCAGCGGCGGCCCGATCACCGGCGCGATCAGCGCCGGCGTCGTGCTGATCGCCATGATCGCGATCAGATCGCGCTTGGGCGTGACCTTGAGCAGCACGAGGTTGCCGACCGGCACCATCAGGCTGGCGAACAGGGCCTGCAGCGCGCGCACGGCGACGAATCCGGTCAGGGTGGTGCTGAGGCCGCACAGCAGCGACGCGCCGGCGAAGCCGAGCATCGACGCCGTGAAGACGCGGCGGGTGCCGAACCGTTCGGCCACCCAGCCGCTGATCGGCAGGAAGATGGCGGTGACGAGCAGATAGGCGGAGATGCCGATGCTGAGATCGACCGGGCGAACGCGGAAATCGGCCGCCATATAGGGAAGCGCGGTCGCGATGACCGTTCCTTCCAATATGCCGATGAACATCGCCATGGCGATGACGAGCGCGACGCTGCGCGGCGAGGCCTCGTCGGCGCTCATCATCCTCTCCCGTCCGATGATCCCTGGGCCGCGAGCGCGGCTGCGGCGCGCCTCTTGCACGTCGGCGCCGTGCGCGCACAAGCTAAACTCTTATGCTGTCATCGCCACTACCATGCACGGCGGCGTCCGCGGACCGCGCCCGCGCGACCCCGGGCGTGGACAAGCCCGAACCGCTTCGCCATGGAGCGCGCGGGCAATATCCCACCGGAGCGGAACCACGGACATGAAGATCCTGACCACCCATGTCGGAAGCCTTCCGCGCGGACCGGAGCTGGTGCCGCTGCTAATCGCGCGCGATCATGGCGAAGCCTATGATGCGGCCGAGTTCGACCGGCTGGTCCAGGCCGCGATCGACGACGCGGTGCGACACCAGATCGCGGCGGGCGTGTCGATCGTCAGCGACGGCGAGATCGGCAAGGTCGGCTATTCGACCTACGTCATCGAACGGCTCGAAGGCTTCGGCGGCCACACCGACCGCAAGCCCGCGCTCGACCTCGCCGACCTGCCAGACCTCCGCAAGAAGCTCGCGGCGATCATGGGCGCGCAGGAATTCACCCGCGCCTCGTGCATCGCGCCGGTGCGGCTGCGGACGCTGGATCCCTGCCAGGAGGACATCCGCCGCTTCCGGCGCGCGCTCGACAAGGAAGGCGATGGCGTCCGCGCGTTCATGAACGCGGCCTCGCCGGGGCTGATCACCGCCTTCCAGCCCAACGCTTATTATCCGAGCCACGAAGCCTATCTGCGCGACCTCGTCGACGCGATGCGCCCCGAATATGAAGCGATCGCCGCCGCCGGCTTCGACCTCCAGCTCGATTGCCCCGACCTCGCGATGGCGCGCCACACCGGCTACCAGGACCGCAGCGAGAAGGAATTCCTCGCGATCGCGGAGGCCAATGTCGAGGCGCTGAACGCCGCCACCGCGTCGATCCCGCCCGAACGGCTGCGGATGCACATTTGCTGGGGCAATTACGAAGGCCCGCACGACCACGACATCCCGCTCGAACGGGTGATCGACATCGTGCTCCGCGCCCGCCCGTCCACCTTGCTGTTCGAGGCCGCCAATCCGAGGCACGAGCATGAATGGACCGTGTGGCGCGACGCGCGCCTGCCTTCGGACAAGCTGCTCGCGCCGGGACTGATCGACACCTGCTCCAATTATGTCGAGCATCCCGAGCTCGTCGCCCAGCGCATCGAGCGCTTCGCCGGCTTCGTCGGCCCCGAGCGGGTGATCGCAAGCACCGACTGCGGGTTCGGCACCTTCGCCGGCTATGGCAAGATCGATCCGGCGGTCACCTGGAAGAAACTTCGTGCGCTGCGCGAAGGCGCCGACATCGCGGCGGGTCGGTTGTCGCTCTAGGCGCGGCGTCGGTCATCGAACGGTCCGGGTGGACCGTTCGATCGCCAGTGCCGCACCCGCCTCGGCGGACCTCTATTCGCCGGCGGGCTCGGTCTCGCTTTCGAACAGGATACGCACCTGGTCCGGCACCCGCACTGCGCGCACGCCGCCGGGCCGCGACGGATCGGGCATGGCCCACACGCGGGTCTCGGTGCATTCGACGCAGACCGTATCGCCCAACATCAGGCGATGATCGATCGTGAAGCTGCTGTTGCCGAAGATCGGCGCGGCGCTTTCGATGACGACGTCGTCGCCATAGCTCGCGGTGTGCAGGAAGCGCGCCGAGACGTCGACCATCGGATAGCCCATCACCCCCATCTGCTCGAGCATGTCGCGCTTGCGGGGGAGACCGGCCGCCTCGAACAGCAGGATCGTATTCTCGCTGAACATGTCGAGGTAGCGCGGCGCGAAGACGATTCCGGCGGGGTCGCACTGACCCCATTCGATCCGGAACGGACGGTGGAAGAACACCTTCATCGGGCGAACGTGAGCGAGCCGCGACGCTCGGAGAAGCGCCAGCCTTCGGCGGTCAGGATGAAACGGTCGCGAAACGCGCCGACCAGCGGCGGCCCCTCGTCGGGGCGGGCGGGACCCCCGCCCTCTCCCGAAGAGCCGGTGAACAACAGGATCGAACTGATGGCGGAAGCCTCCTTCTCGTTTTCGACGGTGACGACGATATTGGCGCAGATGTGACGGCTGACCCGGGGCGGGCGGGCGCGGAACGCGGCAAGCAAGGCCTCGCGCCCGCGCACCGGATCGTCGGGCGCCGTCGGGCGGGTCATCAGGCCGTCTTCCGCGTAGAGCGCGGCGACCTCCTCCCAGCGACCCTCGTCAGTGAGATTCGCATAATGGTTGATCAGCCGGGTGCACTCCCACTCGATCGCGCGGCGCGCCTCAGGATTCATTCCGCCGCCTTGGGATAGCCTTCGCGCGCTCGGCTGTTGTCGAGCACGATCGGCTTGCCGGTGACGGGGTGCGGGAAGTGGAAGGGAACCGTGTCGGTCGCCGGCCACAGACGCGGCTGCGGATCGATCAGCGCATCGGGACCGAACGGATCCTCGGGATAGAGGACGCTCGCCATCGGAATGAAGTCGATCGGGGTCTTGGCCCATCCGTCGTCGAAGGTGCCGTGCCAGAACGGATAGTAGCGCAGCGCCTTGATCTTCCAGACGCCGTTGTCGCGGACATATTCGTTCTCGTAGATGCCGCCTTCCCACCAGGCGCGCTGCTCCCCTTCGGCGGTCTCGTGGAGGCCGGCCTGCATGATCGAGCGGCCGCGGACCTGCGCCGACTTCCGGTCGGGCGCGACGTCGACGATCATCTGGAGCTGCGGATGGTCGAGCAGCCAGCCGTAGCGCGGGCCGTTGTGGCCCTGCGTGAACGTGGTCTGGAAACGCTCGATGTAGAGGCGGCGGATGCCGGCCTTGCCCTTGTAGATGCCGCCGAGGAACCAGACCTCGCCATCGTCGGCGAACAGGTCGACGACCTCGTTGTACTGCGACTTATCGATGAAATAGCCGTAGGTATATTGCAGCCGCCGCACCGCATGGATGTCCTGCTGGATGCCGAGCTGATGCTCCAGCTCGTCGACGCGCCGCTTCAATTCACCGATATCCGATTCCGCAGACATGCTGCTCTCCCGTTGCTTGGATCTTCTATTTGACTGGTTCGCCCGTCGCGATCACCCCGCCGTAGGGCTTGAGACCGCGCAGGAAGACGAGGATCGCCGGGACGCCCATCAGGAGGC
>Ga0153915_10006726_pt1 | contig 10797 bp, 8 predicted proteins | sample Opewatmetagenome_2_FD_107003 | JGI IMG/M metagenome (GOLD analysis project Ga0153915, IMG submission 107003) | Freshwater wetland microbial communities from Ohio, USA - Open water 3 Core 3 Depth 3 metaG | ecosystem: Environmental > Aquatic > Freshwater > Wetlands | place: USA: Ohio, Lake Erie...
CCGGCCGGCCGCGGTATCCCTGGAGGAGCGGCCAGATCCTGAGCTCCTCGAGCATCCGGCGGGCCAGGCGCTCGTTGAGAGGAGGGAAGCCGAGGGCCCGGTCGCCGAAGATCTCGGCTTCCGTCCCGCCCATGCCCGTCATGATGACCGTGCCGAACGTCGGATCCTTCTTGATCCCCAGGATCATCTCGATGCCGTCACGGGCGCGGACCATCTTCTGGACGGTCACGCCCTCGATCCGGGCCTGGGGCGCGCGCCCGCGGACGCTCCGCATCATCGCCTCATACGCCGCCGTCACGGACCGCGCGTCCTCGAGGTCCAGGGCCACGCCGCCGGCGTCGGTCTTGTGGGTGATGTCGGGGGACAGGATCTTGAGGACGACCGGGTAGCCGATGCGCCCGGCGGCGGCGACGGCGTCCTCGGCCGATCGGGCGGGCTCGGGCCGCGTCACCGGAATGCCGTAGGCGGCGAGGAGGTCCTTGGAGACGGATTCGGGCAGGATGTCGGACGAGGCGCCGGCGAAGAGCGCCGTGAACCGGGCCCGCGTTTCGGTCCTGTCGGCCGGCAGGCCGACGGAGACATCCTTGGGCGTCTCATAGAGAATCGCGAGGTTCCGGGCGTAGGACACCAGGGTCATGAAGGCCTTGACGGCGCGTTCGGGCGTCGGATAGGTCGGGACGCCGGCCTCGTTCAGAAGGCGGATCCCCTCGCGCATGCTGGCCCCGCCCAGCCAGGCCGCCAGGACGGGCTTCGGCGTCACCGCGGCCAGGGCGGCCGTCTCGCGGGCGATGGCCGTCGGGTTGGTCATGGCCTGGGGCGTGATGATGAGGAGCAGGGCGTCGACGCCGGCGTCCTGGAGGACGATCTGGCCGGCCTTGGCGACGAGCTTCGACTTGGCGTCGCCCAGGACGTCGATGGGATTCCCGTGGGACCATTGGGGCGGCAGGCTGTCGTTGAGATGGGCCAGGGTCTCGTCCGAGAGCCGGGCCAGGGAGCCTCCCGCCGCGATGAGGGCGTCCGAGGCCATGACGCCGGGACCGCCCGCGTTGGTCAGGATGGCCAGGCGCGGTCCGGCCGGCGTCTTATGGCGGCCGACGAGCTCGGCGCAGTCGAAGATCTCGCCGATGTCGAAAACACGGGCCAGGCCCATTCTCTGGAAAGCCGCGTCGTACACGGAGTCCTCGCTGGCCAGGGCGCCGGTGTGGGACGCGGCCGCGGCCGCGGATTCGGGGAAGCGGCCGGCCTTGTAGGCGACAATCGGCTTCGTCCGGGCGAAGGCACGGGCGGCCGTCATGAATTTCCGGGCGTGACCGATGGACTCGATGTAGAGGATGATGGATTTCGTTTCCTCGTCCTCGCCGAGATAATCGATGAGGTCGCCGAAATCGACGTCCATGGTGTTGCCGATCGAAACGAGGTGCGAGAAGCCGATCTTCTGCTCGATGGCCCAGTCGAGAACGGACGTGCACAGGGCGCCGGACTGGGAGATGAAAGCGACGTGGCCGGCCTTGGGCATGGCCGCGGCGAAACTGGCGTTGAGCTGGCGGCCGGGGGAGATGAAGCCAAGGCAGTTCGGGCCGATGATGCGCATGCCCTCGAAAGCGGCGGCCTCGGCCCGGACCTGGTCCTCGAGGGCCCGGCCGTGCGGTCCGGTTTCCTTGAATCCGGCCGAGATGATCACCAGGCCGAGGATTCCGGCCCGGCCGCAGGCGCCGACGAGCCCCGGCACCTGGTCGGCCGGGGCGCAGATGATGCCCAGGTCCGGGGTCCGGGGGAGGCTTCCGACATCCCGGAAACAGGGAATGCCCATGACGGCCTCGCTCGTCGGGTTGACGGGATAGACGACGCCGTTGAAGCCGCCGCCGACGAGATTGCCGAGGATCCTGCCGCCGACGCTCCTGGGGTTCGGAGTGACGCCGATGAGGGCGATCCTCTGGGGCTTGAAGATGCTATCGAGAGTCCGGACGTCCATGGCGCGCTCCTCGGGAAGTTTCGGGCTTCCCTATTTTCCGCCATCGGGGCCGGGTTTTCAACAGGGCCGGGCACCGGGCGCGGTCAGAGGGCCAGGCGGAAGCCGATGTTGATGGTGAAGCCCAGCGCTCCGTAGCCCCAGACCATCTGGTAGCGCGTGTTGAGGATGTTGTCGAACCGGGCGAAAAGATCCAGCCTCGGGTTGATCGAAGTCGAGATGACGCCGTTGAGCAGGACATAGCCCGGGAGCATGTCATTCAGGTAGGGGTAGGAGCTGTAATCCGTGTCCAGGCGCTTCCCGACGTAGAGCAGGGACAGCGTCGTGTCGACCCGCTTGGCGAAGCGCGCCCGGACATCGGCGGAAAATTTGTCGCGCGGCCGGCGGAGAAGCTCGACGTCCGTTTCCTCGTTGACGGCCTTGAGCCGCGTGTAGCTTGTCCTGAGCCTGAGGGCCTCGGCGGGCTGCCATTCGACGAACGCTTCCAGGCCCCTGGTTTCCGCCCGGTTGACATTGATGTATCCGAGACTGTAGTCGTAGTCGATGAGGTCGCGGAAGGAGGTGTGAAAATATGTCAGGCCCAGGCGCGCCCTGCCGTTGAAGAGATCCTGTTCGAGGCCGGCGTCCCAGCCGGTGGCGCGCTCCGGCCTGAGGTCGACGTTGCCGATCGGGCCCCAGTCCGTGGCGGGGGCGAAGAGCTGATAGAGCGACGGAGACTTGAACCCGGTCCCGAGCGTCGCCTTGATTTTCGTTCCCGTGCCCTCGATGACACAGGCGGGCGCAATCCGGCAGGTCAGCGCCGAGCCCGAGCGGCTGTGGGAATCGAAGCGAGTCCCGGCGGCGATGTTCAGGCCCCTCATGATCTTCCATTGGTCCTGGAGGTAGAGGCTCGCGGTCCAGGCGTTTTCCGAGGGGAAGGAACTCTCATAGGTTCCGTATTCGCTGTCCGAGACGTAATAGGAATGGCCCCTCTCGTTCTCCAGCGAGGCGCCGGCGGTCAGGGTGTTCGCCGGGTCGAGAAAAAAGTTATTCTGCCAATCCCACTTGAGGGAGTCGCTGTTGTATTTTCCCGAATCGCTGTCGTAGGGATGGAGATCATCGGTGGGATTCCGGTACTTCCGCTCGGCCGTGATCCAGGACAGAGTCATCTTCTGCTCCCAGCGGCCGCCGAGGGCGAGGTGCCTGAGCCGGGCCGAAACGACGGCGGAGGCATAGTCCTGCATGTTGTTCGGATCGTCCCCGTAGAGGCCGCCGGCATTGTCGATGGCCGTGCGGTCCCATACGGTCCGGACGGTGATATCGAAGTTCCAATTCCGCCGGATGGCGCAGCCGAACTTTCCGGACAGGGAAAAATTCCGGGAGCCGTCGGCTTCGGTGTTGCCGGCATAGAGAGCCGAAGCGGCGGAGACGCCGGAGGTCCTGGCGTAGAAGACGCCCAGCGAATAGTCCGCGCGGCCGGACGAGCCGGAGAGGCCGACGTCGCCGGTGAAGGACCCGTAGTTTCCGCCCGAGCCCGAGACCGTCAGCCTGGGAGCGCCCTGTCCCTTGCGCGTGATGATGTTGACGACCCCGCCGAGGGCGTCGGAACCATAGAGGGGGCTCTGCGGGCCCCGCAGAACTTCGATGCGTTCGACCTGGCTCAGGACGAGGTGGGCCAGGTCGTAGGACCTGGCGGGGTTGATCGGATCGTTGAGCTCGACGCCGTCGAGGAGGACGAGCGTGTGCTCGCTGCCGGCTCCGCGGATATAAACCGCGGCCGCCCCTCCCGGGCCTCCGCTTTGGGTCGTGGACAGGCCGATGAGATCCTGCAGGACTTCGAGAACCGTGGTCTTTTTCGACCGGGCGATCTCATCCGCCGTGACGATGCTGATCGAGCTGGCCACTTCCTTGACGGGCGTTTCCATGCGGGTGGCCGTGACGACGACGTCATATTGAAGGGAGGAAGCGGATTTTGTCCGATCCTGGTCATCCCGGCTCCGGGCCGGGTCCTCGCGATACGATCCGAAACTTGTCCCCGAAACCAATCCCAGGGAGAGCAAGATCGCGGCGACTGCGGGCAGGCGCTCTTTCATGGGCCGAACTCCTCTTGAGCCCCCGCCGCTTTTCGTGGATGTTACGAAAGGCAAAAAAAATAGCCGCCGCCTTCCTCCCGAAGGCGGATCGCCATGAGTTTTTGGAAGGTCTCCTGACTCCCGGATCGTCCTCCTCCCAGGCCTTCCGGCCTCGCGGCCGTGGCGTCGTCTGGGATTCGTCCCCGGATACAGTAGCGGGGGCTGTGTCCGCTTCTCACGGACTTCCCTTCGGTTAAACCCGGTCCCATATTATCAAAAGAGAGAGGCTCACTCAAGAGAAAAAAGGGGAAAAGAAGACTTTCTCGAACTTGGCGGGATGAGAGAGACTGCCCTGGCCTCAGCCTTGGACCAGGGCAGTCTCTCCGGGGGGATGGATTGATGGAACAGGGGGAAATTGGGAGAAATTCCCACTGAAAGGAGGGACAACGTGAAGGAGCGCCGTTTCGTGCTTCCCGGTCTTTCCTGGCTTCATTTTCGCGCTCCACCCATATAAACAACGGCCTGAGACCGAGCGTTGCGTTTGCGGGCGAACAGGGGAAATCAGCCAAACGGGCGGAAAAAAGCCGGAGATTTTTTATTTAAAATATTTTGAGACCCGCCTTACTGACATCATCAATTATACCACACTCCAGGGAGAGAAATCAAGGGCTTTTGGCGGGATACCGGAAAATTGTTTTTGGCCGGCCCTTTTCCTCAGGTTTCAGCCAAAAGATATGGTCTTTTTCGCGGATTCAGCGGAGAACGTCGGAACGGGCCTAAGGGGCCTGATTTTCCCCTGAAAAGATGGCCGGAAAGTGGACCGGGCCGGATGGCGAAAAGGCCGTTTTTTGCATGAAAAGCGTCCGAAGAAGACGTCCAGACCTGGTTTCCGGAACAATTTCCCGGCCGGATGGCTCTTTGCGCGGCTGATTCGAGCAAAATGGCGGAAAAAGCGGCCTTTTCGTAAGGGATTCCAGCCCCAAGCCCAGGAGGTGCGGACCCCGACCCGGCTTCCGCCTGTCGTCAGGGTTCAGGCGCGGGACCGCCGGATACGGGCCTCACTCTCGGACGGGAGTCAGCCATTTCTCGTAACGCGGCGTTTTCCCCGTGACGGCGTCCCTGAAGGCCTTGATCAACGTCTGGGTCATGGGGCCGATTTTTCCGCCGCCGACCGTAAATTCCTTGCTGGGCGCGCCGGCGACCGAGGCGTCGATCAGCCGTGTGATCGGGATCATTTCGACGGCCGTGCCGCTGAAGAAGGCCTCGTCGGCGTCGAGGAGCTCGTCCTTGGCGATGGGCCCGACGGCGGTCTTGATGCCGGCGTCGCGGGCGATCTCGAGAAGGCTCGTCCGGGTGATGCCCTCGAGGACGGACTCGCCGCGGTTGTTCGTGCGGAGGACGTTGTTCTTGACGATGAAGATGTTTTCTCCCGGGCCCTCGGCGACCCGGCCTTCCATGTTCAGGAAGATGGCTTCGTCGCATCCCCGGGCGCGGGCTTCGAGGCCGTTGATCGTGGACGTGACGTAGATCCCGCCCAGTTTGGCGGCCATGTTCACCTGGGTGTGATGAATGCGCCGCCAGGGGCCGATGTAGCCGCTGGTTCCCTTGTCGGCCGACTCGCCGAGGTAGGCCGCCCATTCCCAGGCGCCGATGACGAGCTCGACGGGGCAGGCCTTGGGGACGAGGCCGAGGTTGCCGTAGGAATAAAAAAGGAGCGGCCGGATGTAGCAGCTCTCGAGATTGTTCTCGCGAAGGGTCATCTTGATGAAGCGCATGATCTCGTCCCTGGTATAGGGCGATTTCATCTTGACGACCTCGGCGGACAGGAGGAGCCGGTCGATGTGCTCGGGGAGGCGGAAGACGGCCGGCCCCTTGGCCGTGGGATAAGCCCGGATGCCCTCGAAGACCGAGGTTCCATAGTGAAGGGCGTGCATCATGGGATGCATGAAGCCTTCCGACCAGTCATAGAAGGTGCCGTTCAGCCAGTACTTCCCGGCTTTGGGAAAATGGAGGTTGTTATACATGATGAACTCCTTGATGGCGCGGGGCAGGGAAGGGAGAGGAAAAAGAGGCAAAAAGATTCTCGTGTCGTTGGCCGAGAATCAGCTCAGACGTAAAGAAGACACGACCTCATCTACCGATCATGGATTCGATACGAAACCTATAAGATGAAAATGCTATCACACATTCCCAACCAAGTAAAGCGGGGCTCAGGCCGGCTCGTAGAAAGTCTTCCGGCCGTGGCGCTTGGGGCGAAGGGCGCCGGTTTCGAGGAGGCGGCCGACGGCCTCGAGAACGAGGCTTTTGGGCCGGCCGAGAGAGGCCGAGATATCTTCGGCCGTCACCGGCCGGCGCCGGACCATGGCCGCGATATCCTTGTCCAGAGAGCCGCGCCCCCCGGAGCGCCGCCCGGCGCCGAAGTCGGCCACGACTTCGGCGGGACCGCCGAGGGCCCGGCGGATTCTGCCGAGCCCGGCCGCGGTCAGGGCCCCGGCCCAGCGCTCGGCCGGAGGCCGGACGACGGTGTTGAGCTGGACCCGGTCCGGGGCGATGGCGGCGATCGCCTTCTTCAGGGCGGCGATATGCACGGGGCTGTCGTTGACCCCCTTGACCAGCATGATCTCGAGCCAGAGCCGGCCTTTGAACTCCCGGCGGAAACAAGTCAGGCCGTCCACGATTTCGGCGGCGCCGAGCGAGGCGTGGGGACGATTGACCTTCCTGAAGACCGGTGCCGTGACGGCATCGAGAGATGGGACCACAAGGTCGGCCGCCAGGAGCTCCTTCCGGACGTCCGGCCGGGTGAGGAGCGTGCCGTTGGTCAAGACGGCCACGGGGACGGGGCTCATCCGCTTGATGCTTCGGATGAGCCGCCCCAGGTTCCTGTTCAGGGTCGGCTCGCCTGAGCCGGAAAAGGTGACGTAATCGATCTTCCGGCCCGAAGCCAGGGCGGCGCGCACCTGGCCCAGGATTTCGGGAACGGAGAAATACGCGCGGCGCCGGGCGACCGTCCGGCCGGAGGAGCCGAGCTGGCAATAGACGCAGTCCAGGGTGCAGGTCTTGTACGGCAGAATGTCCACGCCCAGGGAGAAGCCCAGCCGGCGGGAGGGGACGGGGCCGTAGACGAACCGGCGCTTTTCCGCCGCGGCTTTCTTGACCGGCATCTTGCCCTCCTCAGGCCTTGTCCCGGTAGGTCTCGATGAACATCCGCAGGGAGCGGTCGTAGGTTTTCTCAACCCCGTCCGGGAACAGGCAGGCCGGCAGTTCCCGGCGGCGCCAGTGATAGGCGAGGCACTCGCAGCAGACTCCCTTGCGGGAACACGGCTCCCAACTGCAATTGCAGCGGGTCCGATTCCTTTTGTCGTTGCATTCTTTCATACGCCGCTCTCTCTGCAGAATTATTCCTTATATTATATGGAAGTCGGCGGGGAAAGGCCAACGGCGCCGGGACAGGACCCGTCCGGCGGGAAAGCGATGGGCGCCGACGGTTGTTTTCCCGGCCGATTTCGTATATCATACGGCAATTCAGCGGCTTAAAGAGGAAACGCATGCCCCGGTACACGGACACCGAAGCGCGGGCCGGCCTCGAGGCCGAGCTCCCCGGGATCGAGACGTTCGCCAATCAGTTCCCGGACTATGAGATCACGATCGAGGTCCCGGAATTCACCTCGGTCTGCCCCAAGACGAAGCTTCCCGACTTTGGGACGATCGTCCTCCGCTACGTCCCCGACCGCAAGGTCCTGGAGCTCAAGTCGTTGAAAGAATACCTCCTGGCCTACCGCGACCTGGGCATCTTTTACGAGAACGCCGTCAACCGCATCCTGGCCGATGTCGTGCGGGCCGCGCGGCCGATCAGGGCCTCGGTGACCGGCGCCTTCAACCCCAGGGGCGGCATCCGGTCGGAGATCGAAGCCCGCTACCCGCGTCCCGGCTTCCGGAAACGCTGAGGGTCTCAGGCCTTTCGCCCGGAACCAGCCGGCCCGCCGAGAAGAACAATGCCCATGCCCGAAAAGAAGAACGGCCCGAAGATCGGCAGGACCGACCTGCTGATGCTCATGACCGTCCTGCTCTGGGCGATCAACATGTCCGTGATCAAGATCGGGCTGAGGGAGCTTTCCCCGCACGCCTTCAACGCCGTCCGGCTGATTTTCGCCTCCGCGGCCTATCTGGCGCTTCTCGCCTTCGGCCGGGGGCGGTTCAAGCCGGCCAGGGGCGACGGCTGGAAGGCCGTCGGCCTCGGCATCCTGGGCATCACCGCCTACCAGCTCTTCTTCATCCAGGGGATCAGCCGGATGAACGCCTCGCCGGCCTCGATCGTCATGGCTACGAGCCCCGTCTTCATCGCCCTGCTCAGCACGGCCCTGGGCCAGGAGCGGATTCCCTGGGCGGGCTGGGTCGGCATCGCCGTCTCCTTCGCCGGGGTCGCCTTCGTCGTCGCCGGGGAGAACGGCGGGCTCGTCCTCAGCGGCAACGGCGCGCGCGGGGCGGCCTTCATTCTCCTGGCCAACGTCTGCTGGGCCGGCTACACGGTTTTCGGCAAGGCCGTCCTCGAGAGAAACTCGCCCATCGCGCTGGCGGCCGTGGGCACGGCGGCCGGCACTCTGCTCTATCTGCCCTTCTCGATGAAGGACCTGGCCGCCGTCGATTGGGCCGGGATCTCTCCGGCCGGCTGGGCGTCGCTTCTCTATTCCGGCCTGGTGGCCATCTTCCTGTGCTTCATCATCTGGTACGTTTCGGTCAAGGAGGTCGGCAGCTCCAAGACGGGGGTCTACAGCAACTTGAGCCCGATCTTCGCCATCGCCTTCGCCGGGATCTTTCTCGGCGAGCGGATCACGACCATCGAAGCCGTCGGCTCGGCCGTCGCTCTCGCCGGGGTTTACCTGACGCGGTCGGGCTACCGCCTCTTCGAGCGGCGCCGGCGTCTTTTCGACCGAAGCTCCACGGACTTACGTCCATAGGATATGCCCATGACAGGCGTTGGAGCGACGGCCCCCGTAGCGGGGAGGCTGCTATTTCCCGCGAAGGGGGTTGAACTTCGCCGCCCGAATTCTTAGAATAGGGGGAGACGGATGACCATTATCGAGATCTTCAAATCCCTGCGCCCCCAGCAGTGGATCAAAAATTTCTTCATTTTCGCCCCCCTCATCTTCTCCCGGAACATCTTCAACCGCCCCCTGCTCCTCACGACCATCGCGGCCTTCGCGGCCTTCTGCCTGATTTCGAGTGCCCACTACATCTTCAACGATCTCCGGGACATCGAAGACGACCGCCGGCACCCCGTCAAGTCCCGGCGCCCCCTGGCCTCGGGGCGGCTCAAGAAGGGCCCGGCGATCGCCGCGATGATCGTCATCGGCGCCGCCGGACTGGCCCTGGCCGCCGCGATCAACCTGCCGTTCCTGATCATGGCTGTCGTCTACCTCGTCCTGGAGGCGGCCTACTCGATGTGGCTCAAACACGTCGTCATCCTCGACGTCTTTGTCGTCGCGGCCGGCTTCCTCATCCGGGTCGTCGCGGGCGGCCTGGCCATCAAGGTCGAGATCTCATCGTGGCTGCTCATCTGCACCATTTTGCTGGCGCTCTTCCTGGCCATGGGCAAGAGGCGCTGCGAGCTCGTCCTGCTCGACAAGGAGGCGGCCAACCACCGGCCGATCCTCAGGGAATACAATACCTATCTCCTGGACCAGATGATCTCCGTCGTCACGGCCTCGACGCTCGTGGCCTATTGCCTGTACACGATCTCGGCGGAGACCGTGGCCAAGTTCGGGACGCGGAACCTCGTCTTCACCGTGCCCTTCGTCCTCTACGGGATCTTCCGTTACCTCTACCTCATTCACCAGAAGGCGGAGGGCGGCACGCCCGAGGCGCTGATCATCCGCGACAAGCCGCTCCTCGTCGACATCTTCCTCTGGATCGCGGCCGCGGTCCTGATCCTGCGGTTCAAGTGAAGCAAGAATGAGCCGCGCCCGGGTCGCCGTTATCCGAACGAGCCCCTCGACCGTCCTCGACGATTATCGGAGGCTGATGGAGCTCGCGGACTACGGGCGGTTCCTGCCGAAGGACCGCGACACGCTCATCAAACTCAATCTTTCCTGGACGAAATATTTCCCGGCCTGCTCGAGCCAGCCCTGGCAGGTCGAGGGCGTCGTCCGGACGCTGGTCGAAGGCGGGTACGAGAGGGCGCGGCTCCTGCCGATCGAGAACAAGACGGTCGTGACCAACCCCCGCAAGGGCGCCCGCAACAACAAGTGGCTGCCCGTGCTCGAGAAATACGGGCTCGGCTTCACGCCCCTGCCCGAGGTCGAATGGACGGTCCACGAGTTCCGCAGTCCGCTCCTCAAGCTCAACGAGATCTTTCCGGAAGGCATTCAGATCCCGAAGATGTTCGCCGGGAAAAGCGTCGTCCATCTGCCGACGGTCAAGACGCACGGCCATTCGACGACGACGGGCGCGGTCAAGAACGCTTTCGGCGGCCTGCTCAAGGAGGTCCGCCATTACGCGCACAAGTACATCCACGAGGTCCTGGTCGACCTCTTATATATGCAGAGGGAGCTCCACCCGAGCCTGTTCTGTGTCATGGACGGCACGGTCTGCGGCGACGGCGCCGGGCCGCGGACGATGGTCCCCTGCATCAAGAACCTGATCCTGGCCGGCGGCGACTCGCTGGCCATCGACGCGGTCGCCGCGAAAATGATGGGCTTCGATCCGATGAGCCTTCACTAGAGCCGCATGGCCCACGAGCGCGGTCTCGGCTTCGGCGACCCGGCCGAGATCGAGATCGCC
>Ga0153915_10006727_pt1 | contig 10796 bp, 8 predicted proteins | sample Opewatmetagenome_2_FD_107003 | JGI IMG/M metagenome (GOLD analysis project Ga0153915, IMG submission 107003) | Freshwater wetland microbial communities from Ohio, USA - Open water 3 Core 3 Depth 3 metaG | ecosystem: Environmental > Aquatic > Freshwater > Wetlands | place: USA: Ohio, Lake Erie...
CATCTCATACAGAGCATCGTGGCCATGACTTCTTTCAAGGGGACTTCCCGTCCGCATTTCTCGCATTTCAGGTCGAACTTGGAAGCCTGATAGTCCGCCAGATGACTCCAAAAATGTTCCCCTTCCTGGTAATCGTCGATGGGCGGAACCGGCTCTTCCGAAAAAAACGATATCCTGTTCCGGCAGTGGAAACAGCCTTCGATGACCAGATATCCGCTGCGGATATTGGTCATGACCCATCTGTGTTGACAAGCCGCTTTGGTCATGATTTTCGTTTTCAAAATTGAAGGCTTCATTATATACCAAAAAAAACTCCGCAGGGCAACCCCCATGAATCTTGGCCAGCCGGCCGCCTTGTCTTGGCTCAGGAGCTTGGCAGGGGTGGTATAATAGTTAAGATATGACGAGATTCCGTCTCAGCACGAAACATTTAAAAAAGTCGGTCGTTTTCCTGAAAATCGCCAACGGACTCCTCGTCGTCATGGCCTGGGTGGCCGCCCTCTACGTCTACCCTCGCCTGCCCCAGAAAATCGCCCTCTGGCTCAGCTCCCGCGGCCAGGACCTGCTCAAAGTCAGGAAATCCCCGCTTTTTTTTCTTTATCCTCTGGCCCAGACGCTGTTTATCTTCGGGATATCTTTTCTCGTCCAAAAATTTTATTTCAAGAAACGCTATGCCACGGAAAAATCCATCTCCGATGACGGAGAAAAAAGGGAGTCCCTGCTCGAGCTCGACAAAGAATTCCTCTGGCTGGCTCTGATCTTCATCAACCTGATATTCATCCATATTCAGACGAGCCTGGTCTTCTTGTCTCACGGGATCGGGACGGGGATCAACCCGTATTATTTTTTTTCCATCCTCGGCATACTGGTGATGCTCGTCCCTTATTACATGATCCGCCGGAAGCTTTTTCTGAAGAAATAGCTCAATAGATATTGGGCAGCTCGTCCTTCTGCCCCGGGTTGAGCGGAAGAAAGATTTTCTTGGCAAACCCGATGACCTTGTGGACCTTGTTGCCGTCCTTGTCCAAAACCTCAAAGATGCTGAACAGGTAATAATTTTTGCGTGTCGTCCCTTCCTTGACGGCCATAGCCTTCGCCTCGTCGTTGAGGCCGACGAGAAATTTCTTGAGTGAATCTTCCTTCCTGGCTTTAGCCGCCTTCACTTGTTTTTCGACGTAGTTCATGAAGTCGGCCTCGGACGGATTGGCCGTGTAAAAAAAGGCCAGGATGGCCCCGATGAAGATTATGGTCAACAGTTTCTTCTTCATATCTCTCCTTCCTCGCGCCGATCTAATGGCTTATATAATCGTTCAGACCGGCAAAGTCAATTGAGCCTCTCTCAATGATTTAGTCGCGGCTGTGGGGCCGAGCGGGAGTCCCGGGGAGTGCGCCTAGTTCGATTTTTTCTGTTCCTCGAGGTCTTGTTTGAGAAACTTCTGAGCCAGCTCATCCGAATCCCCATAATACGCTTGGAGCCGCCGCAGCCCGGCTTTGAGCTCTTTGCCGACCTCGGCATAGGCCGGGTCCGGATAGACGTTCTTCAGCTCGTGCGGGTCCTTTTCAAGGTCATAGAGCTCCCAGGCATCGATGTCATAATAAAAGTGGATGAGCTTGTAGCGGCGGGTCCTGATTCCATAATGGCGCTTGGCCATGTGGACGGCCGGGTATTCGTAATAATGATAATAGACCGCCTCTCGCCAGGTCTTGGCTTTGCCGTTTCTGAGGATCTCGCCAAACGACATCCCCTGCATGGCCTGGGGCGCCTTGATTCCCGCCAACTCTAAAAAAGTTGGGGCGAAATCGAGGTTGCTGACCAAGTCCTTATTGACGGATCCCGGCTTGATCACTCCCGGCAGCCTCATCAAGAGCGGCATCCGCAGGGACTCTTCATACATGAACCTCTTATCGAACCAACCGTGATCGCCGAGATAAAAACCCTGGTCCGATGCGTAGACAACCAGAGTATTCTTGGCCAATCCGGATTTTTCCAAATAGTCGAGGATTGTTCCGACGCTCTCGTCCACGGCCGCAACGCAGGCCAGGTAATCTTCGAGGTAGCGCTGGTATTTCCAGCGGACAAGTTCGTCCCCCTGCGGATTGTCGCGTTTGAAGGCCTCCCGTTTCGGCCCGTAAGCTTTCTCCCAGCTCGCTTTCTGCTCCTCGTTCATCCGCGCCGGAGCCGGTCCCATCTTCAGGTCGGAATTGATCTCCATGTGCTTTCTGAGCGTCATCTCCTGCTCCGAGGCCGCACGGGAACGCGTGGCATAATCATCGAAGAGAGTCTCCGGCTCGGGAAATTTGACCTCATCATACAGCGTTAGATGGCGCGGTGAAGGCTGCCAGTTCCGGTGGGGAGCCTTGTGATGCATCATCAGGAGGAACGGCCTGTCTTTCCGCCGCCTGTTTTCCAGGTAGTCAAGCCCGAGATCAGTGAGAATGTCCGTCACGTAGCCCGGGTATTGCTTCTTGGCTCCCATCTCGATCAGATCCGGATTGTAATAGTCGCCCTGCCCGGGAAGGATGTTCCAGTAATCGAAGCCCGTCGGATCGCTTTTGAGATGCCATTTGCCGATGAGGGCCGTCTGGAATCCGGCTTTTTGGAGGAGCTTGGGGAACGTCGGCTGGCTGCCGTCGAACTCGTGAGCATTGTCGCGGATGCCGTTGAGGTGGCTGTGCCTGCCGGTCAGGATGACGGCTCGGCTGGGCGCGCAGATACCGTTCGTGCAGAAACAATTGTCAAACCGGACTCCTTCCAGGCCGATCCTGTCCAGCCTGGGTGTCTTGTTGAGCTTGCTTCCATAGCAGCTCATGGCGTGCGAGGCATGGTCGTCCGTCATGATGAAAAGGATGTTCGGCGTTTCGGCCGGGAGCCGGCCGAAGACCATGGCCGTGGGGCGGGCCATGGCAACAGAAGCCATCCCCAGACCCACGGACTTCACAAATTCGCGTCGTCTCACAGATCACCTCCGCTTCAGCTCATTCTCTCGCCTTGAGCCTTTCATAACATAAGACGCTATTCAAGACAACTCTCCGCGAAGGCATCCAAAGAGGAGACGCTAATGAGCCGCTGCCCCCTTGTCCAGACACGGCGAGGGTGCTAAAATGGTCGGAGACTCATGAGACTCATACTTTTTACCGGCAAAGGCGGCGTGGGAAAAACCACTCTATCCGCCGCGACGGCCTTGCTCTCAGCAAAAAAAGGGTATAAGACCCTCGTCGTTTCGACGGATGCGGCCCATAGCCTATCGGATTCCTACGAAATTCCCCTGGCCAACATGCCGGTCAAGATCGCCCCGAACCTTTTCGGCCGCGAGGTTAATGCTCTCGAGGAGATCGAGAAAAAATGGGGCGATATCAAAGCCTATCTCACGGAGTTCTTTGCCTCCCAGGGAATCGATTCCGTCGAAGCCGAGGAGTTGAGCGTTTTTCCCGGCATGGAGGAATTGTTCAGCCTGATGGAGATCCGGAACTACCGGAAAACGAACGAATATGACGTGATCATCGTCGACTGCGCGCCGACCGGCGACACGCTCCGCCTTCTCTCGGCGCCAGAAATCACGAACTGGTACTTAAAGCACATCTTCCCCATCCAGCGGACCGCCGCCAAGGCGGTCAGGCCGGTCGCCAGCCGGTTTCTTCCCTTCCCCTTTCCCGAGGACAAAATCTTTGAGGCCATGAAAAAGCTGACCTTTCAGCTGGCTGATATGAAAGAGATCCTCGAAGACGCCAAACGGACTTCCATCCGGCTCATCATCAACCCGGAGAAGATGGTCATCAAAGAGGCCCAGCGGGCCTATACGTTTTTCAACCTGTTCGGCTTTTCCGTCGACCTCATCATCGTCAACCGGATGATTCCTGCCCAGGTCGAAGATCCCTATTTCCTCGAATGGAAGGCCATTCAGGAGCAGTATTACCATACCATCGAAGAGATTTTTGCGCCGCTGCCTCTCCTCTCACTTCCGCTGTTCAGCCGGGAAATCGTCGGCTTGCGGCTGTTGGAGGAAATCGCCCGGACCGTCTATGACGATCAAGACCCGACTCAGCTCTTTTACAGTCAAAGACCGATCCAGATCGAGAAAATCGACGGCCGCTATGTGCTTTCTTTAAACCTCCCTTTTGTCGAAAAAAGCGCCCTCGACCTGACGCAGAAGGGGGAAGAGTTGATCGTCAAGGCGGGTCTTTTCAAAAGGAATATCCTGCTGCCCAGGATTTTGCTCCATCATTCGGTCCAGGGAGCGAAATTCGAGGGCGATCGTTTGCGCATCACATTTGCGCCGTAGGCGCAGAGGAGGAACCATGGCCGAAGACAAGCCGAAAGAAATCAGGATCACGATTCCCCTCCCGGATGAGTTGCTCTCCCTGGGTCTGCCCGCGCCGGCTTTTCAACACCTGCTCCAGGCAAAAAAAGAGACCCTGCTCGCGCTTCGTTCCCTGATCGACAGCCGGATCGAAGCCCTGGAAAAGAAGACAGCCAAGAAGCCCGAGACGAAAAGAAAGATCAAGATCGAATGACGGCCGGCGGTCTGGGATATCGGCCTCCCACCGCCGGAAGAGGCAAAAATGGAAACTCAAAAATCCGAGGCGTTTCGATTTTTGCCGAGGACGTGGATTCGTCGGGGATCGGATGTCGCCGAAAGGATGTCCCGGCTCCTGGTCCGATGGGGATTCCGTCCGAACACAATTACCGTTCTTGCGCTCCTGACCGGGATCGCGGCCGGCTTGTTTTTCTTTCTCGAATACCCCTTCTGGGCTTGGCTGGCGCTTTTCATCTGCGGCGTGCTTGATACTCTCGACGGGAAAGTGGCCGTCTTGACGAATGCCAAGAGTGCCTTCGGGGCCATTCTCGACTCCACGCTGGACCGCTACTCGGAATTCTTTATTTATCTAGGCCTCGCCCTCCATTTTCGCCGGCATTGGGCCCTCTGGCTGGCCTTCCTGGCGCTTCTGGGATCGACCATGGTCAGCTACACCAAAGCCCGGGCGGAAGGACTGGGGTTCGTCTGCAACGTCGGCCTTATGCAGCGTGCCGAACGACTGATCTGTTTGGGGTCGGGCGCCTTGTTGGGTTCTGTTCTCAGGATCTATGATCCGGCGATGATCACGGCCCTGGCGCTCATCGCCCTCTTCTCCAACATTACCGCGATCCAGCGGACGCTGTTCGTAAAACGGGCCGAACGACAAAGGCTTGCCAAAAAAGGGGACGAACCGTCTCGAAAAGCTGCATCTAAATCCATGACGGATAAAGGAAACCGCCCATGACCGGAACCCAAAAAGCCAAGCTTCATAATTTCTTTCTAGGTCTCATCATCGGTCTTTTAGCCCTATCCCTCAGCCTGGCCTGGGCTATCGAGACCGGCGAAATCAAGGGAAAAGTCTCCGACGAGAGCGGGGCCAGCTTGCCCGGCGTCGAAATCACGGCCGCCGGACCGTCTCTGCAGGGGACGAGGACGGCCCTATCCTCGAAAGACGGCAATTTTCATTTTCCTTTGCTTCCTGTCGGCGTTTATAAAATCACCTTCAAGCTTCAGGGATTCAACACCGTCATTCATGAAAACGTCATTGTCCGTTTGGGGATGGTCACCAGCCTGGATTCGATCATGACGATGGCCACCCTCCGGCAGGAAATCGTCGTCACCGCCGAAACGCCGCTGATCGACAAAACATCGACGGATACGAGCTACTACCTCAGCGCCGCCGACCTGGAAAAAATTCCGACCCAGAACCGGACGGTCGTGGATGTCGTGAAATTCACGCCGGGCGTAACGGGAGTCCGGATGAACACCCGGCGCGGCACCGCCACCGAGGGGCAGCCGAGTTTCCGCGGCGAAGGGGAGGAAGGCAACACCTGGGTCGTTGACGGGCTGGCCATCAGCGGCGTCCGCCTCAAGAATTCCGGAATGAAGCTCAACTTTGACTCCCTCGACGAGATCCAGGTGATCTCCGACCCGTTCAGCCCGGAGTTCGGATCGGCCTACGGCGGCATTATCAACATGGTCACCAAGAGCGGCAGCAACGAATTCAGCGGCGAATTTTCGCTGGTCTTCACGGATAAAAGCCTTCAGGCGGCCCGCCAGAAGCAGCTCTCGGTCGTCAGCGAGCCCAACGACTTTTCCAACGCCAATTGGTATTTGGACCTGGGCGGCCCCGTCCTCAAGGACAAGCTCTGGTTCTTCTTCTCGGAAAATTATTACACCAACGCCGAACGGACGACGGACGGAACGATCGATTATTTCTTCATCCCCGGCGGCGAGAAAACAACGCGCAACAACAACGTCTTCACAAAGCTGACCTATGCTATCAACAACAACCACAACATCTCGTTGACCGCCATCTACGATAAGTCCTTCAAACAGAAGGGCTGGACGGGCATCCCCGAGCTTGGTGAAGAAAAGATCTACAAAGACCTCATTTTCCGCTCGAACTATAAAGGGATCCTGAACGCGTCGACCCTCATCGAAGCCGGCCTGGGTTTTGTCAACAGAAAAAACCTAAAAACGCCGACGGACGGCGACCTGGGGCCGTCCCAGTACTTCATCGAAGACCTGGCCCAGAATATCCGCAATTCCTACGGCAATGTGACGGACAACGAGAAACGTCTCGACTTCAACCTCAAATTCACCAAGTACCTGGAGACCGAAACCTTCGGCCATCACGAAATAAATTTGGGGTTCGAATATTACAACTCCTCATCCGACTTTACCTCAGAGTTCAGCGGCAGGGCAGAGGATATTTTCCCGGGGGACGGCTTTGACAACGGGACCAAATACCACTTCGATACCTGGGAAAATGATCAGGGAACCCCGACCCTGCTTCGGGAATACGGCACTTTTTCCTTTGTCAATTCCTCGAGGGGAATCGGCCTTTACTTCAAGGATAAAGTCCAATGGGACAGGTTCACTCTGATGGTGGGACTGCGCAGCCAGACGCAGACCTGCCGTGACGATCAGGGACAACCGATCTGGTCCTGGAGGCTCGGCGATTTCCTCTCGCCCCGCTTTTCGTTGGCGGTAGACCTGACCAAGGACGGAAAAAACGTCTTGAAGCTGGCTTGGGGAAGGTTCTCCGACCTCATCACGACCATGCCCCTCGGCTTTTTCAACGCCGGCGGAAGCCTGACCTACCGGGATTTTGTCTGGAAAGGACCGGACCACCCGTCCGATAACGAACTGCGCAATCCTTCCAACTGGGAAAAAAGCTGGGAGCAGCCGGCCCAGCGCTTTGAAGTCGCCGATGGCATCACGCCTAATTTTCAGTCGCGCATCTTGATCGAGTTCGACCGCAGGATCGTCAGGGACTGGGCCGTCAAAGCCCGCTATGTCCATTCCAGCGCGAAAAACCTCCTGGAAGCCCTGATGGTCTTCGACCCCGGTTCAGCCCAAGGCTATAAGCTCGTCTATGACAATTTCGAGCTTAAAAAAAGAGACTACAGCGGATTTGAGGTCGAGCTCAACGGAAAAATGGGGCCGTCTTTTCTCCTCAACGCTTCTTATTCTCATGCCCTGGCCAGGGGAACAAACCCCGGCCAGACCGAGACCGGGGCATGGTCGCAGGAGGAAGGCAGCACAAATTTCGTCGGGCTCTTCGGAAAACACATGTTTGTCCCGAACCTCGCCGGGCTCGAAGCGACAAGGGAACAAGTGGACTACCTCTTTGGAGGATTGGGCGGAAGAGATATCGGAGATGAGGGCTGGTACGGAAAGCTCCCCTACTCGATCGATCACAACGTCAAAATAAACCTCGTCTATCTTGCCCCTTACGGCATCCTGGCCTCGGCGGCATTTGAATACCTGTCGGGCTATTATTGGGAGAAACTGGGGTACGTGCCGGGCTTCGGAGGCTATTATTCGTTTCCGGAAGGCAGGGGCTCGCGTCCAACGCCGGCTCACTCATACCTGGACCTGTCTCTGGAAAAGACGTTCCGTATGCCCGGACTCCGCCTCTCCAAAAACGCCGCCCTCCTGGTCCGGCTGGATGTATTCAATATTCTCGACAGCCAGCAGCCGATTGCCTACGTCAAGGAAAATATCGGCCTCTTCGGGGCCGTCTGGGGCCGCCAACAGCCCCTGCAGGCAAGGCTCTCGGCCAAGCTCAAGTTTTAAAGAGATCGTAACCGGGGTCAAAGCTACACATTCGACAAATCGGGTCCGCCCATGATTGTAAACTTGTCAAATATGTAGCTTTGATCCCGAAGATTATTCGACGGTGACGCTCTTGGCCAGGTTCCGCGGCTGATCGACATCCGCGCCCCTCTTGGCGGCGATAAAATAAGCAAATAGCTGAAGAGGCACAACCGTCAAAAAAGGCGTCATCAGCGGATGGGCCAAGGGAATGGGAATCACGACGTCCACATGCTGGGAAATCTGGCCGTCGTCCTCGAACGCCACGGCCAGGACATAGCCCGAGCGGGCTTTGATCTCAGAGATGTTGCTGAGAAGTTTTTCGTAGACTTTATCCTTGGGTACGACGGCCAGGGTCGGCATCTTATCGTCAATAAGCGCAATCGGCCCGTGCTTCATCTCGCCGGCCGGATAGCCTTCGGCATGGACATAGGAAATCTCTTTGAGCTTCAGCGCGCCTTCCAGGGCCACGGGAAAGCTGACCCATCGTCCCATGTAGAGGAAATGCGAGAATGACACGAAGCGGGATGCCAAGTCCTCGACGTCTTTGGCCCGGGCCAGGACCCTTTCCATCTTGTGGGGAATGCGCTGCATCTCCTCGATCAAAGCATAGCTCGCCGCTTCATCGATGGTTCCTTTGATTTGAGCCAGGTTCAGGGCCGAGAGCAGCAGGGCCGCCAATTGGGCCGTGAATGTCTTCGTCGCCGCCACCCCGATCTCGGGCCCGGCGTGGGTGTAGAGGACGCCGTGGGCTTCCCTGGCGATCGATGAACTCATGGCATTCGTGATGGCCAGGACGGCCGCGCATCGTTCTTTGCAGGCGCGCAGGGCGGCCAGCGTGTCGGCCGTCTCCCCGGACTGGGAGACTACGATGACCAGTGTATCTTTATCAATTACAAAATCCCGGTAGCGGAACTCCGACGCGTATTCGACTTCGACGGGAATGTGGGCCAGCGACTCGAAAAAATGCTTGCCGACCAGCCCGGCATGATACGAGGTCCCGCAGGCAATGATCAGGATCTTCCGGACATGCTTGAGCAGGGCCGCCGATAGCCCGATCTCGTCCAGCCGGACCTTTCCCGAGTCCAACGAGATGCGGCCGAGGAGCGTATCGCGGACCACCTCAGGCTGCTCAAAGATCTCTTTGAGCATGAAGTGTTTGAATCCCCGTTTTTCGATCATCAGCGGGTTCCAGGTCAGGTGTTCGATTTTTTTCGACAAGGGCCTCCCGGAAAAGTCGGAGAACTTTACTCCCTCCGGTTTGATCGTGGCCATCTCGCCGTCTTCAAGGAAGGCCGCTCTCTGGGTATGGGCGAGGATCGGGTTGACATCCGACGAGACGAAGACTTCATGGTCGCCCAGTCCGATGACGAGGGGCGGTCCGACTTTGGCCGCGATGATCGTGTCCGGGTCCTTCACGGAAATCACCGCCACGGCAAAAGCCCCTTCGAGCTCGGCCGCCGCGGCCCGGACGGCCTCTTCGAGAGAACCCCGGAAATTTTTTTCGATGAGATGGGCGATGACCTCCGTGTCCGTTTCCGTCCGGAAGGTGTGGCCTTCTTCTTTCAAGGTCTGCTTTAAAGCCAGGTAGTTTTCGATGATCCCATTATGGACGACGACAAGCTGGCCCGTGCAGTCGCGGTGAGGGTGGGCGTTTTCCTCGCTCGGCCGGCCGTGGGTGGCCCAGCGGGTGTGACCGATGCCATAGCTCCCCTTCAGGGGAGACTTCATGAGGCTCTCCTCCAGGGACTGTATTTTTCCCTTAACCCTTTTGGTCTGGATGTGACCCTCATCGACCACAGCGATCCCCGCCGAATCATAGCCGCGATATTCCAGCTTCTTCAGGCCGTCCAAGAGAATCGGAACGACGCTTTTCGGCCCAATATAACCGATGATTCCGCACATATGATACCTCTACACTTTCGCTTTTTTCCGGCGGGCCCAGCCCGGCTTTTCGATTTGCCTGCCGCGAGCGACCGCCAGAGCGTCCGGCGAGACGTCTCTCGTGATCACGGACCCGGCGCCGATGTATGCCCCTCGTCCGATCTTGACCGGAGCGACAAGCTCGGTCCCGGAGCCGATGAACGCCCCCGCTTCAATCGTCGTCTTATTCTTCTTGACGCCGTCATAGTTGCAGGTGATCGTCCCGGCGCCGACATTGACGCCCTCATGGATTTCGCTGTCGCCAAGATAAGACAGATGGAGGGCTTTGGAGCCTTTTCCCAAGTCCGTGTTTTTGAGCTCGACAAAATTTCCGACCCGCGATCCGGCCCGGAGAATCGTCTTCGGACGCAAGCGGGCGAATGGGCCGACCTGGGCATCATCCTCAACAGTGGCCCCGTCCAGGACGCTTGATTCGTAAATCCTGACCCGGCTTCCGATCAAGGAATTGACGATGTGGACACTGGGATTGATCGTGCACCAACTGCCGATGCTTGTCCGGCCTTCGATCGTCACCCCTGGATAGACGGAACTGTCCCGGCCGATTCTGACGTCCAGGTCGATCCAAGTCGAAGAAGGATCATAAACCGTAACTCCCTGTTCGGCGAGCTCATGCATCTTCCGCTCCCGCAGCACGCCAAAGGCCCGGGCCAGATCGTGCCGCGTGATAACCGGAAGAAAATCCTCTTGGTCAGAAGGCTTGAATGCTTCGACTTTCTTCCCGGCCTTTGCCAAGAC
>Ga0153915_10006728_pt1 | contig 10796 bp, 9 predicted proteins | sample Opewatmetagenome_2_FD_107003 | JGI IMG/M metagenome (GOLD analysis project Ga0153915, IMG submission 107003) | Freshwater wetland microbial communities from Ohio, USA - Open water 3 Core 3 Depth 3 metaG | ecosystem: Environmental > Aquatic > Freshwater > Wetlands | place: USA: Ohio, Lake Erie...
AGCGAGAAGTTGAGCCCGACGCCGAACATCAGAAGGATCACGCCGATCTCGGCGAGCTGCGCGGCGAGCGATTGATCCGCCATGAAGCCCGGCGTGTGGGGTCCGACCGCGACCCCGGCCAGGAGATAGCCGACCAGCGGCGAGATCTTGATCCGGTTGGCCACGGCGCCCAGCACGAACGCGAGTCCAATGCCGACCACGATCGTGGTTATCAACGGCGAGTAATGCGACATGACGGCAGTTTACATGGGCGTCCGCGCGGGTGTATCGAAACCGGCAGTCGCGTTCACCGGAAGGGCCGAACAGCCATGGCCGATTATCATCCAAGATTTCTGCGTCTGGTCGAGATCAGCGCGCCCTTGTTCGCGGGCGAGGCCGAGGTGTGCCGCACCTATTTCGATTGGGAGAAGCGCACCGCCGCCACCGACAAGGTCTGGCTCGCGCGCCAGTGCTACAAGGAATTCTTCGGCTCCGGCTTCGTCGATCCCAACAAGAGCCTGGTCGGCGATTGGCTCGGCAGCGTCCTCAAGATGCTGCCCAAGATCGACATCGAGATCGACCGGCACGCAGCGCTCGAGCTGATCGAGGGCGCCCACGCCGAATACAGCCATTACTGCCTGTTCGCCGACATCTGGGACTCCCTGCGCACGCCGGGCGAGGCGAAGATTCATCCGGGCGCGCTGAAGAACTGGGCGGAGGGCGAGGCGCTGGACGGCTACCGTCAGCAGGTGCGCGCCAAATACAAGGAAGGCGCGCTCGCCTGGGCGTCGCTGAAATTCACCGAGGGCGGCTACTGCACGCTGTATTCGGAGGGCGCCAGCCTCAAGGGCCGCGGCGGCGTCGACGACAAGATCGCGGCGGCCTGCCGCAAGGTCTATGACGACGAGCTCGGCCACGTGCTGAACGGCATCGTGGCGGTCAACACGCACGCGCGCGAAGTCGAGGATTGGGACCTGCTGGAGAAGCTCGTGATCGAACAGTTGCGCCGCCGCGTGGTCATGCGCAACGGCCAGTTCGGCAACCCGATGCCGCAGTCGCGCATCGAGGAGATCTATGCCGGCAAGATCGAGCCGATCCGCGTCGATCTCGACGGCATCATGGTGCACGCGGCGTAGATAATCAGGAGCAACCGATGGCCGAGCCCATCACGCTGGAGATCTTCTCCGACTACGTTTGACCGTGGTGCTATCTCAGTACCGTGCGTATTGAAAAGCTGAAGCGCCACTACAACGTCGACGTAAAGCTGGTGCATTTCCCGCTGCACCCGGACACGCCCGCCGAAGGCCGCGAGATGGCCGGGTTCTATGCCGAGCGCGGCCTCGACCCCGAGAAGATGTACGCGCAGATGAAGCAGCGGATGGATGCGGAGGGCCTGCCGTACGGCCGCCGCACCCACAGCTACAACAGCCGGCTGGCGCAGGAGCTCGGCAAGTGGGCCGACACGCAGCCCGGCGGCGCCAAGCTCCACGATGCCTTGTACAAGGCGTACTTCGTCGACGGCCGCAACATCGGCGATCCCGATGTGCTGGTGGAGATCGCGCAATCGGTCGGGCTCGACGCGGATGAGGCGCGCGCCGTGCTCACGGACCGGCGTTTCAAAGCGGCGGTCGATGCCGATTGGGCGAAATCGCGCGCCTATGGCGTGACCGGCGTGCCGACCTTCGTCGCCAACCGCCACGGCGTGGTCGGCGCGCAGCCGTATGAAGTGCTCGAGCAGCTCATGAAGCAGGTTGGCGCCGAGCCGCGCGCGTGACCATCTAACCCTCTCCCGCAAGGGGAGAGGGCAAACGGCCCACGCATGCGGACGAACGAACAGATTTGAACCGCGAGCACGCCCACGACTCCGGTGCCGTAGCGCACGCGACAATGTTAGTTTGGCGCTCCGGGAAAGGGAGTGGCATGGGTATTCGGACTGGAGCACAGGTGCTCGACGGGCTGCGCGATGGACGGCAGCTCTATATGAACGGCGAACGGATTGCCGACGTCACGCGCGATCCGCGCTTTGCCGGCGGCGCCCGCACGGTCGCGGAGCTCTACGACCTGCAGCACGATCCCAAGCGGATCGACGAGATGACCTATCGTTCGCCCACCACGGGCGACCGCGTCGGGCTCTCGTTCCTGGAGGCGAAAACCCGCGACGATCTCGCGCGCCGCCGCGTGATGTACAAGCACTGGCACGACCACACGCTCGGCATGTTCGGCCGCGCGCCGGATTTCCTGAACGCGATGCTGAGCGCCTGGGCGTCGGGCCAGCAGGCGTTCGGCCAATATGGCGGCAACATGCGCGCGTATTACGAGCGCGTGCGCGAGAACGACCTCATCACCACCCACTCGCTCACCAACCCGCAGGTCGACCGCTCGAAGAACGTCGCGGCGCAGGCCAAGGATCTCGCCGCCAAGGTCGTGAAGGAGACCGATTCCGGCATCGTGGTGCACGGCGCGCGCATGCTGGCGACGTTCGGCGCCTATTCGGACGAGCTCATCGTGATGCCGGCGCCGTCGTTCCCGCTGCCGGAGAACACCGACGATGCGCTGCCCTACGCCACCGGCTTCGCGGTGCCGATGGCGACCGAGGGGCTGCGCTTCATCTGCCGGCCGACGACGATGCACCGGGACGGATCCTCGATGGATCACCCGCTCGCCAGCCGGTTCGACGAAACCGACTGCATGGTGGTGTTCGACAACGTCAAGGTGCCGTGGGAGCGGGTGTTCATCCATCGCGACGTCGGCATCTTCAACTCGATCTACGCGCGCACCGGCGCGGTGCTTGCCGGCGCGCACCAGTTCGCCACCAAGGACCTCGCCAAGTCCGAATTCATGATGGTGCTCGCGTTCGCGCTGGTGAAGACCACCAACATCGACGGCTTCCAGCACATCCAGGGCGGGCTCGCCGAGCTGATCAACCAGACCGAGACCGTCCGCGCCTGCCTCGTCGCCTCCGAGGCGACCGCCGCCCTGTCGCCGCACGGCGCGATGATCCCCGGCCCCTGGCCGCTCGAGGTGATCCGCCTCGGCTATGGCCAGATGTTCCGGCGCGCGTGCGAGATCATCCAGATCATGGGCGCGGGCGGGCTGTTCATGGTGCCGTCCTACGCCGAGCTCGATGGTGCTTTGTCCGAGGATGTCGCGCGCTACTATCAGGCCGCCAACGCCGACTCGCGCGCCCGGATCAAGCTGTTCCGCCTCGCCTACGACGCGGCGCTCTCCAGCTTCTCCGGCCGCCAGCAGCTCTACGAGCGCTATTTCGCCGGCGACCCGGTGCGCTCGGCCGGCGGCCTGTATCACCGCTACGACACCAAGCCGTATGCCGAGCGGATCTGGCAGACCCTGGACCGGTTCGAGAAGGACGGGCGGTAGGATCGTCTGATGGCGTCGAATGAAGACATTGCGATCATTGGCGCCGGCATCGGCGGGCTGTGCCTGGCGCTGCATCTCGACAAGCGCGGCATCGCGGCGCGGGTATATGAGAGCGCGCCCGAGGTGAAGGAGCTCGGCGTCGGCATCACCGTGCTGCCGCACTGCGCGCGCGAGTTCGCCGAGGTCGGCGTGCTGGATCAGGTGCTCGCGGCCGGCATCGAGACCACCGACAGCGTGTTCTTCAACCGGTTCGGCCAGCTCATCTACAAGGAGCCGCGCGGCAAGTTCGGCGGCTACAAGTATCCGGAGATCGCGATCCACCGCGGCCGGCTGCACATGGTCCTGTTCAACGCCGCGCGCGAGCGGCTCGGCGCGGACCGCGTCGTCACCGACCGGCACTGTCTGGGCGTGGAGCAGGACGCCGACGGCGTCGTCGTCCGTCTCAAGGAAAGCTCGACCGGAAAAACGGTGGTGCCGGTCAAGGCCGGCATCGCGGTCGCGTGCGACGGCGTGAATTCCACCGTGCGGCGCCAGTTCTATCCCGACGAGAAGATGGCGTTCACCGGCATCAACACCTGGCGCGGCATCACGCGCTGGAAGCCGATCCTGAACGGCCGCAGCTACATGCGGATCGGCTCGATCAAGACCGGGAAGCTGGTGGTCTATCCGATCATCAACGACATCGATGGCCAGGGAAACCAGCTGATCAACTGGATGGCCGAGATCGAGACCGCTGCCGCGGAACAGAACGACTGGAACAAGCCGGGCAAGCTCGACGATTTCTACCCGATCTACCGGAGCTGGACGTTCGACTGGGCCGACATCGCGGGCATGATCCGGAATGCGGACATGATCCTCGAATACCCGATGGTGGACAAAGACCCGGTGGCGCGCTGGACGTTCGGCCGCGTGACGCTGCTGGGCGATGCCGCGCACCCGATGTATCCGCGCGGCTCCAACGGCGCGGCGCAGGCGGCGGTCGATGCGCGCACGCTCGCCGACCTGTTGGCGCGCAGCGACGATCGCATTGCCGCGCTCAAGGTCTACGAGGCGGAGCGGCTGCCGCGCGCCAACAAGGTCGTGCTCACCAACCGCACGCACCCGCCCGACTTCATCAACATCAAGGTCGAGGAGCTGGTCGGCGACAAGCCGTTCGACGATCTCGACGCGGTGATCAGCCAGGACGAGCTGCGGGCGCTTTCCGACAGCTACAAGCGGATCGCCGGCTATGCGCTTCAGGACGTATAATCGCCGCGGAGGCTCCGCATGTTCGTGAGAAACACCTGGTACGTCGCCGCGTGGGACCACGAGATCGGCCGCACGCTCCTCGCGCGCACCATCCTGGGCGTGCCGGTGGTGCTGTTCCGCACCGAGGACGGCACGCCGGTCGCGCTGCAGGACCGCTGCTGCCACCGCAACGCGCCGCTTTCGGCCGGCCGGCTCAAGGGCGATGACGTCGAGTGCGGCTACCACGGGCTCCGCTTCGACCGCACCGGCGCCTGCGTCGAGGTGCCGAGCCAGACGCTGGTCCCGCCCGGCGCGCGGGTGGCAAGCTTCCCGCTGGTCGAACGCAATCGCTGGGTGTGGATCTGGATGGGCGATCGGGCGAAGGCCGATCCGGGGCTGATCCCGGATTTGTTCTGGCACGACAGCCCGAAATGGAAGGCGATCGGCGACCGGTTCCACGTCAAGGGCCACTACCAGTTGTTGATCGACATCACGCTGGATCAGACCCATTCGCGCTACGTGCATCCGAATTCGCTCGGCAGCGCCGACAAGGTGCGGTTCAAGCCGAAGCTCTCGCGCGAGGGCAGGGCGCTCCGCTGCGAGCGGCTGATCCCGGATTCCGATCCGCCGCCGATGTGGGCCAAGGTCGCCGGCATCGTCGGGAACGCCGACCAGTGGAACATCTGGCGCTATCTGCCGCCCAACATCATCATGTTCGACGTCGGCATCGGGCCGGTGGGGAGCGGCGTGCTTCAGGGGGACCGCTCGAAGGGCGTGACCGGCCACAACACCCACGGGCTTACGCCGGAGACCGAGCGCACCACGCACCATTTCTGGGTGGCGTCGCGCAATTTCGCCCTCGAGGACGAGGCGCTCACCAAGCAGCTCTCCGGCATCCGCAACGTGTTCCTGGAGGACGTCGCGATGGTGGAGAACGTGCAGCGCACGCTGGACGCGTTTCCCGGCGCGCCCACCATCGACGTCGGCTCGGACGCGCCGACCATCCAGGCGCGCAGCCTGGTGACGCAACTACTCGATGAGGAGCGCGCGATCCGCGCGGCATGACGCGATGAGACTCGGCATCTGGACACCGCTGCCGCATACCATCCGCGCCGAACCGGTGATGGACGCGGCGATCGCGGATCTCAAAACGCGCGGCCAGGGCGCGAAAACCGACCGCTCGCTCCAGTTCGCGATCGATGTGGTGACCCGCGGCGAGCGTTGCGGCGCGACGACCACGCTGATCGCCGAGCGCTGGCTCGGGCCGGACCTCGAAGCCTGGATGCTCGGCGCGGCGCTCGCGGGCCACACCAAGAACATCGAGCTGATGGTCGCCGCGCATCCCGGCCTGGTCGCGCCGCAGGTGGTGGCGAAGCTGGGCGCATCGCTCGACCGCATCTCCGGCGGCCGGCTCGCGCTCAACATCGTGAACGGCTGGTTCCAGGAGGAATTCAACCTGTTCTCGAACGGCGCCTGGATCGGCGACGAGCTCAGGCGCTACCGCCGCATGGACGAGTTCATCCGCGTCGTGAAGGGCCTATGGACCGAGGACAACTTCTCGCTCGACGGCGAGTTCTACAAGGTCAACAACGCCAGCCTTCCGATCAAGCCGCTGCGCACCCCGCACCCGACGATCTACGCCGCGAGCCGCACCGGCCCGGGCATGGACGTGGTCGCCCGCCAGTGCGACGTGTGGTTCGTGCCGTACGAGCCGTCGCACCGGTTGTACGAGGACAATTTCCGCGGCATCGAGCGCGAGGTGCGCGCGATGGAAGCGCGCAGCCGGGCGCTCGGACGGACGCTCCGCTACGGCATCAGCGCGCATGTCATCTGCAAGCCGACGCTGTACCGGGCCGAAGCGGCCGCCGATGCGCTTGAGGATTACGGCAAGAAAGATCGCGTATCTGCGGTCGCCGCCAAGGCGCTGGGCGCGGGGCTGGTCGGCACGCCGCAGCACGTCGCCGAACGCATCCGCCGCTATGAAGGGATCGGCGTCGAGACCTTCATGCTGCACTTCCACCCGATGCTGGAAGGGTTCGAGAGCTTCGCGAACGAGGTGATGCCGCTGCTGCCCCCGATCCGCACCGCGGCGGCGGAATAAGAGTAGCTTCTCAGTCCGCCGGCCCCAGCACGTAGCCGCCGTCGGCTACCACGTGCACCCCGGTGATGTAGGCGGACGCCGGCGAGGCGAGGAACAGCGCGAGCCCCTGTAGATCCTCCGGCGTCCCCAGCCGGTGCATCGGGATCAGCTTCTCGAACGGCGCGCGCGTCGCCGGGTCCTTGAGCCGGCCGCCGGAGATGTTGGTGATGGTCGGGCCGGGCGCGATCGCATTCACGGTGATGCCGTAGCGCGCGAGCTCGCGCGCCGCCTGGCGCACCATCTGGCCGACCGCGCCTTTCGACACCACGTACGGCGTCCCGACATATTGCTCGGTGATGAACGAATCGATCGACGAGGTGACGATGATCCGCCCGGCGTTGTTCGGCTTCATGTGGCGCACCGCGGCCTGGATGGTCGCGAACGCGCCGAACACGTTTACCGCGAACACGCGCTCCCATTGCTCCATCGGCAGCTTCTCGATCGGCCGGTCGGGATTGCGGGAATTGTCGCTGCTGACCAGGAATCCCGGCCCGCCGCCGATGCCGGCATTGACGAACACCACGTCGATCCGCCCGCACGCCGCCGCGGTCGCATCGAACGCGCGATCCAGCGCCGCGCGGTCGGTGACGTCGACGGTTTCGGCCCGCACCACGCCGCCATGCGCCTTCGCAAGCGCCGCCGCGGCCGTCCTCGCCGCCGCGCCGTCCATGTCGAACAGCGTGACCCGCGCGCCGTTCGCCGCCATCACATCGGCATAGCCGTAGCCGATGCCGCTCGCGCCGCCGGTCACGATGGTGACCAGTCCGCGCACGTCGAAAAGTTCCGTTGCTTTCATCGATTCCTTCCCGCCAGAACGGGTCATTCTATCTGCAACTTGCGGTCATCACGACCGCGGAACATGGGCGATGCGGCGGACGCATCCGCGTGTCACACTGCCGGCGAAACGGCAGGGGGATCGTCATGCGCTACGAGCTCTACTACTGGCCCGGGATTCAGGGCCGCGGCGAATTCGTGCGGCTCGCGCTCGAAGATTTCGGCGCCGATTATGTCGACGTCGCGCGGGAACGCGGCGGCATGGCGAAACTGATGCGCCTGCTCGGGGGCAAGAACATCGCGCATCCGCCCTACGCCCCGCCGTTCCTCGGCGCCGGCAAGCTGATCATCGCGCAGACCGCGAACATTCTCATGTTCCTGGGGCCGCGCCTCGGTCTCGCGCCGGCGAACGACGCCGGCCGGCTGTGGACCAATCAGCTCCAGCTCACCATCGCGGACCTGGTGAAGGAGGCGCACGACGTGCATCACCCGATCGCCAGCGGTCTTTATTACGAGGAGCAGAAGAAGGAAGCGCGCCGCGCCGCCGCCGCCTTCCTGAAGGACCGCGCGCCGAAATATCTCGGCTATTTCGAGCGGGTGCTCGAGAAGCAGGCCTATCTCGCCGGCGCACGCGCAAGCTATGCGGACCTGTCGCTGTTCCAGGTGGTCGAGGGGATGCGCTACGCGTTCCCCAAGGCGTCGCGGCGGCTGGAGCGGCGGCTGGAGCGCGTCGTCGCGCTGCACGACCGGGTCGCGAAGCGGCCAGGCATCGCCGCCTACCTCGCGTCCAAACGGCGCATCCCGTTCAACGAGAGTGGTATCTTCCGCCATTATCCCGAGCTCGACGTCTAGGAGGCGGCGCGATGCTGGTATTCAGGCAACTATTCGACGCGCAATCCTCGACCTACACCTACCTGCTCGGCGATTCCGCCACCGGCCAGGCGGTGATGATCGATCCGGTGTTCGAGCAGGTGCGCCGCGATGCGGCGCTGGTGGCCGAGCTCGGCCTCAAGCTCCTCTGGACGCTGGAAACCCATGTCCATGCCGACCACGTCACCGGCGCGTGGCTGCTGAAGCGCAAGCTCGGCAGCCGCATTGCGCTCGCACGGGAGAGCGGCGCCGAGGGCGCGGATCGCTATCTGGTCGCGGACGACACCATTGCCTTCGGCGACCGGCGGCTGCAGGTGCGGGCGACCCCCGGCCACACCAACGGCTGCCTCACCTACGTGCTGGACGATCGCAGCATGGCGTTCACCGGCGACTGCCTGCTGATCCGGGGCTCCGGCCGCGTGGATTTCCAGGAGGGCGACCCCAAGGCGATGTACCGCTCGGTCCACGACCAGATATTCAACCTGCCGGATTCGTGCCTGCTGTATCCGGCGCACGATTACCGCGGCCTCACCGTGACCAGCGTGGCGGAGGAGCGTCGCTTCAATCCGCGCCTCGGCGGCGAGATCGCGGTCGGCGATTTCACCGGCTACATGAGCAACCTGCGCCTCGCGCATCCGAAGAAGATGGATGTTGCGGTGCCCGCCAATCTCAAATGCGGCCGGCCGGAGCGGGAGCAGGAGGGCGGCGATCCGCTCTGGGCGCCGCTCACCTATACCTTCGCCGGCATCTGGGAGATCCAGCCGCACGCGCTGGAGGAGCACGCGGCCGAGGTGCAGATCCTCGATGTGCGCGAGCCGGACGAGTTCAACGGCCCGCTCGGCCACATCCGGGGCGCGACGCTGATCCCGCTCGGCGGGCTCGCCAAGCGCGTCGCCGAGCTCGCGCGCGACAAGCCGATCGTCGCGGTGTGCCGCGCCGGCGGCCGCTCGGCGCAGGCGACCGTGATCTTGCAGCAGGAAGGCTTCGCCAACGTCGCGAACCTGACCGGCGGCATGCTGCGCTGGCGCGCCGAAGGCCATCCCGTGGAGGGCGGCAGCGCCTGAGGCCCGCCCGGCCGCCGTCTATTTCGCGTGAAGAATCCGCCGCCTCGGCGAGCACCGGCGCGCGCATTGTCGATGGCGGCGGATCATGGGCGTGCCGGTGTGCCGGTGCAAGACCGGGCTGGCACCGCGGGCGCGGATTTGGCACAAACGGCGTCTAACCGGAGCAACCTGATGCCAAACGACACCGTCGCCGAGGCGGGGCGCGATTTCATTCGCGACATCATCCAGGCGGACCTGGATGCGAAGCGCCATGAGACGGTGGTCACGCGGTTTCCGCCGGAGCCCAACGGCTATCTGCATATCGGGCACGCGAAATCGATCTGCCTCAATTTCGGCGTGGCGCAGGAATTCGGCGGCCGCTGCCATCTCCGCTTCGACGACACCAACCCGGCGAAGGAGGAGCAGGAATACATCGACGCCATCATGCGCGACGTCCGCTGGCTCGGCTTCGAATGGGGCAAGCACCTCTACCACGCATCGGATTATTTCGAGCAGCTCTTCGCCTGGGCCGCGCATCTGATCGAGGCGCAGAAGGCCTATGTCGACGACACGCCGGTCGAGGAGATGCGGGCGATGCGCGGCACGCTGACCGAGCCGGGCCGGAACAGCCGGTATCGCGACCGGAGCGTCGCCGAGAACCTAGATCTGTTCCGCCGCATGCGCGCCGGCGAATTCCCCGACGGCGCCCGCGTGCTGCGCGCCAAGATCGACATGGCGGCGGGCAACATGAACCTGCGCGATCCGGTGCTGTACCGCATCCTGCATGCGGAGCATCCGCGCACCGGCGCCAAATGGTGCATCTACCCGACCTACGATTTCGCCCATGGCCAGTCGGACGCGATCGAGGGCATCACCCATTCGCTGTGCACGCTGGAGTTCGAGGATCACCGGCCGCTGTACGACTGGTTCCTCGACAACCTGCCGGTGCCTTCAAGACCCAGACAGTATGAATTCGCGCGGCTCAACATCACCCACACGGTGCTGTCCAAGCGCGTGCTGACCGAGCTGGTGCGGCAGCGCCATGTCGGCGGCTGGGACGATCCGCGCATGCCGACGCTCGCGGGGCTTCGCCGCCGCGGCGTGCCGCCCGCCGCGATCCGCGATTTCGTCCGCCGGGTCGGGGTCGCGCGCGCGAACAGCGTGGTCGACGCCGCGATGTTCGACCATGCGGTGCGGGAGCTTCTGAATAAATCCGCGCCGCGGCGGATGGCGGTGCTGCGCCCGCTGAAGATCACGATCGAGAACTACCCCGAGGGGCAGATCGAGGAGCTCGACGCGATCAACCACCCGGACGATCCCACCGCCGGGTCGCGCCGCATCCGGTTCGGACGCGAGCTCTATGTCGAGCGCGACGACTTCATGGA
>Ga0153915_10006729_pt1 | contig 10795 bp, 16 predicted proteins | sample Opewatmetagenome_2_FD_107003 | JGI IMG/M metagenome (GOLD analysis project Ga0153915, IMG submission 107003) | Freshwater wetland microbial communities from Ohio, USA - Open water 3 Core 3 Depth 3 metaG | ecosystem: Environmental > Aquatic > Freshwater > Wetlands | place: USA: Ohio, Lake Erie...
AAATTGTACACCGATCAAACCTTTAGTTGAAAAGATTGGTTTTGTGCAGGTATTCTGTGGGGATAAATGGCAATATGTCAAAATTAAAAGACATATTAAATTGTTTCAATGCCGATTGAATTTAACGATATTTGGAATTGAAATCGAACTAAACATTAATTAAAACAATCTGCCCGTTGTTGGTTTTTTAAGACGGCCAATATCGAATAATATTGAATTGGCCTTTTCTATATACCAGTCATAATCAATATCAGTCAGGAAGCAATCTGGTAAAGTCATTAATGGTTTTCCACCGTCGCTATTGGCTACTTTATTTCCAGATAGTTTATACGCAATAAATCCTTTTTCATTTTTAGCATAGTACCAACGAACTACCTTTCCTAAATATTCACCGTCCTTAACTCCACCTCCTCGAACATTTTGAACGGCTACAAATTTCTTTATATCCCCACAGTTCTTAATTGTTTGTTCCAAAGGAATATCTTTAGTTAGAAATTCAGTTACTGCTTCGATACAAATAGTAGTCTGTGGATTTTTATGAAACCTGAAGATTGCGGCTTTTGGATCATTCCAAGGATTCGAATAAGCGCCTTTTGTTTTACAAGTTCCATCTGTTTTAACAGCAATATAATTATTAATGTCGCGACTATATGTTGCTAAATACTTTGTTTCTTCAGTTTTAAAATTAGTCCATTGTTCCCATTGTTCAATCAAAACATTTAGCAAATCATATTTATCTTTTGGACATTTGATTACAATACCATCAGTATTTGCCGATACAACTGATATTCCGTTTAACTCCAAACCTTCAATCAACATCAGCAATGCCAATTGTCCGGTTAGGGTTACTTGCAAAAGCAGATTTGGCGAATACAAGATCGACCATTTTGAACCAAATTTGCCGAAACTCCCATTGATGGTGATCTTTAGAGAATCAGCAACTACGGTATTTTTTGCGCGTTTAGCTTCAACCCTGCGATTAACAATGTCAGTGTAGACAGTTAGGAATGCTTCGCCCAGGTGCGCCGGGTAAAGCTGCTGATTGATGATTATACGGGGATAATATGATTCAACGTCACGATCAACTAATATTGTATTTTCATCAGAATAATGAGCGATTGATTTTTCGGTACTATGTAACCCACCCATACCTAGTTTATAAGTAGATTTGCCAATGGTTACTTTTAACGTCCATGTATATTTACCCGCAGTGTTCTTTTCTTTCTTACCCAAACCCTCCGGCCAAGTCGGGGAACCTTCATTATCCAATAGAAATTCAGAACGGCAAATATCATCCAACATTGCATTCAATTTTAAATCTTTGAAGCCAATGAATGCGGGCGCATTATAAAAAATGCCTTTTGGTATTGTTTCGCTTCTTGGTCGTTTCGGATAACTTCCGACTATTTTACAGACTTCGGAACCAATAACGGCTTCGGCCATTTGAGCATCTGATTTTGAGCGTAAATCTTGCCCATATTCTTCGGACATTTGTTCACGCAATTTAATTTGTTCTTTTAATTCTTTGTACATTAAGATCGTGTTATCAAGATCGTTAATACAATATTCTTTTATTATTTCAGCTTCTTCATAAGTCAGTTCTTTATCGGGTTCAATCGGCAAATCTTGCATGTGTCGGCAATGCAAACGAGCGGCATACAATTTAAGCGAACCTGTCAACGGGGCGACTTCAATTAAATCAATATGGTTAATGTCGGGGAAGTTAATCCTGAATTCTTGTTCGATATTCCAATGTTTCAATTCACCATTGATAATACGATCGGTAACTGTTTTTAATTCGGGGGCTTCTCTACCTTCAATAGCTAAGCAAACGTGAGGTATATCAAAAGATTTCGAATTAAAACCAATGATCTTAAAATTCCAAAGCATCCAGCGTAACTTTTCTCGATTGAATGTTTGCGCAGGATTTTCTTCAAAAACAACTACTTTTCCAGAATCGATATGTTTAAATGCTACTTCCCAAAAATTCTTATAACTTTCAACGTCGAAAACAAATTCCGATCCTGTGGGTAACGCTAACAATTCTTCATCTGTAAAATACATTGTTTATACTTCCATAGCTTTTACTAAACCACGAACCCCATCACCATAAAATATTACATGTTGTGCAGCAACGTCGAAACAAGCAGTATTCATTATCTTTTCGAATTGCAAAAGATAGTTGTAATCAAATGCAATATCATTAGGTAATCCGCTTATCTCAAAAGTGGCTCCATTTGTGGTTCGCATTGCCGATTCATCAAAAGTAATTATCGAATCGGTACTGAATGCAGCCAGTGTTTTAACACCTTCCATAAACCCAATAGGTAGCGATTTTTGTTCAGTTTGAATATTGATAATTGGCGAATAGTTAATATACTGAGAATCAGGTAACGCTGTTTTTATCCAAGACCCATCTTCAAAGTAAAATGTTATCGATGCAGGCGACCCGCAAGGATGGAAATATTCAGATATACCGAATGACTTCAATTCCTTTTTTGCACCAACGATTGCATCAATTGCAATTTTTGGGATTAGCATATTGGGTGGCAAATTGACACCATGCCAAAATTCAACTAATGCACAACCGTCAGTAGCCACAGTTGAATTTGCTTGCAGCAACACAGAACCGAATACAATGTTTGTCGGTGTTTTTGTTACCAATTTTCCCAAAACTTTGAAAGCCGAAACTATTGAATTGCCTATTTCAGCAATCGGTTTATCGGCAATATCGTACTGGACTAATTCTTGTTGAAAATCGCCAAGGCAATTGACATTTGCGTTAAATTCGCCCGATTTAACATTAAGCTCAAATCTATTCGGCTGGCTAATCAATAGTTCTGATTTACACGATCCAAGAGCAGCCAACAGATTGTAGGTATGTGGGCAAGCATCTAAATCTTCTTCAATTGGAACCCCCATCGCCAAGCCATCTGTGCAGATCATCGCCCAATGATTTTTTAATTGGCAAAATGTTTGATCTTCAGTTCCATTTTTACTTTGACCTAATTTTAAAAATTTCAAAGCATCAATCAAAGATTTTGTTGTTTTTGAATTCTCAGCTTCTTTTTTAGCTCTTGGTTTTCTTGCCATTTCATACTCCCTAACACAATTTAAAGTTGAACAATCAATAGTATCGTGAAATCCAGGTACTGATTGTATTTCATTTATTTCATTTAATATCTTTTGACTCAATTCAGGAAGATGTTCGTTTGCCATTTCTTCTTCCAATTCATTAATTAATTTTACAAACTCCAAATCAGCTTGCATCTTTCAGTTTAGTCCATGCCAAACAGTTATAATGTGCCGATTTTAACAAATCTAAAGCATCTTGTCCTTCTCGTTGATTTTTGCCAAATCTTGCTGCGTATTTGCGACTTTGCAATACACAATCATTAGCCGAATAATCAGTTACATTATCAGAACCTTTGTCACCGTATTGCGGAACTGTATAATTTTCAATATGGTTTAAAACTTTATCTGAAAATTCGATCCATTCTTTACCACGTTCGCTAACATGCGGCGGTTCTTTGAAATTACCTATTCCCCCTTCCACACAAGCCAATGCACATTCCAAACCATTGTACATACCCCGCATGTGCTGATCTGATTTGGTTTCAATTTGATTTCCCTGTATATCGACCAAACCTTGTGTTATCGTTGGAAAATCTTGCAACTTTAACACTTCGGCTTCAATCTTATCCAAATTAGCATCAACTTTTAATATTGCAGCCAAACCTTTTACGAATAGTTCAAGTTTTTGTTCATTAGTATTCATATATTTTCCTAATCATCATTTAATAGAGTTTTTCCACATTTTGGACAATAGCTTGGATCGCCGCAAATTGGTGAATGCACAAAAGTATGTTTACAGCTTTTTCTTTTGTTTTGGATACATTCATTATAATCAAACGATTCTAAAATACCCATAACATCATCTAATTGAACATAAGAATAGTTTTGACCACCTAAAGGTTCTATTCGTCTAGGTAACTTAGATATTCTTTCAGATAATTCGTTTATTATTTCATTAATATTCATATCCCAATATTTCAGGATATTTTTTATTTATTAAAACTTTAATACGTCTTGGAATTCTCAATTCTTGTACACGCCTTAAAGCCAAGTAAGTTGTTGCTGGTGGTTCTTCATAATGCCTTTGCCGCCACCAGTCTCTTGCTTTTTTCGATGCTAAACCTGGGTGTTCCAAACATATCCACTCACTATACATTTGAAAACCACAAAAATAACTAACTTTGATCGATGGGGGTGATTTTAATACTCCATTTGAATCTTTCCTTTCATGCAAATTATATAACACTTTTTGAACATCAAAAACCTCTTCTACCGGCGCTGTACTTTTTATTATTTCCCCGCTATATGCAGTTTGAAACAATTTATTTTGAAATGTGAATTGATACCCGCAGTTATGACAAACTCTAACCGAAGCATGGTTGTACACTCCGCATTTTTCACAAATTCTAACAGGAACATCTCCAACAGTCTTTTTTGCCCCAGGCTTGCGCGGTTTGATCGGATCGTTGATCGGGCCAAGACGTTTAACATTACCGGCAAAATCCATCGCAAGGCAGTTAATTTTGCCAGTTTGCGGTGATGGCCTAGTGCCTCTACCGTATTTTTGTACATGTCTTCCTGGCGACATTGTGGGCATCAGGTCAATAATAAAATCAATAGCCGGATGATCTATGCCTGTAGTTAATTTTTGGTTGCTGACGATGGCTAGGTACTCGCCATGCTCCCAATCTCGCATTCGTTTGTCATTTTCTTTATCCGATAATTTGGAATGAACTGTTGTTGAGTTTATTCCAAATGTTTGTAATACTGAATTTATATGTTCTGCATTGTTAATCCCACTCGCAAATACCATCCAACATTTTCTATCGTATCCGAATTCCAAAGATTCCCGCAAAGCCGCATAGGTAACCTCATCAGTATCAACAGCCTTTTCCAATTGAACTTGATTAAAATCACCTCCACTTAACGATACTGAAGATAGATCAATTTGTGTTGAAGTCGGGCGAGATATTAACGGAGCCAAATATCCTTCATTTAACAACCGATTAAACATTTCCATTGTGGTAATATCATAACAAATATCTGTGAATATCCCACCATCTGTTAATTCGCCTTGCTTCAACCGATATGGCGTTGCACTTAATCCGATCACTTTTAAATAAGGATTGATCTTTTTTAATTCATTGATCGTGTATTGATACATGCTATCTTCATTCGGTGATAGCAAATGACATTCATCAATGATAACCAAATCTCTCCAACCAAAATGCTTTAAATGATTGGGTCTATCGTTTACTTTTAATGATCGTTCAATTGCTTTCGATACTGATTGAATACCCCCAAATACAATCGGCATTATCATATTGCGGCTATTTAATCCAGCACTATAAATACCTAACGGGGCAACAGGCCAAACCGATTGTAACTTTTCGGCATTTTGACTAATCAACTTTTTAACATGCGTCAACATCATCACCCGTTGGTTCGGCCAATAGCCAAAAACCCGTTTAATAAAATTGGCAATAACTATGCTTTTCCCCGTTCCTGTGGGCATTGCGACAATTGGATTGCCTGATTTAAATTGAAAATATTCAAATATTGAATTTTCGGCCTCCGACTGATACCAACGATCTTGATAATGCATGTTCAATAATGGGTAAAGCTATCTTTTGCGCTCAAACGTTCGTCTTTAATTCCAGCGTAATAACCTTTTTGAAAGGTTGATAATCGTTTTTCTTCAGCAGGATACCCAAACTTATTGGACATAAACAATATTTCAAAACATAACTTCAATTTGTTTTTTAATGTGAGTTTCATATAATTGGTTCGTAAAGTTCACAAGCTTTGATGATAAAATCTTCTGGAATTGGCATTTGATACAACGAACATCCCCATTCTGCATTTTCAATTGGAACGGACTTTGAACAGCTTCGGCAGTTCTTTTCAATCGGTTGATGTTCATGACAAATTGGCTTCATATCGCACATTTTACATTTGTAATGATTTGGGTTATTCGACAATCGGTTCGGTGCAACTGGCGAAGTTATGACCATTTCAGCTTTTTGAATCATCTGTTGGCCTAATCTCATATCTAACTTCGCTATTTCGGCATGAATTGTATCATCGTTCTTGTTTATATTCAAATACAAAACATATGCCAAATTCATTTTGTATCCGTAGCATGATGCTTGTGCGAAATGCTGATACTTTTCACTTTCTAATCCTTTTTCTTGTAGCTTTTGAAATGCCTTCCCTTTGCCGTCTTTTCCAGCACCGTTAGTTTTATATTCTAATAGTACGGGTGTTTCTATCTTATAATGCTGTGGGAATCTTGCAGCACCGTCTAACGATCCTCCAAAATGCCCACAACAATCGGATATACGAAATTGTTTTCCATTAGACTCATCGATATCCCAAACGGTAAAACCAATCCCCCTAAGCCATTCTGTAAATCTTTCCTCTTCGCGATGCCCTCGATTAAATAATCGTTGTTGTCTTCCATCATGCTTAGGTTTGTAACACCAACGAAAGACGTACCAAAGATAGCGTTTACAATCATGTCCGATTATCGATGCACCTAAATGCTTTCTATGCCCATCGTCATAAATTGTTTCACAATGGAAATCAATATCGTTTTTAATTATTTCAGACAATTCATCCAAATCTTTAATTTCTAAAATATCCATAATTTTATTTTTTATCAGCTCTTTCAACAGCATTATCGTTAGAAAAAGTTAAAGAATGATAACGTTTTGATAATTTCGTTATGTTATTTGTTATACATTCATCTCTAGTTATGGATAATTGTTGCCGCAATCCTTCTAAGTAAAATTCAATATCCCCTAATTCTTCTACAACATTTTCTCGATCTATTGGTTTATTGTAATAAACGACTTTTTTTTTATAGCATCAAGAAGTTCGCCAGTTTCACCAGATATGCCGACAACCATGTGCAGAATGTTTGTTTTAACATCAGTCATTTCTTCCATTATTTGTTTTGCTGGTTTAATTAATGCACTAACTAATTGTGAATGATTCATTTTATACTCCTATTAAAAATGCCGTCCTTGGCTTTTGGTGTGTTTATTTTTAATTAACCAGAGCCATCGCCAGAGCCAGAGCCATCGCCAGAGCCATAACCATCGCCATCGCCAGAGCCAGAGCCATCGCCAGAGCCATGGCCATAGCCATCGCCAGAGCCATAGCCATCGCCATGGCCATCGCCGTCGTAAGAGCCATAGCCAGAGCCAGAGCCAGAGCCATCGCCAATATTTATTTTTTCCATACAGGAACTGAAGCAATGCTTGCTTCAGCCTCGCTAGTTGTTGGAATAATTTCGATGGCTTCGGTCAGTTCGATCAAATCCACTTCACAAGGAAATTTACATTCGTTTGGGTTTTTGACCCCTTCCATTGCAAGTTGGCTTAAACTAGCCGCCCCTGACCAATACCACAATCGTCTGGCTTTGCTCAAAACAACTTCTTTACCATTCTTGCTTTTAAGAATACCAGCAAAAACACCAGCCGAATACGTCCTTACAATTACATGGTTGCCTATCATTTCTATCTCCAAAATTAAAGTGTTTTTACGTAAATTGATTACAAAGTTTTGACGTAAATCAAAGCCAATTGTAATAGGGTATCGACTACCCAACCAGCCAATTCATAACCGACGGCTTTAAAATCTTCCAAAACTTTTTCCTTCTTTTCTTTTCCTGTGAGATTGGTTTTTTCCATATCAGCTACAAGTGATCTCATGGCAGCAAATGGTGTTGAATCACCTTTTGTCAAATCCTTTGCCACTATTCCGACAAGCTCTTTATCTATTTTCATGCTATTTACCTCATTTAATAAAAACTAAAATTACACTTACTCGAAACTTCCAAACCATCAACTACTGTTGAATATCCAATTCGAGTAAGTGTTACTGGTTGTGACCATGATGAACAATTAACTATAATTGGGGGATATAAATCAAACGATGCTGGAATTTCATCGAAAGTTGTACATCCGCAAGCAAATAAAAATGCTGTGATAGTAATTGTTCGCATCGATTAGGAATCTCTACCTAATCGCTTAGCTTCGGCGGTAAAAATACCCAATCCACCAAAACCTAAGCTTATTAAAACAATCAAATCGTGAAATACACCCGAATCAATGCTTACACCCGCCGTAATCAACAATGATGAAATAGCGGCATGGGTGCTAGGTTCTTTCATTCGGTCATTAAGGTATAACCATAGGGCTAAAAGTTTGCCAGCCATAATTATTTTGGCCCCCAAGGTTCAGGTTGACCAGAACCGGCTTGTTGCCCCCACGCAGGTGCATTGGATGGCTGTTGCTGAGCTGGTTGTTGACTCCATGCTGAAGCTTGTTGGGTTTGTTGTGGCCAAGCCTGTTGCGTATGGTATTGGCCTTGATCGTATATCGCCGCTTGTTCTGGTGCTAATGGTCTGTTCGGATCGAAGTTTTGACCGAACATACTTTGAGCTGGTTGCGATTGTTGACCCCAAGCCGGAGCTTGACTTTGTTGCTGAGCTGGTTGTTGATTGAATGATTGCGCCGGTTGTTGCTGAGGTTGACCAAAACCCTGTTGCTGAGTAGGTTGTGCTGACTGTTTTCCTGGTTCGTTACCGTTAATGTCAAACACCCGCTTAACTTCGGTATACTGTGGATCGTTTTTCTGTGGCCCAACTTCAACAATGAAAGGAATGTTGAATAGTTGGCGAACATCTTGTACAGCCAAAACACCAGTCACATGAGCTATAGCTGATAGTTGCCTGTGGGCAATCTCCGCAGTTTGCGCGTTCTGGTTGTAAAGGTTCAAACGGTATGGGCCGGTGGTGCCAGTTTGAGGGCCATCCGTAATCTTCAGTGTCAAATGCAGATAACCACCGTCGTTGTTTTTGGTGGCTTTAACTTCACCATCGACGATAGCAACTGGGTGTTTGCCAATCGGTAATTGACCGGAAGATTGTGTCGGATCAAATTGTTGTGCGTTAAATGGATTAAGTAATTGTGTAACCTTTGCTGACATTGTAATACTCCAAATTAAATTTAATTTACCAACATTTTAAGGTTGTTGGATTAACCTAAATGAATGATTCTCGCAACGCTTAATGTATGTTTACTTTATATTAGTGGCTTATACACCTACACTTCAGAACATATCCGTTACTTCGTTGCGAGAATCAAAACCTTTATCCCAAACATTTGTTAAATAAAGCTGATAAATTAGGCGGCTCAAGTTCGTTCAAACGACCCGATCTATCCCTCGCGAACGCATCGAAAGATGGTTGACAACGTATTGCAGTCACTGGTTTTGGTTGTCCAGACACTTGAGCTAATCCAATATGTAATATTTCATCATACATGTGTGGGATTTGAATGTTTAACTCTTTGCCCGGAAAGTACGGTTTACGAATCGTACCTCCATTTTCATCAACCGTTTGTTGTTTTGAAATTAAATATATATGCTTTTGCGGCATATAATACAACTGATTGCAAATATCAATAACTCTTCTCGCCATTACACCATAAGCATTTCTACCATCTTTGTTACGGGCTAGTTCTTGGGTTAGAAATATTTCAGCCAATTGGCTAATAGAATCCACAATTACTGTATCGAATTGTTTTGAATCATTAGATTTGAATAACCATTCGAAAAACTCGGATATTCGGTTTGCATCGTAGGCTTCCCATGCAGGCACATTCGATCCACGCATTGACAACATCCCTGGTTCAACGACACACATTACCGGGCGTGGCGCTGTGTTCGATATGGGGGTTTTCCCCGATCCTGGCCCACCATAAGCTAATGCCTTAACGCCGAAGCGTTGGGCTAGTTGTGACGCAGGTCGCAAATGATTGGCTTGCATGGTTGAAAATCCAGTTGGTGTTAAGTTATTGGGTATGGTATTTCTATTGGGTCTTTCTGTCAACAAAAATTTTATTCTTGCGGAAAATATTTTTATGCTATAGGATTAAGCAACTTTAACATAAATATAGGCAGCGGAATGACAATAAAAACCACTAACTTTCGAGACTCGACTTTGCGGTTGTTGAACAATAGGCCTGTAACATTAACCTATAAGAGCATAGCTGATTCAATCGGTGTTACCGAAGCATGGGTTAAATTGTTCGCTATGAATAAGATAGAAAACCCAGGAGTTAATACCATCGAAGCATTGAATAATTTACTTAAATCATATAAATAAAACCATAAAGGTTCACAATGGATTTGCTTCGCAATGTACCTGAAGAAACGACTCAGTATATTCAATGGGTAGTTTGGAAATCAGAACAAAGAGGGGGAGGAAAACCAGCAAAAGTTCCATATAGTCCAAAGACAGGGCAATTGGCTTCAGTCAATGATTATCGAACTTGGGGTTCGTTCAAAGATGCTATTGATTGTTGTTTCAATAATGTGGGCGTTTATTCAGGTGTAGGCTTTGTATTAACAGACAAAGACCCATTCGCTTTTATTGATTTGGATGAAGCACAGAATGAAGAACAATGGACGTTGCAACAACAAATATTTCAGAACATTGAAAGCTACTCAGAAATAAGTCCATCTGGAAAAGGTTTGCATATCATTTGTCGTGGATCGTTGCCCACAGGAAAGCGTAAAAACAGTGTTGAGCTTTATACGTCGCAACGTTATATGACGATGACCGGCAATGTTTATCGTAATTTGCCGGTCAATGACCATTCCCAAACGCTCTATTCACTGTGGGAATATCTTGGCGGAAATGAAAAGA
>Ga0153915_10006730_pt1 | contig 10794 bp, 10 predicted proteins | sample Opewatmetagenome_2_FD_107003 | JGI IMG/M metagenome (GOLD analysis project Ga0153915, IMG submission 107003) | Freshwater wetland microbial communities from Ohio, USA - Open water 3 Core 3 Depth 3 metaG | ecosystem: Environmental > Aquatic > Freshwater > Wetlands | place: USA: Ohio, Lake Erie...
ATTATCCCCAGTATACTCGTCCCCGGGATTTTCGAGGGATGAAAGTCCCCCCCGTCCTTTTTTCCGGAGACCACAAAAAGATCGGTGCCTGGCGCCGGAAGGAGGCGCTGGAAAAAACCCTGCAACGCCGGCCCGACCTCCTGGAGCGTCGAACACTTTCTCCAGAGGACAAGAAGAGACTCGACCCAATCCAAGACGAAAGGAAAAGACGATGAGCTTGATCCAATTGATGGACGACAAGCACATGAAAAAAGATGTGGAACCCTTCGGCGTCGGGGACACGGTCAAAGTGCATGTCATTATTAAAGAAGGCGACAAGGAGCGCATCCAGGTCTACCAGGGAGATGTGATTGCCAAGCGGGGAACCGGATTGAGCACGACGTTCACCGTCCGCAAGATCTCCTTCGGTGTCGGCGTCGAACGGGTCTTCCCGGTCCATTCCAAGGCGATCAAGAAAGTGGAGATAGTCCGGAAGGGGAAGGTCCGTCGCTCCAAATTGTATTATCTTCGGAAGCTGAAAGGAAAAGCGGCCCGTCTTCGCGAAGAGAAATAAAAGGCCAACGTGCCCGATTTCGAGATTGAGAAGCGATTTTTAAAACAGGGATATCGATTGATCGCGGGCGTGGATGAAGTCGGCCGGGGAGCCTTGTGCGGCCCCGTCGTGGCCGTGGCCTTGGCCCTTCCCGTGTCTCTCGTCCGATCCCCGTCTCCGGCCTGGCTCCGGCAGACGAACGATTCAAAGCTGCTGACTTCTCAAAAGCGCCGGGAACTGGTCCGGTTCATTCTGGCCGGCGCCGAATCCGTCGGCGTCGGGCTGTGCTCGAATATTGAAGTCGACCAAAAAAATATCTACTGGGCATCCCTCGAGGCCATGCGGCGGGCCGTGGATCGAATGCCCCTCCGCCCGGACGTCCTGCTCATCGACGGGTTTGAGCTCAAGGAGTGTCCCTATCTCCAAGAAGGCGTTCGCGGCGGAGACCGGAAGAGCTACTCCATCGCCGCGGCCTCGGTCGTGGCCAAGGTCCTCCGGGACGAGATCATGGCCCGTTGCGATGTCATTTTTTCGGGATATTCCCTGACTAAAAATAAGGGTTACGGGACACAGGAGCATTGCCGGGCTCTCCAGAAATTTGGCCAGACCTCTTTTCATCGGCAGAGTTTTCATTTAAAATCTTAGGAAAGGTCCCATGAGCGAAAAAGGCGAACGGATCAGGATCATCGAGGCCGCCGAAAAAAAAGTCAAGGCCGGAAAGCTTCAGGAAGCCATTGCCGAATACCGGAAGCTCCTCCTCGGCAGCGGCGCCGATGTCCCCATCAATAACATCATCGGCGACCTCTATGTTCAGCTCGGCCAGGTCGATGCCGCCATCAAAATTTTCCAGAGCAACATTGCCTACCTGGAGAAGAAAGGGGCCTATTCCCAGGCCTTGGCCATCTGTAAAAAAACATGCAAACTGAGCCCGGCCAACACCGAGTTCACGATCAAACTCGGCGACCTCTACAGCCATCTGGGCTTTGCCGCGGAAGCCAGGACCGAATATTTCAAGGCCGCTGAAGACCTCGAACAAAAACAGGACACCGAAAGCCTCCTGGGGCTGTACGAGAAGCTGACTCAGCTTGAGCGCGGGGATGTCGAGCCGCGGCTGAAGCTGGCCTCTATCTACATGAAGACGGGGGCGTCGGAAAAGGCCGTCGCCGAGCTCAATGACGCGGCCGAGTGGCTGTTCGTCACAAATGATTTCAAGCAAGCGGAAAAAATCCTGGAGGAAGCCAGAGCCTTAAAGGATAGCGATCCCCGGACCCTGGCCAATCTCGTCCGGATCTTCCGGAAAGACCACCGGATCAAAGATGCCATCAAGCTCGTTGAGCACGGTCATCTCAAGAATCTCGATAATACGGATCTCATCGCTCTTCTGGCCAATCTTTATCTGGAGAACATGGATTTTCAAAAGGCCGGGAATCTCTTCCATCGATTTCTGGAGGAAGACCCCGAGAATGTGGATGTCCGGGCAAAGCTGGGATTCATCGAAATCCAGAAAGGCGAGTTGGACAGAGCCTACGATGTCCTGGAACCGCTGATCGTCAGCCTCATCGGGAAAAACAGAGAGGACCGGGCCATCGGCCTTCTCGGTCTCATCCTGATGACCGGCCAGATGCATATCCCCAGCCTGGAAAGGTTGGCCTCCATCTATAAAAATACCATTCAGAACAGGAACCTCGAGGTCGTGGACAGAATTCTACTCGATGAATACCGGCAGGCCAAGCTTGAGGACAAGAGGCTCCAGGTCCTCCAGGAACTCGTCGACCTCAACCCTCAAGATCTGACGCTCCAAAAAGAATATGACAAGAGCGTTGCCAAGGAGATCCAGCAGGCGGAAGAAGAGAAGATCGAGGAGCGGCTTTCTCTGCTCTCCGAGGAGGACCGGGACATCATCCAGACCAACCTGGCCAAAGCGGAGCTTTATCTCCAGCAGGGGCTGGTCCGCAACGCACGCCGGATCCTGGAAAATTTGGACCTCCTCTATCCCGAGGAGCCGAGAATCCAGCGTCAGCTTGAGCTTCTCCAAAAGACCAAGCCGTCCGTCGGGGATGAAGAAATACCTCTCATCATCGAACAGGTCACTTCTCAAGAAAAAGGAAAAGAAGTGAAAATCGAAGAACGCCCTCAGGAGCCTTGGCCAACGGCCGAATCTATAGGTATGCCTGAGCCGATTGTCCCCGAGACGATCGCCCCGGAGCCCGAAGAGCCGGTTGTCGCCGCCGAGGTCGCGGCCGCCGTAGAAGCCGAGGAGGTGCCGGTGGAGGCGGTGGGAGAAAAGATCACGGCGGCCGAAATCTTCGCTGAGACCGATATCATTCCGGTCGCCGCGCCCAGGGCTAAGGCCAAGGCTTTTTATAACCTGGAAGACCGGATCAATGAGGAGCTGGATGTCCTCGAGTCGGTTTACTATCGCCAGATTAAAGAGAAAGCCGGCATGGTTGAGAAGGAGCTCTCGGATATTGTCTTCGATTTTCGAAGGCATGTCGAGGAGAAGATCGAAAAGACCAACTACGAAGCGCGCTACAGCTTGGGGATCGCCTTCATGGAGCAGGGGTTGATCGATGAAGCCATCGAAGAATTCAAGCTGGCTTCTCTGGACCCCGAACGGGCCATGGACTGTTTTTCCCTGATCAGCCGCTGTTTGAAAAAAAAGAAGAGCCTGCCCGAAGCGGTCCGCTGGATGGAGCAAGCCCTCGACCTGACCGAGGAAGGATCAGACCAACACTATGTCTTGACGTATGACCTGGCCGTTCTTTATGAGGATTTGAACGAGAACCAGAAGGCTATCGACCTCTATCGCGAGGTCAAGGCTTGGAACGCGACACATCGGAACGTCGCCAAGAGACTGAAGATCCTGGAAAAAATTCTGGCCGATTAATTTCCTGGGTGAACCTTTTCCGTTGGACGCAAGACATGATCCCTGCCCGGGATTGAGAAGGCCGAGGTTTCTTATTTGACGATTCTGGCGGAAATGATGAGGATCAAGCCCTTGTCGGAATCGCTCATCTTGGAGACGCCGACGACCGTTTTTTCCCCCGATTTCATGGTCAGCGTGGTGCGGATGAGGTTTCCTTCCACCCGTCCGGGGGGGTTGGGGCGCTCGAAATAATATCTCAGCTGGATTTCAGCCTGGATGTTTTCTTCCTTTTCATCCTTGATGTATTTGGGCTTGAGCTCAAGCGAATACTCCCCGTTTTTTCCGAACCGGACTTGAGAATCCTTCCTCTCCATGGTTCGGACCAGCGTTGTGTCGAGCAGTGAAAAAGATTTATATTTTAGAAAATTCCGGATATCCCTGATCACCGGATCGTTCCTCAAGGCCTCATCCGTTTTCTCCTCGGAGGATTCGGACCCCAAGACAAGCTGGACTGTGAACAGGAGTTCGGCCGGCTTGATGTCGATTTCTTTGACCAGGGCCAGCATCTTATCAACAGTCTCTGGATTGTCGAAGAGGACGAGCATGCTGTTTTTATTGGCGTCCCGGGCGATGGTGATGGATCCGGCGTAGCTCCGATAGGCGAGGAGGAGTTGAAAGGCGTCCTCGGCGTCGATATATTTCAGCTTGACGAGCTCCTTCCGGAAGAGCGCCTGTTCGTTTTTCACCTGGAGAGGGGGGATCTTCTGTTGAGGATCTTCCCCTGAAAAAACCAGTCCCGACAGGACCACAAGACAGGTTATCATCAAGCTCAGCCCAGCACGTTTTTTCACCGCGGATTCTCCTTCCATTCAAAGTTTTTGTTGAAAAACCAAACGATCTTAAGGCCGGTCTCCTGGGAAACAATGGTCATGGACGAGACATCCTGGCCGGCCGGTTCCCCAGGCCGCAGGGCCGCTGCCTGAGTTCGGGCCTCGAGACCGTCGCGCTCTTCGGGCTGCCAAGGCAGTTTTTTTTGCAGCCACAACGCGCCGGCGGCAAATAATAAAAGAGCGAGGCCGAAGGCGAAAGCCGGTTTTTGGACGAGCCTTGCCGCCCACGGTCTCTTTTCGACGGCTGCCGACATAACCGATCTCAAGATCTGCCGCCATTCGGCGTCCGTCCAGTCCCGAAGAGCTTCTTTTTGGGCCAGTCCCTTCGCCGCTTCGAGAGCCGCCGCAATATCCTCGGCTTCTTTCCGGCAGCCCGGGCATCTCTCCAGGTGGGCCTTCACTCTCATGGATTTTTTCTGACTGAGCTCGTTGCCGGCCAGCAGGGGAAGATATCTTTTTGCTCCTCGGCAGGTCATCGCCGGACCTCCATCAAGGAGGGGTATTTTTCCTTGATTCTTTCTTTGATCTTTCGCCGCGCCGCCGACAGGTGAACCCGAACCGAAATCGAGGAACACCTCAGAACTTCCGCCGTCTCCTTGATGTTCCATCCTTCGATATCGCGCAATAAAAATATTTCTCTTTCCCGGTCGCTCAAGACGTCCAAGCAGTCCGCGAGCTGGGACCGCAATTCTCGATCAAGCAGCTGCCGTTCCGGAATGTTTCCCGAGTCGACCAGCAGGTCTGGCCCCAACCCATCGTGCCTCAACCGGTCTTGGACGGCCTGTTTTTTTTTGAGGTTTCGGGCCGTGTTGATCAGGATCTGGTAAATCCAGTTCCTGAAGCTTTTTTGAAAATCAACGTTGGCCAAGTATTTAAAAGCCCTCAAGAACGTTTCCTGGGTCGTTTCCTTGGCATCCTCCCAATTCCTGGTCATCCGGTAGGCAAGGCTGAGGAGCGGCCGCCGGTACGGGGTGATGAGAGGCTCAAAAGCGTCGCGGTCTCCGCTCAGGACTCGTTCGACCAAGGCACGCTCCCTGTCATCCATTCCACATAAGAGTATATCTTGAAGGCGCCCTCAATGTTAAGGCTTGGTTTCTGCTCTTGACAGGGTCGAGTCTCGGGACTATAATGGAAGAAGAGACGAAAGGAGAGAATCATGAGCAACGGAATGCCGCTTTTAATTGCCAAAGGCCAGAAGGAACTCTATCTCCTTCCCAAAATGGCGAATCGCCACGGGCTGATCGCCGGCGCGACGGGGACGGGAAAAACCGTTTCCCTCCAGGTCATGGCCGAAAATTTCAGTCGGATCGGAGTCCCGATTTTCATGGCCGATATCAAAAGCGACCTCTCGGGCATCAGCCAGCCGGGGTCCCAAACACCGAAGATCGCCGAGCGCCTGAAGCTGCTCAATTTGGGTGAATATGCCTTTGCCGGCAACCCGGTAGCGTTTTGGGATGTCTTCGGCGATCAGGGGCATCCTGTCCGGACCACAGTCAGCGATATGGGACCGCTACTCTTGAGCCGTCTCTTCAACCTCAACGAAGTTCAATCCGGAGTCCTTTCTCTGGTGTTTAAAATCGCCGACGACAACGGTCTCCTTTTGCTCGACACGAAAGACTTGAGGGCCATGCTCCAATTCGCGGGCGACAACGCCGATTCCTTCACGACGGAATATGGTCGCATTTCCGCGGCCAGCGTCGGCACCATCCAGCGCTCGCTCCTGGAGCTTGAAAGCCAGGGGGGCGATAGGCTGTTCGGGGAGCCGGCTCTGAACCTGGATGATTTCATGCAGACGGACGGCCAAGGACGGGGGATGATCAACATCCTGGCCGCCGACAAGCTGATGCTTTTTCCCAAGATGTATGCGACTTTTTTGCTCTGGCTGCTGGCCGAGCTTTTTGAAAGAATGCCCGAGGTCGGCGACGTGGAAAAGCCCAAGCTCGTCTTCTTCTTTGACGAGGCCCATTTGCTGTTTACGGACGCCCCGGACGCCCTGCTCCAGAAGATCGAACAGATCGTCCGGCTTATCCGCTCCAAGGGCGTCGGCGTCTATTTCGTGACGCAGAATCCTCTCGACATCCCGGATACCGTCTTGGGCCAGTTGGGGAACCGCGTCCAGCACGCCCTGCGCGCCTTTACGCCGCGCGACCAGAGAGCTGTCAAGGCCGCCGCCGATACCATGCGTGTCAATCCCAAGCTCGATGTCGAGAAGGTCATCGGAGAGCTGGCCGTCGGCGAAGCCCTCGTCTCCTTCCTCGACGAGAAGGGCCAGCCGGGGATCGTCGAGCGCGCCTTTGTCCTGCCCCCGAAAAGCCAGATCGGTCCGATCACGCCGGAGATTCGGAAGCAGGTTACCTCACGGTCCGTCCTCTTCGGGCATTATGAAAGAATCGTCGACAGGGAGTCCGCGTTCGAAATGCTCCGGGCCCGAGCGGAGAAGCTTGTCCAGCCTGCCGAGCCGCCCCAGCCTTCTCCCGGTCGGCCGGCTTATCCCGGCGGGTATCCGCCGCCTCCGACGACCTATCCTCCTTACCAACAGCCCCGTCCGTCGAGGCCTGTCGGGAGGCCCCGGGATACGTTGTTCGAAGCCATGGCCAAAAGCACCGTGCGCTCGATCGGGAGCTCGGTGGGCCGCCAGATCGTCCGCGGCGTATTGGGATCGATCCTGGGGGGCGGACGGAGATAGATTTATATCGTCCATGATGCCGGAGGCTTAGCCGGCCGCGACCTTCCTCAACAGAGCCCTTTTGAAAATATCCAGGCCTTCATGGAAGCAGGAGGCGCCGGTTTTGAGAGAAGCGTCGTCCGCCCGCCGCGGTCCATGAGAAAAAAGCTGTCGCTGGATCGTTATCAGATGTGGACGAGCTTCTCTCGTCGAGGCATCAAGAAGACATGGACCGCCCTTATCCCGAAATTTTCCTGATTGGAAAAAGCGAGGCCTTCAGCCGGATCCAAAGCCTTATCACTAGAGTCAAAGACCTTAATGCTCCGGTTTTTATTTCCGGAGAGAGCGGCACGGGGAAGGAGCTCATCGCCAAAGCTATCCATTCCCGTGGCATCCGCGGCCATGGGCAGTTCGTGGCGGTCAACTGCGGAGCGATCCCCGAGCACCTGCTGGAAAGCGAGCTGTTCGGCTATGCCCGGGGGGCTTTTACCGGGGCCCTCCGAGATAAAGCCGGCCTGATCGAAGAGGCGGATGCCGGGACATTCTTTCTGGATGAGGTCGGGGATCTCTCCCCCCAGCTCCAGGCCAAACTCTTGCGAGCGCTCCAGGAAAAGGAAATCCGGAGGATCGGCGAGAACCGAACGCGCAGCGTGGACGCCCGGTTCATCAGCGCCACCAATAAGGATATCGAGAGAGAAGTCGAGTCCGGCCGTTTCCGCGAGGACCTGTACTATCGCTTGAGGATCATCACGATCGAAATCCCGCCCCTCCGGGAGCGGAAGGACGACTTGATCGTGCTCATGGATTATTTCATCGAGAAATACAGCCGGGAAATAAGGCGCGACAGGGTCTTTTTTTCTCCCCGCGTCCAGGAGTTGTTCTTCCATTATCCGTGGCCGGGCAATGTCCGAGAGCTGCAGAACGAAATCCAGAGATGCATCATTTTGTCCGGAGGAGACGGCTTGGTAAGAGAAGAGCATGTCTCGGCCAAGATCAACCCCCGGCTGGAGACGGCCGTCGGCTCTCCCTTCAATTTTTTCGAGGCCAAGGCGGAGTTCGTCCGGAGGTTCCTGAACCAGGCCCTGCTCCGCGCCAATTTCAACAAGGCCAGGACCGCCGAGGAGATCGGCCTGTCGAGGCAAGGCCTGTTCAAGCTGATGAAAAAATACAAGATCGAGGTCTCTCCCAACTCCAAGAACTAAAGGGGAGACCGTTTGTATAAAGAGGGGACCGATCCGTCGGTCCCTTCATTTTTTCCCGGATTTCTGGTAGATTTGAGACAATGAGCAACGATCAGGAAAAAGCCTTTGAAGTCACGTGCCCCTGTTGCCAGGCGACGCTCTGGGTGGATCCTCTAGCCCGGAGTGTCGTCAAGTCTGAGAAGGCCGCCAGGAAAAAAGCGTCGCTGGACGACCTCCTCCTGAAAGAAAAGCAAAAAAAGGAGGCGTTCGAAAGCAAATTCGAGGCGACGGCCGAGATCGAGAAGCAGAAACGGCAGAAAGCCAAAGAAAAGTTCGAGAAAGCCTTCGACAAGCTGGATGAGACGGATAAGTAGCACGAGCGGTTAAAAGCGATCATCCCTTGGCTGTTTCAATTAAGAAAGGGCGTTCTTTTCCATTTCCTGTGGGGTAAAATTATCTAGGGAACGATCCGGAGACGGCCTCGCTCCCCATCCGGGTTTTTCACGCCGTTCCCAATCCCTCCTTCTCGGCGGCGAAGAACTCGCTTCCCGGCCTCGATTGTACGGACGTTCGCCGTGTCCGTAATTGATACATCGGACTATGCTCCTTGGAAGGAAGGCAGAGAGCGGAGCGAGCGTTGGAAGGAAACCCTTGCCAAGGGTTTCCTTCCAAGAGTGTCCGGGAAGGCTAAACCCTCCATGGTCGCTTCAGCCGTCTCCGGATCGTTCCCCTTTTTCACCCACACTAAATGGAAGAAAACCAGATAGGATGACCGCCCGTCATTCCTCTCAGGCCTTCGGCCTATGCGTCGGTCATGACGCTTCTCTCCACGTCACAGCCAGCTCGTCAGCTTCCGGCCTGGGTTTCGTCCTCCCGGATCTTGGGGGCCATGGTGAATTTCGTCGCTCCGTAGAGGGCCAGGATGAAAATGGCCGCATAGTTGGCGATCGCCCAGGGGAGATAGGAAAAGACCGGGACGCCCAGCGCTCCGGTGATATAGACTCCGGCCATACTCCAGGGGATGAGAGGGACGATGATGCCGCCGCATTCGTCGATGATCCGAGATAAATTTTTGGCGGCCAGGCCTTTTTTCTTGTAGGCTGGCGAAAGAAGGTCCCCCGGAAGAATCACCGCCAGATAGGAGCTCCCCGTGACCAGGGCCGTCACGACGCAGGAGCCGATGGTTACAGCGACGAGACTTCCCACTTTTTTCGCCAATTTCATAACCCGGTCGAGAATCACGGACAGCATACCCGTCTTTTGCATGATGCCGCCGAAGCTGAATGCGGTGAAGGCGACGAGCTGCGTTTCCATCATGCTCATCAGGCCCCCCCGCGATAACAGTTTGTCCACGGCTTCGACGCCCGTATGGGCGGGATAGCCGGAGTTCACAGCCTGCGCGATCAAGGGAACGGACGCTTTCTGGAAGATTACGGCGAGGATGCCGGCGACCAACGAAGACACCAGCATGCCGGGGATGGTCGGCCTTTTCGTATAGGCCAGATAGAAGACAAGGAGCATGGGCAGGAGGAGAAGCAGGTTGAACCTGAAGTTCTTCTTGAGCGTATCCAGTATGAGGGTCATTTTATCGGATTCGACTGTGCTCGCTTGGTATTTCAACCCGACGAAAAAATAGACGAGCAGGCTGAGGAGCCAGCCCGGCACGGCCGACCACATCATGTGCTTGATATGGTCGAAGAGGTTGGCCCCGGCGGTCACGGCCGCTAGGTTCGGGATATCGGAAAAAGGCGACATTTTGTCGCCGAAATAAGCTCCGACCACGATAGCTCCGGCCGCCGGCCCCATCGGGATGCCGAGCCCCATGGCGATGCCGATAAAAGCCACGCCGATCGTCCCGATCGTGCCCCACGAGGTTCCTGTGGCCAGGGCGGTGATGCTCGAGACGAGGCAGGCCGTGAACAGGAAGAATTTCGGCGAGATCAGCTTCAGCCCGTAGTAGATGACCATCGGGATCGTGCCGCTCGCCATCCAGGCCCCGATGAGGATGCCGACCGTCAGCATGATCAGGATGGCCGGCATGGCTTTATGGATGCTGTCTACGATCCCCTGCTGCATATCTTTCCAATCGAAGCGGAGGACGACGCCCAGGCAGCCGGTCAGAAAAGCGGCCGCCACGAGCAAAACCTGGGGCCGGATTTTATAAACGCCGTATCCCACGCCCAGGAGCAAACCCATGGCTATGATAGGGAGCAGGGCCACTGCGAACGAAGGAATTTTTCTGGCGGGTCCTATTTCCTTCTTTTCAGTTTCCATGGTTCACCCTTTTATGAGGCGCTAAAAGTGCTCCGGGCCAGAAGCCGACCGTCGGCCATCATGACCCGGCCTTTTGCGATAACGTCCGTCAAACGATGATCTCCGTCGAGCAGGATGATATCGGCGTCATGGCCAGGGGCAATGGCGCCCTTTTGGCTGAGCTTATAAAACCGGGCCGGGTTGGCCGAAAAAAGCTCAGCCGCGTGTTCGACGTTCAGGATCTTTCTCCGGATCACGGACCGGAATTTTTCCAAGAGAGTTTTTTGGCTGGCGATGGTCAGCCGGACGAGATTCCCCAGCTTGTCGAAAACCGGGAGGCTGCCGTTGCTGTCCGAGCTGACGGTGACGTGGCTGAGAGGCGCTTTTCTTTCGAGACAGCGCAGGAC
>Ga0153915_10006731_pt1 | contig 10793 bp, 7 predicted proteins | sample Opewatmetagenome_2_FD_107003 | JGI IMG/M metagenome (GOLD analysis project Ga0153915, IMG submission 107003) | Freshwater wetland microbial communities from Ohio, USA - Open water 3 Core 3 Depth 3 metaG | ecosystem: Environmental > Aquatic > Freshwater > Wetlands | place: USA: Ohio, Lake Erie...
ATTTACGGTACTCCACGTTCCCAGAAGCGCAAATCTGATGAGCCCGAGACCCCAGATCGCCTCCGTCTCAGTCGCAGGGCTTTTGCCAAAGAAGTCCGCAAGTGCGGCTTGATCGTCGGCAGATGGGTACCGAGATACGGCCGGGGATCGGCACAGGCGTGTGCGGTCTTAGTTCGAGATAAGCGTGCATTCAGGCCTTCCGCTCTGCCTTGACGTACATCAGAGTAAGGGCCAATCAAGAAACGGCTGCGTCCTTTGTTGACTTTGGACCCCTGTGGGAGTATAATGACATTTGGCTTTCGGATCTACCCCGCAAAGAAATTGTGCTATAGTCGTGGGCACGGAGAAAGAGAGCTTACGCGAATAGAGCCGTCCGCTGCAATCGCAAGGATCGCTCTTTCTTGCCAAATCCTCTCTTGTATTTACTCAGTGCGACCCGGAAGGAGCAGGACCAAGAAGCTGTCTGTGCCCAAAATCAGAACCGCCCGGAACCGGATTACGGCAAAACGATACGAGTGCAACGAGTCATAGTTGTCTGGGTGCAAGGACATGATCAGACTTGTCCGACAAGTCGGAAAAACATACATCAGCGTGCTGGTTCTGCTGGCCGGTTGCGCTCGCTTCGAGGCTAGGCCGCTGTCCCCCCAGCGGACGGCGGAGCAGTTCGAGGTCCGCACGCTGGACGACCCGCAGTTGAAGGCATTCCTGGAGACGAATCTGAATCGCGACCTCACCGGTTGGCCATTGCACGAGTGGGACTTTGACACGCTAACGCTTGCGGCGCTTTTCTACCACCCCAGCCTCGATGTGGCGCGGGCCCAATGGGCCGTGGCCCAGGCGGGCGTCACAACCGCAGGCGGGCGTCCCAACCCCGTCGCCGATGTCTCGCCCCAGTACACGACCAACTCGGAGAGCGGGATCTCGCCCTGGGTGGCAGCGTTGACCCTCAATGCAACAATCGAGACGGGCGGCAAGCGCGCCTATCGCGTCGAGCGGGCGAAGCAGGAATCTGAGTCCGCCCGTCTTAACCTCGCCGAGCAGGCCTGGCAGGTGCGCAGCCGGCTGCGCGCCCGTTTGCTGGACTATGCCGCCGCCAATCGCTGGGTCGTGTTATTACAGGATGTGCAGGAGATCCAGAAACTGAGGGTCCAGCTTCTGGAAGGCCAACTGGCCGCCGGCGCTATTGCGAGCACTGACGTGACAACCTCGCGCGTGGCCCTAATCAAGACGCAGGCCGACCTCGGAGAAGCCCAACGTCAGGTGATCGAGAGTCGCGCCAGTGTGGCGGAGGCCCTTGGTGTGCCGCTGCGGGCCGTCGAGGGACACGAGCTGAGATTCGATTTGTTGCCGTCGGCCGAGCCCGACCGTGCTCTGGAGTCCATGGAGCTTCGGCGCCAGGCATTGCATAGCCGGCCTGACATCCTGGCGGCGCTGGCCGACTATGCCGCCAGCCAATCAGCTCTCCAACTCGAAATCGCCAAGCAGTATCCCGACATTCGTCTGGGCCCCGGATACGAGTACGACCAGGGTTCGCACAAGTGGGGGCTGGGCGTGGGGGCTGAGCTGCCCGTGCTGAATCGCAACGAGGGGCCGATCGCCGAGGCCGAGGCCAAGCGCACCCAGGCTGCCGCACGGTTCCTTGCTGTGCAGGCCCAGGCGATTGGCGAGATTGACCGTGCGCTTGTGGCCCGCGCGGCCTCGCAGGAACAATTGCGGCAGATGGACGCTTTACGCGAGACGCAGCAACGCCACGTGCAATCCATCGAGTTTATGGTCAAAGTTGGCGGTGCCGACCAGCTCGAACTGTCTTCGGCCCGGCTCGAAGTAGCTCTTGCTGAAGTGGCCCGACTCGACGCGATGATCAAAGCTCAGCGGGCCCTCGGTCAGCTTGAAGACGCCGTGCAGGTTCCCTTCGACGCGATGCCGTCCGTTGAGCAGGCCCCGCGTACTCAGGTCAGCAAGGAGAAGAAACCGTGAACAAAATCATCTTGGGCGTCTTGGCCGGCTTGGTTCTTGGTGCGGCGGGCACAGCCATCTACTTGCAATACCCCCATGCCGAGCCGCAACAGGAACCCGAAGAACAGGCAGAGGAATCGTTTCTCCAACATGACGCCAATGGACGAACACTGGTCAAGCTCGATCAGGACACGCAGACCCGCATGGGACTGAAGGTGGAGCCCCTGGCCGCCGCGCAGATCTCGCCGGAGGTAAAGGGCTATGGCCGTGTCCTGGACCCCACGCCGCTGGCGGCGCTGGTGACGGAAGCCACGTCGGCCCAGGCGGCGATGGAGGCATCTACGAAGGAATTCGAGAGGCTCAAGGCCCTGTATTCGCAGAATCAGAATGCCTCGGCCCGCGCCTTAGAAACGGCGGAAGCCAGCATGAAGCATGACCAGATCTCGCTTGCGTCCGTGCGTTCGCGGCTGTTGCTCGGCTGGGGTCAGGCCATCGCCTCGCAGGCGGACCTGGCGGCGTTTGTCCGTTCACTGGCCGCGCAGGAGACCTCGCTGGTCCGCGTGGACTTACCGCTCGGCGAGCAATTGCCGGCCTCGCCGATGGGCGGGCGCATTGCCCCGCTGGGCACGCCGGAGCATCTTTCGGACGCCCAGTATCTTGGTCCCGCCCCGAGCGCCGATCCCCAGACGCAGGGCCGGGGAGTTCTGCTTCTCGTGAAGGTCGATCCGCCACCCCCGGGCACGGCAGTGCTGGCGTGGCTGGCCGTTCCCGGCCGACCGCAGTCCGGCGTGATCGTGCCGCGCGGCGCGCTGCTGCGTCACGAAAGCCGGACATTCGTCTATCTCCAAACCGCCGATGACAGCTTCGAGCGCAAGGCCGTGACCCTCGGCTGTCCGGCCGGCGACGGATGGTTCATCGGCCAAGGCTTTGGGCCGCAGGGCAACGTCGTCGTCGTGGGAGCGCAGGAACTGCTCTCCGAGGAACTGAAGGGACAAGGGGGAGGCGAGTAGAGTCCCATGCTGCAAGCCTTGGTCAGGTTCTCCCTCAAGTACCGCGCCGTGGTTGTGGCGATGGCCTGCATCCTCCTGGCGTACGGAATTTACGTTGCCAGGAGCGCCAAGCTCGACGTGTTCCCGGATTTCGTCCAACCGCAGGTGTCGATTCAGACCGAGGCGCCCGGGCTGTCGCCGGAACAGGTGGAGCTGCTCATCACGCAGCCGGTCGAAACGATGATCAACGGGCTGGGTGACATGGAGTCGCTGCGCTCGGAGTCCATCCAGGGCTTGTCCATCATCAATGCGGTGTTCAAGGAGGGGACGGACGTATTCCTCGCTCGCCAGATGCTGGCGGAGAAGCTAGCGGAGACGGCGGGCGAATTGCCCGCCAGTGCCAAGACGCCTCGCATGACGCCGCTGACGTCGTCCACGATGGACCTGCTGAAGATCGGCTTGGTCTCAGACCAGATGACGCCGATGCGACTGCGGACGTTCGCCGACTGGACGCTCAAGCCGCGGCTACTCTCCGTGCCGGGGGTCGCCAAGTGCAGCTCCTTCGGCGGCCAGGTCCGCCAGCTTCAGGTTCAGGTCCTCCCCGACCGGCTGGTGGCGTACGACCTGACCCTGTCCGACGTGCTGGCCGCCGCACGGACCTCTACGGCCGTGATGGGCGCCGGCTTTGTCGAGACCAGCAACCAGCGCATCACGATCCAGACCGAAGGCCAGGCATTGACGCCCGAAGCGCTCGGCGAGGTCGTCGTCACGCATAAAGATGGCATCAGCGTGCGGCTCAAAGACGTGGCCCGCGTGGTCGAAGGGGCCGAGCCAAAATTCGGCGACACCGTAATCATGGGCAGGCCCGGCGTCCTGATGACTATGTCCAGCCAGTATGGCGCCAACACAATGGAGGTGACCCGGGCGCTGGAGGCGGCGCTGGCGGAGATGAAGCCCGTGTTCGAGAAGGAGGGCATCACGCTGTTTCCGCGACTGCACCGGCCCGCGACGTTCATCGAGAATGCGCTGCGGAATATGAAGCACTCGCTGACGCTCGGAGCCATTCTGGTGGCGGCCGTGCTGTTTCTGCTGCTGGGCAGCGTGCGTACGGCCTGCATTTCGCTGACGGCCATCCCGCTCTCACTGCTGACGGCCGTCATCGTGCTTGAGAAGCTCGGCATCACAATCAACACGATCACGCTTGGCGGCCTGGCCATCGCGCTGGGCGAAGTCGTGGACGATTCCATCATCGACGTGGAGAACATCTTCCGCCGGCTTCGCGAGAACAAGGCGCTGGCGAAGCCGCGGCCGGTGGGACATGTGGTGCTGGATGCCTCGCTGGAGGTGCGGCGCGCTGTCGTGTACGCCACGTTCATCGTGGCCCTGGTCTTTCTGCCGGTGCTCACGCTGACCGGGCTGCAGGGCAGCTTCTTCTCGCCGCTGGCGTTGAGCTACATCCTGGCCATCCTGGCGTCGCTGCTGATGGCGCTGACACTGACGCCGGCCTTGGCCTATGTGCTCTTCGGCAAAGGGGCGCGGAAGGCCGAGGAGCCTCGCATCCAGCATGTGTTGAAGGTGGCCTATCGCGGAATCCTGCGGTTCACTACCCGCTGGCCCCGAGCCGTCATCGTCGTCGTGGCCGCTATCTGCATCGCTGCCCTGACGCAACTGCCGTTCTTTGGCGGAGAATTCCTGCCCGAGTTCCGCGAGGGCCACTTCGTCCTCCAGGTGTTCGCCGCCCCAGGTACATCGCTGCCGGAGATGCTGCGGATCGGAAGGCAGATATCGGAGGCGATGCTCAAGAACAAGAACATCGACACCATCGAACAGCAGGTCGGGCGCGCCGAGCTCGGCGAAGACCCCTGGGGCCCCAACCGCAGCGAGTTCCACATGGACCTTAAGCCCATGATGGGCCGGGAAGAGGCGAAGATGGCCGATGTTGTCCGCGGCATCCTCAGGCAATTCCCCGGCATCCAGTTTGAGGTGCTCACCTTCCTCGGTGACCGCATCGGCGAGACGCTCACCGGCGAGACGGCCCCCGTGGTCGTCAACATTTTCGGCGATGACCTCGACGTGCTGGACGCTAAGGCCGCCGAGGTGGCGAAGGTCCTGGCCGCCGTGCCGGGTGTGGCGGACGTGCAGGTGAAAGCCCCACCTGGCCAGCCCCGCATCGCTGTAAGCCTGCGACCGGAACGGTTGACGCAGTTCGGATTTCGGCCGGTGGAAGTGCTCGAAGCGGTCCAGACCGCCTACCAAGGAACCGTCGTGGCCCAAACGCATCGCGCCAACGAGGTCGCCGACGTGGCCGTGATTCTGGAGGAGTCCGGCCGGCAGGACCCGGAGACCATCGGCGAGCTGATGCTGGCCAATACGCAGGGGACGCGCATACCGCTGGGCGAGCTGGCGGACATCTATCCGACGAGCGGACGACACTCCATTATGCACGAGGGTGCCCGCCGGCGCCAGACGGTGACCTGCACGACCAGCGGACGGGACACTACGTCGTTCGTGGCGGAGGCGAAGAGGCAGGTGGCTGCAAAGGTCAACTTCCCCGGCGGCACGTACGCCGTCTTCAGCGGCGCCGCCCAGGCGAAGGCGGAAGCGCAACAGCAACTGCTGCTTCACTCCGGCATCGCCGCCGTGGGGATTCTGCTGCTGCTGGCCATCGCCTTTGGCAACGGGCGCAACCTCCTGCTGGTGCTGGCTAACGTGCCGTTTGCATTGGTTGGAGGCGTGCTGGCGGTCTGGTTGACGAGCGTGCTGAGCGGTTCAGACGAAGGGGCGTTGACCATCGGCTCGCTCGTTGGCTTTGTCACGCTGTTCGGCATTACCACGCGCAACTCCATCATGATGATCTCCCACTTCGAGCACTTGGTGAACGAGGAGGGCATGACGTGGGGCCCGGATGCCGCAATCCGTGGGGCGTCCGAAAGGCTGATCCCCATTCTGATGACGGCGGCCGTCACGGCGCTGGGCCTGTTGCCCCTGGCGCTGGGCTACGGCGAGGCCGGCCGCGAGATTGAAGGCCCGATGGCGATCGTCATTCTCGGCGGCTTGGTGACTTCAACAGTGCTCAACCTGTTCGTGCTGCCGACACTCGCCCTGCGATACGGGAGGTTTGTGACCAAAGAAGGCGCCGAGTTGTGAGACAATGGGTCGGTGCGGCAGCCCCGGCCAAGCCTTGACACCCTCTCTCAATTCGGGATAATTGGCCAGGATTCTGTCGTCAAGCGCGCCGTTCTTCGCGCGCGTCGTTTGCGAAATCTGCGTCTTTGAGGGCGTCAGGGCAGACTGTTCGATTCCTGTATCGCTCATTCAAGAACGCCGATTCTCGCAGGACCCGCCCGGATGTGTCGAGGCTGAAGTCCAAATGAACACGGAGAAAATGCCTCAGGGCACAGTGCGTTCGCAGGAGTTGTTATCGTGATTCACCGTTCAACCCGGATCACCCTTAGCGCTGCCCTGTTGCTGGGTTTGGCCGCGTCGGGCACGGCGCAACGTCAGATGGAAAACCTCACTCGCGGGATTGTGGCCGTCAAACAGCCTGATGGCGGCGTCTATATCGGCTGGCGGCTGTTCGGGACCGACCCCGAGACAGTCGCGTTCAACCTCTACCGCGTCACCGGCAGCAGCGTGCCAGTCAAGGTCAATGAAGCACCGATCACCGGCGCCACAAACCACGTTGATCGCGGCGCCGACACAACTGCGGCCCTCCAGTACTTCGTCCGGCCGGTCTTGAGGGGCGAGGAACTGGCACCCTCCAAACCAGCACGAGCCTGGGACAACAATTACCTGGAAATCCCGATCCAGCGAATCCCTGAGTATCAGCCGGGCGATGCCTCTATCGCCGATCTGGACGGCGACGGCGAATACGAGATCGTTCTGCACCAGGTCTCTCGCGGCCGGGACAACGCATTTGCCGGCATCACGGGGACGCCCATCTTTGACGCCTACGAGCTGGACGGCACGCATCTATGGCGCATCAACTTGGGCATAAACATCCGCGAGGGCGAGCACTACACGCAGTTCATGGTTTATGATCTGGACGGCGACGGCAGAGCCGAGATGGCCTGCAAAACCGCCGACGGCACAGTGGACGGGACAGGACAGGTCATCGGCGACAAGAACAAGGACTGGCGCACCCATAAGGAGGGCGACCGGACCCACGGCCGCATCCTCGATGGCCCGGAGTATTTCACCATCTTCGACGGCCAGACGGGCGCCGCGTTAAAAACGGTTGACTACATACCGAGCCGCTACCCGATCGACGGGTGGGGCGGCATCGGCGGCAATGGGGGCAACGACAACTACGGCAACCGCTGCGACCGCTTCATGGCCTGTGTCGCCTACCTGGACGGCGTGCGCCCGAGCGTGGTGATGTGCCGCGGCGTCTATGGCCGGACTGTCTTGGCCGCCTGGGATTGGCGCGACCGCGAGCTGACCAGCCGCTGGGTCTTTGACTCCGGCATCAGCTACCCCCCTTTCGACAATGCCTCGCCTTACTCGGGCATGGGCGGCCATTCGCTGTCGGTCGCCGACGTAGATGACGATGGCAAAGACGAGATCATTTATCATGCGATGGTTGTCGATGACAACGGCCAGGGCCTCTATTCCACCGGGCTGCGACACGGCGACTCGATGCATATCAGCGACATGTACCCCGACCGTCCAGGCCAGGAGGTCTTCACCATCCATGAAAACGAAGAGGACACCGTGCGATTCCAGACGCCCGGCGTGGCCATGCGGGACGCATGCACGGGCGAGCTGCTCTGGAAGCACAGCCCAGGCATCGACGTCCGTGAGGGCTTAGCGGCCGACATCGACCCGCGCCATCGCGGGTACGAGGCGTGGGGCGGACCCGGAGGTCTGCGCGACTCACGCGGTAATGAAATGGGTCCTTGCCCGCGCTCGAGCGGTTTTGCGATCTGGTGGGACGGCGACCTGCTGCGTGAGCTGATCTCTCGTTCAACCGTCACGAAATGGGGCTGGCAAGCGGGCGCCGAACAGACGCTCTTCGCGACCGAAGCCCGGGGCGGCGGACGCGGCCCCAACCTTATGGGGGACTTCATCGGCGACTGGCGGGAGGAGCTGCTGATGACGGCCCCGGACGGTCAGGCCCTGCGGCTTTATACCACGACGATCCCGGCCGAGCATCGCATTTACACGCTGATGCACGATCCGCAATACCGGCTGGCAATCGCCTGGCAAAACGTGGTCTATAACAAGCCCCCACATCCCGGTTTCTTCCTTGGTGACGGGATGGCGCCGCCGCCCCGTCCCAACATCCGCCTCATAGGCAAGGGTGAGGCGATCTCCGCCACCGAGCCGCCGTAAAGCGCTCCAGCCCAAAAGCTGTTTTGCAGTCCACCTTCCCCAGCCCGCCTCTTTTCGTCATCTGTGCGGCAGCTCGCATCCTCCCTGCCCTCGACAAATCCGATCAGATTACACCTCAGCCCGTCTTCTGTCCGAGAATGGCTATGATCTCGCCGGCTGTTACGGTTCTGTCTAACCTGCCATTGGCTGCCTTGGACGAGCCGCCGCCTTTTCCGCCGACGGCGCTCTGAATTTTTCCAAGAAGCTCACCAGCACTGATCTTGTTGGAGCTTATCGCAATATTGACATCGCTCACGGCAATGCCCGCCCCATCCACGGCCTCGGCAATCAAAGCGGCCAGCTTCGCCAGGAGATGCTTCGGCATCTCGGCAACCTGGACGCCGATCTTCGATGATTCCAATTCGGCTATCTGAGCCGATTCCGACAAGCTGGGCAACAGTGAAGACCATAATCGGTCGATCTCTTTACTGAGCTCATTAGCCCGACCCAGCGCTCTTTCGAATTGCGCGGCCAGCTCAGAATTCGAGCAGCCTGCGGTTTTCCTAAGATCTCGCAGGACCGATGCCTCAGCCTGTGAGTATTCAAGAGCCTTACTGCCGGCCAGAAAGACCATTCGCGTGCCCTGCTTCTTATTCTCAATACTGAGTATTCTGATGACGCCGATTTGGCCGGTCGTTTGAAGGTGGGCCCCGCAACAGGCCGACTTATCGCAGTCGCCGATCTTTACCACTCGGATCACATCCGATTCGGTCTCCTCAAAGTCGCCGCGTATCCGAACGTCCTTATCATTGAACACCGTTTCAACAGGAATATCGCTGGTGACAACCTCCATCGCCCGCCGCTCCAGCCCTTCCGCCACTTCCCAATCGACTTTCTTGTCAAAGTCCACAGTGCTTCGCTCGGAGCCGATATGCACGCCGGTTGTCTTGAGACCGAACTGCTTCTCAGCGATTCCAGAGAGGACGTGCTGAGCCGTATGGTGACTTGCTGTGTAGAGCCTATGCTGTTTATCCAACCGCGCGGCGTATTTTCCATCGGCGAGCGGCCTATCCAGTGTGTGGATGATCTGCCCGTTGACTATTTCGACATTGCAGACAGCCGCCCCGCCGATTGTACCTTTGTCAGCCGGCTGTCCTCCTTCGTCGGGATGGAAGATGATTGGATTGATGGCGACCTTGCAGTCGGCAATTGCTTTGACTTCGACTTCGATTTCAAAAACATCAGGATTTGTCCAGTACAATCTCTTCATTGAAAGAATTCTAACACGTGGCGAGCATGTTCACGACTGAATTCACAGAAAAAGGGTGACAGCAGTCCGGCGAATTCGGATAATAATCTCCAATCGGTAACGTGAAGGGGTTGTATGTCCATGAAGTTGAAAATCTGGTTCCTGGAGACGCGGCCGCAGTTTCTCGTGCTCTCAGTCATCTTGGTTTTGCTCGGCACGGCTATCTCCTGGAACGAAGGTCACTTTGACTGGCTGCGATTCGTCCTGACTACTATTGGTCTGGTTTTGGCTCATGCCAGTGTTAATGTCCTCAACGATTACTTCGACTACAAGAGCGGCATCGATTTGGAAACCACGCGAACGCCCTTCTCCGGAGGAAGTGGCATCCTCCCTCAGAAGCTTCTGGAGCCGGAACCTGCCTACAGATTCGGCGTCGGCTGCCTGTTGGCTGCTTTGCTGATTGGCATTTACCTGGCCTATGTCTCCGGCTGGCAGCTTTTGCCGCTGATCATTCTGGGCGGGCCGGTGATCTATTTCTACACCTCGCATCTGACCAAATGGCTGGTCGGAGAGCTCTGGGCCGGCCTCGGCCTCGGGACCCTGCCCGTTCTGGGGACCTATTTCGTGCAAACCAGCCACTATAGCGTCGGAGCACTTCTGGCGTCGCTGGCGCCGGGATTCCTGACGGCCAATCTGCTTTTTCTCAATGAGTTTCCCGACGTAGCGCCGGACACGAAGGGCGGCCGTTGGCACTTAGTGATCGCGCTGGGTACAAAAAGGGCGGCGCTATTGTACGCCGGATTGATGGCAATGACTTACTTGTCCATCCTCGGCGGGGTGGTCTCGAGATTCATGCCGGCCTTGAGCCTCATTGCGTTTCTTTCTATTCCTCTGGCCTTGAAAGCCATCAGCATAACATTCAAATATCACGATAATCCGCAGCAATTGGTTCACGCTTTGAAGGCGAACGTGCTCACGATCCTGTCAACGGACGCCCTGCTGGCTCTGGGCTACCTGCTCGACAGCCTTCGGACATGAGCGGCCGCCGTCAGCTCTGCTGGCCGCCTATTAAATGCGGCAGGCCCTCCTCCAACTCCATCTTCTCCGTCAGATTCTGTTCGATCTCAGTCAAGAAGCGACTCGGTTTCATCATCACCAGGCTGCGTGAGCGATTGCGATAAACCTGCGGGACGATCAAATACACCTCGTCCTTGGCACGAGTGACGGCAACGTGAAAAACGCCCCCCCCCCCCTCCCGGCCTCCTTGCGGTTCAGGGCCGAGGCCC
>Ga0153915_10006732_pt1 | contig 10792 bp, 7 predicted proteins | sample Opewatmetagenome_2_FD_107003 | JGI IMG/M metagenome (GOLD analysis project Ga0153915, IMG submission 107003) | Freshwater wetland microbial communities from Ohio, USA - Open water 3 Core 3 Depth 3 metaG | ecosystem: Environmental > Aquatic > Freshwater > Wetlands | place: USA: Ohio, Lake Erie...
CTCCGCTGCGGGAAACTCGTTTGCGAATGTCTCCAGGGTTGCGAGCTCCCCCTTGTAGCCCGGCCCGTCGGGGCGCAGGGTGATGGCCCGGTTCAGGGCTTCGCGCGCCGCCGCGGCGTATTCGCGCTCCGTTTCGAGTCTGCCGATCACATACCACGCCTCGGCGTTCCCGGGATCGGCTTCCAGCACCTTGAGCGCCGCGCGTCTCGTGCCGTCCGTGTCGCCCTCGATGCGCGAGTACTCCGCCTGGGCAAGAAGCACCTCGACGTGCGCCGCATGCTTCTGCGCGGCGTTGCCGAGGATCCGTCCGGCATCCGCAATGCGCCCCGCGACGAGAAACGCCCTTGCGAGAAGGGCCACGGCCATCGGATCGCCTCCGCCATCATCCGCGTGCGAGGAAAGAAGCGCGATGGCATCGGCGGCCTGTCCCTGGAAGAGATTGAGATCGGCGAGCAGCAGGGCGACGCGCACATCGCGCCGCGGCGCCTTCGCTGCTTTCGATAACGCGTCGAGGGCTGCCGAAAATTCCGCAGCCTCGATATTCCTGACGATCACTTCGATCCCGCCCGAATAGTCCTTCACCCATCGGCGAGGCTGCGGTCGGTAGGCGGTCACCCACTGCACGCGCTCGGCCGCATTGGTGAGCAGAATCTTGGTGGGCGCCTTGCCGGGCACGGCGCGCGCCTGCTCGTTGGGCATCACCAGCACGCGGCCCTGATCGTTGTAGAACTCGACCTCGCCGCTTAGAACAGTGACGGTCGAAGTGCCGTCCTTGTCAACGGTCAACTCCCAGTCGGTCCCTCGGACTGCGGCCGTTGCGCCGGGCGTCGCGATTTCGACCGAAGGTTGCTTGCGCGCGGCTACCGTGGTGGATCCTGGTTTGGCCTGCGACCACGCCCGGCCCTGGGGAAGTTCCAATCGCGTTGGCAGCGGGGGGGTTCCGATTGATTTGATGTTCAATATGCTCAACTGGTTCAGCCGCACCTGGGTATTGTCCCGCAAGAGCAGAGCCATCTGGCTCATTTCACGCGTGCGGACAAACCATCCCGCCAACAGTTTTTGCTTGACAGCGGCCGGCTTCCATTCGGCGCCTGCCGATTCCCTGGAGTCCCCTTTGCCGATCAGCGAGATGACTTCCGCGTCGTCCGCCCGCGCCGCGGCGCAAGCCACGAGGGCGAGCGCACCGATCACCAACAGGGCCTTCCTCAGCGATCGACGCTCGCGCCCGACAACGTCGTAACCGTTGCGCGAAGCGAGCGCGATCTTGCGCCCTCCCGTAACTGAATCGCCTCCCAAGTTCATCGCGGGCCCCCCGAATATTGTCTCCGTTGTCATGCCCGCCACCACCGCGCGAGCAAGTTCGCCATGTGGAGGTGGCAGGTGCTGGCCCCAACAACGCTATCTTAAGCCGAAATCCGCGAGCGTGGGGCACGTAGAATTTGGCATTCGCGGCCCCGATAGGGGTATCGGCGGGCAAACCCTCCGCGGGAATGACAACTGCGTGGGGTTGGGAAGAATTCCCCGGGCTGCGACGGCTCAAACAAACTGCGCCCCGCTCTGCTGGAGTCCCGCGAGGTTAACGTTCGCTGCGTTCGCCTCGGAATTGGCGGCATGCTCCAGCAACTGCGCCTGGGTATACGGCCAACCGCTGCCCACCAGCAGGCCGACATTTCGGACAAAGTCCGGCGCCGCCGAGCCACGCGATGGCGCGTTGGCACGGGCGTTCAGTAGCATCGGCTGTGCTAGAATTGGCGCCTTTCTGCGCAATACTCTGGCGTCGTTGCGCTGTCCATCGCTCATGCAGGATGCCACAGCGCACCGGCCAAACTCAGGCACGACAGGATGGCGATACAAAACAAGTTTTCCGCCCGCTCCGAACTGGCGGCGGCGCTGTGGTCGCTGCGGCGCATCTTTCTGATCGCAGGCGGTTTCAGCTTCTTCATCAACATGCTGTTAATAGTGCCGTCGCTCTACATGCTGCAAATCTACGACCGGGTGCTGGCGAGCCGCAACGAATCCACGCTGCTGATGCTGACGCTGCTCGTCATCGGTCTGTATGCGCTGATGGCGGGCCTCGAGTGGGTGCGCTCGCGCCTGTTGGTGCGCGCGGGTTCGATGCTCGACGCCGAGATGAACGCGCGGGTGTTCACCGCGGCTTTCGAAGCCAATCTGCGCGGCGCCGGCGCCAACGCCGGCCAGGCCATGAACGACCTGACCAACGTGCGCCAGTTTGTCACCGGCAACGGCCTGTTCGCGTTTTTCGATGCGCCGTGGTTCCCGATTTATCTCGCGGTCATCTTCATGCTTCATCCGTGGCTCGGCGTGGTAGCCGTGGCCGGCGCGGTGGTGCTGGTGGCGCTCGCCCTGGCCAACCAGTGGGCCACCAAGGGGCTGCTCGCCCAGGCCAATACCGCGGCCCTTCAGTCTTCCAACGATGCCACCAATAATCTGCGCAATGCCGAAGTCATCGAAGCGATGGGCATGCTTGCCAACCTGCGCCGGCGCTGGTACGAGAAGTACCAGAACGTGATCGCCCTGCAGAGCCTCGCGAGCGATCGCGCCGGCACGATCACCTCCATCACGAAGTTCGTGCGGATTTCGTTGCAGTCCCTGATGCTTGGACTGGGCGCGCTGCTGGCGATCGACGGCAAAGTCACGCCCGGCGCGATGATCATGGGGTCCATCCTGATGGGCCGCTCGTTGGCACCGGTGGAGCTGTTGATCGGCACCTGGAGACAGTTCATTGGAGCGCGTTCCGCCTACGAGCGCTTGGAAAAACTGCTCAAAGAATTCCCGGCGCGCGAACAAGGCATGGCGCTGCCGCCGCCGCGCGGGCATCTGGCCGTGGAAAACGTGATGACCGCGGCCCCCGGCACGCAGGTGGCGATCCTCAAGGGTGTGTCCCTTGCGCTGGAACCCGGCGAGGTGCTGGGCGTGATCGGGCCGACCGCCTCGGGCAAATCCACCCTGGCGCGCCTGCTGGTTGGCGTGTGGCCAGCCCTGACCGGCAAGGTGCGGCTCGACGGCGCCGACGTTTATCGTTGGAACAAGGCGCAGTTGGGCGCCTACGTCGGTTACCTGCCGCAAGATGTCGAACTGTTCGGGGGCACCATCGCCGAGAACGTTGCCCGCTTCGGCGAGATCGATTCCGACAAGGTAATCGAGGCCGCCCGGCAGGCGGGCGTGCACGAGATGATCCTGCGCTTCCCCAAGGGCTACGACACGCCTATCGGTACCGGCGGCAGCTTCCTGTCAGGCGGCCAGCGGCAACGTATTGCCTTGGCCCGGGCGCTCTACGGCGGGCCGCCGTTCATCGTCCTGGATGAACCCAACTCCAACCTCGACGACGTCGGCGAGGCAGCGCTGGTACAGGCCGTTTTGGCGCAAAAGGCGGCGGGCCGCACGCTGATCGTCATCACCCACCGCACCAGCATTCTGAGCGCCGTCGACAAATTGCTGCTGCTGCGCGAGGGCGTGGTTCAGGGATTCGGCCCGCGGCAGCAGGTATTGGAGGCGCTCGCCCGCTCGGCCCAGGGCGCCGCCAGTGCCCGGCCGGCCATACCGGCGCCGCAAGCGCAGAGAGCCTGACAGAGGCGCAAAATCGCAATGTTCAATAAATGGTTTGCGCGCCTCGCGCAACAGGACACGCAGGCCGAGGCCGATGCCGAGTCGGGCAATGCGGCCAAATTGCGTGAGGTGACTGCAGATATCAGCAACCCGGGCCGGCCGATCCGCTGGGGCGTGTGGCTGCTGGTATTGGGCTTCACCGGTTTCATCGTTTGGGCGCTGGTGGCGCCGATTGACGAAGGCGTTCCGGCGCCCGGCACCGTCGTGGTCGATACCAAGCGCCAGACGGTGCAGCACCTGACGGGCGGTATCGTTCGGGAGATCCTGGTGCGCGAGGCGCAGCGGGTCAAGGCGGGCGATGTGGTGATGCGTCTGGACGACAACGTGGCGAAAGCCAATTATCAGTCGACCCGTCAGCAGTATTTCGCCTTGCGGGCCCAGGAGAGCCGCCTGGAAGCGGAACGGAAGGGCGCGGCGCAGATCCTGTTTCACCCCGATCTCCTGGCAACCCAGCAGGATCCGATGGCCGTCGAGCACATGAACCTGCAGCGCCAGCTGTTTCTTTCGCGCCGCACGGCATTGCAGGGCCAGCAGTCGATCCTCACGCAAACCCTCAATGCCGCGAAGGAAACGCTGCGCGGGCTGCAGGCCCAGCTCGAAGGCAAGCAGGCCCAGTTGAAACTGGTGCGCGAACAACTCAAAGACACCCGTGAAATGGCCAAGGAGGGCTACCTGCCGCGCAATAAGTGGTACGACGAAGAGCGCCTCGCGGCGGACTTGGCGGCCTCCGTCGGCGACCTGACAGCCAATATCGCGAAGACCCGGAACAGCCTTGCGGAGCTCGAACTGCGCATCGTCCAGCTCAAACGCGAGTTCGCGCGCGACGTGGAAACCCAATTGGCCGATACCACGCGCGATGCGCAGGTGGCGGGCGAGCGCTGGCGTGCGGCGCGGGAAGAGCTGGCGCGAACCGAAATCCGGTCGCCGGCCGACGGCTTCGTGGTTGGCCTGACGATGCATACCGTGGGCGGCGTAGTGACGCCCGGTGCCCGCATCATGGACGTGGTGCCTCAAGGCGTGCTGCTCACCTTGGAAGCGCGTGTCGATCCGAACCTGATCGACCGCATCCAGGCCGACCAGCCGGCTGACATCCGCATCCAGGCTTTTGCGGACAACCCGAACCTCGTGCTCGAAGGTCGCGTCCTGTCGGTTTCGGCCGACCTGGTGACCGACCAGCCGAATATTCCACCCTACTACCTCGCCCGTGTCGGGGTGACGCCCACCGGCATGAAAGACCTCGGCCGGCGCCAACTGCAGCCCGGGATGCCGGCGGAAGTCGTGATCAAAACCGGCGAGCGCACCTTTGTGCAATACCTGCTCAAGCCGCTGATCCGGCGGTTGACGACTTCTTTCCGCGAGATGTGATCCGATGCGCGCAAAACCGTGGCAGCACATCGCAGGGGTTGCGCTCGCGTGCCTGACCGTCCCGGCATGGGGCTACGATCTGGTCAACGCCTATCGCGACGCGCTCGCCAACGACGCCACCTTTCTTGCTTCGCGTAGCGCGCTGCAAGCTGCGCGCGAGAACGTGCCGCAGGCCCGCGCTGGCCTGCTGCCGCAGGTATCCGCGAGCGCACAGAGGACCCAGAACCAGACCGACCAATTACAGACCAACCAATTGCTGCGGCAGCAGGCTTGGACGCACCCCTCCTATCCCGCCGAAGCCGGTGCGCTTTCGTTGCGGCAGCCTCTCTACCGCAGGTTGAACTGGGCTCAGTTGTCGTTTGCCGAGGCACAGGTGGCGGCGGCCGAAGCGAGCTTCGAAAAGGACCGGCAGGATGCCGGCCTGCGGGTGGCGGGAGCCTATTTCGACGTGCTGTTGGCGCAAACCAAAGTGCGCGCGCTGCAGGCCCAGTTGGAAGCCTATACGGGACAATTGAAGCTCGCCGAGCGCGCCTTCGCGGCGGGACAGGGCACCCGCACCGACATCGACGACGCCCGCGCCCGGGCGCTGCAAGCCAAGGCCGACCTGGTAGACGCCAACTATGTGCTCGACAACTCGCGGCGCACTCTGGCCGCCCTGATCGGCAAGATGCCGTCCGTCCTCGCCGACGTGGTGCCGGCACGGCTGCCGCTCGCGCCCGCCGAGCCCGCGGCGCTTGCGCACTGGGTCCAGCAGATGGAAACGGCCAATCCGGAACTCGCTTCACTGCGCCGTCAGGTGGAAATGGCCGAGCAGGATATCGAAAAACAGCGTGCCGGCCACCATCCGACCCTGGATCTGATCGCCGCCCGGCAGTACGGCTCCAACGAAAACGTCAACAGCATCAATACCCGCTATTTCACCAACTACCTTGGGGTGCAGGCGTCGCTGCCGATCTTCAGTGGCGGCGGCGTGTCCGCCGCGGTGCGCCAGGCCGAGGCCAATCTCGAAAAGGCGCGCTATCAGCTCGAAGCCGCCCGCCAGCGCCTCGGCGTGGATACGCAGAAGTATTTCTCCGGTGTAGCGCAGGGCGTGGAAAAGGTGCGGGCATCCGAGGCTGCGTTGGAAGCCGCCGACCAAGCCCTGATTTCGACACGCAAGAGCGTGCAGGCCGGCACCCGCACCACGGTTGACGTGCTGAATGCGCTGCAACGGCTGGCCGAAGCAACGCAAAACCTCGCCCAGGCCCGCTACGAGTTCCTGCTCAACCGCCTGCGGCTCGCAGCCGTCACAGGCCAGCTCGACGACGCGTTGTTCGCGCAGATCAATACCACTCTTGGCGCACCCTGATCACCGCCGCTGGCGCGGCAGACCCTTTTCCATCACCTTCCTGATTTCCCACGCGCTGACCACCCGCCGCGCCTGAATCTCCTTGCGTTTCTTCCACATCTTCGCCAGTCCTTTGATCGCATCCCACTTGGCTTTGAGGATGACGCGCCAGCGCCCATTGAGCGCATATCCGAGGAGGGCGAAAAGATTGATGAGAAGATGCTGCGGAAGATAAAGCCAGAAGAGCGGCCCCGGCATGTTCTTCAGGTAGGCCCAAACCAGATTGCGATGCCCGTGGTAAACGGCGAAGTCGCTGTTCTTGCCGGTGGTCGCCGAGCCGACGTGATAGACCACGGCATCCGGCACGTAGAGGCAGTGGTAGCCGGCCAGTCTCAGCCTGAATCCGAGATCGACATCTTCGAGGTAGCAGAAGAAATCCTCGTCGAACCCTCCGACGGCTTCAATCGTTTCCCGACGATATAAGGCCGCGGCGGCGCACGCCGAGAAGACCTCTTCCTTGTTGCCATACTGACCGTCGGCCCGCGCGCCATATCCACGGCGCCATACCCGCCCGCTGACGTGGTATGCGTCCCCTGCACCATCCAGAACAGTCCGCTGCTCCGCCTGCATCATCCGGCTGGCAAAACATGCATAGTCGGGACAAGCTTTCGCGGCTCGCATCAGGGCATCAAGCCAACCGGGTTCCGGAAACGCATCGGGGTTCAACAATGCAACCCATTCGCTGCCCGCCGCGAGACGGTTCGCGAGATTATTGGCGGCGGCAAACCCTGAGTTGTTGGCGAGACGAACGATCTTCAGATCTTGAAACCGGTCTTCCAGACGGGCCACCGATGAGTCGGAGCTTGCGTTATCGACAACAATGATCTGGCGAATCGGACGTGTCTGCTTGGCCAGGGCACCGACACAACCGGTGAGAAGATCGCCGGAATTGTGGTTTACGACGATAACGGAAATATTGGATCCCATCCCGAAAACTGGAGACGCACTGGTCGGCCTCTGATGCGCATCCGTCCGACGAGTAATGGGTTCAGTGAGGGATTCACTCATGAAATGCTCGCCGATCCCGTGTTTGCTTGGCAGCTTCTCTCAATCATCGAATCATCTCATCACGTAATCGCTCAACCGCGCAGTCACGCGGTCACTGAATCACTCTGCGAGTCGCCCCAAAGGAACTGCGTCGAGTTCAGGGTCCCTTCTCTGATCGTCCAGCCACTTCAATGTCCGGGAGAGCCCATCACGGAAAAGCGTTTCAGGCCGCCAGCCCAGGAATGTTTTCGCTCGTGATATGTCCAGCACGTTGGTCGGAACGTCAAAACTGCGACCGGGCAAATATTTGCGCGTGACCGGGCGTCCAACCAGAGACGCGATGGCGGCAATCAGGTCGTTCAAACTTCGTCCCTCGCCTGACCCGATATTGAAAAGCCGGTGCTCTCCGGAATAGCTCATGGTCTTCAGGAAAGCTCGCACCACGTCACCGACATAGATGTAGTCGCGGCACACCGTGCCGTCGCCCCAAACCTCTATGACCTCGCCGTGACGCGCCTTGTTCAAGAAGACGGCGATTGCGCCCTGAGCCGCGGTTGGACGCTGTCCTTCCCCGAAAGGGTTCCCGATTCGCAAGACGCAGTAATCCAAGCCATGCAACGCATGGTAAAGATGCAAATACTTTTCGATGGCGAGCTTGCCGATTCCATAGGAACAGACCGGGTCCGTCGGGTGGGATTCCTTGATGGGAACTTCTCTGGGAATGCCATATACCGTGCCGCCCGACGAAGCGAAGAGCACTTTGCGGACGCCGGCATTGCGTGCCGCTTCCAGCATGTGCAACGTGCCGATCAGGTTGCTTTCGACGTCGTATACGGGGTTATCGTTGGACGATTTCGGCAAGGTTGTCGAAATCAGGTGGAAAATAATTTCACATCCCGCCACTGCCTGACCCACATCTTCCTCATTGAGGAAATCGCCTTCCAGCCATTCCAAAGCCTTATCGTGGGGTAAAGCCTCGGCGGGTTTCAGGTTCGGGCGTTCAAAAATCCTGACTCCATGGCCTTGCTCGAGCAGCGCCCTGCTCAGATGGGAACCCATGAAGCCCCCGCCGCCCAATACCAGACATTTCATACCGTATGCCTCTCTGCGAGGATTTCCGTATACACGTTTTCCAGTTCGGCCGCGTATTCGGCGATCGATTTGGGCTTTCTCGCCTGCTCCCCCAGTCTGCGCAAGAGCGCCCTGTCGCAGGCCAGCCTGCGGATCGCCTGCGCCAGGTCGCTTGCGTTTCCCGGTTCAAACAGCAGACCGTTTTTTTCATGTGTGACGGCCTCTGACATGCCACCGAGGTTCGACGCAATGACGGGACAACCGCACGCCTGCGCGGAATAAATGACCAGCGGAGTATTTTCGTACCAGATGGACGGCACCACCAGGACATCCACGGAAGAAAAAATATCGTCGATACGACTGTTTGGAAAGGTGCCGCAAAAAGCGATTCTCGGATCATTTCCAGCGATTCGGCGCAGGCGTGCAACGTATTCCGGAAACTTGTCGACGTCCCCGTATATTTTGACCTCTATCGGGATGTCAGTGGACAGCCGGCGCAGCGCCTCGAGCAGTATATGCGCGCCCTTGTGCTCATATAACGTCCCGATAAAGCCGATCCGTAGGACACGCTCCAAGCTCGTGGAATCTTTCCGCGATAAACCATCCGTGTTGATCCCGAAGGGCAGAAACAAGACTTTAGTCGCGCTGAGCCCGTTTTGCATGAGAACGTCCGCCATGAACTGCGTCTGAACGGTGACTCGGTCGACCCGGTTCATCCGGCTCTTCATGAAACCGTGGCGGGCAGAGAACGCACGCACATAGGACGCGTGTTTCTGTCGGGGGAAAAGCTTGTTGTTGAATCCCCGGATCATCGCGGCGACCCCCCAGTCCGGCACCATGTCCAGGCAGGCCCTCGCGAGCGGGGGTTGCGTCAGCGCCACAATATGGCGCAAGCAGTTGACCCCGTTTGGATCGGGACCTGAGCACAGAGCGTGATTGGGCAAGAGCAGTTGATTGGTCGGGCACACCAGCCAGAAATCTGTCGGGGTCAAAACCATCGGGATGCCAAACCCATGGCATACATCAATCGCCGATGCGGAAAGCCGCTGCAAGTGGAAAAAGTGCACCACATCGGGCTTCACCCTGATCAGGTAGTCGTTCAAGTATGCCGCGAAAAACGGATTGTTGTATTCCAGAGCCGCGACGTTGGTTTCGCCCCCCATCGGCGCATGATCGTGATGAAATCTTTCGACCGGAATCCCGTCGTGTGTGTAGCGGTCGAACCGGTGGGCATCGTCCAGGGGATCGCGGGCCGGGAAACCGGTAAACACAGAGACTTCATGACCCCGTGCCAGCAGCGCTTTTGCCGTGTCGAATGCCAGGATTTCGGTGCCGGCGTGAAAATCGGGGAGAAACTGATGAACGGTGAGAAGTACCTTCATTGGTTCCCGGAGTGGGGCTGACCCTGGCGACTTGCCTCCAAGCGCCGCAGCAGCCATTTGCCGGTTGCGCGGACGAGCCGGCTGCGAACAATTGCGCCGCCAATCTTCGTGTTGCCCATCAACGCGAGCAGTTGACCGAGACTCGCGGGAGGCAGCAGGTGGGAGGGCGCATTCATCCCGGAGGCCGTCTGCGTCCACCGACTCCAGAGGGAATCGGCAAAGCCATTCAGACGCGCATATTCGACTGCAAGCGTCGCCAATTCCCGGGCGAGGCCCGCCGTGACGGGTTGCCGGGGATGCGTGCGGGCGAGGGACCTGGCGTAATCCAGAATGCCCAGCAACCGCCGGAGGGTCTGCTCGCGATCGAAGTCGCGCTGTATGCGCGCGTGGCCTGCGCGAGCCATGGCGGCGCGTCGCTCAGGATGATTGATCAGGAACGAAATGGCGTCGGCATACTCGTTGATTTCTTCCGTACCGTGAGGCACCAGAAAACCGCAGTCGGACGTCATCACTTCGGACTGACCGCCAACCGCGGCAACGACCGGTACGACTTTCGTTCCCATCGCCTCGAGCAGGGCTACGGAAATACCCTCGTACTGCGAGGGCAGCAGGAAAATATCGGCCGCCGAGAGGATCTCCAGCCACCGCCGATGGTCAACCGCGCCCAACATCCGCACCGAGGGTTGCAACGAGTACTGCCGAATCAGCTTCTCAAGGAGCGGGCGAAGCTCGCCGTCGCCGACCACCAAGGCGCGGAAAGAAATACCGCGGCGCGCGAGTTCGCGCAGAATGTCGGCAAATAACCGTGGCCGCTTCTGTTCGCAGATGCGGCCGGCATAAACAATCACGGGCCGGTCATCCAGCAGATCGAGCGTCGTTCTAGCGTGCTGTCTTCGCTTAGCCACCTCCTTCAGCAACTTCAGATCGACGCCGGAGTGACACACTTCGATCCTGGCGGGGTCTCCACCGCGGC
>Ga0153915_10006733_pt1 | contig 10792 bp, 7 predicted proteins | sample Opewatmetagenome_2_FD_107003 | JGI IMG/M metagenome (GOLD analysis project Ga0153915, IMG submission 107003) | Freshwater wetland microbial communities from Ohio, USA - Open water 3 Core 3 Depth 3 metaG | ecosystem: Environmental > Aquatic > Freshwater > Wetlands | place: USA: Ohio, Lake Erie...
CGGTTCCTCAGAACCAGCTCGAGTACCTCGTGCTTACGATTACACCATTCGTACATTTTCAGAGTCTGGAATCTGCGGGAGATGTTTCCAATGGGGCAGTCATGAGAGACTTTGAACCTCAGTTCTAGTAGCGGCATGAGCTGAACGTGTCTCCTATGCACTTATATATTCTGCCGTCACATGACGGTAGGCCGGCCGAGCCACCGAATCTGACCCCTCTCAGGTTCACCGTAAGAACGAAGCCCGTTGAAGCCCTGCTATTCCTGTGCTGACTTTCAGGTCACGATTGAGTTCCGTCTTCAGCCACGCATCCCTCTGAGTTACAGCACCAGATGCAATGTGTACTTCTGCTCCGGGGCCAACGGTCCCGGGTTGCTCGCATTTCCTGCGTATCTCGGATGGGACTAGTACGTTTCTGAAATAGGACAACAGTCTTGTTGTGTTGCTCATCTTATTCACCATGAGCGGACCCACACCAAGCAACGATAATCTTTACACCATCATATGACGGCTGAGTACGGTCCTCAACTGGGAGAGTGTTCTCTTCTCTGGATCCGGATGCTAGGACACACGGCCCGGTACAAGCATCTGGTCCGCCCTCTGCTCGGAGTCCTTTGAGAACCTAGAGAGACCGGCCGTTGGCCAGATTAGAGAAAGAAGGGATTAGTGAAGTAGCTGTCACATTCACTAGAAGAGAAGTGCTAGCCCTTCACCCACCGCCTCAAGCCCGTGCAAGACCCCGGGGGCAACTACCGATTGTGTCTTCTCACGCAGTAACCCGAACAGGATCCCTCCGACCAATGTGAACGTTCCCCACCACCAAGCCATATTGAAGTTTCCAAGCCATATGTTTGCAGAATTCAGCACATGAGTGGCGGCAAAGATGGCTGCAGTGATGAAGAGGCCTACGCCGAACTGTATCCCTTTCCATTCATAGGGGCGGCCAAAAGCCACATTCAGTCGGGACTGGATGTAGCCACGGAAGAATATCTCCTCCCCAAAGCCTGAGAAGATGAACTGCCAGACGACAGTTGAAACCAGTGGCCATGACAATCTCCTCAACACGATTCCTAGAATCACAGGGAGTAGTAGGAGAAGCAAGATTGCGAGAACGTTGTTTCTGTGTTTCTTTTGCGATATCTGAATCTCCTCGAAGTGGTCATACTTCCGTGAAACCATTCTCACAATTAGCAGGAGGGCAAGGATGAAGAATCCTGTGAGGACGAGGGCGCCCAGAGGTTCCAAATAGGACCAGTTCATGAACATCAGGATTATGAATGCCACATTAGTGAGAACATAGAATGGGAAAGCGTTGAGTGCGAGGTCAATGCTCTGTGGTGCTCGGTTGACCGAGAGTCCGTATTCTTTCGGATTTCTCCTCAGACCGTATATCATCAAGGCTGGAATCACAAACCATAGAGTTCCGACGAGATAGGAGGCCTCCAACGGAAATGGACTGGGTTCTGGCGATCCATATACAAGCTGCAAGAGTGCAAGCGCAATGAGTGCGTATGCCACGAACCTGACTACAATCACTTCACCAAGTGCAACGAGTTTCTTTGTCATTGGCAGACTGCTCGAGTCTGCAATCTTCCCCTCAACTTCAGTGTTCATCTCAGCGATTCTCCACAGATTATTGATGTCTTAAGCCATTCCTCCAACGATTAGGCGCTGCCCCGGCATCCAGTACTCTTCATCATATATATCTTCATAATCAGTTTTGCTCCGCTTCTTTCTTGCTCTCATCCAATTTGCCCGGAAACCCTCTCTGCCTCTCCAGCAGGCGGAGGATAATGACCAGTGTCCAGACCGCAGCGACGACGATGAGCCCTGATATATCGCCGGTAGCCCTGTAGAGGTACGTCAGAGCGATATATGATGAGGAGTGCACGAACATTGCAGAAAGCAGATTCCTCCTTGAGAGGTTGAAAAGAGAGTCCGTCATGAATGAGAGTCCCAGCTGGCTGAGGTATCCCAAGAGAGAAGGATAGCCACCAAATGAAACGTCCATCATCTGATGCCAGAGCCACCAGTAGGAGCCGATAAGGAGACTGCCAATCTCACGACCGAACATCGCCTGCAGCCTAGGCAGGGCGAATCCTCGCCACCCCGGTTCTTCGAGCAGGGGGCTCGAGAGAAGCATGGCGAAGAATGTGATTGGCACTATTGCTATCAGAGCAGTCCCGAGCCACCCCGTTTCTTGATTCAGGAGATTCAGCTGAGTTTCGTAGCCAAGGACGAAGCTCGCCGCGTTCCCAATGGTGACCATGACCGGATAGCTGAATGCCGCAAGTACCAGCCACGGAATCCGCTGTTTCCAGCTATGGACCGAATCGAATATTCCGTTTATGCCGACAGCACCCTTGGACAGCCTGTCAAGAAAGAACAGAATCACGATAGGGGATGCCGCCCCAAGGGAGGACGGGATTAACAAGAGATCTGAGGACCACAGTCCCAGATACATCTGTACCCACCAGAACCAAGAAAGCGGAATTGTCAGCGCAAAGAAGAGGACAAGAGAGTGTTTGGCTACGAAGTCGTTCATTTCTTCCATTCACCTTTCACGAAGGAGGATGACACAGAGCAAATGGACAATTCATTTAGCGATATGGCCGTCACATGACGGTAGTCGTTCGAAACGGAGCCTTAGCTTGCAGGTTTCGTCGTTTCCGGTACCTCTGTCTACTAGGCGACTCCTCCGACGATGAGAAACAGGAAGATCGGCACATCGGTGAGGAAGTGAACCAGCCAAGCCACAAATATGCCCTTGGTTTCCAGCATGCTCTTGCCGAGGAACCATCCAAGGAAGCCTGACAGAATGACGCCTATGACCCCACTAGGGAATCCGAAGTAATGGCCGAGTCCGAAGTATGCCGCAGTCGTCTTCAGAGAGTCTGACTTGCCAATGACTGGCTCAAGTTCCCCGAGAGGCGCAGCGCGAAGTGTGAACTCCTCATTGAAGCCGTTCATAGTGGCAATAAGAAGAACGACTGGTATTAGCGGCCAGTTGGACGCGAATGTCTCCCCTGAAACACCATAGACTGCGACCATGAACAAGGCTGCCACCAAGACGAAGACGAGTGAGAAAATCAGTGCGACCCTGATCCATGGTTCCGGCTTCTTGGTACTCACCAGTGATGATCTCTCTAGGACGGCATGGGGGTCACCCTTCACGAGGAAGAAGCGTTGCCGCTTCCTACCGGTCAGCAGCAGGAATGAGAGTACTATCGCCGCCGGAGTGAGCCTCAGAAGATGCAGGCTGATATCGAAAGCCCCCATTGGAGCTTGTATCTTCCATGCAGCCCAGAAGTCGGTCGACTGAACAAACCCTATGAGTCCCCAGTTCCAGCCTGCTGCGTAGCCCATGAAGAATATGACAACAATGATGAAAGCAAACCTTCGTAGCGGCTTCAGAGGCTGAAGGACCAGCGTAAGTAGCAAGAGCAACAGTAGGATGATGCCATGCATCCAAGGCCACCAGAATGGTTCGCCGATTGTGAATATTCGCCAAGGGATTATCGCAATTGGGCTAGCGACCAATAGCATTGTCCACGCAAGAAACAGCGGGAGTCTGCTCGGCCGTGACTGCTCTTCGTTCATGGCACCGCTTTGCGATGCGCCCGAGTATTTATCTGATATTCCCTCTGAGTGCATGTGAGATGTTTCAGGGTCAAGCCCGTCGGAAACTGTCATGCCATCGTCACCGGACACTCAGAGTGCACGGGTCTTCTCAAAGAGGCAAGGGGTTGCTCATTGAGGTAGAGTCTTTCGCAGAAACGCCTCCGGGAGAAACCCTAATTATGAGACACAGTTCTACTGTATACCTCTGTCTCTAGGGCTAGAGATTCGATTGATTCTTCGGGGCATCAGAAATGAGCTTTCACATTCCGAGCTGTGCTTGGAGGATCTCTCTTAGCGATGCCCCTACAAGACCGGGCAAACCTAGGAGCTATCCCATGAGCCTAGAGCCCAGCATGGTCTGGCCGAATCTTTTCGAGGTCCCTGTGGGCGTTGACGAGCAGTTTCACGGAATGCTTCCGTGTCCTCCCACTCAGCCTATCGATGATGGTTATAATCAGGGTGTGCCAATTGGCGGACTCGGCGCCGGAAGCATCGGCCGGGGTTACATGGGTGACTTCGCGAGGTGGCATCTCAGAGCGGGCACCCACGAGTATGAACCATCCCTTCCCAACCAGTTCCACCTGCGCATTGAGAGAAACAAGCAGGCGTCAGTTCATACTCTGAACCCAACAGTTCCTGAAGGTAATAGACTGAAGAGCTGGGCATGGGGACTGAAGCCCAATCGAGCGGAGTATCATGCTTTGTTTCCCCGGGCTTGGACGACTTATGATTTCTCGGACCTAGGCATTGAGGTCGTGTGCCAACAAATCTCCCCTGTGATTGCCCACAACTACAAAGAGAGTTCTTATCCTGTTGGTGTTTTCGCGTGGAGGATACGGAATCTCAAGGCCGAGCAGGTGGACGCATCACTGATGCTCACATGGGAAAACTCCGTTACACCTTCACAACCACCTCTTTCCGGTCATCATGAATGCACGGAAGATCTTAGTCACAACAGGCTCCTCTTGGTAATGCATCAGGAACGGAGTAATGATGCCATCCCGGTTTCGTTTGGTCTCGGTATGGAGGCTCCTGAAGGAGCAGATCTCTCCTCTGTGACACGTTTCGACACGGAAACCCGTGGAAATGAGATTTGGAGGACCTTCAAGAGAACGGGCACAGTGACTGAGTCTGAACCGAAGCCGACGAGAGTTGCTCATCGAGAGGGAGCTGCCCTATGCATGAAGGTGAGCTTGGGGCCCGAGGAGACTGCAGAATCAGCTTTCGCAATCAGCTGGGACATCCCGATAGTCCAGTTCGGCGGCGGCAGAAGATGGTACAAGCATTACACTCGGTTCTTTGGTACCAATGGAAACAGTGCCATGCCGATTGCCAAGGAAGGGCTGGACAAGTGGCGCGACTGGGAAAGAATGATATCTGATTGGCAAAGACCCATCTTGGAGTCAAGCCGGCCTGATTGGCTGAAGGCGGGTCTCTTCAACGAGCTGTACTTTCTGGTCGACAGCAGCTCCTGCTGGGTGACCTCGGAGGTTGGTGACAGCACGCCGCCGGAAGGTTTGGGGCACTTTGGTTACTTGGAGTGTTTTGAGTATCCTTACATCAACACGTACGATGTATTGTTCTACGCTTCGTTTGCGATGCTCATGAATTGGCCTGAACTTGATAACAGCATACAGCGCGATTTCGCAGACGCGGTTGCCATAGATGATCAGCGGCTCCGCACAATTCTGCTCGGTCGAATGTCGCTTCCAAGAAAACCCATGGGAGTGGTACCACACGATTTGGGCACGCCCCAGGAGGACCCTTGGTATGCAACAAATGCCTATGCCTATCTCGATTCCTCGAAATGGAAAGACCTCAGCAGCAAGTTTGCATTACAGGTCTACCGCAACTATCTCTTCACTCGTGATGATGCGTTCCTGAAACACTGTTGGCCTGCTGTGAAGCGCACAATGCAGTATCTGGACTCCTTCGATAAGGACAATGATGGTCTGCCCGAGAATGAGGGCTTTCCAGACCAGACATATGACAACTGGCGTATGCAGGGACCAAGCGCCTACTGTGGAGGTCTATACCTCTCGGCCGTTGAAGCAGTGATCGCAATGGCTGAGAAGGGAGGGGAACATCAGATTGAGAAGAAATACAGGCTCCTGCTTGAGCGCGGGAAAAAGAGCTTCTCGGAAAAGCTCTGGAATGGGAGATACTACAACTTCGACAGTAGTACCTCCAAGTACCACGATAGCATAATGGCTGATCAGCTTGCCGGACAGTGGTACGCGGACGTGTGTAGTCTTGCACCGATTGTTCCCAGCGAAAACTCCAGATCGGCATTGCAGACAATCTATGATTTCAATGTCCAGCGGTTCCAGTTCGGACGGATGGGCGCAGTCAACGGCATGCGTCCTGATGGAACGCCAGACGAGACATGTCCCCAGAGTGCGGAAGTCTGGACCGGGACGACATATGGATTGGCCGCCCTAATGGTACACGAGGGCCTAGTTGAACAAGGTCTCGAAACTGCGTTTGGAGTCTATGATGTAACATACAAAGACCGAGGGTACTGGTTCAGAACACCGGAGGCATGGACAGAACTCGGCAGCTTCAGGGCATCTATGCATATGCGGGCGCTTGCAATCTGGGCGATAGAATACGCGCTTAGGTCCACGAATTCCCCCTTGACGCGTGCGAATCAAGACCCTCTTCATGGATAGGTCCACCGAGCCGAAAATTATCCGGCCAGAAAGACGCTATCCTCATCATTACTGCACTCCCTTCCCTTTACCATAAGCTAACGGTAAATCCGGTCGATGTGTGTCCATGCGTTCACCGCTCTCACACCCCTCCACTAGGTTCGTGGTCAAGAAGGTGGTTTCCTGCGTGGGCATGGGTGCACGCATGATAGTCGCAATTGTGGCAGTTGCTCTCTACCTCCGAAAGAAACCATAGCTTGAAACACGAGGGGTAGATCGTCCTTCGTCTACCCCTCTTCCTCCTTTATATGATTCACATCTCCATCAGCGACATGTCTTAGAGAGCATTGTGGCGCCAGTCCAAGCGTGGCACCCGGGCTGCTCAGCTATATGCCAGTACTTTCTAGCCCATGGTCACAATCACCTTATGTGTGTGGCCATCAGCGAATACGGGCAGAATCCCAGTTTCGGAAAGTGTATCGTCTACGCTCACAGCCTTCACTCCACTTGATACACTGTCGGGATTCCTGACTTCAATGTCATAGGTGGCATTTCTGAACTGGCGTTTGACCTTGAACTGACCCCATGCTTTCGGTATACAAGGGTCGACGGACAGACCGTGATATTGAGGCTGTATTCCAAGTATGTATGAGCTCGCTGCTTTCAGCATCCAAGCGGCAGTTCCTGTCAGCCATGACTGTTTTGCCATACCAAACATGGGATGGTCCCTACCTGCGATTGTCTGGGCATAGACATACGGCTCGGCTCTGTGTATCTCAGCTATCTTGTTCTTGGTGGGCGGTGCAAGCTTCTTGTAATAGTCATATGCCTGATCCCCTCTGCCCAACATGGACTCTGCAATGATTGCCCAAGCGTTAGCGTGGCTCCAGATCGAGGCGTTCTCCTTCAGTCCCGGGGCATAGCTTGACAGTGCGCCGATGTCACTTCGGTAGCGCCAAAAAGCAGGTCCCAAGAGCATGATGCCATACTCTGTGGCCAAGAGTTCGTTGACAGAATCCATCGCGGCTACTCCTCTGCTCTTACTTGCGACACCGCTGATGACGCTCCACGACTGTGCATTGATGAACAACCTCCCTTCCTTGGATGTACTGGTTCCAAGGGGCTCTCCAGAGTCGGTGAAGGCACGGACATACCAAGAGCCATCCCAGGCTACATCATTCAGATGAATTCTGGTTTGGTCGGCAAGTGATGTGAACAATTGAGCATCAGTGTTCTTCCTTGTTTCATGGCTAAGTCCCGCAAGTTCTCGAAGGGCCTTGTGAAACAGCATTGCGGTAAATACACTCTCTGCTGCATTGTTAGGACCCGGGAGACTCATCGGATCGTTCCAGTCCGCGGTTCCGAGAAGCGGGAGTCCATGATTACCCATATTGCTCAATGTGAAGTCTATTGATTTCTTGAGATGTCTGTACAGGCTGACCGCCGGTCCGTCGACGAAATTCACTCTCTCGTCCAGTATGCCGAAGTCACCTGTTTCCTTGATGTACTCAGACACCGCAAGTATGATCCATAGGTGGTCATCACTGAAGAACTGCATATCTTTCTTGACATAGTCGGGGAATCCGCCCTCGCCACTGAGCGGGAAGTAGATATGATAGACTCTACCGCTCTTGAACTGGTTCCTCGCAAGATCAACGATGCGCTGGCGAACGTCTGTCGGCAGGGCATGCAACACTCCTAGAATGTCTTGGCTGCAATCCCTGAATCCCATTCCTCTGCCTATCCCAGTTTCATAGAATGACACGTATCTCGACCATCTGAATGTGGTCCTGCATTGGTACTGGTTCCATATGTTCACGACCTCATCGAATTCCAAGTCCGGCGTGACAGACACAAGCTTGTCTAGATAGGAGCTCCAGTGATCCTGTAGCCTTAGGAATTCCTCGTTCACTATTGCGCTGCTCTTGAACTTCCTGGCGAGTTCTCTTGCTTGATCTCTGTCGGGCGCTACGCCAAGGACGTAGACAACTGTTTCCGACTCTCCTTGCTTGAGGCTAATCGGAATGGCAGTGGCCGCTATTGGGTTGCCTCCAATCGCCACAGAGCCCTTGCACGCCCCTATCTCGACAGCAATGGGATTGGCCTCGCTCCGATATGGGCCGATGAAGGTTTCCCTGTCGCAGTCATATCCAGCAATGTCTTTGCTGGTGGCAAAGAATGCATACCCTGTGCTGTCATCGTGAAGGTGGTACAGTACTATCCCGTCTTCGTTGCGCGAAATACCAACAAACTGAACCGACTGAAGGTCATTCTGATCTCTCGCTGCCTGCCACAGACAGAACTCGGAGTAGGTGAACAATTTGAGGTTCCGTGTCCTGCCAGAGCTATTCCTCAGAGTCAGCATCCATATTTCGACGTTGTTATCAACCGGCACGAAATAGGTCACTTCTGCCTCGACTCCGGAGTACGATGACGATATTCGGGTGTATCCTAAGCCATGTCTGCATTCGTACGAGTCCAATCTAGTCAGTGTTGGCTGCCATGTTGGTGACCAGTAGCTCCCCGTTTCATCATCTCTGATGTAGATGTACCTCCCTGGTCTGTCGACCGGCAACCCGTTGTATCTGTATCTTGTGATCCTCCTGTCACGAGGATCAATGTGAAAGCTATAGCCTCCTGCAGTGTTTGAAATCATGGCGCAGTATTCGCTATTGCTAAGGTAGTTAATCCATGGCGTGGGCGTGTCAGGTTTCTCAATCACGTATTCTCTGTTGTTTTGTGAGAAGTGGCCGTACATAGATCTACCCTGAAAAACTCAAATTCGTGAGTCCAGCTATTAACCATTGCCAGTTTCACGCTAGATTGTTTTCGGCAATCGAGTGCTTTGAAAGAACTAGCTCCAGCCGTGCTGAAGTAACTGGAAAGTCTTTTGAGGCGGCACGGAGAAAAGCAGAAAGAACAAGAACTATCGGAAGCATCCTCAGATGGCCAAGAAGCATCGCCCTGTCGCTGCAGACGAAATCGATCTCAAGATTCTTGAGATGCTGCAGGAGGACAGCAAACTGGGCATTCAGACAATTGCTGAGCGAATCGGTAAGGGAATCTCGACGGTGCATGCGAGGGTCAAGTCCTTGGAGGATAGGGGCTTCATCAAGAAGTGGTGTGCAATCCTCAACCCGGAGCTTCTCGATCGGTCAACTCTGGCTCTCATCTTTGTAACAATAAGGTACCGTGTGCCCGGTAAGGATGAAATCCTGTCTCAGAAGCAGTTCTGTGAGGAGATCTCAAAGCATCCTTTTGTTCAGGAAGTGTTCGTCCTAGGAGGGCAGTACGATGTGTTCCTCAAGGTCCGGACGAAGGACACAGCTGAGATGAACCGCTTCATAACAGAATTCCTAAGAGAGTTGCCTGCTGTGGACCGAACCCTGACCATGTTTGTGATGGATAGCTACCTCGAGTCCCTTGCCCTCGGGCATCTATCGGGCACACCGTAAGCACTATTCAGTTTCTGGTCCGAGCATATCCTCGTCATACGGGCAAGGGGTCTCGTCACGGGACGATCAGCCCCGCCACCAGAGACTCAAGAGTCACAACTTCGACACTCGACTTAACAAGTATCGCCCCGTCTGTGATTCTCCGAGTTTCCAAGAGAATCACTCAGCTTCGCGGTGGATGTATCGCTGGTTCCGTGAAAGCTCCTCCCATGGTTATCAGGATTAGCTCGGATTGAAATCGGTTTATGCCCTTGAGAATGCAGCACTTGCCGCGTCCCGGAGAGTTCGATGGACTGCTTCTCGCTCATGCAGGCAGCCAATAGTGGGATCAGCTTCCTCTAGACAGACTGTTTCCGGAGTAGCTCTGAAGCGGGAACGATTATAAGCAGTAGGTCCTCTCGCACGCCTCCATCCTATCAGGCTGATGTCAGGATGATCAAGGGCCAGCTCATGACTCCTTCCATGGCAATGTTTCGCACTGGTCACAGAGGAGGAATCGCTTCACGGGTTTCTTCCTATCACAGAACACGCCATGATAACTGGGAGTGACTGGTTTGAGCAATATCGTCGAATCCTCCATAGAGGAGGTCCTAGCATCCGTTAGGACGTCGCCAGAAGGCCTCACTTCAGCTGAGGCTTCTGCCCGGTTGACGGAGCTTGGTCCAAATGAAACCCCGCAGACAACAACTCATCTGTCGCTCACACGGTTCTTTGCCTATTTGCTCGACGGGTTCAGTATACTACTTCTCTTCGCAAGTGTTCTGCTTTTCATCAGCGGGACGCCAGTGGTCGGCCTAGTAGTGCTTGGAATCGTCATCCTGAATGTTTCAGCCAGCGTTCTGCAGGAGACACGGGCCGAGAAGACCATGGATGCTCTGAGAGGCTGGGTGTCGGAGTCGGCGAAGGTGTTTCGTGACGGACGGGTCCAGAGAGTGAAGGTACAGGATATTGTGCCGGGCGATGTGATATCGCTGGACCTGGGTGATCGTGTTCCAGCTGATGCCCGACTCATGGAGGCCTACGACATCTGGGTCAACAACATCCCACTCACAGGAGAGGCCACGC